>Ga0137368_10003142_pt1 | contig 17613 bp, 20 predicted proteins | sample SagtaG_13_FD_104917 | JGI IMG/M metagenome (GOLD analysis project Ga0137368, IMG submission 104917) | Vadose zone soil microbial communities from Sagehorn Ranch, Mendocino, California, USA - Sage1_L_100_16 metaG | ecosystem: Environmental > Terrestrial > Soil > Vadose zone | place: USA...
CGGCTGGCCCGGCCCGGTCAACGAGCAACTGAATGTCATCGGGCCGCTCACCGACCCGACCGCGCACGGCGGCAGCGAGGCGGACGCGTCCCACGTGGTGATCCCCTCGCTGCCGGGTCACGGGTTCTCGGCCAAGCCGACCGCCACCGGCTGGGACCCGGTGCGGATCGCGCGCGCCTGGGTCGTGCTGATGAACCGCCTCGGATACGCCGAGTTCGTGGCGCAGGGCGGCGACTGGGGCGCGGCCGTGACCCAGGCCATGGGCGTGCAGGCGGCTCCGGGGCTGCTCGGCATCCACTCCAACATGCCCGGCACCGCCCCGCCAGCGGTCGTCAGGGGCTTCGAGACCGGCGAACCGCCGCCGCCCGGCCTCTCGGACGAGGAGCGAACCGCGTACGAGCAGCTGCGCGCCTTCTACGCCAAGCACGTGGCCTACGCGCTCATCATGGCGACGCGCCCGCAGACGCTGTACGGGCTGGCCGACTCGCCGGTCGACCTCGCGGCCTTCATGCTCGACCACGGCGACGGGACCGGTCAGCCCGGCCTGGTCACCCAGGTCCTCGATGGGACGCTGCAGAGCGACCTCACGCGAGACGACCTCCTCGACAACATCACGCTGTACTGGCTGACCAACACCGGGGTCTCCGCGGCGCGCCTCTACTGGGAGAACACCGCCGACTTCTTCGACGCCAAGGCCATCACCATCCCGTTCGCCATCAGCGTGTTCCCCGACGAGCTGTACCAGGCGCCGCGGAGCTGGGCCGAGCGCGCGTACCCGGACAACCTCATCCACTACAACCGGCTCGACCGGGGCGGCCACTTCGCCGCCTGGGAGCAGCCCCAGCTGTTCGCCGAGGAGGTCCGCGCCGCGTTCCGGTCCCTGCGCTGATCCAGGCCCAGCACTGCGGCACCACGTGCGCCCACATACTGGCACTGAAGGAGGGTTCCTCGTGGCTGCGACAGCTGAGCCATCCCAACCAGCCGACCGCAGGCCGACGGTCGTGCTCGTGCCCAACGCCGCCACCGCGCCCCGAACGTGGTCGGCCTGGTCTACGTGGCCGCGTTCGCCCCTGACCAAGGCGAAGTGGGCGAGGTCGCGGCGAGCTCGAAGGACAGCGTCCTCATGACCGCCCTGGTCCAGCGCGGCTATCCGACGGGACCGGGCACCGAGACAGCGACGGAGTTCCTGGTCGATCCCGCACGCTTTGGGGAGGTCTTCGCCGCCGACCTGCCAGCAGAGCAGGCCGCGGTGATGGCCGCCACCCAGCGCCCCGTCGCCGCCGCGGCGTTCAGCGACGTGTCCGGACCGCCGGCCTGGAAATCGTTGCCGTCGTGGGCGGTGGTCGCCACCGGCGACAAGGCCGCCGGCAGCGACGTCGTCCGCTCCATGGCCCAGCGGGCGGGCGCCGGGAGCGTCGAGGTCGAGGGCTCGCACGTGGTCATGGTCTCGCAACCGCAGGCGGTGGTTGACCTCATCGTCACGGCGGCTCGGGCTGTCACTCCCTCGGACCGGTAGGCGACCATGAGCACGGACGGCCAGAGGAGCACGGGGGAGACGACGATGACGGACGCCCCGTTCGGCGCGCTCAAGCAGGTCGATGCGGGCCTGCTGAACGTTGGGTACGCCGAAGCCGGCCCTGCGGATTCGCCCGTGGTCATCCTGCTGCACGGGTGGCCCTACGACATCCACAGCTACGTTGCGGTGACCCCGTTGCTGGCGTCGGCGGGGTACCTGGTGGTCGTCCCATACCTGCGCGGCTTTGGGACGACCCGCTTCCTGTCGGATGCGACGTTGCGCAACGGCGAGCAAGCCGCGCTTGCTCATGACGTCATCGCGTTGCTGGATGCCCTCCAGATCGAGCGCGCGATCCTTGCCGGCTTCGACTGGGGAGCGCGGACCGCCGACATCGTCGCGGCGCTGTGGCCGGAACGCTGCACGGCGCTCGTCTCGGTCAGCGGGTACCTGATCGGGAGCCAGAAGGCCGGCAAGGTTCCGTTGCCGCCAGCGGCTGAGCTGCAGTGGTGGTACCAGTACTACTTCGCAACCGAACGCGGCCGGGTCGGGTACAGCGAGCACAGGCGCGAGTTCAACAGGCTCATCTGGCGGACCGCTTCGCCCAAGTGGGACTTTGACGACGCCACGTTCGACCGCACCGCGCAGTCGTTCGACAATCCTGACCACGTCGAGATCGTCATCCACAACTACCGGTGGCGGCTGGGCCTGGCAGAAGGTGAGCCAGGGTATGAGGACCTGGAACGGCGGCTTGCCGAGGCTCCGGTCGTCACCGTGCCCGCCGTCACCCTCGAAGGCGACGCCAACGGCGCACCCCACCCGGATCCCGCTTCCTACGCCGAGAAGTTCACCGGCAAGTACGCCCACCGACTCATCGCGGGTGGTGTCGGACACAACCTGCCGCAGGAAGCCCCCCAGGCCTTCGCCCAGGCGGTCGTCGAGGTCGACGGCTACTGACCGGCGCGCCCGGAAGGAGAGCCAGATGGACCAGGATGCAGGCGGGTGGAAGACGCTGCTCACCAGGGCCAACCAGCGCGTCCGCTCCGCCACGCACCCCGCCGCCGAGCTGCCGGTCGAGGGTCACCTGCCTGGTTTCGACGGCGCGACCGGCTGGGTCAACTCGCCGCCGTTGGCGGCCGCCGACCTGCGCGGCCGCGTCGTCCTGGTCCAGTTCTGGACCTACACCTGCATCAACTGGCTGCGGACGCTTCCCTACGTCCGCGCCTGGGCCGAGAAGTACGCCGACCACGGCCTGACCGCGGTCGGCGTCCACACCCCGGAGTTCGACTTCGAGCACGACCTCGACAACGTCCGCCGACGGGTCAAGGACCTGCGGGTCGACCACCCGGTCGCGGCCGACAACGACTACGCCGTCTGGACCGCCTTCGACAACCACTACTGGCCGGCGCTGTACTTCGTCGACGCCCAGGGGCAGGTCCGCCACCACCGCTTTGGTGAGGGCGACGACGAGATGTCGGAGATGGTCCTGCAGCAGCTCCTGACCGAGGCCGGCAGCGGCGGCACCGACCAGGAACTGACGTCGGTCGACGCCGGTGGGGTGGAAGCCGCCGCCGACTGGGCCAGCTTGCGGTCGCCGGAGAACTACCTCGGCTACGAGCGGACCGACAACTTCGTCTCACCCACTGGTTCCATCCTGGACGCGAGCTACGCCTACGCCGCCCCTCCACGGTTGGCCCTCAACCACTGGGCGCTCTCGGGTGACTGGACCGTCGAGCAACAGGCCATCGTGGCCAACCAGGCCGGTGGGCGGATCCTGTACCGCTTCCACGCCCGCGACCTGCACCTGGTCATGGCCCCGACCACGCCAGGTAGTCCCACCCGGTTCCGGGTGCACCTCGACGGGCAGCCACCGGGTCCGGCCCACGGCAACGACGTCGACGACCAGGGCAACGGCACCCTCACCGAACCACGCCTGTACCAACTCGTCCGCCAGCCCGGCCCGGTCGCCGAGCGCACCTTCGAGGTCACCTTCGTGGATCCTGGCGTCCGGGCCTACGCCTTCACCTTCGGCTAGACCTGGAATTGACGGAAGGAGCGTCACGATGGGCACGGTGTCGCGCGGGTTCCGGGGGCGACGGGAACGTCCCAGCGCCGAGCTGCCCCCGGGCCAGTACCTGGTCGAGGACTTCCCGGTCCTGTCGGCCGGACCAACCCCCAGCGTCGACCTCGCCGACTGGGAGCTCGTCATCACCAGCGAAACCGACGAGCAGCGGCGCTGGGACTGGACCGCCTTCCGCGCCCTGCCCAGCGAGCAGGTCACCGTCGACCTCCACTGCGTCACCCACTGGTCCAAGCTTGGGACCACCTGGGAGGGGGTGCCGCTGGACACCCTGCTCGACGGCGTGGAGACCAGCGCCGGCTTCGCGCTGGTCACCTCCTACGGCGGCTACACCACCAACCTGCCCTTGGAGGACCTCACCGACGGCAAGGCCTGGGTCGCGTTCGGCTACGACGGCCAGGACCTGGAGCCCGAGCACGGCGGCCCGGCTGCTGGTGCCCCACCTGTACCTGTGGAAGAGCGCCAAGTGGGTCCGCTGGATCCGGCTGCTGGACCAGGACGAGCCGGGCTTCTGGGAGAGCCTCGGCTACCACAACTACGGCGACCCCTGGCAGGAGCAGCGGTTCTTGGGCGACTGAGGACGGAGGCGGCGATGACCAGCCCGAACCGGTGGAGCGACGGCGACGCGCTCGCCGGCCACGTCGGTGACGTCTTCCGCGTCGACCTCACCAGCGCCGTCGGGCGCTGCTCGGGGTGCGGGCCCACCGCCCCGATGGCCGAGGCGCGGGTGTTCGACCACGCCCCCGGCGTGGTCGCCCGCTGCCCGGTATGCGACCAGGTCCTGCTGCGGCTGGTGCGCGGTCCCGGCCGTACCTGGCTGGACGTGCGCGGCCTGGCCTACCTGCAGCTTCCCGCCCCGGAGGGGACCTGAGCGACGCATCGCCGACCGACACGCCCGTGGCTGTCGGCCTTCGAGGAAGGGAGTCCAGGTGGACGCAACGAGAAGGACTGCGCTCGTCGCGGGCATCTTCTACCTGATCACCTTCGCCGCCTCGATCCCTGCGGTGTTCCTCCTCGCCCCGGTGCTGGGCAACGCCGGCTACATCATCGGCTCCGGTGCCGACACCCGCGTGCTGTGGGGCTGCTTCCTCGACGTGGTGAACGCCCTGGCCTGCATCGGCACCGCCGTGGCGCTGTTCCCGGTGGTCAAGCGGCAGAACCAAGCCGTCGCGCTCGGCTTTGTCACCTCCCGGATGCTCGAAGCCGCCATCATCCTCATCGGCGTGGTCAGCCTGCTGGCAGTCGTGACCCTGCGCCAGGACCTCGCCGGAACACCCGGAACGGATACGGCCTCGCTGGTCACCACCGGCAGGGCGCTGGTCGCGGTGCGCGACTGGACCTTCCTGCTCGGGCCGGGGCTCGTGCCCGGCATCAACGCCCTGCTCCTGGGCTGGCTGCTGTACCGGTCCGGGCTCGTGCCCCGGGTCATCCCCGTGCTGGGCCTCATCGGGGCGCCGCTGCTGATCGCTTCCGCGATCACGACCCTGTTTCGCGGCAACCACCCGCTCACAGTGTTGGCGGCGATCGCGACCGCTCCGATCTTTGTGTGGGAGCTGTCGCTTGGCCTCTGGCTGGTCGTCAAGGGCTTCAAGCCGTCCCCGATCACCGCTGCCATGGCCAAGCCGAAGGTCGTGGTCTAGAGAACGTGCCTGCAGCTCCCTTCGGTTGTGGAAGGAGTGGGGCTCCAGCGATCGCCCGAGCCGATGCCCAGGATCCATCCACCGTCCCTGGCGCCGGCGGCGGTGGACCAGGGCGCCAGCGGAGCACCCGCCGGTCACGATGAGCCCCCGTCCAGTCCAGGAGAGACCCGAGGAGCGCTCCCGTGACCCAGCCGCCCCAGCCGGCCGAGCCGTTCGCTCAGGACCCGGGGCTGGCCGAGCTGGTCACCGCGCTCGGCTTCCGGCGCTATCCGCTGTTCCTGGCCGGGCTCCTCTACCAGGAACCGGGCGGTCCGCTGCGCCGGGTGACCGCCGTGGCCAGCCGCGACGGCGACCTGGTGGCCTACGACGCCGGCGAGGTGTTCGAGCACGCCGGGCGCGTCCCGACCTCGCGGCTGTTCGACGACGACCTCACCGGGCGGTCCCCGGAAGGCCCTGGTGGACGTCCTGGCCGGCCGCAACCAGGCGTTCTTCGCCCAGGAGGTGGCCGCGTGAACCAGGGCCGCCGCAGCGTCAACGAGGTCGGCATCGCGCTGCTGCACCACTGGTTCCTGCCCCCGAGGTCAGCGCCGCCGGCCAGCACTGGCTCCGAGGTCCTCGGGTGGTTCCGCTGGAGGTCACCGACGCCCTGCTGGACGAGTTCCGCCGCCTGGCCGACCGCCACCAGCGCGGCCTCCTGGTCGAGCACGTCATGGAGCTGCTCGCCACGAGCTGACCCTGGTCGGTTCACCATGTCAGGAGCGGCTGAGGGGAGCTGATGGCGATGTTCGCAACGTCGTGGCGGGTGGGCAGGGTTGCCGGGGTCGAGGTCCGCGTCGACAGCTCCTGGGCGGTGATCGCCCTGCTCATCACCTACAGCATGTACCTGCGGGCCTCGACCCTGTACCCGGAGCTGTCAGGCGGCGGCGCGGTCGCGCTGGCCATCCTGGCGACGGTGCTGTTCTTCGGCTCGGTCCTGGTCCACGAGCTGGCCCACGCGCTGGTCTCCCAAGCCCGGGGGATCCGCGTCCAGGACATCACCCTGTTCCTGTTCGGCGGGGCCACGCGGGCCAGGGTGGAGTCCCGCGGCCCGGGCGACGAGTTCCTGATCGCGCTGGTGGGGCCGCTCACCAGCGGCATCCTCGCCGGGCTGTTCGGGATCGTTGCCGGTCTTGGCGGCAACCTCCTGTCGGCACCGCTGGCCGGGACGCTCGGCTACCTCGCCTGGACCAACCTGCTCCTGGCAGTGTTCAACCTGGTCCCGGGGTTCCCGCTGGACGGCGGGCGGCTGCTGCGCTCGGCCATCTGGAAGGCCACCGGCAGCTTCCGCCGGGCCACCCGGGTTGCCTCCCTGGCCGGCCAGGGCGTGGGCTGGCTGCTGGTGGCCGGCGGGGTGGCCTGGCTGCTGGCCGGGGACCTGGCCGGTGGCATCTGGTTCGCGTTCATCGGCTGGTTCCTGGTCCAGGCCGCCCGCTCCTCCTACCAGGAACTCCAGCTCCGGGACCTGCTGCGGGGCGTGGAGGCCGAGGACGTGATGGCCAGCGACCTGCGGCGGATCCGGCCCGAGCTGTCGCTGCAGGACGCGGTGGACGACTACTTCATGCGCTACGACCACGGCGCGTTCCCGGTCGAGGAGCAGGGGCGGACGGTTGGCCTGCTGACCCTGCGGGGGGTCCGGCGGGTGCCCAGGGAGCAGTGGCCGACCCGTCAGGTGCGGGACCACATGGTCCCGCTCGGCGACCAGGTCGTGGTGGCCCCCGACGCCCGGATGGACGGCGTGCTCGGCAAGCTTCAAGACGGCGAGGCCGGGCGGGTCCTGGTGGTCGACGACGGCGAGGTGGTGGGGATCATCACCGCATCGGACCTGACCCGCTGGCTGCGCCGCTGGCGGACGCTGGACGGCAGCGCGCGCTAAGCCGTTCGCCGCTGCCGGTGAACCACGCCAGCATGCGCGTCGAGGACATAGACGCGGCGACCCCAGGGTACCGGGCCGTCCTGGGCCTCGATCGGACCGGCGAGCCCGTCCAGACGCGGGTCAGGCCGCGTCGCCTCATCCATCGCCGAAGGGTCGTGGGTTGACCGGCCTACCCAAGGGTGTCATCGGCGGCTAGGAGCCGACGGGCCGAGGCTTCATCGGAGGGAGCCACCAACACGTGAACCCCCTCGATCTGCATCTGCGGGTACTGCCCTCCGGCATCATCTGCCGACACAGCCGCGCTCACGCCGTGACTGCGCAGCTTGCCGACGATCAGCTCCGCCTCGGTGCGGCTGGAAACGACCGCCACCGACACAGTCGCACCGCCCACGATCTCACCTCCCCTGCTCCTGTTACTGCCTGGAGGCCGCTACTGGCATGATGGTCGCACCTTGGGCGGCCCGTCGCACCAGTGGAAAACCTCGCCCGGAACCGGTCGGCGGTTCCGGCCAGGAACTTGTGGGTGCCAGAAACTCGGTCGTAGGTGCTGAGCTGGGAGCTTGCCCGAGGATCACCTGGCCGTGATGATCGGTGCATGACCCTGCGACTGCTCTGTCTGGATGTTCTGCCAAGTGCTGCGCTGGCTTGCGCTGCTGTCGCGGAGTGCGGCAGCGAAGGACGCCGAACTGCTCGTGTTGCGCCATGAGGTTGCGGTGCTGCGGCGGCGGGTGGTCCGGCCGCAGGTCGACTGGGCCGACCGAGCGATCCTGGCTGGGCTCGCACGGCTGCTACCGCGCCACATCTGGCGCGGGTTACTGGTGCAGCCGGCCACGCTGATGCGCTGGCATCGGAGTCTGGTCCGGTGCCGCTGGACCCACCCACACCGGCGTGGCCGTCCGACTGTGGCGGCCCAGCTCCGCCAGCTGGTCCTCCGGATGGCCAAGGAGAACCCGACTTGGGGTTACCGCCGCATCCACGGCGAGCTATGCCGCCTCGGCTACAAGATCGGGGCCAGCACCGTGTGGTGCACCCTGCGGCGCGCCGGTGTTAATCCAGCACCCAAGCGGTCGATGGTCACATGGCGGCAGTTCCTGCGAGCCCAGGCCAATGGCGTGCTTGCGGTGGACTTCTTCACCGTGGACACGGTATTCCTGAAACGGCTGTACGTACTGTTCGTGATCGAGATCGCGACCCGGCAGGTCCACGTGCTTGGTGTGCCCCGCAGCCGGCGGGGGCGTGGGTAAGCCAGCAGGCCCGGAATCTGCTCATGGAGCTCGCAGACCGCGTCGGCCGCTTCCGGTTTCTGGTCCGCGATCGGGATACGAAGTTCAGCGCTGCGTTCGATGCGGTCTTTGCCGCTGAAGGGCTCGGGGTGCTGCGCACTCCGGTGCGGGCGCCACGAGCTAACGCCTACGCGGAGCGATGGATCGGCACCGTTCGGCGTGAGGTTCTGGACCGGATGCTCATCTTCGGATGCCGACAGTTGCAGTCCGTGTTGGCTGAGTACGCCGATCACACAACGGTCACCGTCCGCATCGTGCCTAGGACTGGTGCCACCACTTGGGCCTGGCGAATCCGCTGTCGTCCTGCCGACTGGGCCCATCGTCCGGCGAGATCGACTCGGTGGGCTGTCAGCGACGCGTGAAAACTGGGGCTCCTCGGGCTTCCGTGGGTCGGATGGTGAGCTTGCGGGCGTCGTTGGCTTGGTCGGTAAGGGTTCTGGCTGCCTCGGCGGTGGCTGCAGGACGCGCACGCGCCGTCCTTCGTAGGTTTCGGAGCTGCCAAGCAACCGAAGCCTTTGGAGCGACGCGTGCGCGCCACGACCGCATTCAACAAGATGCTCGCCATCCCCGGCGCCGGCGTGGTCGGGGTCCAGTTCACCCCGACCGGGATCGTGGTGTCGCTGCGCCGCCGGGCGCGGCGGCTGCGCTGCCCGTGCGGCTGGTCCACCCGCGCGGTCTACGACCGCTCGGCGCGCCGCTGGCGGCACCTGGACCTCGGCGCCGCGCGGCTGTTCCTCGAGGCCGAGGTCCGCCGGCTGGCCTGCCGGGCCTGCGGCCGGGTGCGGACCGAGGCGGTGCCGTGGGCGCGGCCGGGGGCGCGGTTCACCCGCGACTTCGAGGACGTCGTGGCCTACCTGGCCAGCGCACCGACAAGACCACCATCACCCGGCTGCTGCGCTGCTCCTGGGAGGCGGTCGCCGCGATCGTGGTCCGGGTGGTCGCCGCCCACGTCGACGACGCCCGCCTGGACGGCCTCTACCAGGTCGGCGTCGACGAGGTCTCCTACCGCAAGGGCCACCGCTACCTGACCGTGGTCGCCGACCACGACCGCGACGGCGCGGTCATCTGGGCCGGCGAGGGCAAGTCCGGCGCCACCCTCGCGCGCTTCTTCGACCAGCTCGGCGCCGAGCGCGCCGCCCGGCTGCGCGCGGTCTCGGTGGACCTGCACGGCGCCTACGCCCGCGTCGCCGGTGCCCGCGCTCCCCAGGCCCGGGTGTGCGCCGACCCGTTCCACGTCGTCAAGCTGGCCAACCACGCCCTCGACGAGGTCCGCCGCGGCGAGTGGAACGCCGCCCGCCGCGCCAGCGGCATCGTGCGGCGCCCCAGCGGGCGCGTCCGCGCCAACACCGCCGCCGACCTAGTCAAGCACACCCGCTGGGCGCTGCTCAAAGACCCCGCCACGCTCACCGGCCAGCAGCAGACCCTGGACCGGCTGCGCCGCACCCGCCACGTGCTGTTCCGCGCCTGGGCCTTGAAGGAGGAGCTCCGCGACCTCTACCGGCTCCCGCAAGGCCGCCGCGCCGACGCCCACCTGGACGCCTGGCTCGCCCGCGCCTGCCGCTCGCGCATCCCGGCGATGGTGGCGCTGTCCAAGACCATCCGCGCCCACCGCCAGCAGATCCTGGCCGCGGCCGAGCTGGGCCTGTCCAACAGCAAGCTCGAAGGCCTCAACTCCAAGATCCGCCTGATCAACCACCGCGGCTACGGCCACCACACCGCCACCGCCGTCATCGCCATGATCTACCTGTGCTGCTCCGGCCTGACCATCACCCTGCCCACAGGAAGCTGAGGAGAACCACATTTCGGCCGTCGTTGACAGTGGGCTGGTCCATGAGTATGCGCAGGTCGCATGAGGCGACCGAATAACTGGCACCCACACGTCCGAATAGGCCCGGTCCTCGACCTATCCGTCTGCGGCTACGACCAGTCCGACCCGAGCCGCACAAGGTGCCCAACGGCCCGGGATGGGCATCCGCATCCGGATAACAAGGACGCGAGTGGACAACGGAGGTCACTACCACCCGAGGCGCTAGTGGCGACCGGCTACGACTGGCGCGGGTGCGAGGCGAGGCTGAATGCCCTGCCACAGTTCGTGACGAACCTCGACGAGCTCGACCTCCACTTCGTCCACGTCAAGTCACCGCACGAGACGAGTCGCCCGCATCGCCCTTCCCAAACTGCCTGCCAACTGCCTGCCAACTGCCTGGTCGCTCGGCTCGCTCTCGACGACCGTAGGGGATCCCTGATCGGGCTCGGCGAAGGCGGGGAGGACCGATGCGTTCGATCTCACGGCTGTGCTTGGGGATGCTCACGGCCTGTAGGGTGCGCAAACTCGGTCGTGGCACGTGAGCTGCCAGTTCTCGTCAATCACGGCTCGGTAGGGTGGCGCTTCTGCCACCCACGCAAAGGTCACTCCGGTGCTGTCGAAACTTGCCTACCTCACGCTGTGCCGCTCCATCTGGCTGCTCGTGCTGCTCGCTCGCGGTGATGCCGCCAAGGACTTGGAGATCCTCGTTCTGCGCCACCAGCTCGCAGTGCTCCGCCGCCAGGTTCCACGACCCAAGCTGGCATTGGCCGACCGGGCGCTGCTTGCCGCGGTCAGCCGCGTCCTCCCCCGCGCCCGCTGTCCTGCTTCCTGGTCAAGCCCGAGACGCTGCTGCGCTGGCACCGACGCCTGGTGGCTGGTGCGTGGACCTACCCGAGCCGCCAGACGGGCCGGCCACCGCTGGACCAGGAGACGCAACAGCTGATCGTCCGCCTGGCCAGGGAGAACCCGACCTGGGGCTACCAGCGGATCAAGGGCGAGCTCCTGCGGCTCGACGTGCACGTGTCCGCGACCGCGATCCGCGCCACGCTTCGCCGCCACGGCCTGGACCCGGCGCTGCGGCGGACGGCCACCACCTGGCGGGCGTTCCTGCGCCAACAGGCCGCCGGGATCCTCGCGTGCGACTTCTTCACCGTCGAGACCGTGTCGTTGCGGCGGCTGTACGTGCTGTTCTTCGTTGAGCTGGAGACCCGGCGGGTCCACCTGGCCGGGGTGACCGCCAACCCCAACGGCGCCTGGGTCACCCAGCAGGCGCGAAACCTGCGCTCGTGCTTGGCGAGCGGGGTCGACAGGTGCGCTTCGTACTTCGCGACCGTGACGCGAAGTTCTGTCGCAGCTTCGACGACGTGTTCTGCTCAGAGGGTGGCGAGGTGCTGGTGACCCCGGTCCGAGCGCCCAAGGCGAATGCCTACGCGGAGCGCTGGGTGCGCACCGTCCGTGCCGAGTGCCTGGACTGGCTGCTGATCGTCGGCCGCGGCCACCTTGAGCAGGTCCTGCGGACCTACGTCCAGCACTACAACGCTCACCGTCCCCACCGGGCGCTGGGGCTGCAACCGCCAGACCCGCCCGGCCGGTTGACCGACCTCGGCCGGGATGACCGAGGTGCCGTGCGTCGACGCGACCTGCTCGGTGGACTCCTCCACGAGTACCGGCGAGCTGCATGAACGCGTTTACGCACCCCACACGCGGGTGAGCGCCCGCAGGAACGCGGCCAGATCGGCGGCCGTGCTCACCAGCCCACCATCCGCCCAGTCGACCGTCGGATCCATACCCGTGATGTCGTGCTCCTCGAAGTCGTGGGGGGCGATCTCGCGGCGGCGTGGTGCCTCGTCGCTGCTCTCCAGCCACGTGGCAGTCATGCTGGCCGGGCCCAGTCGAGCCGCGGCCGGGCCACCTGGCGGCGTAGCACCGCGACCTCGTGGCGCAACACCAGAAGCTCGGCGTCCTTTGCCGCTGAGCTTCGCGTCAGCAGCACAGCCACCGCAGCACCTGGCAGAACAACAGATAGAGCAGTCGCAGGTTCATGCGCCGATCATCGCGGCCCGGCAGCGCCGGTGGCGAACTCGCAGCTCAGCACCCACGACCGACTTTCTGGCACCCACACGATGCTCGTGGCACGGTAGCGGCACGTAGGCTTGGAGATGGCGCAACCCTGTATCGTGATCAACCGGCACGCACCGGAAGACTGTGAGCCGATCGACGTCGGCCTCGAGAAGACCGGCCCGCAGCTGAAGGGTCGCGACTTCTACTGCACGTGCCTGTTCGGTGAGCACGCCTCTACATGGTCCTCGAGGGTGACTCCTCCGAGTCGGTAATCGCCGGCCTTCCCGTCGAGTGGCGTCCGGGGGCCCGCGCGATCCCGCTCGAGATCTTCAAGCTCCCCAACTGACCGCCACGCCGTGCTGCTGCGGTGCCCGGCCTTTGCAGCCGACGCCGCGCAGCGGGTGCTGCCCGCCGAGACAGCTCAACCAGGACAGGGACCACGCCGACGAGTGCAGCGGCCGCGTGGGCGGGCGAAGCCTTCAGGCGTCGGCCGGCTGCTGCAGGATCGCCTCGACCTCGATGAACAGCTGGATCGCGTCGCCGATCACCGCGCCGCCACCGTCCATGGGGATGTTGGTGGTGATGCCGAAATCCTTGCGGTCGATCTCGCCGGTGGCCGAGAACCCTGCCCGGGTGCTGCCGTAGGGGTCCTTGGTGAACCCGTTCACGTCCAGGGCCAGCGTCACCGGCCGGGTCACCCCGTGGATGGTGAGTTCACCGTCGAGGTCGAAGCCGTCCTCGGTGTGGCGGACGCCGGTCGAGCGGTAGTTGATCGTCGGGTACCTGTCGACCTCGAAGAAGTTGGACGAGCGCAGGTCGTCGTCGCGGGTGGGGTTGTTGGTGTCGATCGAGTTGGGGTCGATGGTGGCGGTGGCGGTGGAGTCCAGCGGGTTGGGGGCGAGCACGATGTCGGCCTCGACCCTGGTGAAGTGGCCGCGGACCTTGTTGATCATCAGGTGGCGGACGGTGAAGGCGACGTCGGAGTGGCCGGGGTCGAGCTTGTAGGCGCCCGGGATGTAGCCGGTGATCGGGGCGGCGGTGTCGGTCATGCCGGTGCTCCTTCGTCCGCTGGTTCCGATTGCTGCTTTTGTGCTCGATTGTGACCGGCGACATGATCGGCAAACCGTGAGTGGGGCGTGAAGACGGCACTTGTATGTGCCCTGGTTCCCGGAGGGAACCGTGAGGGCCCGCGGTGCCCAACTGGCAGCTCGGCGGTCATCGACGGTCAGCAGCGGTCAGTCGCCTAAGGCCTGAGTTGCGTCAGCACCCGAGGGCGGGCGCACGGTGCTCCCAAGCTTGCAGGGGCGTGGCGCGCTCGGCGGCTGCCGCGCCACGCGGCGGCGTCGCGAGAATGGCGGCCCGCCAATGCCGCTTGCGGCTGCTCCCGGCCTAGCAGCGACCGACGGCCACCGGGGCAGTGGCCCAGCTCCCAGCAGCAGGAACGGCGGCCGTCAGGGCCACGCCACCCCAAGGCCGGCCCTGTCCTTGCGGTTCCCCCCAAGGTCAGCGCCCGCTCCCGGCCGAAGGCGCTTGCGATCGGCGCTCAGAAGGAGTCGCCCAGCACCTCACCGGCGGCGAGGTCCCGCTTGGCCACGGCGCAGACCTCGACCAGCGGCCCGCCCCTGGCGGGTCGGGCCATTCCCTCATCCGGGGCGTTCGTGGCCGGGCCATGGGTGGCAATCAGTACAACGAGGCTCGGCGCACGCGCGCCTTCCTCAGACCAGTTCTCAACGCCACCCCAGGCCAACCGGGATGCTCATGCAACCCTGGACCTGGTGCGGATCAAGCCTCGGCGTCACAATTTGCATGACCAGCCCGAGCGGGGCGGGAGCGGGAATCGTCACCCCTCCCTGTGGGGCTCGAAAACCCGGATTCGCGCCGTGAGCAGGTGTTCCGTACCATCCGCCGATGCTCTTCCTGCTCTGGCTGACCGTCCGCTTCCTCAGCCGCCTACTCGTCGTTTGGGATGCCGATGACGGCACCAAGGACCTGGAGATCCTGGTCCTGCGGCATCAGCTTCGGGTGCTGCGCCGCAAGAGCGGCCGTCCCAGGTTCACCGCACGCGACAGGGTCGTGCTCGCCGCCGCCAGCCGCGCGCTCCCTCGAGAACGGTGGGCATCGTTCCTCGTCACGCCCCAGACACTGCTGCGCTGGCATCGCATGTTGGTCCGGCGCAAGTGGACCTACAGCAAGGAGCGCAAGTCTGGCAGGCCGCCGATCGACCCGCAGATCGCGGCGCTGATCATGCGGATGGCCAGGGAGAACCCTCGGTGGGGCTGCGTGCGGATCTGTGGGGAGCTGCGCAAGCTTGGCATCCGGGTGGGCGCCACGACCATCAGGACGATGCTGCGACGACACGGGTTGGGCCCGGCGCCACGACGGCTTGGACCGAGTTGGACGCAGTTCTTGCGGGCGCAGGCCGAGGGGGTCGTGGCGTGTGACTTCTTCACGGTGGAGACGATCCGCCTCAAGGCCCTGTACGTGCTGTTCTTCATCCACCTCAGCAGCCGGCGGGTCGTTCTCGCCGGGGTCACGGCCAACCCTGACTCGGGATGGGTGACTCAGCAGGCACGGAACGTCGCGATGGATCTGAACGATCAGGACTTCGCCATCAGGATTCTGCTCCGCGACCACGACGCCAAGTTCACTGCCTCCTTCGACGAGATCTTCTGGAGCGAGGGCGCGGAGGTGATCCGAACCCCGATCCGGGCGCCGAAGGCGAACGCCTATGCCGAGCGGTGGGTGCAGACCGTCCGGGCGGAGTGTCTGGACTGGACGCTGGTGTTTGGCCGGTTCCATCTGCAGTGGTTGCTGCGCGGCTACGTTCGCCACTACAACCAGCAGCGACCACACCGCAGCCTCACCCTGGCCGTCCCCGACCTGCGGCGCGGGAACAGGCCTCGCCGAAGGTCAACCCTCGAGCGGTGCGGCGTCGCGATGTGCTCGGCGGCCTCGTCCACGAGTATCACGAGGTCGCAGCATGATGGATTCAGGGTTTCCGCGCCCCACAGCCTGGTTTACGAGTACTACCAGGTCGGGGCATGACGTCCGAGTTTCTGAACCCAACGGGGGCCAATGCGGCCCAGGCGTTCCGCAGCGACCTCGCCGGGCCGGTGGCGGGCTATCTTTTGCTCGCCCTGCTCTCCGTCGCCGCAGGCGTGGTCGCGCTCCTCGGGCCCCGCATCACCGCGTTCGTGCTGACCATCTGGGTGGCGGTGTGGGCGTTCGTCACAGGTGCCGTCGAGGTCGCGCTCGCCATCCGGCAGGGTGAGACAGCCGGCGAGCGGGCGATGTGGTCCCTCACTGGACTCGTGCCGATCGCGCTCGGCGTGGTGCTGACGATTCGGCCGGACATCGGCGCACTGACGCTCGCAACGGTGTTCGGCTTGTTCAGCATCGTGTACGGAGTCTCCGCGCTCATCCTCGCGGCCCAATCACGCCGCGTGGGCAACGCCGCCAAGCGGCTGATCGACTCCGCAGCCTGACCCGCAACCACGGCTGGCTCGCCGATCCCTCAGGGAGCCAGCCGTGGCGGGCACTGATGTCGGTCCGTCTCGCGCCGCAGCCAAGGGATCCCATGCTCCGCGATCGACCCGCAACGCCACACGGAGCCCGACGCCGCTGATCGCCTGACGGCGTGACGGCACGGCCGGGACCTTGGAGCTGAGCGCGAGCGAGTGGAGGGCGTGGACTGGCCCGGGAGCGGATGGGTCGACCGGCTGCTCCATCAGCCCGGGTCAGACGGCCTGGAGCTGCTTGCTTTGCTCGTCGAGCCGCTGAAAGAGGCCCTGGGGCAGGGATTGTCACCGGCAATTCGCATTCCCACCCAGCCGAGGGTGACGGCGGCTCCGACAATCAAGTTGCCGGAGCCGACCACTCGCGCTCCTCGATCAGGCCGCCGTGGACTGCACCACCGACAGGATGTTGCCCTCAGGGTCCTTGAACCACGCCCCCTTAAACCCGCCGAGCTCGGCGATGCCGTTGACCGTCTTCACCCCGGGCATGTCGTACTCCTCGAACGTCACGCCCTTGGCCCGCAGGCCCGCCACGGCCGCCTCGACGTCGGCAACCATGAACGCGCCCAGCGTGTGCTGGGCCGTCCCGGCGAACTCAGTGGGGTAGAGACTGAAGGTCGAGTCCCCGGACCTATAGAGAATGCCGCCCGGGTCCTCCATCAGGACCTGGGCTCCCAGGACGTCCTCGTAGAATCTCCTGGTGCCATCCAGATCCTTGGCTGGGATCGTCGCTCCGAACGACCATTCGGCCGGCATCGGCATGGCCATCGGTTCCTCCCTTTCTTGGGACGCGCATGTGGTGCCCATCGCGTCGTTACGTCTATCACACTCTTGCAGGCGTGGCCGCGTGCTGTGGACAAGAACAGCAAAGCGGTACCAGCCCGAGCTGCGTGAGCGCGCGGTCCCGATGGCATTGGAGATCGAGACCGGCAACGGTGTCGGTATGGTGACCCGGGTCGCGCGCCAACTGGGCGTGGGAACCGAGTCGTTGCGCAGCTGGGTCCGCCGGGCCGAGGTCGACGGTGGGGCACTGTTGCATCTGGCGATCAGCGCCCAGTGAGCCCTCCGCTTCGTGGCATGAGGGACCCAGATGAGGTCTACGATCGACAGCTTTGGACCATTCTCACAGCCCTCGGTGTGGGACCAGCCTCCACTCCGGCACTCGTCGGCGACGCATTCCGCGCAGATGCAACAGTGCCCCCACAGGTCCGGAGGAACGAACATGGCTCACCTCGGCAACCTCTACCACAGCCAGACCGCGTTCCGGCAGGCCTTCCTACCAGGACCTGACCCGCCGAGCCGATCGAGCATGCCAACTGCCCGTACCCGACAGGACGACACGTTCGGCTGAGCACCGTGGCTTCTGCTAGCATTGATAGCACGAGAAGGGGGATGCTTATCATGGCAGCTGTCAGCGTCCGAAACTTAGACGAAGAGATAAAACGTCGCCTGCGCATCAGAGCTGCTCGGCACGGGCGGTCGATGGAGTCCGAGATCCGCGCCATCCTCGAGGAGGCGGTCAGCGAGCCGGAGCGGTCCGGGGGGCTGTTCACCGTGCTTCTGGACCGCTTTGGCGCCATCGGCGGTGTGGAACTGGACCTGCCGCCGCGTTCGACGCCGGTGCGCGCGGCTGACCTTCCTTGATGATCGTTGTCGACACCAACGTGGTCTCAGAGCTCATGAGGCCGTCGCCGTCTCCGGTTGTGGTCGGCTGGGTGCGCCACAACGAGAGCGAGCTGTACACCACCTCGGTCACGCTGGCCGAGATCCGCTACGGCATCGAGCGGCTGGCCGATGGCCAC
>Ga0137368_10003151_pt1 | contig 17578 bp, 11 predicted proteins | sample SagtaG_13_FD_104917 | JGI IMG/M metagenome (GOLD analysis project Ga0137368, IMG submission 104917) | Vadose zone soil microbial communities from Sagehorn Ranch, Mendocino, California, USA - Sage1_L_100_16 metaG | ecosystem: Environmental > Terrestrial > Soil > Vadose zone | place: USA...
AAAGTGCCGCACCCCCAAACCCAGGAAACGATCCGCGACATCGAAGGCGCCCGGATGTTGATCGACCAGTTGGAGATGCTCGAATTCAAGACTAAAGGCAACCTCGAGGCCGCCGAAGACAAGTTGCTGAAGGAATGCCTGACCGGCCTGCGGATGGCCTTCGTGGGCGCGATTGACACTCCGACCGCCGAACCCGCCGCCCCGCCGTTATCGCCTTCCGCCGAGCTGCCGAAGGAGGGAGCACCGGTACAAGCGAAGACGGCTGCGCCGGCGTCGGCTTCTCCTTCGGAAGAGGAAGCGCGGAAGAAGTTTACCAAGAAATACTGAATGCTGCTAATTAGCCGGCTTGGATTCGGGCTTTGAGGGCGGTTTTTCCGGCGGAGCAGCGGGAGGTTTGGCCCCGTGTTGATACTCCAGGTTGGCGGCCTTTTTCAGCTCGTCAACATAGGCTGGCAACTGCTTTTCGACCGCTTGGCGAGCGAGGTATTCCTTTAAGTCCTTCTCGATCTTGGAGAATTCGAGCTTCTGCGCGGGCAGGCGTTCGTGGAGTTTGATAATGTGGTAGCCGAACTGCGTCGTGACAATGTCGCTGATCTGGTTCGTCTTCAGCGAGAAAGCGGCGGTCTCGAACTCCCGCACCATGGCGTTCCGAGGATTGTCCGCCGCGCGCGCAAACGTGTATTCGCCGCCCGATCCGCGGGAACCCGGATCGTCCGAAAACTGCCTCACCAGTGCGCCAAAATCCTCGCCGTTCCGGGCCCGTTCGAGAATTTTTCCGAGCTGTTGCTTTTTCTCTTTCCGCTTGTCCTCGTTCAGTTCCTGTCCGGTGTCCGTGTCGCGAGTGGAGAGCAGCACGTGCGCAACACGGACCATCTCGGGCCGCTCGAACTCCTGGCTGTTGTCTTCGTAAAACTTTCTGGCCTGCTCGTCCGGGATAGTCACCTTGCTCTTCAGCTCGCGGTTAAGGACTTCCTCGCAAATGGCACTCTCGAGAACCCGGGCCGCGTACTTTTCCGGAGTGACAGCTCGCGCCCGAAGCAGGCGCTGAAACGCCTCGTCGGACCCGGCCTGCTGCTTGGCTTCAGAAATCTGTTTCTCCGCCTGGGCTTTGGCGTTCGCCTTGTCTTCCTCCGAAGCGTGATGGACCAGGAGTTTCGTGGAGACCAGGCGGTCCAGCAACTGGGTTTCCGCTTCTTCGCGGCGCGCTTCAGGAAAGGCCTGCCCGTTCGCTGCCAGGTTGGCTTTGAAGACGACAAACGCCTCGTCCAACTCGCTGCGCCGGATCTCGACGCCTTTGCCCTTGCAGAGGAACTCGTCTTCAAACAGTTTTGCCTCGGCGCCGGATTGGGATTGCGGTTTGGGGGATTGCGGTTTGGGGTCATCCGCCGCGATCAGGCTTGAGGCGTTCAGAACGACGGCCCCAAGCAGGGCCGCCAGGGTGGGAAGATTCATCTTCATGTTTGGGATGCGGACGGCTTCCGGCAGGGCTACAGGGTTACGACCCGGACATTGCTGATGTCCGGGTCTTGTTGAATCTCCTCCAGCAACGCCGCCGGCGGGACGCTGTCGAGATTGAGAACGGTCAAAGCGTGTCCGCCTTTGTTGTCGCGGCTCAGGCTCATACTCGCGATATTTATCTTGTGTTTGCCCATGAGCGTGCCGATGTAACCGACGATGCCGGGCCGGTCTTTGTTCGTCATCAAAAACAGGACTCCAGAGGGGACGACTTCGACCGGCATGCTGTTGATCCGCACGATGCGCGGCTGGTTCTGGACACCGAAGAACGTGCCGCCCGCGGATACCTTTTGGCCATCCGTATGGACGGCGAGGTGCAGCCACTCATTGTAATCGGTCTCTTCGTTCGACTTGATCTCCTCGACCAGCAGCCCGATCGAGGTGGCCATGGTGCGGACGTTAACCTGGTTTACGTCCTTGCCGCCGACGGATTCCAGAAAGCCCTTGAGGACCGAACGGGTCACCGGGTCGCCGGGCACGCCGGTCGCCTTGCCGCCAAACGTCACCACCAGCCGCTCGTTCCGCTTCGGTGCCAGCTGGGCAACGAGTCGTCCGAGTTTTTGCCCGAGATTCAAATACGGTTTGACCAGCTCGTACGTCTTCGCGTCGAGGTTCGGGAGATTGACCGCGTTGCGCACGGCGCCGTTCAACAAATAGTCGATGATCGCCTCGGCCACTTCGATGCCGACGTTCTCCTGCGCCTCTTCCGTGCTCGCGCCCAGGTGCGGTGTCATGATGACCTGCGGCAGCTCGCGCAGTCGAAAATCCTTCGGCGGCGGTTCGGTTGTGTAAACATCGAGTGCCGCGCCGGCCACGTGGCCGGTCTTGATCGCCTCGTACAAATCCTGCTCGTTAATGATGCCGCCCCGGGCGCAGTTCAACACCCGCACGCCCGGCTTCATTTTGACGAATGCCGCCGCATTGATCATTCCGCGAGTCTCGTCGGTCATCGGCATGTGAACCGAGATGAAATCGGCGCGCGCATAAATCTCGTCCAACTCGACCAACTCCACCTGGAGCGCCTTGGCGCGAGACAACGCGAGGTAGGGATCGTAGGTCAGCACGCGCATACCGAACACAATGGCGCGTCGGGCGACCTCGGAGCCAATGCGGCCCATGCCGAGAATGCCGAGGGTCTTGTTGTACAGCTCCACGCCATGGAACGCCTTGCGATTCCATTCGCCGGCCTTCATCGAGGCGTGCGCCTGTGGAATTTTTCGGGCCAGCGACATCAGCATGGAGAAGGTCAGTTCGGCCGTGGAGATCGTGTTCCCACCCGGGGTGTTCATAACTACGATGCCACGCTGTGTCGCGGTTTCCACGTCCACGTTGTCCACACCCACGCCAGCCCGGCCCACGATGCGAAGCTTCGTCGCCGCCTCAATGACCTTTCGGGTCACCTTGGTCTCGGAACGAACCACCAGCGCGTCGATCTCGGTTACGAGGGGTAACAATTCGGTATCGGAAAGCCGTTGCTCCAGGACGGTCACCGTGAATTCCGAACGCTGCTTAAACAAGGCGACGCCCTTCGACGAGATGGGATCGCAGATCAACACGTTCATAGACAAGCCGCGCACTGTAGGACAAGGGCGAGGGGAGGTCAAATACCGAAACGGTGCTCGAAGCTCCAAGTTCAAAGCTCCAAGCTCAAAAGAAGGTCCAACGGGCAAGTTTCAAAGGCAACTTGGGGATTGGGACAGCCAGATCGCTTACCGGGCTGCTTTTTTTGGGTGCTTGGAGCTCTGGGGCTTTTGTGTTCTTGAGCTTTGAAATTTCGTCCTTCTACGGGCGGTCCAGGCAACTGCGAACCGTCTCCGCCAGTTTTCGCGGATGATACGGTTTTTGGAGAAAGTTGGTCCCCTCGCGGAAAACGAAGGCGGTTTCCGCTGTTTCCGGGCTGTAACCGCTGGTGTAAATCACCTTGAGGGTCGATTCCTTGCTTTGCATTTTCTTGGCCAGTTCTCTGCCGGTTAAACCGTCTGGCATCACCAGGTCCGTCAACAGCAAGTCCACTTTTCTTCCGTACTGCTCCCACACTTGAATCGCCTCGACGCCGGATCCGGCCTCGAGGACTTCATAGCCGAGATTTTGCAGGACGCGCGCGGCCAATCGGCGCAGGGCCGGTTCATCCTCGGCCAGCAGGATCGTCTCGCGGCCGCCGCGCGTGGCGGCGGAAGCCACCGGCTGCGCCTTCGCAGTCGCGGGCTTGGAACTGGCGGGCAAAAAGGTGTCGAATCGGGTGCCCTGGCCGACCCGGCTCTCGACTTCGATCCAGCCCTGGTGCTGCTTGACGATTCCGTAAACCGTTGCCAGACCGAGACCGGTTCCTTTGCCCGCTGCCTTGGTGGTGAAGAACGGTTCGAAAATACGTGGTAGTATTTCGGTCGCGATGCCGCATCCGGTGTCGCTAACGCTCAGGCAGACAAATGAACCCGCGCGGGCCTCCGGGTTTCGTTGGGCCTCGTTCTCGCTGATGGTTCGAGCGGCGGTGCGGATGGTGAGGCGGCCACCGCTCGACATGGCATCTCGAGCGTTGACGGCCAGGTTCAGGAGCACCTGCTCGATCATTCCGACATCGCTGGAAACGGCCGGCAGGCTTGGCGCCGGGACAAATTCCAACGCGATGGGCGCGCCGAGGAGCCGTTCGAGCATCTTGGAGATGCCATTGACGACTTCGTTCAAATTAACGTCTTGCGATTCCATCTCCTGCTTGCGGCTGAAGGCGAGTAATTGGCGGGTCAAATTCGCGGCCCGCTTGCCCGCGGCGCCAATTTGTTTGAGCGATTCCTCCACCTCCCTCCCTTCCACCATGCCGCCGAGAATCATGTCCGTGTGCCCCTGGATTACCCCAAGGATGTTGTTGAAGTCGTGCGCCACACCGGCAGCGAGTTGGCCGATCGATTCCATCTTTTGCAACTGGCGCAGTTGCGTTTCCACGTTGCGCTGGTCGGTGATGTCCTCGGCGATTCCGGCAATCCGATGGACTTCGCCGGATTCGTTCCGAACGGGGAAGGCCCGGTTGCGGATCCAACGAATCGCGCCGTCCGGCCGCACAATGCGATAAACATATTCCCGTTGTCCCCGTGAATTGGCATCCACGACCCGGCTGCGGTCATCGGGATGCACGGCGTCCAGCCAGGACGCGGTCGAAGCATAAAGGCTTTCACAAGTGCGACCCCAAATCTGCTCGTACGCGGGGCTGACATAGAAGACTTGCGCGGCGTTGACATCACTCATCCAGAAGACTTGTTTGATGTGTTCGGCCAACTGGCGAAAACGCTGTTCGCTCTCCCGCAGCGCATCCTCCGCCCGCTTCCGCTCGGTCATGTCCTGGATGATGCCAATAATCTGGATCGCCCGCCCGTCGGCATCGCGCAGAACTTCGGCTTGATCCAGCACGACCCGTTCGGACCCATCCGGCCGAACGATGCGATGTTCGATGTTGTACGGTTTGCCTTCCCGCATGGCTGCCTCGGCGGCTTGTCGGACCTTTGCGCGGTCATCCGGATGCACGGCGGCAACGAAAGCGTCGGCGGTCGGGGCATATTCTCCGGGCTCGCGTCCGAAAATCCGGTAGGTTTCTTCGGACCACTCCAACGTTTGGCTGGCGACGTCCACCTCCCAACTGCCGATATGCCCGATCCGCTGGGCCTGGATCAGGCTGGCCTTTTTCTTGCGGAACGCGGCTTCGGTGCCTTTGCGCTCGGTGATGTCGCGAACAAAAGCGGTGAAAACCGGCTGGCCTTCGACTGGGATGTTAGTGATGGTCAATTCCACCGGGAATTCCGTGCCGTCGGCGCGCATCGCGGAGAACTCAATCCGTTTGCCCAGCAACTGGCTTTCGCCAGTGGCCAGGTAACGAGCCAGCCCGCGACGATGCCGTTCACGCAATGCAGGGGGAATAACGAGTTCAGCCAGCTCCTTGCCCAACACCTCAGCACGGCGGTAACCGAATGTGCTTTCCGCCGAACGGTTCCACTCAAAAATCCTGCCTTCGTGGTCAATGGTAATGATGCAGTCGAGCGCCGATTCGAGGATGGCGTTCTTTCGGGCCTGGTTTTCCCACTGAATTCGCTCCAGTTGCCGATGCTCGCGGCGGCTGCGCGTGACCCTAAGCTCGCGTTCGACGACTGGAATCAGTCGCGCCAGACTGTCTTTCTCGATGTAATCCTGGGCCCCGGCGTTCATCGCCGCCACCGCATCCTCTTCGCTGATGGCGCCGGACAGAATGATGAGAGGAAGGTCCGGCGCGCGCTCTCTGACGATTGCCAGGGCATCCCGGCTGTTCAGACGCGGCATGGAGTGATCCGAGAACGCGATGTCCCATGTCTCCTCGGCGAGCGCCGCGAGCAGAGACTCGGGTGCATCCACCCGTTTCCAGACCGGATCAAGTCCGGCGCGCTGCATCCGGCGGACGAGGAACTGGGCGTCGTCCTCAGAATCCTCAATTATCAATACGCGGACTGACTTCCCCATCTAACTTCCTTTCGCCTCGGGCGCCATCTTCGTTCGGCAGCAGCCAGTACAGGCCAAGCCGCCTGACGGCTTCCGTGAAGCTCAGAAAATTCACCGACGTGCGAATGCAGCTATTGGTGCCAAGCCTGGCCCTTTTGATGAGCTTCCTGGTCTTTAGACGACGTTTGAACCACCATGGCAGACGCTTCGTCTCGCCATCCGCATGCATCCGACGCAACACCGTTTGACCATCCACGTTCGGCAGTTTCAAGTCAAGCAGCACCGGCAGTCAGGACGCTTCAGGAGCGATGCCCTCCATCTGCAAGGGTAAAATAGAAACAGGCGCCTTTGTGCACCTCCCCCTCGGCCCAGACGCGCCCGCCATGCCTGTGAATGACGCGCTGGACCGTGGCCAGTCCGATGCCGGTGCCTTCGAATTCGACCCCGCTGTGCAGCCGCTGGAAGGCGCCGAAGAGTTTGTCCACATAAGCCATATCAAACCCAGCCCCGTTGTCGCGGACGAAATACACCGAGGCGTCCTCGCGTGGCTCTACGCCAAATTCGATCCTGGTTTGGGGGCAACGTCCCGTAAATTTCCAGGCATTTCCGAGAAGGTTAACCAGCACAACGCGAAGAAGGTTTTCGTCCCCGGTCACTTTCAGATCAGGCTGGATGACAAACTCCACGTGGCGATCGGGCTGCGACTGCCGAAGCTCGTCTGCCAGCGTGCGCGCAAGTGCGCTCAAGTCAACGGTTTGGGAGCGCATTCCCCGGCGGCTCAGCCGCGACAAGCTCAACAAATCGTCGATGAGTTGCCCCATGCGACAACTGGCGGCACAGACGCGGGTGAGGTAGCCCTTGCCGCGTTCATCCAATGCGCCGGAGTAATCTTCAAGCAGCACTCTACTGAAACCTTCAATGCCGCGGAGCGGGGCGCGCAAATCGTGGGAGACGGAGTAAGAGAAGGCTTCCAGTTCTTTATTGGCGCCCTCCATTTGGGCGGTGCGTTCGGCGAGGCTCTGCTCCACGCGTTTGAGAGAAGTAATGTCCCGTCCTTCCGCGACGATGTAGGAAACCCCGCCGCCCGGTCCGGTCACAGGAACCAGGCTGAAGTTGATATCGATCACCTTGCCGAAGACAAACAGCTTCTCGTCATAATTCACCGGGACTCCCGCGCAGGCATTGCGGAACGCCTCGCGGACGCGTCCCTGCACCCGAGCATCGAACGCCCACCATTGTCCTTCCAGGAAATTCGTTTGCAGCAGCGTCTCCATCGGCAGCCCGGAAGCCGTTTGCGCGATCCGGTTGACCAGGAGGAGGGTCCCGTCCAGAGCCACCTTGGCATTGAGCGTGGACATGCTGTCGATATAATCCTGGAGCTCCTGCTGGTGCTCGCGAAATTTCTGGTTGGCGTTCTCCAATTGGGCCGTGCGTTCGGCAACCCGCCGTTCCAGTTCCAAGTTGAGTTGTCGGATGTGTCCCTCCGCGTGCTCGCGTTCGCGGATCTCGTGTTTCAAGTCGCGGTTGGCGGCTTCAAGCTGCTCCGTTCGTTCACTCACGCGGCGTTCCAGGTCTTCGTTCAGCCGCCGCACTTCGGCCTCCGCCTGCCGGCGCACGCTGACTTCCTTCTCCAATTCCGCGTTGGCCTTCTGCAGCGCCGACGGGCTGGGTACCGCCAGCGCGTCAGGAATCAGTTTGACCAGCAGAATCGCGGTCGGCACCGAGGCCAGCGCGGTAATGGCCTTGATGCTGCCAGTCAGCCAATAGGTGGGGTGCCAGATGGCCCAGATCTCCATCAGGTGGGTCGTGCCGCAGGCCACGATGAACGTGGCGAAGCAAAGGAACATCCAGTGAAACTCAAGGCCTTTTCGTTTGCGAACGAAGTAAACCAGCGTGAACGGAATAGAAAAGTAGGCCAGCGTGATCAAGGCGTCGGAGGTGATGTGCAACCAGAGCAAGCCCGGCTGCCAAAGGTAACAGTGTCCGTGCGGCATGAAGCCGTCGGAGGAAAAAAACCGGCCAAAAAATCCTGTCATAAGTCCTCCGTGCGTGCAGTGCGGATGATTAGAACCGAATGCTGTGATTTGACTGTGATGGCAAGACTTGCGATCGGCTCGTGCTCGTCTTTGAGCGCTCGGCTTCGTGAACACCAAGGCTGTCCGATGTCGTCGTCGCCCGTGATCGGAGGTCGGCGGCGTGCCACGCTGCTGCCTGGCTTGAAACCGCAGAAGGCAGTGTTTGAACTCGATTACTTCCGGTCAGGGAGCCGCCGCCGTGGTGCCGTCAAGGCGAGGTCGTTGTGAGAACCGGCGGACCGGCTCCTGGGAGAACTTTGCACAGCGCTTTTGCGAAGGCGAGAAAAAATGACACTCTCGCGAAGACCGCGACTAGGCAGCGGGCGGCCGAACCCTGACGCCTCGTCCGGGCCGGGCGCAGGACACTCGACCGGACTTATTGCGGACATGGCACAAGGCTCGGAGTTTTCGGGCAAGCCACCACCCGCGAAGGATGCCAGAAGTTACAAGCCGGAGCAAAGCGGAGACCGGTCTAATTGCAGGACGGCTCAGCACCCCGGCACGGGTGCCAAAGTTGAAGCTGTTGGATTCTGCGACTGACTGCGGATGGCCTCTCGGCGGAAAGGGGTTTCGCACGAACGGGGGAGGACTTCCAAAGCAAACGATTCTTCGCACAGGAAGGCGACTGGGAGCGAACCCGCAGCACTGAGATCCCGGTTGCGGATGGCCAACGCCGGTGTGAGTGGGCCGAGAGTCAGAATCCGTTTTGCAAGTTGTAAATTCAATTTAGTTCTCATGGTAGGTTGAAAAGGTTACGGACGGTCGGCCTTAAGGTTGCCACCACGTCTGCCTTGGCGACGAAGGCGTCTGCCCCGGCCTGCTCTGCGGCGATGTGATAGGCCCGGTTGTTGTGGAAGGTAAGGACGATGATCTTCGGCGGACAGGTATGCTTCTTGAGGATGCGTGTGACTTCAATGCCGCTGATCTCCGGCATTGAGATGTCCACGAGCACGAGGTCAGGATTCAATTCTTTGGCCAGCCGGATTGCCTCCCTCCCGGACTCCGCCCGAGCCAGGAGTTCGATTTCGGGAATGGCCGAGAGGAACTCACTTGCGGAGTTCAGGAACTCCGGACTGTCGTCAACCAGCAGCGTCTTCACTCGATGCACCGGTTGATCCTTATCGGCCCGCGGTGCGGCCGCGGAGTCTGTCATGCATTCTATTGCAGCCGAATTCGTCATCATTCTTTCAGTTGATTGATTTGCCCGGAGCACCCGCTCCAAACGTCCGGGCCACCATACGCAAACGGGAAAAGCAATGCTATCGGGGGAAACCTGAATTTGGGGGAAGAAACACCCTAGGGCGTAAATCCAAAGCTCAAAGCTCAAAAAAGCTCTAAAGCACTACGTTCCAAAGGGGATGCGGCGCGTGTCGCTGGGAGCCTCTCTTGAGCTTTGAGGTTGTAACTCGTTGAGCCTTAAGTTCCATCAATTGTCTTCCGAGACGAGTCCCATCCGCATTGCGTAGCGGACAAGGCCGGGAACGTCATGGATATCGAGGCGTGCCATGAGCTGCGTGCGGTGGGTTTCCACGGTCTTGACGCTGAGGTTGAGAAGGAAGGCAATCTCTTTGGTGGACTTGCCTTCGGCGATCAGTTGCAGGATTTCGCGCTGGCGCGAGGTGAGGTGCGAAAGCGGGTCGGCTTGAGGGGCTCCACCCTTGAGATAACTCTCCACAACCCGTTTCGAGATCGCTGGGCTGAGATAAGTTTCCCCGCGGCTGACCGCCTGGATGGCGATGTCGAGTTCAGTGGTGGCGGCGTCTTTGAGCAGGTATCCGGACGCCCCGGATCGAAGTGCCTGCACGACGTACTCATTGTTGGCATGCATCGAAAGGATGATGACCTTGACACCTGGGAAGTCTTTGATCACACGCGCGGCCGCCTCGAGCCCATTCAATCCAGCCATCGCGATGTCCATCAGCACGATGTTCGGCCGGTGCGCCTTGATCAATTCGAGCGCGTCGCGGCCGTTGGCCGCTTCGCCAACCACTTCGACACCAGAAACCCGCTCGGCCAATGAACGGATGCCGGCGCGGACGAGGGTGTGATCGTCGGCCAAGAGAATCCGAGTTGACTTCATACATTAGCACCCGCAGCACACAAACGATGTGAACTTCACACCAAGGGTGACAAACTTCCAACCGCATTAATTCTCTTGCGCTGACGGCGCGGGTGTCAAGGGGAACCTTGCAGACAGCTGCGTGCCCTGCCCGGGTGACGAATCGCATTGCAGTTCACCGCCGGTCAAGGCAACGCGCTCCTGCATACCCAGCCAGCCGAGGCTGGCGCCACGCTCGGCGCGCTGCTGTACCGCGCTCAGGTCAAGCCCAACGCCATCGTCGCGGACGATCAGACAGAGTTGATCGGCGACGACCCGCAACTCGACGGTGGCGGTTGTGGCTCGGGCGTGGCGGAGCACATTGTTGAGTGCTTCTTGAGCCACTCGGAAGCAGGCGGTTTCGATGGCCGGGTCCAGTCTCGGGACGGATTCCTCCTCGACCACCAGGCGGATGTCCAGTCCGGCGCGTTGCGCCTGTTGCTCGACATACCACTTGAGCGCGGGCGACAGGCCCAGGTCGTCGAGCAGCGGCGGCCGCAGGTCGAGGGACATGTCGCGCACCTGCTTAAGCAGGCGATCCACAATGCCCACCGCATCACCAAGCCGTTTGGAAATCAGCACCGGGTCCGAGTATCGCTGCAGGGCCTGGAGATTGATCTTGGTGGCGGTAAGCGCCTGCCCGATCTCATCGTGCAGCTCGCGGGCGATCCGGCGCCGTTCGGTTTCCTGGATTTCAAGCAGTTTCCGGGAGAGCCGTTGCAGGCGATCCGAAGTGCGGCGCAGGTCCTGCTCAGCTCGCTTGCGCGCGGTGACATCGGCCATAACGCTGATCATGCCCGCGAACTCGCCGTGAGGGCCTGGCAGCGGTGCCACGGCGGTGTTGATGTGGACGACCGAACCATCTTTCCGCCGCCGCTCCGCCTCTATGCTGGCCATCGTTTCTCCACCGGACGCCTTTCGCGCCACCTTCATTAGCCAATCCCAGCCCTCGTCAGCCGGGGCGACGGGATTCGGCTGGCCGAGGACTTCCGCTTCGGTCCAACCAAAGATTCTCTCGGCGGCGGGGTTCCAGAGCAGCACGGCGCCGTTGCGGTCAAGCACCACAATGGCGAGTGGCGAAGAATGGACGATGGTATGGAGCTGCTGACTGGTTTCGAGTATCGCCTCTTCCGCCCGTGTTCGCTCGGTGATGTCCCGCAGGATCACGGTGTGAAACTTCTGGCCCGCCGCTTCGATCTGCGAGATGGAAGCTTCAATCGGAAATTCTTTGCCGTCCGCACGCAACCCACTGATGACGCCGAGAGTACCCATTCCCCCATTGGTAATGCCGCTTTGCTCGAAGGTTTGAAGGTGCCGATCGTGCTCGCGCCGCAAGCGCTCCGGAAGAAACCGCTCGATGCGCTGGCCGATCACTTCCACCGCCGAGCACTTAAACATGCGCTCGGCCGCCGTGTTAAAGAGGACAATCCGCTGCTCGGAGTCAATGGTGATAATCCCATCCATCGCCGAGGCGATGATGCCGGCCAGACGGGCCTGGCTCTCCCAAAGTGCCTCTTCCGTTCGCTTCCGGCCCTGCCGTTCCGCCGCGTCCCGGATCTCGCGTTCGATCGCTGGAACGAGCCGGCCCAGGTTCCCTTTGATCACATAGTCATGGGCTCCCGCCTTCATCGCCTTTACGGCCATCTCCTCGCTGATTGTCCCGGACACGATGATGAAGGGCAGGTCCAACCCCGCGCCCTTCAGCAGGTCCAAGGCATCCAAGGCACTGAAACGGGGCAGCGTGTAGTCGGCAATCACCACGTCCCAGCCTTGCCGCCGCAGAGCGGCGCTCATCGATTCCGCTGTCTCGACTCGTTCGGCCATCGGTTCAAAGCCGCCCTGACCGAGTGCTGCGGACAGCAGAGCCGCATCGTCAACGGAATCCTCAACGATCAAAACGCGGAGTAATCTGTTCATGGGTCGCTCTGTTTACGGTCACTGCGGTCCGTTGGACACAGGCCATCCCGACTTCGTTAGAGCTTCCGGGCGAGTTGGAAGAAAGCAGCACAGCGAAAGCAGTCCATGTCCGGCAGGGTGCGCGATCTGCGCTCTTGAACGTGACCGTGGGAATCGGTTCGCCGGATCCGCAACGGTCGGCCAATTCGGGGACTGCTCTACCGGGTGTCTGCTCCCTGCCGGCCTGCGGCGCGGGACCGGTCGTGACTCGGCCGCCAGTGCGTAGTCACCTTCGCGCTTGAGAATGCTTCGTACCGAGATTCGCGCCAGCGTCCTGGCTGTCACCGGAGGAGCGTCGGAATTTTCACTTCCGCTTTGTTTCCTGACGGAGTGCCATCGCAAACCGCGTGACTTCAACCGAATCGTTCGGCCCGTTCACGGGCGATGTGGAGAAAACGCCGGTTCGTCTGATAACAACGGCTCCAGGCCGAGATGGCTGATCGCATTTGTGAATTTGTCGAAGCTGGCCGACTTACAGACGTAACCGTCCGCCCGCAGGCTGTAACCACGAAGAATATCATCCACCTCCCAGGCGGCGGTAACCATGAATACCGGCAGGTGATGGGTGGCCTTATCGGCCCGCATCCGGCGCAAGACCTCAAATCCGTCAATTCGCGGGAGTTTTAAATCCAGCAGGACGACGGCGGGGGTTTCCGAGATGTCGCGGCCGCAATATCGGCCGGTGGCGAACAAAAAATCGAGCGCCTCGACGCCATCGACCGCCACCTCGATGTCGTTCCAGATATTATTCTTCCTCAAGGCTCGCGAGATGAGCAGGACGTCGTCCGGATCGTCTTCGACGAGCAGAATGAATTTGTTCTGCATAGTCTTCTCCGTTGATCATGGTTGTTGTGGAGCGGCAAATTCGGATGACGCATTCACGGGATTCGCTCCGCTCGAAAGGGCGGGGGCAAGCTCCGCCCGATCGGGCGTCGGTTCGAGGATTTCGAACCAATACTTGCCCAGCGATTTGACCACATTAACCAAAGCTTCAAAGGTTATCGGTTTGACGAGATAGATGCTCGCTCCCAGATTGCGAGCGCGCCAAAAATCCTCGTCTTCCTTGGAGGCCGTCATCACGACGACTGGAATATCGGACAGGCGCGGGTCGGCCCTGATCTCCGCCAACGCTTCGCGGCCATCTTTTCTTGGCATGTTTAAATCGAGGAGGATGAGTCCGGGCCGGGGCGATTCGGAAAGTTTGCTGTACCGACCGCTGCGATGCAGGTAATTCATCAATTCAACGCCATTTTCCACGAACCGAAGATCATTGTAGAGGTGGGCTTTCTCGACCGCTTCTTTCACCAGCAGGCAGTCCACCGTGTTATCATCGGCCATCAGGATCGTGATCGGTTTGCCGCGCTTCTTCATGACTCGTTCCCGTTTTGGCTGAACAACGCTGCTGGTTCGCTCGGTAACGGCGGTCGGGGGCGCACCCGTACCGAAGGCGACTCACACTGATTAAGCAAACAGCAATCCCGCCTGAAAATCAGCGCGAACCAATTTGAAACCAAGCTGTTTCCGGCCGCCCGTTGCTTAACCGGTTGCATCTTACGCGTTTCCCGCATGCGGTGCCATTCGTATTATTACCTAGCGAGGCGGCGCCTCAGACCACCACTCCACCCGTCGCATGAAATGGTTCGTTGTCCAGAGTCCGTGCGTTTGGAACAAAACCCGTCTCGCGCAGGCGATGCTTCGAGTTTCGGAAGGGACAAGCGTTGACTTGATGGTGACATTTTTGCGGTTTCAAAGACTCAAGATGAGGACGCGCTGGCTGGCCGCCTCAAGATCCGTTGAACGCCGATTTTGGCGGTAACAAATAATATCCGCCGTTCGTCCCATCACGCGGCACTACGGCCCGGACAATGGCATGATGCCTCTCTGCAGCGCGTACCGAACCAGCTCCGTTTGCTTGTGAATGCCCAGCTTGCGCATCAAGTTGGCGCGATGAGCTTCCACGGTGCGCGGGCTGATCGAGAGCTGCGCGCCGATGGCGGCGCTGGTTTTGCCTTCGGCGGATAGTTGGAGGATCTCCCGCTCACGCTGGGTCAGCGTGTCGTACAAATCGAGCATTCCGGTCTTGGACTTCTGCAAGTACGTGGTGATGGCGCTTTCCGAAAGCGGAGGGCTCAGGTAATGGCGGCCGGCGAACGCTTCCCGAACCGCTTTGGCGAGATCCGCCGCCGTTGAGTCCTTCAGCACGTAGCCGACAGCGCCGTTCTTGAGGGCCTCCCAGACATAGGCCTCATTCTTGTGCGTCGAAAGCACCACCACCCGCGTTCCCGGCGAACCTTTTCGCAACTGCCGGATGACCTCCAGCCCATTGATGCTGGGCATCATTAAATCCACCACCAGCACGTCGGGCCGCAGGCGTTCGACCAGCCGGACGGCCTCGAGCCCGTCGCCGGTCTCCCCAATCACACGAAAGTCCTTCTCCGCGTTCAACAAGGCCAGCAAGCCTTGCCGCATAAGCCGGTGGCCTTCTGCTAAAACAATAGCTGTCTTCATTCAGGCTGTCGCATTCCCGCGATCGTCAGCCCAGGCTGCCTCAATCGTTTTACTGGGCTCGGCTGACGATTCAGTTGTTCGCTTGTGCCTAGCGACTGGCTAGTGCTCACGTGCTGGTCAACCCACCGGCTTCGGGTTCGGCGCAGAGAAACCTTTGACTCGGGGCTCTGCTCCCCCGCGGGCAGAGATAGATTACGAGGGTACAACGGCCAGCTCAAGGCGAAGAATACTTTTTTTTTGTCGCCTCGACCTCACAAGCGTGCGCTTGCAGATCTCGGTCGGCGCCGTGCGAGGGGCGTGTCGCCAGCCGGCCAAAGTGCGTCGGGCCGGCTCGGTTTTGCCGCTCAACCAGTCACTTCCCGTCCAGACAGTCGCGGATGGCTTCCACCAGTTTGCGGGGCTGATAAGGTTTCTGCAGGAAGTTGACTCCATCGCTGATGACGCAGTCCGCGCTGCCGACCTCGGCGCTGTATCCGCTGGTGAAGAGGATTTTCAACGCCGGCTTTTCAGCCCGAAGCTTTTCGGCCAGTTCCTTGCCGGACATTCCGTCCGGCATCACCAAATCGGTCAATAACATATCGATGCGGCTCTGGTGCTCGGTCCACGCCGCCAACGCGGACGGACCGGAGTCGGCTTCGATAACTTGGTAGCCGTGGCGTTGCAGGATGCTGCGCACGAGCATGCGGACCGGGGCTTCGTCCTCAACCAAGAGGATGGTCTCCCGCCCGCCCTCGACCGCCCGCGCGGTGGCGCGAGGATCCGATCCGCGGGCCGCCGCCTGGGTCCGCGGTAGGAAGATTTCCACGACCGTGCCCCGGCCAACTTCACTAGCCACTTTGATCCAGCCGCGGTGTTGCTTGACGATACCATAGACCGTGGCGAGTCCGAGGCCCGTTCCTTTGCCGACTTCCTTGGTGGTGAAGAACGGTTCGAAAATCTTTGGCAGATGCTCCGGGGCGATGCCGCACCCGGTGTCGGCGACGCTCAAGCAGACCGATCGACCCGGCGTGACGTCGGCCGGGCGTTGGAGTTGGTTCTCAGCAATCGTCGCCTCCTTCGTGTGGATGATCAATTGGCCGCCTTTGGGCATGGCATCGCGCGAATTCACCGCCAGGTTCAGGAGCACCTGCTCCAACATTCCGCGGTCCGCATGCACGAGCGGCAGGTTCGGCTCATAATTCAAATGCAGGGAAACATCCTCCCCCAACACCCGCTGGAGCATCGCCGCCATCTGGCTGATGACCTCGTTGACCTCCAGGTTCCTCGGCTGCATCAATTGCCGGCGGCTGAAGGTGAGCAACTGGCGCGTCAGATTCGCCGCGCGGATCGCGGCCAGAGAGACAGCCTGGGCGGAATCCCGGGCGTCAATCGGAAGTTGCTCGGAGGCCAGCAACAACGATGCATGCCCCTGAATGATGGTGAGGATGTTGTTGAAGTCATGGGCCACACCGCCGGCCAATTGGCCCACCGACTCCATCTTCTGCGCCTGGCGCAACTGCTCCTCCAGGCTCAGACGGTCCGTGATGTCACGCGAATTGACGATGATTGCCGGCTCGCCGCCGCCACCACGGCGCCGTTTGCCCATTGTCTCCAGGTACCGCCACGTGCCGTCGCGATGACGAAAACGGAATTGTGTCGGCGCAGGTTGGTCGGGCTCCTGAATGGCACGCGCGCGCGCGGCGGCCACGCCGGGCCGGTCGTCGGGGTGAATCAGCTCGAAGGCGTTCCGGCCGATGAGCGCCTCCGGAGGATATCCAAGCAGACGCTGGACGGACTGGCTCACGTACTGGATCACTCCTTCCTGATTCACAATCGTGATGATATCGGACGAGTTTTCGATCAGTGACCGGAAATGTTCTTCGCTCCGCAACAAGGCCTCCTCCGCCCGTTTGCGCGCGGTGATGTCCTGGATTGTTCCAATCAACTGAAGCGCGCGGCCACTTGCGTCGCAAATCAACTCGGCCTGTTCCTGAACCACCCGCTCCGAACCGTCTGGCAGGAGAATGCGGTGGTCGACGCGGTACGGTTGTCCATCGCGCAAGGTCGCGTCGAGGGCGCGCCGGACTTTGTCCCGGTCGTCCGGATGGACCGCGGCGTAGAAGGCTTCATCGGTGGGGACGAAGTCACCGGATTGCCGGCCGAAAATGCGGTAGGTTTCTTCCGACCATTCCAGGGTCCACTTCTCAATGTCCACCTCCCAACTGCCGAGGTGGCCGATGCGCTGGGCTTCCACCAGGCCGGCCTCCTTTTTGCGCAGGGCTGCTTCCACCCGTTTGCTCTCCGTGAGGTCGCGAATGAACGCCGTAAAGGCCGGCGGGCCTGGCCGGGCGATGCGCGCAAGGCCCAGTTCGACTGGAAATTCTGTTCCATCTCGCCGGATGGCCGTGATTTCAGTTCGCCTGCCGATCATCGATCCTTCGCCTGCCCGGAGTAAGCGGGCCAGACCCTCGCCGTGGCGCTCACGCAGGGCGGGGGGAATGACGAGTTGCGCGATATCCTTGCCCAGCACCTCGGCGCGCCGGTAGCCGAAGATCGTTTCTGCCGCCGGGTTCCACTCGAATACCCTCCCTTCGTGATCGATGGTGATAATGGCATCGAGGACCGAGTCCAGAATCGCGCTCTTGCGCGCCTGGTTTTCGACCTGCGCCTCCTCCACGAACTTGCGGTCGGTGACGTTCTCGAAAATCACCGCGGCGCACTCCCCCGGCACCGGAACCACGCGGGTGGCAAAGACGCCAGGCTTGGCCTGCCGATCCCCAAACCGAACTTCCCCCAGGTCGCGCGACTCGCCGGACCGGACCACGTCGGCAAACACGTGCGCAATTCCGGTCTCCAACAGCTCGGGAAAACATTCCTGGATCGTTTTCCCGAGCAGCTCCTGTATCGGCATTCCCGTGATCCGTGTGGCGGCGGAATTCGTGGCGACGAGCCTGAAGCTGCGCACGTCGGCCGCTTCCTCCCAATGCCAGAC
>Ga0137368_10003153_pt1 | contig 17578 bp, 15 predicted proteins | sample SagtaG_13_FD_104917 | JGI IMG/M metagenome (GOLD analysis project Ga0137368, IMG submission 104917) | Vadose zone soil microbial communities from Sagehorn Ranch, Mendocino, California, USA - Sage1_L_100_16 metaG | ecosystem: Environmental > Terrestrial > Soil > Vadose zone | place: USA...
GACAATGACGGTTCCCGGCTCGAACCGCAGGCTCAACACATCGTCTTCGACGAGAAACCGGCGCGCCAGCTCGCGCGGATCGGCGGCGCGGATTGAGACGGTGTGGGGGTGCGTGTCGATGAGCTCGCGAATCTGATGCACGTTACCTTCGGCGACGATCCTCCCGTTGTTGATCAAGAGGATGTTCGAGGTCATCATTTCGATCTCGTGCAGGATGTGACTCGAGACGATGATGTGTTTGCCGGCGCGCGCCCAGTCCTTGATCAAACGAATGGTCTTTCGCCGCATCAGCGGGTCCATACCCGCGAGCGGCTCATCGAGAATCAACAGGTCTGGATCGTGGACGATGGCCTGCGCCATCTTCACGCGCTGCCGCATGCCCTTGCTGTAGGCGCCGATCTTCTTGTTCGCGGCGTCAACGAGCTCCACTTGTTCGAGCGCTCGCTTCGCTGCGTTGGTCGCTTCCGCTCCGTCGAGCCCATTGAGCCGCACGAGCGCCGATACCCACTCGAGGCCCGTCATGCGGTCGTAGTACGCGTCCTGCTCGGGGCAGAACCCGATGCGGAAGTAGACGCGCGGATTGCCCCAGAGTGGCTCGCCTAGAACCGTGATCGAGCCCTTGCTCGGTTTGAGCTGGCCCGTCATCAGCTTCATGAACGTCGACTTTCCGGCTCCGTTCGGGCCGAGCAGGCCGGTGATTCCAGGCGGAATTCGCACCGTCACGTCGTTCAAGCCGCTGACCTGGCCGTACCACTTCGACAAGTTCTCGGCGTCGACAACCGGCGCACCGGGCGTTGTGACCGATTCGACGGTAGGCGAGGGCAGATCCAACGCCGTACCGCTGTTCGCGTCGCGAGCGACATGGACGACGTTGCGGGGCGCGTCTGCGTGCGCCTGCGAAGTCACTGGACGACCTCCACTCCGCGGACTCGGCGCTCGAGGATCACCGCTGACAAGGCAATCAGGACGATGACGACGAGAACGGCGCCGGCGGCGGGCAGATCGTAGCGCGGACGCAGGCGAAAGATGATGTCCCCAAGCTGCTCGAGGGTGGCCGTTGGGGACAGCCACGCGAACGCGCTGCGCCCGGTGATGCTGCGAAGGGCGGCAGACAGCGCCGCGGTGAAGAACATTAGGCCCGCGTACATGATGCCGACGAACCGGCTGCTCTTCGACATCGACGACAGCGCCATCATCGTCGCTGACGCAAGCAGCACCTGGAGCAGCGAAAAGAGCGTGATCGCCGGCAGCAGAAACACGTTGTCGCGGACAAACGTGAAGCTGCCCGCGAACATGATCTGCACGATCAACAGCGAAATCGCCGGCGCCCAGGTCACGGCGGTGAGGAACAGAAACAGAATCGCGAGCTTTCCGGCAACGTACTCCGCGCGCGTCAACGGCTTCGACAAATACACCTGCAGTGCGTTGGCGCGCCGATCGTTGGCGATGAGCCCCGCGCCGACGTAGATGGTCACGAAGAAGACGAAAAGACTCTGCTGGTCGAGAAACTCGCGGAACGTCTCGGCCTTGACGCCGAGAATCGACTGCGCCTGCACGAAGTTGGAGGCGACGTAAATCTGGACCGCGCGGACCACGAACGGAAACCACGCAAACAACAGCAAGCCGATGAAGGCGCGCTTCGAGACGAACGTCCGCACACCGTTTCGGGTGATGACCGCCCAGCCCCGGCCGACGGCCGCCCGCGTTCCTGCGTAGCGTCTATAGCCTTGATCGTGAATAGGCATTAGCTAAGGCCTCGGCCTGACAGGTTCGAGGTTCGAGGTTCGAGGTTCGAGGTTCCAGGTTCGAGGTTCGGCGAACCCCGAACCACGAACTGCGAACCTCTCGAACCACGAACCCCGAACTGCGAACCTCTCGAACACCGAACCCCGAACCTCGAACCTCGAACCTTTCACTGTCACTCCTCACTCACCGCGCGCGCGAAGACGTCTTCGAGCGTCGGCACGCTTGCCCTGAGATGACGAATCTGCGCGCCTTCGTTCGCCGCGAGACGAAACAGAATGCGCGATCCATCTTCAGCGGTTCCCGGCACGAAGACCCGCATGATGTCCTCGTCCGTATCGTGACACTCGTACCCTTGGGCGCGCAGCACCGAAATGAACTGCGGTGTTTCCCCCTTGATGCGTAACTCGTAGACCCGGCCGGCCGGGCCTTTGAGCTCCTCGATTGGGCCGTTCGCAGTGACCGCTCCCTTGTCGATCACCACGACGTGATCGCAGGTGTATTCGACGTCGGGAAGCAGATGCGACGAGAGGATGAGATTGACCCCCTTGTTGTGCGCGAGATCGCGAATGAGCTCGAGCATCTCGTCGCGACCCTTCGGGTCCATTCCGTTGGTCGGCTCGTCGAGAAAGAGGAGATCGGGATCGTGAACGATCGCCTGCGCCAGCTTGATGCGCTGCTTCATGCCGGTCGAGTAGGTCTCGAGGTTGCGGTAGCGCGCTTCTCCCAACCCGACGTAGTAGAGCACTTCGTGAGCGCGCTGCATCGCGTCGGCCGGAGGCAGACCCGCAAGCTGACCGCAGTAGCCGACAAACGACACCGCGTTCATGCCCGGAATATGGGCGTCGCTCTCGGGCATGTAGCCAATGCGCGCCCGAATTTCGAGCGGAGATACGGCGACGTTGAAGCCGAGTACCGTCATCGTCCCCGTTTCGGGTTTCAGGAAACCAAGAAGCGCTTTGAGCAGCGTGCTCTTGCCCGCGCCGTTGGGACCGAGCAAGCCGACGGCGCCCGAATGGAATTCCGCAGTTACGTCACGCAGCGCGGCGTTCCTGCCGTAGCGAACGGTGACCTGTTCGCATTGAACGACCGGCTTCGACGGATCGAAAGGCGTACGCGGTCCTGGCACGTCCGCCGGGGAGTCAGCCATTCAGACCAAGTATACGGAAGGTCTAGCCACGGAAGTTCCCACACGGGGGTTCCTTCACGTACGTTCCTGACGGCGTTCTCCGTACGTTCGTGACGGCGTTCCTCACGGCGTTCGACGTGGGTTCCTCACGGGCGTTCTACGTACGTTCCTGACAGCGTTCGCCGTCGGTTCCTCGCCGGGCGTTTACGCAGGTTCAATCGCCTTGGTTGGCCGTGCGGCGCGCAGGAACAGAAGGAGCAGGCCGCCGAACAGGCCGGTCGCCACGAGATAGTAAATGCCGGCGGCGTAATTGCCCGTCCGGTCGGTGAGAAAGCCGATGACGTACGGTCCGACGAATCCTCCGATCGAATTCTCTTTGATGTCCTCCGGACTGAAGTTGACGGCCACCCCAGACACCTCGGATACCCACATCTTCGCGAGACCGTTTGTCAGAGCGTGCCGCGCAAGCCAAGCGCATCCGCCTGCTCGCGAAGCGACATGATGACGTTTGTAATGTGATCGGCGAGCGGCAGACCGATCTCGTCGGCGCCGGCTTTCAGATGCTCGCGTGGCACGGCCCGCGCAAATGCCTTGTCCTTCATTCGCTTGATGACAGAGGACGCCTCGAGATCGAGCACGCTCTTGCTCGGCCGCACGAGGGCAGCGGCAGTGACAAAGCCCGACATCTCGTCACAGGCGTAAAGCGCCTTCTCCAGCTTCGATTCGCGCTGCACGCCGGTTACTTCGACGGCGTGAGACAGAATCGCACGCGTGACCCACTGCGGATAGCCGAGACTGCGCAGGTGCTCGGTGCCTTTCACCGGGTGCTCGCCAAGCGTCGGGTACCGCTCGTAATCGAAATCGTGCAGCAGGGCGACGATGGCCCACTCGTCTTCGTTCTCGCCAAAGCGGCGGGCGTAGCCGCGCAGCGCCGCTTCAACCGCCAACGCGTGCTTGCGAAGGCTGTCGCTCTGGGTCCATTCCGTCAGTAACTGCCAGGCAGCTTCTCGTGAAAGATTCATCTGTTTTGCGCGCGGTTCTCCGCAATCATTTGGAGTCCGCGTCGGATGACGCGGACCGCGAACTCGTTCACACCATATTGCTCGATCTCGTGCGGGGCGACCCACGCGACCTCTTCGGCATCGTCACCCGGGCGAAGCTCGCCCCCAATGGGGCGGCACACGTAATCCACGATCACGAAATGGTACCTGATACGGTCCTCGAGCCGATGGACGCGATCGAACACCTCGACGACTTCGCCAACCTCCACGTCGAGTCCCGTTTCTTCCTTGATCTCACGCCGTACGGCATCGACCAGCGACTCTCCGAGCTCGACGATGCCGCCAGGCAGCGACCACTCGCCTTTGCGCGGGTCGTGCGCGCGCTTGACGATGAGCGCGCGGCCGTCCTGCACGACCACGCCGCCGACGCCAACCACGGGACGGTCGGGGAATTCGCGCGCCATGAGGTGTAATAGATGACAGTCGTCAGTTACCGGTCGCCAGCTTATGACATACACCGATTACCTGTGCTTCAACACCAAAGCCCGTCAGGAGGTCATTCGCATCACCGACAAAGTTGCCGACATTGTCGACAAGAGCGGCGTGACGGAAGGCATGGTGCTGGTGTCTGCCATGCACATCACCGCGGGCGTTTACGTCAACGACTGGGAAGAGGGGCTCATTCACGACTTCCAGGTCTGGCTCGAGAAGCTGGCGCCGTCGGGTCTCGACTATCGACACCACCAGACGGGCGAGGACAATGCCGATGCTCACCTGAAGCGGACCATTATGGGGCATCAGGTCATCGTCCCGATTACGCGCGGCAAACTCGACCTCGGTCCGTGGGAACAGATTTTCTACGCGGAATTTGATGGACAGCGGCGGAAGCGCGTCATCGTGAAGGTGATGGGTAGTAACAGGTTCGAAGTTCGAAGTTCGAGGTTCGAAGTTCGTGGTTCGAAGTTCGTGGTTCGAAGTTCGACTGTGCTTGATCCGACTGATGAGGCGCCTCAGTCCTTGAGCCTCGAATCCGCACGACGAATCTCGAATCCCGAACTTCGAACCTGGAACCGGTCGAACCTCGAACCGCTCACAGCGCAAGCGCCGCCTCGGCGTTGAGGTCCGGCGGCGCGAGGCGGCCCGCCGCGAGCTGCCGCAGTCCCGCGGCGGCAATCATCGCCGCGTTGTCAGTCGAGAGATGTGGGCTGGGAAAGAAAACGGCGAGCTCCGCTGCTCTGCCGCGCGCCGCTGCGACCGAGCGCAGTCTCGAGTTGGCCGACACGCCTCCGGCAAATCCTACTGAGCGCGCGTTGTGCCACTTCGCGGCGGCGAAGGCTCGTTCGACGAGCGTGTCCACGACCGTCGCCTGGAAGCTGGCGGCAATCTCTGAAATCTCCGCTGGCGGCAGTTGGCCTGTGCCAAGTTCCTTCTGTCGTTGACGCACGTGGCGGAGCACGGCCGTTTTGAGTCCGCTGAAGCTGAAATCAAAGCGGTACTCACGCCGCGGCGCGTTGCGATCCGGATGCGTGAGCCGTGTGGACGGGAAGCGCACTGCCGTTTGGTTCGTATCTCTCGCGAGCCGATCGATGATCGGACCTCCTGGATAGCCAAGCCCGAGCAGCTTCGCCACTTTGTCGTACGCTTCGCCCGCGGCGTCGTCTCGCGTCCGTCCGATCGCCCGATATTCGCCTTCAGCAGGCACGACGTAAAGGCTCGTGTGGCCGCCAGACACCACGAGCACCACAGACGGCGTCGGAATCCGGCCGTGCTCGAGCCAGAGCGATTCGATGTGCCCGGCGAGATGATTCACGGCGACGAGCGGCTTTTGCAGCGCCCATGCCGAGACCTTGGCGAACGACACGCCGACAAGCAGCGATCCGATCAAGCCCGGACCCTGAGTCACCGCCATCGCATCGACTTGCGGCCAGGCGATGTGCGCCTCGTCGAGCGCGCGTTCGACCACACCGCAGATGTCGCGCACGTGCTGCCGCGACGCCAGCTCCGGAACGACACCACCCCATTCGCGGTGAATCTCGACCTGCGAAGCGACCACGCTCGATCGCAGCCGCCACGGCCGCTCATCGTCGTCGACAGTTTCGACGACGGCCGCAGCGGTCTCGTCGCAGGAGGTTTCAATCCCGAGCATCTTCACGCGTAACAAGCTTTACCACGAAGACGCGAAGGTTCACGAAGCTTCGTTCGTCCGCGCGCGGCGGAGCCGCGCGTTCGAGTCGAAACGAGAGGGGAGACATGCGGCCGGCGAATCGGATGCCGTATGTCTCCCCTCTCGTTCCGGCTCGAATCGGCTGGCCGCGTTGCGGCCAGCCTGCGGACGAACTGGCGCCCACGAAGGATGTTCATGTAGATCACTTCTTCGTGTCGCCTTCGTGCTCTTGGTGCTCTTCGTGGCGATCTGTCACGACGCGTTCTCGATCCGCGGCGCAGCGGCAGCCTTCAGCGACTTATCGAACGGCGGTGTAAACACGCCGCGGTCCGTCACGATCGCGGTGATGTATTTGTGCGGCGTGACGTCGAATGCTGGGTTGCGAATGGTCGCTCCCGCCGGCGCCAGTTGGCTCGATCCGACGTGCGTCACTTCACGCGCGTTGCGTTCTTCGATCGGAATGTGCGAGCCGTCCGGAATCTCGAGGTCCACGCTCGACCATGGTGCCGCTACGTAAAACGGCATGCCGTGTTCTTTCGCGAGGATCGCCACCGTGTACGTGCCGACTTTGTTGGCCGTGTCGCCGTTTGCCGCAATACGATCGGCGCCCACGACGACCAGATCGATGTCGCCGGCAAGCATCAACGTCCCGGCGCTGTTGTCGGTGATGACCGTCGTCTCGATGCCGTCTCTGATCAACTCCCAGGCGGTCAGCCGCGAGCCCTGAAGAAATGGCCGCGTCTCGTCTGCGAGCACGCTCACGCGCTTGCCTGCTTCGATTGCGCCGCGGATGACGCCGAGCGCGGTGCCGTACCCGGCGGTTGCCAGCACGCCGGCATTGCAGTGTGTGAGGACTCGCGCCTGGTCGGGGATGAGCGCTGCGCCGTAAACCCCAATGGCGCGGCAGCTCGCAACGTCCTCGTCGTGAATGCGCTCGGCTTCGAGGCGCAGACGTGTCTTGAGCTGCTCCACCGACTCGCCCGCATGCGCGCCTTCGGCAAACGCGCGCTTCATGCGATCGATTGCCCAGAACAGGTTGATCGCGGTCGGCCGCGTGGCGGCCATCAGCTCGCACGTTTTCTGGAACTCCGCTGCAAACTGGCGCGTGCCGGTCGCGTTGCTCCGCTCCATGCCCAGAGCGATGCCCATTCCAGCCGCCACGCCGATGGCAGGCGCCCCACGAATGACCATCGACTTGATCGCCCTGGCGACTTCAGCCGCGGTCTTGCAGCGCACATACACTTCTGCCGCGGGCAGCTTGCGCTGATCGATCATCACCACGGCATCGCCCTCTCGCGCTATCGTCGGGAGCATGTCAGGTGATTGTACCGGCCGGGCTGAAGCCCCGCCACTCGGACAGCTCCTACATGATCTATTTCAGAAACCTTCGATCGAAGGCGTGGGGAAAGAGCGTGCGCATCGCGTGGCGAGCCGTAACGGCGTGCAGATTCACGAGAATGATTTCAATGTCGCCGGCAAACTCCCAGATGATCTGCCGGCAGGCCCCACATGGCGGCGTCGGCTCCTCGGTGTCGGCGACCACGGCCAGTCGACTGAAGGATCGGTGGCCCTCGGAGAGAGCCTTGAAGATCGCCACCCGTTCCGCACAAATGGTGAGGCCATACGTGGCGTTCTCGATATTGCAGCCCGTGACGATCTGCCCGTCGGTCGTCTCGATAGCCGCACCCACCTTGAATCCGGAATAGTCCGCTACCGCACGTTCTCGTGCACGACGCGCGGCTTCGACGAGCGCCTCAGAGTCGCTCAATGATGCCCTCCAGCAGCGCGATGAACTGCCCTCGCACCCGTCGCGTCGTCTCCATGACCTCTTCGTGATTGAGCGGCTGTGGCAACACGCCCGCCGCCATGTTGCTGATGCACGAGATGCCCAGCACCTCGATGCCCATCTGTCGCGCGACGATGGCTTCGGGCACTGTGGACATACCAACGGCGTCCGCGCCAAGGGTGCGGAAGGCGCGGATCTCGGCCGGCGTCTCGTAGCTTGGCCCGTGGACGACTACGTAGATGCCGTGCTCCACGCGCAACCCGGCCGCGCGCGCGGCGTCGTCAGCAGTCGCACGCAGCCGCCGCGAATAGACTTCGCTCATGTCCGGAAAACGGACGCCAAACCGATCCTCGTTGGGTCCCATGAGCGGGTTCGTTCCAAGAAAGTTCAGGTGATCGTCGATCACCATCAGCGCGCCCTGCGAGAAGCTGGTGTTGATGCCTCCGGCGGCATTGGTCAGGATCAGCGTTTTGACACCAAGTCTGCCGAGTACGCGCACGGCAAAGGTGACCGTCCGAAGATCGTGTCCTTCATAAAAATGAACGCGGCCTGACAGGGCGAGCACGCGATGCCCGCCGACAACGCCGCGCACTAATTGTCCGGCGTGTCCGATGACATTCGATGCAGGCCAGTGTGGAATGTCGCCGTAGTCGATCGCGACGCGGTCCGCCATCCCGTCCGCAAACGCTCCGAGACCGGACCCCAGCACAATCGCGACATCTGCACCGGCAAACCCGTGGCCCCGAAGCGATTCGGCGGCCTCTGTCACCTCGTCAAAATAGCCGCGCGATTCGGCTGAGGCCATGGGCAGCTCGGCTTAGAGCAAGAACCCGACAATGATCGCCGTAATGAAGTTCGCCAGCGTGCCGGCGAACATCGCACGCAATCCTAATCGCGCGAGGTCGCCGCGTCGTGTGGGCGCGAGAGCGCCAATGCCACCAATCTGAATGCCAATTGACGAGAAGTTTGCGAACCCGCATAACGCAAACGTCGCAATCGTAAAGGACCGTGGATCGAGAGTGCCTTTCAGCGCGCCGAGCTGGGAAAACGCAATGAACTCGTTCAACACCATCCGCGTCCCGAGCAGGTTTCCAATTGTTGCCGCGTCACGCCAGGGCACCCCGAGACTCCACGCGACTGGGGCGAACACCCAGCCGAAGATTTGCTGCAGACTCAGCCCGACGCTGCCAAGGATCGCGTTCGCGAGGGCGACGAGCGCCATGAACGAAATGAGCATTGCGCCAACGTTCACCGCGAGTTGTAACCCTTCAGAGGTTCCGCGCCCGGCCGCATCGATCACGTTGACGTCTTTCTTTTCGATCTCGAGACGGACGGTCCCCAGCGTCGCAGGGACGGCCGTTTCAGGAACGAACATCTTCGCCATCATCAACGTTCCCGGCGCCGTCATGATGACCGCCGTGAGCAGGTGTGCCGGCTCTATGCCGAAGGCGACATAAGCAGCCATGATGCCGCCGGAGATGTGCGCCATCCCCGATGTCATGACCGTCATCAACTCCGACAACGTCATTTCCGGCAAGTACGGACGGATCGTGAGCGGCGCCTCCGTCTGTCCCATGAAGATGCTCGCTGCGACGTTCAGCGACTCGGCACCACTCGCGCCCATCACTCGATTCATGACGATGGCGAAGAGCCGGACGACCACCTGCATCACGCCAAAGTAGTACAGGATCGCGAAGAGCGCGGCGATGAAGATGATCGTGGGCAGCACCTGGAAGGCAAAGATCACCGAATACTGAGCGCCTTCCGGGCCGAGCGTCGCGGTGACGATGCGAGTCCACACGGACCGATCCCCAAGCGGACCGAACACCAGCGAGGAGCCAGCGACCGAGTACCCGAGAAGCTGGCGGATCTTGTCGCCCAAGACTTGAAAACCCACGCGGCCGGCGGTCGTCTTCAGCACGATCAACGCGAACAGAAACTGCAGGCTGAGACCCCACACCACCACGCGCGGCTTGATCGATCGTCGATCGGTCGAGACGACGAACGCGATGAAGAGAATCAGTGCGAGACCAGCGAGCGGCTGCATTCGGATCAATATGTCGTGCACATCACCCCCGATTTGAAAAGACCGCCCGCCCCCGCGCTGTGCAGCCGAATCTTCCCCGGCTTACGCAAACGTTTCTTCTCCGTCGACATGAACCCAGGCCCGCACGAGTGGTCCGGTGGCCGGCGCGGTCGGCCCAAGCGTCATTGCTGATTCCGCCAACTCGATGGCTTCTGGGAGGCGGCTGTCATCGTTGTAGTGGAGATCTAGCACCGCCTCCCCTTTCCCGAGGTGATCTCCTGGTTTCTTTCGAAGGACGATGCCGGTCGCCGGATCGATCACGGCATCAACACGGTCTCGTCCGGCCCCGAGCAGCATCGACGAACGGCCCACGAGCTCCGCATTCAGCCGCGCAAGGAATCCATCTGAGGATGCGACGACGTGATGGACATGTGCAGCCTGCGGAAGCCGCGACGGATCGCGCACGATGCGCGCGTCGCCTCCCTGCCGCGAGACCACGGCTTCGAATTTCGCGAGCGCCGCGCCGGACCGCAGCGCGGCCTTGACGCGCGCTTCGGCGGCGTGGGCATCTGACGCGCGCCCCGCAAGCACCACAATCCGGCTGGCAAGCGTCACGATCACCGCTTCGAGATCTGCCGGACCGCGCCCTTGCAGCGCCTCGATGCACTCGGCGATCTCGAGTGCGTTGCCCACCGCGCGACCAAGCGGTGCGTCCATCGACGTAATGAACGCCTCCGTGCGCACGCCGTTCGCCGTGCCGATCGACACGAGCGAGCGCGCGAGCGCCAGCGCCTCGGCGTGCGTCTTCATGAAGGCGCCGCTGCCGCATTTGACGTCGAGCACCACCGCGTCGCTTCCCTCCGCGATCTTCTTGCTCATCACGGATGCGGAAATCAGCGGCACGCTCTCGATGGTTGCCGTCACGTCGCGCAGCGCGTACAGCTTCTTGTCCGCCGGCGCGATGTCTTTGGTCTGGCTGATCAGGCAGCAGCCGATTTCGCGGAGCGCGGCCAGGAACTCCTCGAGGGTGAGCGACACGCGAAAGCCGGGGATCGCCTCCAGCTTGTCGAGCGTACCGCCGGTATGACCGAGCCCTCGTCCAGACATCTTCGGCACGACGACACCGCATGCCGCCGCCACGGGGGCGAGGACGATGGAAACCTTGTCGCCGACGCCGCCGGTTCTGTGTTTGCCGACCTTGATACCGGGAATCGACGAGAGATCGACGCGGGTGCCCGATCGCACCATCGCGTCGGTCAGCCATGCCGTTTCCTGCGCAGACATCCCGCGCAGAACGATCGCCATGAGGAGAGCCGACGCCTGATAGTCAGGCCATGCGCCCGAGGTGACACCGCTCACAAACGCGTCGATGGCCTCGCGCGAAAGCGGCTCGCCGTCCCGCTTGGCGCGAATGATGTCAACGGCGCGGAACATGTGCAGCTGTGCGGTCGGCAGTATATCGTATGGCTCGATGATCGAGCCGGTCGTGCACGGGCTGCTCGGTCCCCAACATGTCGGCGATTGAAACCACGGAGCCGCTCTCGCCAGAAGCGTCGATGCACCTGGCCGACTTCGCGCGCGCCTGCAGAGGCGCGGCGCGCGTGGTGGCGCTCTATCCGCCGACGCATCCCGCCATCGAGGCGGCGCTGCGGCGCGTCGCGGGCTCGGCGGAACGGCTCAGAAGTCAGGCGACGGTGGCGATCACCGTGCTGCCGGACGGACTGCTCCTCGATGGACGCGCCGCAGATCGATCGGACGCTGCGCTCGCAGACCTTGCCGGCCTGTTGCACAGTCATCTCGTCGGCGAGCTGACGTTTCTCGGAGAGCTCAGTCTGACGTCGTGGCACGCGTTTCTGACACTCGTCGCACGACCACCGGAAGACATCCGCCGCGACGGCGGCATCGGCCGCGCATGGCTGGCCGCCGGCGGCGGCCCGATTGAAATCCGCCAGATCGATTACACCGAAGTCCTGCGCGACCGCGATGAGGGCCTGGCCGTCGAGTGGAATCGCCTGATCGCGAACTATCTGGAAGGCGAGCTCTCGGATATCGACGATCGCGCGATGAGCGCGCTCTTCGAGATTGCAAACGATCAGCATCGCTTCCGCGAATTCACCGAGTTGCTCGTGACGCAGGCGACACAAAGCGGACGCCGCGGCAAGAAGGAGGTCGTGCTTCGCGTCCTGCAGGCGCTCGCAGATTACGTGGCGCGCACGGCTCCCGATCAGCTCGATCGCATCCTCCACCGGATCGCAGGGGTGTTGCCACAGCTCACGCCGGAACTGGTGATCAGCCTGATCACGACCGGCGCGCCCGTCGCCGAAGGAGAAGAACGCGGTATCGACCTGCCGGGAGAAGTGCGGGCGCGCATCTCCGATGACCTGATTGCCGAGTTCGTCGCTCAATCCGTGTCCCGCGACCACGGCGCCACTGAGAGACTCGCGCAAGCGTTTCAAACACTCGTTCCCTCCTTCGATCAGCGCCGTCAGCTGATCGACATGGCCCGCGAGGAGCTCGAGACGATGCCGATCCGGCGTCACTCCGAGTTCCCCGCGCTGTGGAAGAGCGCCGAAACGCTGCTCTCGACGTACTCGGACGCGTCGTTCGTAGGCGAAGACTACGCGCGCGAGCTGTCGACTTCGCGCGCGCATGCCGTCGACGTGGAGCGCATCAGCGACGATCCGCCGGAGCGCATCCACAAATGGCTCGCGAGTGTCAGCGACGACCAGGTGCAACGGCTCGATCAGCGGCTGCTGATCGATCTGCTGCGCATTGAAACGCGTGAGGTCGCATGGAAGAGCGTTCTCCAAACGACTCTGGCGTATCTCGATCAGCTCGTGCTCGGTGGAAGCATTCCCCTTGCACAGCAACTGCTCGACGCGGTGACTGCCGCTGCCGCCGACGGCCAACCGTTCGCGGCCGCGGCCAGGACGGGCCTCGATGAGCTGCGCGGCGGAGCGCTCGTGAATCACCTCCTGCTGGTTATTCGTCAGGCACGTGACCAGGAGATGGACGCGGTCGGCACGTTCTGCCTCTCGTTGGGACCAACCGTCATCGGGCCTCTGGCGAATGCGCTTGCGATCGAACAGGGATTCGCCACCGTCAAGCGACTCCGCGAAATCCTGCTGGGGTTTGGATCCGCCGGCCGCCAGTACGCCGACGAGCTCCGGACCTCCGCAAACCCCGCCGTCCGGCGCGTTGCAATCGATCTGCTGCGAGCCTACGGCGGCGCGGATGCGCTGCCCGATCTCACGGCGCTCTTGGACGACAACGAACCTGCAGTGCAACGAGACGCGTTGCGCGCAATCGTGCAGATTGGAACCGACGAAGCGTATCAGGCGCTCGAAAGCGCGCTCAAGTCGGGAACGTCGCGAACGCGCACCGCCATGATGCGCGTGCTCGGCTCGTCGCGCGATGAGCGTGCGGCCCCGCTCTTTGTGTACATGCTCGAGCACACCGACTATCGCGCGCTCGAGGGCGTCTACCTGTCCGCAATTGAAGCTCTGGGCAAAGTTGGCGGCGACGCAGAATCAATCGCTGCGCTGCGAAAAGTGTTGTACCGCAGGGAGTGGTGGGCGCCGCTCCGGACACGGCGGATGCGGCGAGCGGCTGCATTAGCGCTCCGAGCGTCGGGATCGGACGTTGCACGACAGACGCTGGAGGAAGCCGCAAGTGAGGGCCGCCGCGGCGTCAGGCGGGCGGCACGGACGGCGCTGCAAGAGAGCCCGGCGGCAAGCAGGAGCACCGGTTGATGGACACCGATCGACGTTTGCGGTTCGCCGAGAATGCTGTGCGCCGGCTCTCTGGAGCCGTACGCAGCGCGCAGTTGTACGCGCCGGCGCATCCGCTCGTCCACCGCTCGCTCGACGCGCTCTCGGACAGCCTCGATCAACTCCTCGCGGATCAGTCGTCGATCACAATCGGGCTCATCGAGCAGGAGTTCGTCGTCGGCGACCTGCCGTTGAGCAAGACCGATCAGTACTTCGAGCTCATTCGCAGACTGCAGTTTCTGCAAATCGAACGCATCTCGTTCGAGCGCGGCGTCGATGCCGCGGAGTTGTCGACGCTGGTTCTCACCATCGCGCACCCGGAACGCACACCCGGCGAGCCGCGATCCGGCATCGTGGCCGCCGATCCGGCGTCATCGCTGCAGAACCTGCGGCACATCAAGGTCGGGCGCATCACTTTGGACGAACGTGTAAACACATCCGCCGCGGACGTCGCCACTATTCGTCGTCTTTACAGCGACGCCGTGAATGTCGCGGAGCGGTTGTGGGACTCGGCGTTGACGAACGGGCAGCCCGATCCGGCCCAGGCGCGGCAGCTCGTCGGCAGTCTGGCGCAGGCGGTCGCGCAAAATCGAACCGCGCTCATCGCATTGACAGCTCTCAAGGAGTACGACAACTACACCTTCACTCACATGGTCAACGTGTCGATCCTGACGATGGCGCAGGCACGCGGCCTGGGCATAGAGGGCGGCCTCCTGCGCGAATTCGGTCTCGCGGCGCTGATGCACGACATCGGCAAGGTAAAAACGCCGCTCGAGATTCTCCAGAAGGTCGACAAGCTGACCGAGGCGGAGTTCGAGACCATTAGAATGCACGTCGTTGACGGCGCCGAGATCCTTCGACACACCCCCGAGATTCCCGCGCTGGCTCCTGTCGTCGCTTTCGAACATCACGTGCGGCTCGACGGATCTGGCTATCCAATTGGCGTCAAACGTGACACGCTCAATCTCGGCACCACGCTGTGCAGCATTGCCGACGTTTACGATGCGATGCGATCGAAGCGCGCGTATCAGGAAGCATTTCCAACGGACCGCATCCTGACCGTTCTGAAACGCAACGATGGTTTGCAATTCGATCAGAATCTCGTCCGCCGGTTCACACAGCTGATGGGGATTTACCCGCCGGGAACACTCGTCGCGCTCGACACGGGAGAAATGGCGGTCGTGGTGCGCGTGTACGCCCCTGATCCCTATCGACCAAAGGTGCGCGTCGTGGCGGACGCCGCCGGCGAAAGACTGTCGCGGCCTCGCGATATCAATCTTTGGGAGTCTTCCGCGGACGGTCCGGTGTTGTCCGTTTTGCGCCCGATCGATCCGAAAACCGTCGGCATCGATCCGCTCACGTATCTCTAACCCCTCGATTCACTTGCGTTGGCAATCGCTGCACCGCCATGAATACATTGTCCTGGCCAAAACTGGCACTGTTCGAGCTTCTTGACGCCGTTGGCGCGGGCAACTCAGGTGAGTTCCGGGTTTAAAGATCCCATGTCGCGCCCGCGCCTTTTGACGGTCACAGCAACGCTGCTGTGGGCCCTGATCGCGTGCCGCCCGGCGACTCCGCCCGGCGGCGACCTCATGGTCATCGTCGTGGTCGATCAGATGCGGTTCGATTACATCGAGCGCTTCGGATCGACATGGACCGATGGTCTCGCACGCCTCACACGAGAGGGCGCGTTCTTCGAAAGCGCGTTCTATCCGTACCTCAGTACCGTCACGTGTCCGGGCCACGCGACCATCAGTAGGGGCACCTACCCCGCCACGCATGGCCTCATCAACAACGAGTGGTGGGATCGATCGGCGGGGCGCGTCACGTCATGTACGGAAGATCCGTCGGTGTCGAGCATCTCGTACGGCAGCACGCGCGAAGCAGTGGGGCACAGCGCGCACAGGCTGCGTGTGCCGACGCTCGGCGACCGGCTGCGCGCGGCTTCGCCCGATTCTCGCGTGGTCACCCTCTCGATGAAGCCACGCAGCAGCGTCATGCTGGCAGGCCACGGCGGTACAGCCGTCACCTGGTTCTCTGATGCCAATTCGTGGGCGACGTCGACGGCCTTCACGCGGACGGCCGTGCCGGAAGTGGACCGCTACGTCAGATCGCATCCGGTTGAAAGCGACCGCCGTCGATCGTGGGATCGTATGTTTCCCGAGAGCCGATATGGCGGTAAAGACGATGGCGATGGAGAGCGGCCGCCAAATGGCTGGACTCGCGTCTTCCCGCATCCGCTCGCAGGCGATCCGGCAAAGCCGCGGCAGTTCTTCGATCTGTGGCGCACGAGCCCGTTTGCCGATGAGGCGCTCGGCGCGATGGCGGGCGCGCTTATCGACGCTTTTCAGCTGGGGCGGCGAGGACGACTCGATTTTCTCGGGATCAGCTTCTCCGCGTTGGACAGCGTCGGACACGCGTTCGGTCCCGACAGCCACGAGGTGCAGGACACGCTCTTCCGGCTCGATCGCACGATTGGATCGTTGCTGAAGCACCTCGATGAACGCGTCGGCCCGGATCACTATGTGCTCGCGCTTTCAGCGGATCACGGTGTCGCCGGAATCCCCGAAGCGCTCCGCGCGCAAGGCAAGGATGCAGGTCGACTCCTCGCACCCGAGTTGCAACAGGCGGCGGAGGCGGCCATGGCGGCCGCGTACGGCCCGGGGCCGCACATCTCGCACGTCCAGTACACGGACATCTATCTCACCGACGCGATGCGCCAGCGGGCGGCTGCAGATCCCGCGGTTTTGCAACCGCTCGTGAACGCGCTTTCGCGCGTCGACGGCGTGCTGCGCGTGATTCCGACCTCGGGCCTCGAGGCCAAGCGCGCCAGCAACGATCCAATCGAGCGTGCCGCTGCGCTCACTTACGTGTCAGGCGAGAGCGGCGATGTCATTGTCGTTCTGAAGCCCGATTGGAGCAGCGCGCCAACGGCGGCGGCGACTCACGGCACGCTGCACTCATACGATCAACATGTGCCGCTCGTGCTGTTTGGCCACGGCGTGAAGCCCGGTCGATACAACGACGCTGCATCGCCTGCCGATATCGCGCCGACGCTTGCCCGCGTCGTCAAGCTGGACCTTGCCGGTACGGAGGGCAAGCCGCTGACGAGCGCCCTGAAGTAGGCGCGGACACCCGCGAATTGCCGATAAGATGGTTGGAGCGCGTCCTGCCGATACATAGGATTTGACATGAGTGCATTCCGTCGGCGGCTCTCCTGGGCTGCCTTCCTCGCTGGCGCCATCGCCCTTGTCGCCGGCTTTTGTTTGACAGGGCTCGCGCAAAGCGATCCGCTCGGCGGCGCGCGTCGACTCGTCGTCAACGATATCGGCCTGCCCGGAATCGACCGCGGATTGCGCGATCAGGATCCGCCCCTGGATCCGTACGGACGCGGAACGCGCGGCTTGGCGCTCACCGGTCACGTCGACGGCGAGTACCTGCGCGGGTCGATCATCGTGAAGTTCAAGAGCGGTGCGGACGCGGCGGGGGTGAACTCCACAATGAAAGTGGTTGACGCGAGTCGTGCCGAGCGGCTGTCCTATGCGGATTTCGACATCGTAGCGATTCCCGACGATCTCGATGCGGAGCTTGCGGCGGCAGCACTTCGCGAACGGCCGGACGTGGAATACGCGCAACCGCGGTATCGGAACCATCCGATGCTGAGGCCGAACGATCCGCTGTATGACAGACAGTGGAACCTGCCCCTTCTCGACATGGAACGCGCGTGGGACATTCAGCCCGCCGCCGGCAGCAACGTGACCGTTGCCGTGCTCGACACCGGCGTCGCGTTCCGCACGACCACCATTCGGTACAACGCACGCGCGACGCCTGTCGCAGGCAGAAACCTGCCGGCGCTTGGAATCGTCGATATGCCGTTTGCCGTCGCACCCGAGCTCGGCGAATCAAAGTTCGTGTCGCCTCGAGATTTCATCTGGGGTGACGACTTGCCGGTCGATCTC
>Ga0137368_10003157_pt1 | contig 17568 bp, 21 predicted proteins | sample SagtaG_13_FD_104917 | JGI IMG/M metagenome (GOLD analysis project Ga0137368, IMG submission 104917) | Vadose zone soil microbial communities from Sagehorn Ranch, Mendocino, California, USA - Sage1_L_100_16 metaG | ecosystem: Environmental > Terrestrial > Soil > Vadose zone | place: USA...
CAATGTACTACGTTCCACGCCTGCACGCTGGAAGCGATGCGTACCCAGGCGTCTCCTGATTTATGCGCAGAATCCAAGTGGTTGATTGCATTCAACTTTAATTCGCACAGGCTTCATTTATCTCACGACTTGACAATAGACGAATTATGAAGACCACACTGGCTACTTCGCTGTCGCTCGTGCTGTTTTTTACCTCAACGCCATTGGCGCAAAGACGCGACACGGTCATCGTCAAGAGTAAACGACTCGCTCTTGTTATCGGAAACGCCGCTTATAAAGAATCCCCGCTGTTAAACCCGGTCAACGACGCCAAGGACATGGCGCAGTTATTGAGGGATCTGGGATTCGAGGTTATCTATAAACAAAACGCTTCCCAGACCGGGATGAAAAGCGCCATACGGGAGTTCGGCAATAACATCGTCAGAGGCGACGTCGCTCTCTTCTATTATGCGGGACACGGGGCGCAGGTGAATGGAGAGAACTATCTGACATACCTCATTACTGATAGCGAGTTTATTGTTATTGAATTGAACGCTAAAAACCTTAATCAAAAAGGGCGTAAGAGATATACACTGGCTACAATAGATGTGTTGGACAGGCAGACGATCTACAAAATCGGAGATATCATTAAGATACACATGTCCAGGCATTAAAATAAGCGCTTCCAGACAACAGATCTATAACATAAATACTAATGGGACCAAACGTCAATGACCGCCGACCGGATCGGCGCCGCGCGGAACCGCCGCAGGATTCGTTTGGCTTTCGGGCGTCAACCTTTCTTCCATCTTTCACTGAAATCCGCCGGCTCTTCTTTCGCGCCGGAGCGTTTGTTGGCGACGCGGGCCATCACGAACAGGAGGTCGGAGAGGCGATTGAGATAGATCAGCGCGTGTTCGTTGATCGCCGATTGGCGGGTGAGCGCGACGACTGATCGTTCAGCGCGGCGCGAGACGGCGCGGGCCAGATGCAGTGTGGCGCCCAGTTGAGTTCCGCCCGGCAGAATGAATTCACGCAGCGGCTCCAACTCTTCAAGCAACAGGTCGATCAACCGCTCCATCTCGGCCAGGCGTTCTTCTCCGACTCTCGGGACTTGAATCCCCAGCGGGCTGGCCAGGTCGGCGCCGACGATGAAAAGCTCATTCTGAATTTTGCCGAGCGCCTCATCCAATTGTGGATCGGCCAGGCCGACTCGCGCCGCCCCCAACAGCGAATTCAGTTCATCGACGTCGCCGTAGGCGACGACGCGTGGATCGGCCTTGCTGACGCGGCTTCCGTCGACCAGCGAGGTCTCGCCCGCGTCGCCACTCTTTGTATATACACGACTGATTCTCATCGTAGCCTCCTCTTGAAATAGTGGGCAGTGGGTAGTGGACAGTGGGCAGTTTTGATCTCTTCACTACCCACTATCCACTACCCACTGCCCACTGCCCACTGCCGGGCGCCGTCGACAAATTGCAGCGTCATCTCCGCGGTCAACAGGCGGCGCCATTGGTGATCGAAAGCGAAGCAGACCTGCCGCGACGATTCGAGAAAATTCCGCAAAAGCGACGGATCGATCAAACGACCCAGTCGCATGGTCGCGGGATTAAGCGTTTCTCGAACCTCTTCGTCGTACAACAACCGCAGGCGGACCGGCTTCGGCGCCGATTGAGCGGCGAAATATTTCTCATGCGCCTTGTCCCAGACTTTTTTGCCGCAGCGCCACGCCGCAGGGGCGAATTGCGGCAGATACTTCAACGTAAACGGGGCCGCCGGGTAGCCGTTTTCGAGCGGGTAGGCGGCCAGTCGATGGTTCAACATCGACATCAGGCCGCGAACGAGCCTGCTGCGCCTGCGGGTGTGCGCGGTCGTCTGGAGCGCCGTCTCCAGCGTCGAGCGGAACATAAACGGCGAGACACATGGCCAAACCTGGTCGACGCCGCTTGCTATTCTTCCATGGCGACGCTGCATTCGCAGCGTCAGATGGGCGTGATCAATTTGCGCCGTGTTGGGCCATCCGTCCAGGCCCTCGTTCAAATGGCCTATGATCATAGCCAGGTGCTCGACGATGTCAAAGGCGGCGCCAGGCGGAAAGAGATCGGGGCTGCACGGATCGGCCGCATAATACCTTGCGGCTAATTTGCGGCAATCGATCGGCTCGCGCATCCCGACCTTCGGGAAGAGCATATTCCAACCGTAATCTCGCGCGATCTCGCCGCACAATCCGTTGACGCTCACGTCGAACCGGGCCGAAAGGCCGTCGCGCGCCGCATGGACGCGCGCATAGTGGATCAGATCGCATTCGCCGTCGGTCAATCGCAGCGCCTCTTCGAGCCGCTGAAGCCGTAAGGCTTCAGCCGGTTTGAAGCGATTGTTCGGCGCGCCTATCAATTTCGACAAGCCTCTCGAGATAATCACGTCGGGGTCGGCGTCATGACCGACTACCACCGTTTCAAATTCGACCCCGGCGTTCAAAAAAGCGGCGACCACCAAGCGCGAGGTATAACCGCCGGTCAGATCGCAAACCGGGCGGCGGTAGGTAGCGGCGATCCGGTCGGCCGCGCAAATCAGCCGCTCGCCCAGGCATTGCGCGGCGTCTTCGCCGTCAAACGCCTCGGGATTGAGGTCGGACATCCGCCAGTAACGGATCGCGTCGGCCAGCGCGCCGTCGGCAAAACGGTAGACCGTGGCCGGCTCGAGCTTCTTCACCTCGCGGAAGAACGTGCGGTCTTCGTATATCGCCCCCGTGCGTAAAAATTCTTCGCAAGCCAGCGCGTCGGGCGTGGCGTCGCCCAAGGCCGCTAGCAGCAGCGACGAGGTGGACAGGGCCACGCAACCGCGCGAGACGCGCATAAAGCAATGGTGGCCGCCCATCAGATCGGTGACGACGAAGACTTCACGCGACCGCGCGTCGCAAAAGACGATGACAAAAAAGCCCTCCAGCCCCGAGGCCACGCGCGTAATGGTCTTATCGACTATGCGCCGGAGCAGCCACTTCTCGTCCCCCGCGCCGTAACCGTTCGCGTGAAACCAAGACCCGGCGGCCATCAGCCAGCATCCGGTCGCGTCGTCGGTGACCACCTCGCCGCCCGACCCGTTCCGGCGCGCGAATGAAGCTGCGCGCGCGTAGACGCCGTCAATCGTATTTTTCGGCGCCTGCGATTTGATTCGCAGCGCGAGTTTCAATCCAGCTCTGAACAACTCCTCCGATTTCGACCGGGCGTTTTTGGGCGAAACAACAGCAAAAATGTTTCCCATCGCGGTTCCTCCTAAAATCAACCACGAAGAGGCGAAGATCAACTATCGAGGATCGAAGATCGCTATCTTCCTTTTATCTTCCTACCTTCGATCCTCGATCCCCGATCTTCTATCTTCGATCTTCGATCCTCGTCTCTTCGTGACCGTATTTATTTGTTTCAGGGAGTTGCGATTTCCGGCGCCAGCCTCGTCGTGACATTGGATGAGGAGAGTTCTTCGGAGGGAGTAAATCAATTCGGCGATACTCTACGCGCCTTTCGTCAGCTTTTGCAATCGGAATTTGCGCGCCTCTAATCTTCATCAATGCGCGCGGCTGAATCGTTTATAGCGGTTTGCAAATGCATATATGGGACGGCTAGCGGTACGGTACGGGGAGCGTCAGCGACCTGAGCCTTGATCAGAAGGCCTTTTGATCGAGCCCCGGGTCGCTGACGCTCCCCGTACCGTACCGGAGATCACGCCACTTTCCCGTACATGCAATCGCAATCCACTCTAATAAGTACGCGCGGGGAAGTTAAGCTGGCCGAGCGGGCTCGGCCAAGGAAAGTTTAACGCCTTACGACGCCTGAATGGTTGCGGCGTGTTTGAATTTTCTCTATCGGCTTACCGCGCAAGAAGGTAGGCTTCATCTATAGTCTTATCGGATCGCACAACGAATGTCAGGCGCGATTTCGATCTCTTAGGCTTCGGAATCCCATCGATCAAACTGGCGACGTCATCGCCGGTGATGCAATAGTCGGCGCAGAGCCTTCTTGCCGTGTCGAGGTTGCCATATTCGTCCATGAGCCGCTTCAACGCGCCGTGCGATGTGAAAATGGAGGTAATCTCTCTGGCTGTTCTCATAAACCATCCTTCAGACAACTCAGGTCTGTACTTAATAGAATCGCTAGTTGTAATTACTAGCAATCAATGTGCCATAACGTACAAATGCTCACTCTTCATCCAACTGCGCGCTTCCAAAACAAGTAATAGCCAGCTGTCAGAGAATACCCCAATCCAGATTGTCCCTCCCCCCTCCAAACGCCTTTCAACAAAGGTTGCACGTTCACTAACTCCCAACCTTCATTTCCCATGCGATTCAAATGTTGCGCGTAAGCAGGGTTGTCAGTCAGCGACTCGACAATCGGCTCACGAGGAGGCAGTTCCACTTTAAATATCCAAACACCTCTATCCGCACTCTCATAATCCATCGGGACAAACGTCGTCAGATATTCGAACCTCATTTTTCGTTCCTGCGAAAAAGCAGTTCGTAGTCCCGCCTAAAGGCGGGGCTACGAACTGCGCTTTTCATTCTTTCATGGCGCCGCTTTATCCTTTGAACGCTCGGGCATTCAATCTCCCCGGCCTGTTCTCGCGCATTCCGACCGCTTCGACCAGTTCGACCAGTCTATGTAGCAGTGTCTTCCAATCGTGCTCCGCTTCGACAAAATGGCGCGCCTGCGTTTCCAGGCTCTCGCGCAAGCTCGCATCGCGGATAACTTCGAGAGCCGCGTCGGCGAACTTGCGCGGCGAGTCGGCGATCATCAGGTGTTCGCCGTTAACGACGCGCAATCCGGCGACGGCGCCCGGAGAAGCGACGACGGCCTTGCCGGCGGCCATGACTTCGAGAACCCCGCCCCGCGCGCCGCGCGCGCGGCGCAGCGGGACGACACAGAGCGTCGCTTCACGCAGGTAAGGTCGCGCGTCACGCGCCTCCCCCGTGACGATGACGCCCGGATACCGCGCCAACTTTTTCACTTCGACGGTCGGGTTGGCGCCGAGGATCGAGAACTTCGCCCGCGATTCGCGCGAACGGATGAGCGGGAAGACCTCCTCGGCGAAATAGCGCGCGCCTTCGACATTGGCGAAATCGTCCATCGCCCCGACAAATACAAGCCGCGGTGAGATCGTGTCGGGCGATTGAGAGGAAGGCCGAAAATGGTCCAAATCCACGCCGTCGGCGATCGTCCGCAGGCGCGCGCGTCGCGTAAATTCGTCGAGGCGGTTGAGCAAATCGGCCTCGCGCCTCGTAGTTACCACCGTGTTCGCAAAGCGCGCGACGACCTTGTATTCATATTCGCGCAATCTCCTCCATTCGAGCGAACAGATCCATGACCTCAACGGATTCGCCCGGCCGGCGAGGTCGCGCCACTTCTCGGAATCGACGTCCGCCATGTCCACCACGGCGCGCGAAGCCAGCTCGCGCGGGACGTATTGCGCCATCGGGGACGAACAGACGAAGACCGCGTCAAAGTCATTATCGGAGACCGCGCGCCTGACCAGCCGCCGCATCTTTCGCGACGCGAAGTAGCCGCGCACGAGCGGGCGCAGGAGGGCCAGATTGACGAGAGAGCGCGCGACGGCCCACACGCGCCGCAGCGGAATGATCTCGACCGTCGCGCACATTCGCCCCAGGTCGAGCCGGTAGTTAAGATCGTTCAGGTCATCGGCGAAGGCCAGCAGGTGGACTTCGTGACCGCGCTCGATGAACGCTTGAAGCTCGTGAGACGAACGAACCCTGTCGCCTTTGTCCGGCGGATAAGGAATACGTGGGGAGATGAAAAGCAACTTCATATGGCTCCGGTAGCGGTCATCCTGAGATGTGGACAAGCGGACTTATCCCTGAGGCCACCCGCCCTGATCGCCGCCCGAGCCGCCCGATTGCCCCGATGGTGGCGGATATTGCGGCGGGTAATTGGGAGGATAGTTCGGCGGGTATTGCGGCGGATAACCGGGCGGGTATGGCGGCGGCTGATCTCTACGCCTCTCGAACAAAGCGACGCCGAGCAGCCCGCCGAGCGACGAAAAACCGATATAGATGACGCTTAATATAACCAAGATTATCAACGCTGAGACGAGCTTTTCCGCCTGAGGCTGATTCGCGCTCTCCTCGATCATCTTTCGTATCCTCTCCTGAAGGTTAGGATCGTTACTCATCTCCCCGATTCGAACAAACAAATCTTCTTGAAAACGCTGCCCGATGTTGAAAACAGCCAACGCAAGGCTGATAAGTGAATAGATTCCGGCGGCGATCAATCCGGCCAACGCTCCGACTAGCGCGCCCTCCCCGCTTCTGACGGGCCGCGGCGTCCGATTAATCAACATCTTCGCAGCGACGGCTCCTCCGACCAGCAGCCAGGCGCAGAAACAGCAGTTAGCCAAATTGACAAACGGGATCACTGAGAGCATCCCGGCCATTACCCCACCGACAAGCGCCGGTTGTTTCCAATCCAGTTCATTCATTAGGTAGTCACCTCCGTGGTTTGTCCTTATTATATTGTCGGGATCGGTTGGAGCATCGAGATCAGAAGTTCGCTTTATGGTTCGCCACCCAGGCGCGCCAGTCGTTCAACGCCGAAACGAGGCCTGGCGTCACGTAGAAAGCGGCGACCGCTCCGAATAATAACCCGGTCAGCGCCCGCGAAGGAAAGGTGTTCGCGAACAACCCTAAAACTCCGCCCGCGAAATCGATCACTGTCGGGACGGCGGCGCCGATCAATATCCATCGGGGCGGGAATCTGTCTTCTCGCAGATCGCGCAGGAAGGGGTAAAGCAGCAGGCCGATGATGAACCCCGCGTAAATGCTCGCGCAGCGCGAGCAGACGCCCATCGGGCGCCCGTGAAAGTAAAACGACCGTTCCGGCGACTGATGGCATACGGCTGAAAATCCCTTATAGATAACGGCTGAAGCCAGGTAATGTCGCTCCGCCATCAACCACGGCGCGGCAAGGATCAGCGACGCCCACAAAATAGACAGCGCCATCAGAGACGCGTAAACGATCATCGCGTTGCGCCTTCCCGTAGCATTCATCACATCCTATCAAATCTCACAAACGCGTCCGGCCCGCCTTCGACATGCACGGTGTCGACGAAACGCACGTGCATCGTTTCTGTCGTCATGACCAGCGACTGGGTCCTTTTGCCGGTCCCGAAAAACCTGACGCCATGCAGGATCGCGCCGTCGGTCACGCCGCAGGCCGCGAAGATGATTTTGTCGCCGGGGGCCAGGTCGTTGGTGTGATAGACGCGCGACGGATCGCTGATCCCCATCTCCCGCATCCTTTCGACCAGGCCGTCGGGAATCTTCGCGCGGTCTTCGGCCTGCTCCAATTGCTCTTTCAAGACGAAGCGGGACTGGATTTCGCCGTTCAGACATTTCATGGCGGCGGCCGTGATCACGCCTTCTGGGCCGCCGCCTATGCCCATCAGCGCATGGACGCCCGACCCGGCGACGGCCGCCGAGATTCCCGCCGACAGATCGCCGTCGGTAATCAGGCGTATGCGCGCGCCGGCGTCGCGAATGTCCTGAATGAGTTTACTATGGCGGGGGCGGTCCAGAACTATGACCGTTAAATCTTCGACTTTCCGTCGCAACCGGGCTGCGATGGCGTTGAGATTCTCCTTGACTGGGGCGTCAATGTCCACGGCGCCTTTGACCGAAGGGCCGACGACGATCTTGTCCATGTAAATATCGGGGGCGTGGAGCAGCCCGCCGCGTTCGGCCGCGGCCAGCACGGCGATGGCGTTGGCCGCGCCAGTCGCGCACAGGTTCGTGCCTTCGAGCGGGTCGACGGCGATGTCGACTTCGGGGTAGTCGTTGGGGTTGCCGTTCTTCGCGCCCATCCCCACGCGCTCGCCGATATAGAGCATCGGGGCCTCGTCGCGCTCGCCCTCGCCGATGACGATCGTGCCGTCCATCGGGATCGTATCCATGACTTCGCGCATCTTCTCGACCGCGACGTGATCGGAATATTTGCGATCGCCCCTCCCCATCGTGCGCGCGGCCTCGACCGCCGCCGCCTCGACGACGCGCAAAAAATCGAAGAGCAGATCGTGTTCCATCGGACGTCCTGTGTTCATGGCTCAACCTCCTCTTTCAGGTGTCAGGTGTCAGGTGTCAGGTGTCAGGTGTTGTTCAGTCGACACAAACGGCTGAAACCTGGAACCTGAAACCCGAAACCTGAACCCGAAACCTGAAACCTGAAACCTGAAACCTGAAACCTGTCAATCTCCGACCTTCTCGGACAGATGCGGGTCGAAGCATCCTCGGCAGCGGGCCTCGTAAGACTCGGCGGCGCCGACAACCACGCGTTCGCGGCTCGCTATCAGTCGCTGCGTATAGGCCGCCGGGCTTCCACAGCGGACGCAGATCGCCCGCGTCTTAGTGATGTCTTCCGCGACGGCCAACAGTAGCGGCATCGGCTCGAACGGGCGTCCGAGATAATCCATGTCCAGGCCGGCGACGATCACGCGCTTGCCCTGGTCGGCCAGAATGTTCGCGACCCTGACCAGGTCCTGGTCGAAGAACTGTCCTTCATCAATGCCCACCACATTGGAGTCAATCTCGACCGCCGCCAGAATCTCGTTGGCCGACTTGACCGATTGCGAGGCGATCTTCATTTCGGAATGCGAAATGATGTGTTGATCAGAATAACGCAGATCGATTGCGGGCTTGAATATCTGGACCTTCTGCCGCGCGATCTGCGCCCTGCGCAAACGGCGAATCAATTCCTCGCTCTTGCCGCTGAACATCGAGCCGGTGATGACTTCTATCCAGCCCGAGTCGCTAGATTGATGTTCCAAATTCCTCAATTCCTTTCAGCATTTCGTTTCCCGCTACTGGCTTGCCGCCACCTTCTACACCAAAATGTATGGGCGCGCAAGAAAATGGTCTCTTCAAATCCGAGCGTGGATGCGGGATCATGGATTGACCAACCCGGTCGCCGTCATCTTATGCGAATTGCTGGCTCGGCTGATCAAATCTCGCCAGGCGGGAGGAAATCAATGTTAGATGACATTGCGTTTTCGCCTCTGAGGTTAAACAATCAGCGCAGGAGGAAAGATAAGGACTGTGTCCGCCTCAATCATCAACATCGCCGATCACCGGCGTCCTGAAACGGTCGCCGAATTACTGCGTGACGCGCGGATCGCTCGCGCCTTCGATTTCATCGACTCGTCGCAGGCGCGCTTCACCGCCGAGCTGATTCGCATCTGCGAAATTCCTGCGCCGCCCTTCAAGGAGCGTGAGCGCGGGCATTACATCGCCGCGCGTTTCGCCGAGTTGGGTCTGGCCGACGCGCACGCCGACAGCGTGGGCGACGTGATCGGTTTTTATCGCGGCGAGGGCGAGGAGCCGCTGCTGGCGCTGTCGGCGCACATGGACACGGTCTTTCCCGAAGGGACGGACGTCGGAGTTCGACGCGTGGGTTCGCGGTTGTGCGCGCCCGGCATAGCCGACGACGCGGCGGGGCTGGCGGCGCTGATCGGGCTGGTTCAGGCGCTCAACTCAGCCGAGATCAGGCTGCGCGGCTCGATAGCCTTCGTGGCCACCGTCGGCGAAGAAGGCGAAGGCGACCTGCGAGGCGCGCGTCATCTGTTCAGCGAAGGGCGATTGGCGGGACGCGTCTCGGCCTTCGTTTCGTTCGACGGGACCACGGTCGAGTTCATAACCCATCAGGCCCTGGGGTCGCGCCGCTACCGTGTGACGTTCAAAGGGCCGGGCGGTCACAGTTGGGGCGATTTCGGCGTGGTCAACCCCGTTCACGCGCTGGGCCGCGTGGTCGCGCGGCTGGCCGATTACCGCGCGCCGCAAGAACCGCGCACGACCTACAACATCGGACGCGTCGAAGGCGGCGAGTCGGTCAACGTCATTCCGCGATCCGCTTCGATGGACGTCGACCTGCGCTCGGTGTCGGACCTCGAGTTGTCGCGGCTGGAAGAATCTCTGTTCGCCGCCGTCGACCGCGCGACGCGTGACGAGAACGCCGCGCGTGGGGCTTCCGGCAATAAACTTCAGGCCGAGTTGACGATGATCGGCAACCGGCCTTCGGGCGAGACGCCGCGCGAGAGCCCTCTGGTCCGCATGGCGATCGAAGCGTCGCGCGCAATGGGAGTCACGCCGATCCTCAACCGGGCCTCGACCGATTCAAACATCCCGATCAGCCTGGGGATTCCGGCCATCACCATCGGCGCGGGCGGCGTCTCCGGCGATTCACACAGGTTGAACGAATGGTACGACCCTGTCGGGCGGGAGGTCGGGTATAAGCGGGCGCTGTTGCTCGCGGTTGGAATGTGCGGACTGGCTTAACGGCGATTTGAATGGGCCTTATTATCTCGACTTTGTCCATTTTGTGACGGCGGCCAAAGCGCCGGCGTCACAGAACGGACAAAGTCTAGCTCAGGTCCCATGAGTCTTATAAGTCCCATTTTTGAATTTCAAGGAGAAGATTTATGTCGGACGAGTATACCGATAACGAGCTGGATTTCTTTCAGGCGGTCGACCAAAACACGGTGGCCGAACAGTCGATCTTCGACGCGCTCATGTCCATTCGCGACGACCAGTATTATACGCTCTTCGAGATCGAGGCCGAACACACCTGTGGCTTGGCGCGAGTGCAGGTCTTCCCCGAACGCGCCGGCACGCTCTATCGCTGTCTGAATTGCGGGATAGCGGGAATTATTGGAGGGTAGGGAGTGGGGAGTGGGGAGTGGGGAGTGGGGAATGAGGAATGGGAACCCATACGTATAGATGATACCCACTCCCCACTCCCCACTCCCCATTCCCTACTCACGAAGATTGGCTCAGCTTCACGGCTTTATAACCGCCGGCCATATAGTCCTTGATCCACCAGATGGCGAAGACTGCGAAGGGGATGATCGCCAGTTTGGCGATGAATTGGAATGAAGCGGTCGCGCCCCACTCGTCAAAAATCTTTCCCGTGCGCAGAATGATCAGCCCTAGAGCGGCTTGACCGGCAAAGCCCATCAACCCCATCGTGAAAGCCCCGCCTTGCGGGAAACGTTCGGAGGTGATGCCGAGCATCGTCGGCCACATAAAACAGACGCCGACATAGAAAATGGTCGCCGCAATGTAGGCGGTAGGCTTCGAAGACGCGCCAGCCAGCCAATATAATCCGATCCCGGCCAGAGTCACTGAAGCCCACATCATCCCGATCGGCGAAATCTTGTGAGCTATCGGCCCGGCGAAGAAACGCAGTACGAACATAAGCGCGCTGCCGTAAACGAAGACCAGCGTGCCTGACATCTCGGCCTTGTTGCGCAACACTGATTCCATAAGCTGTCCCGGCGCCAGTTCAATCGAAGCTGTGATCATCATACAGAACAGCAACACCAGGAACATCGGTATCAGAGCCGATTTGATCATTTCGCCGGTCGAGACGCCCGCCGCCGCGCGTTCGGTCTTCGGGAATTGTTGGCCGAAGATCAAAATGCCGTAAACGACGGTCGGAATCAGCACAACCCCCATTTTTATCTGCCAGGTGAAATTGAGAAGCCCCATCGCGTATGCGACCAGTCCGCCGATAATCAGCCCACCAGGCCACCACGCATGCAAGACATTCAACCTGTGCGTCTTCTGGTCGGCATAGATCGTCGCCGTCAGCGGGTTGATCACGGCCTCGACCAAACCGTTGCCGAAGCCCGCAAAGAGCATTGACATATAGAGCACGGTGTAATTCGGCGCGAAGATGAAAGCCAGCACCCCGCCGATGTGCAGAGCGAAGGCCAGATAAAGCAAATTGCGCATACCCAGAGCGTCGAGCATCGGCGAGGCCACAAAGATCGAAGCGGCGAAGCCGAAGAAAGCCATCGTTGAAACAAAAGCGTAATTCTCGTGCGAAAGTCCGAAGGCGGGTTCGATCTGTGGAGCAATGTCTCCGCGAATGACGAAGATCATCGCGGTGACGACAAGAGATAGGCAACTGGCGATGAAAAGCCTGCGTTGATTCATGGACTCTTTCCCCTTTTCTATTGGCGGCGACGCCGTTTCAAATTTTCAGTTAATGTCTGGCGGAGACCCCGCCCGATGTGGTGACCTTCAAGAGCGGCGTGATTATGGCGGCAAGAGGGTCAAAAGGCCAACAAAAATATAACATAAATCGAATTTTCACAGCGATCACGCCGAATTTGGCCCCACTCGATTTCTTCCCCGATCCGTGACAGAATTCGCCGGTCAGTTAATATTCCGACAAAAAAAGACGCTAACATTATGGAACAATTTTATTAAGAAGGCGTGACATGGACGATCTTCCGCCCGAAGACCTTGGGTCGCCCCGCAATCTTGAGCGACTTGAATCAGGGAATTCACCTATGATGACACTGACTTTGAGCGCCGCTTTGCCGGAGCTAGTGCCAGAGATCGCGAAAGCTGATGCGGATCCGGCGCCATGCCGACCCTCAGAAAACCTAGCGGAAGACGGCCTCCCAACGCCGTCGGCGACCAGGTCGTCCATTTCGATCGAGAACATCGCGGTCGGAGACATGGATGACCACCAGTTGCTGGCCGCGACTCTTACAGGCGCCGAGGACGCTTTTTTGGAGATTACCCGCCGCTACCGCAATCAGATCACCAACTATGTTTACCGCATGCTTGATGATTATGATCGCGCGGTGGATTTGGCCCAGGAGACTTTCGTTCGGGTTTGGGTGAACGCCGGGCGTTACCAGGCGACATACAGCTTTTCAACTTATATCTATAAAATCGCCCACAACCTCGCGATCAGCGAGTTGAGACAGCGCAAACGCCGCCGGACGATTCAGCTCCCGACCTTTTTTTCGGACAAAGACAACGAGGAGATGGAGGTCGAAATCGAAGACCGGAAGCAACCTCTCGCCGACGACGTGATGATCGGCGATGAGCGGCGGCGGGCGGTGAGCAGGGCCATCGCGAGCCTGCCGGAGAAATATCGGGCGGCTTTGGTGCTCTGGCACATCGAAGAGAAAAGCTACGACGAGATTTCCGAGGTCCTCGGATTGCCGGTAGGCACAGTGAAATCGCGCATCAACAGGGCGCGGAACCTTTTAAAAGAGAAATTGCGAGATTATCTGTAATCATGAGTTGCAAACAGATCAGAGAAGCAATCGACGCCGCCTCGGGCCACAATTCGTACAGCGGCCACGTCGCGTCTCACCTGAGCGGTTGTCCTGATTGCCATCGTTATTCGGACGAGGCCGCGTCGCTCCTCAGGCTGCTGAGCGCGCAGCCGCGCGTCGAGGCGCCGCCGGATTTCGAATTCAGGTTGCGCGCGCGCATCGCCGGGGCGCAGGCCGCGCCCGCAATCGATCCTCAGGGCATCTTGCAGAAAATCCGGCCATGGACATTTTCCTGGGGGCAGACGGTCGCTGCGGCGGCGGCTCTCACTCTCGTCGTTACAGTCTCCACCCTCTATATCAATATCGATCGTAATAAAGTAGCGCAAAGGTCGGGCGGCGTAATTGCCCAAAGAACGCCTGATTCACAACTGAACAGACTGGGACCGACGCCGGAAATCAAAACGCCACCGGTCGAGGCCGCCGTCATGACTCCGGTCAAGTTTCCCCCTAGACCCGTGAAATTCAGGCTCGCGCCGTTCCAATCAGAGAGCCCGACCCCGCCAAACGGTGTTGCGGGCATTGACGGCTCGGCGCCTTTGAATGGTCCTGAGACGAAGCGGTTGCTAAAAGATCGCAGCGTGTTTTACGGCGCTGAAACCGCCTCGATCAGCGGGGTGAAACCGGCTGCCGTCGCTCTCACGTTTTGAGGGGGGATTCTCCGAATGATTTTGCGAATCCTCGTTGTTTTTTTCTGGATTTTCACGCTGCTTCAGCCGGCCTCCGCGCAAAGCTGGCGGCGCAGAAAAGCTAGCCAAGCCCAGGCGCCGCCCGTCGGCGTCGACAAAGTCCCGGCGGGCGCCCCGGCAAGTCAAAACAGCGGCAAACGCCGATGGCGGCGGACGGAAGCGCATGGGTGGGTCTGGGTTTCACGCACTATCGACCTGGCGCAACAACTCGGCGGCGAATACAACATCCCGACGCTCGACGGCGAGCCGTTGCCGGTGATGCCGAGCGTGACGCTCGGCCTGGTGATCGATAACGAAGGCCACGTCCTGACGCGCCTGGCCGACGCCACCCCCGGCGCCCCGCCGGTAAACGTCTCTGTCCGCGCGCAGGGCGGCCACCCCGTCGCGGCGAAATTTCTAGGCATGGACGAGGTCACGGGGTTGTGCGTGCTTAAGGCCGAGGGCGCGTCGCTCGCCGCCTCGGCGTTCTCAAATTTGCCGGCGCTGCCCAGACAACTCCGTATTCGACTTTACGGCTTTCATCCCAGAGTCAATCAGAATGCGTCCGCCATAACGTCGCTCTACCCGCGCTGCAACACATTTCCCGGACAGATCGTCAAGGCCGTGGAGGATTTTCGCTTCAACAGCTACAACCCGATCTATTACCTGCTCAGCCCGCAACTGACCATCGCGCAGGATTGCAGTTTGATACTCGATAAAGACGATTCGGTCTTCGGCGTCGCCGTCTACAACATCGGCGGCGATGGCGCCCACCTCGTCTATCCGGTCTCGCGCCTGCAAACCATAGCGCAGTCCATAATCAAGTCTCACGCGAGCATCGCTTACGGCTGGCTCGGCGCCACAGGAGAGGACGCGCCTGGGCTTGCGCCCCCTAGGCGCCTACAGTCAAGGACCCTTGGTCCACTCGGCGCCACAGCGCAGGCCGCGCCTGGGCTTACGCCAGCCCCTGTTGGGAGACCTCAGGCGCCGGCGGCGCCGGGGGTGCGAATCTTGAACATAGTGCCCGACAGCCCGGCGGAGAAAGCCGGGGTCAAACCGCACGACGTCGTCGTGGCGGTCAACGACCACACAATCGCCACCTACGAGCAAATGGTCTCGATGATGAAGCAGATTTCACCCGACAACGAGATCTCTCTGAAGGTGAAGCGCGGCAATGAAATCAAACTTCTGAAGGCGAAGCTGACTTCCGCCCCTCCCCCCGAACCGGAACAACAGTTTGTGGCTTTCAACAACAAACTCGATGCCATAGAGAAGGAGTTGAACGCGCTGCCGCCGACCGATCCGAATCGGGCTCATCTCGAGAATCGTAAAGACGCGTGGCGCAAACTTGTGAACGGGCTTGTGGACGGGATATGGAATCAGGCGCCGCCGGACGTCAGATTGCGCGTCCTCTATGGGTTTGAAGTTCAACCGCTCACGGGCCAATTGATGAGCTATTTTGCGGTGGACAACGGCCTGCTCGTGTCGAATGTGAACGAAAACACCGTCGCCGCGCGGGCGGGCTTACAGGCGGGCGACGTGATCGTCGAGTCGGGCGCGAAATCGATAAACAAGCTCGCCGATTTGATCGGTGCGCTCGATTCCGCCGGCGGCTCTCCCCTCGAAATCACGGTCGCGCGCCGCCGCGAGCGCCTGAAAATCACTTTTCGGCGTTGAGCGCGCCTCATCAGACACAACTTAGCCACAGAGATCACAGAGTACACAGAGGTAAAAGATGATGTATATCTCTGTGTACTCTGTGATCTCTGTGGCTAAGCTGTGTTTCAGTGTCGCCTGTTTTGGCTTAAATACAGGCGAGAGCCTGCCGACCGTGATTATTGCCACCCGGTGTCTGAACTGTTATTCTTGCCTCGCATTTTCAATCAAAACAGTACCGCGCGCGTAAGCAAGCGGCCCTTTTTGTGTGTAGCCGCTTGCTTACGCGCGCGCTACTGCCAAAGCTCGAACGCGCGCGGTACTGCCAAAGCTCGGATTGACAGCGCGCGGTCAGATTGCGCTCATAAGAAGATTCGATGTCAGCAAAGATTACCGTCATCATTTATATCCTGATCTGCTTCGAGGTCGGCTTTTTGCTTCTGATATTGCCTTGGTACTCGGCGTTTTGGGATGAAAATTTTTTTCTCTATTACGTCACGAACAAACTCAACGCGGGGTGGATCCCCACTCTGCTGACGAGCGGTTACGCGAAAGGGATAGTGACCGGGATCGGGGTATTGAACATCCTCGCCGGATTGCTCGACGTCTTAAAATTCCGCGAGAGCGTCGCCGCGCTCGCCGCGCTGGGCAATGAAGAAACGGATATTGCTCTATCTGATAACCAACCGACTGGCCTTCCTCCGCAGTCCTGAAATCCAATACGACGACCTGCCTCGATTGCAACTCGAAGTGATCGGTAAAGCGGTTCGGGCCGGCTGCCAGCTCATTCAAATTCGCGAGAAAGATATGAGCGCGAAGGAGCTCGCCGCGTTCACTCGCGCGGCCGTCGAATGCGCGCGGCCGCATGGCGCCCGCGTGCTGGTCAACGACCGTCTCGACGTGGCGATGGCCGCGGGCGCGGACGGAGTTCACCTGCGCGCCTCTTCGATCCCGGCCCGCGAGGTTCGCGCCGTCGCGGCGAAAACAGGCCTTGATGATTTTCTGATCGGAGTCTCGACGCACTCGGTCGTCGAAGCCAAATCGGCTGAAGATGGAGGCGCTGACTTCATTGTCTGCGGGCCGGTTTACGATACGCCCTCGAAGAGAGCTTTCGGTCCTCCGCTGGGCCTCGACGCTTTCGCCGAAATACTGGACGCGGTGGAAACGCCGGTGTTGGCCGTCGGCGGAATCAACCTCTCGAATTATCGCGAGCCTTTGCGGCGCGGCGCGGCAGGCGTCGCGGCCATCGGTCTTTTCGCCGACGTGGAGAATCTGGAACAGACCATCCGATCCATTACGGCGTACATGGGCGCCTGATCTGCGGCCGACCAATGACTCCTACCGCGTCGATGAAACCTACGTCAAAATCAAAGGGAAATGGTATTACCTCTACCGCGCGGTGGATTCCACAGGCCAAACGATTGACTTTATGCTCAGCGCAAAAAGAGACGCGAGGGCCGCCAAACGATTCTTCCGCAAAATGCTGAAGGCCCCCAAGCATCAATCCCCACGGGTCATCAACGTCGATCAGAACAGGTCCTACCCGCCCGCGGTCGAAGAATTGAAGGAGGAAGGAGCCCTGTCCGTCGCCGCTCAGTTACGCCAATTTTTTGCAACACAACCTGATGCGCGCAACAATCATCACTGCCCGACGATAACTAGGGCGTGGAAAAAATGGTTGCGCTACGACATCCCGAAACAATGAGGCGGATCCCCATGTGATCGAGCGCGATCAGGTAGGAGAGGGAGATCGGCAGAATCAGACTGCATTTTGCCGCTCGTGGGATCCGCCGAATCACAATTTAACTCAGAACTTAGCTAAGGAGAATCATATGCTACCATTAATTCTGCCGGCACTGGTGGGTGGATTGGCTTCAGGGATCATTCCGGGTTTGCTTAGTGGTGGAGGGGAAGAATCACAAGCTCCCCCGCCTCCCCCGGCAGCCCCCGGATTTGGCCCGCCGATGCTGCCACCGATGTCGCCGGATCTGATGACTCAACAGTTCATGCCGCCATTGCCCATGGACCCGGCGATGGCGATGCCGGCGCCATTGCCCATGGACCCGAGGATGGGGATGCTGCCGCAATTGCCCATGGACCCGGCGATGGCGATGCCGGCGCCATTGCCCATGGACCC
>Ga0137368_10003164_pt1 | contig 17544 bp, 14 predicted proteins | sample SagtaG_13_FD_104917 | JGI IMG/M metagenome (GOLD analysis project Ga0137368, IMG submission 104917) | Vadose zone soil microbial communities from Sagehorn Ranch, Mendocino, California, USA - Sage1_L_100_16 metaG | ecosystem: Environmental > Terrestrial > Soil > Vadose zone | place: USA...
CCACGTAGTCGGTGAGCTGGTCGGCAAGCTCCACATAGGACAGTCCCGGCCGCCACGAGGCCAGGTGCACCTCATAGACGCTCACCGGTTCCTTGTGGTGCTGGGCCTTGGCCCGCTGGGCGAGCCACTCGGCGTCCTTCCACTCGTACCGCGACTCGGTGACCACCGACGCGGTGCGCGGCGGCGCCTCGGTCTGCCGGGCGAGCGGATCGGCCTTGTCCCGCCAGACTCCGTCGCGGCCGAGGATCCGGTACTTGTACCGGTCGCCGACCGACGCGTCCGGCACGAACAGCTCCCACACCCCGCTGCCGCCCAGCGAGCGCATCGGCCAGCCGTCGTGCGCGCCCCAGCCGGTGAAGTCGCCGACCACCCGGACCCCGCGCGCGTTCGGCGCCCACACCGCGAAGGCGACGCCGCCCGGCTTGGCCTGCGCGCCGAGCACGTCCCACAGCCGCTCGTGCCGCCCCTCGCTGATCAGGTGCAGGTCCAGCTCGCCAACCGTGGGCAGGTACCGGTACGGGTCGTCATGCACCACGCCGTCGACCTCGATGCGGTAGTCCAGCCCGGTGCCCGGTACGGTCGCCGCGAACACGCCCTCGTCGTGCACCCGCTCCATCGGGTAGGTCACGTTGCCGACCACCACGGCGGCCGACGCGGCGCCGCGGCGCAGGGTGCGGACGGTGGTCTGTTCGCCCGTCTGGTGCGCGCCGAGTATGCCGTGCGGGTCGGGTATCGCACCCGAGATCAGGTCGTCCATGCCTCGTCCTCCAGCATCCGCGCGATGGAGTGCACCGGGATCTTCAGCCAGCCCGGCCGGTGGCGCGCCTCGTAGGCCGCCTCGTACACCGCCTTGTCCAACTCGTACGCGCGCAACAGGGCGGCCTGGTCGCGCGGATCCACCCCGGTCGCGGCGGCGTAGCCCGCGCAGAACGCCGTGCGGTTGCGGGCGATCCACTCCCGCGCGTGGTAGGCCATCTGCTCGGCCTCGTCGTCGTCGCGGCCGACGAGGAGCTGGTTGGCCGCGTACTCGTAGGAACGCAGCATGCCCGCCACGTCACGCAGCACCGAGTCGGGCCGGCGCCGCTCGGCCAGCGGCTGCCCGGGCTCCCCCTCGAAGTCGATGAGCAGCCATGCCTCCGGAGTGCGCAGCACCTGCCCGAGATGCAGGTCGCCGTGGATGCGTTGGATCGGGATCGGATCCATGCCCGCCGCCCGGTAGGCCGCGTGCAACGCGGGGGCGTAACCGGCCAGCTCGGGTACCGCCCGGGTGGCCCGCGCGAGGCGCTGCTCCATCGCCTCGACCGGCGGTTCGGCCATCGACTTGCCCAGCTCGTCGGCGAGCGTGCGGTGCACCGCGGCGACCGCCTCGCCGAGCCGGTGCGACTCGCCGGCGAAGTCCCCGCCGACCTCGTCGGCATGCAGGTCGGCCTCGGCGAACAGGTCCCGCACGCTGGCGGTGGCCATCCGCCAGCCGTCGGCCGAGTTCTGCGCGTACTGGGTGACCATCGCGAGCGTGACCGGTTCGCCGTCGTCGTCGACGCTCTCGATCGCGCCGAGCAGCCGGGCGACGTGGGTGTTGCCGGCCCGGGCCAAGACCCGGTTGAGCTCCAGGTCGGGGTTGATCCCGCTGACCACGCGGCGGAACACCTTGAGCAGCGCGGCGGTGTCGAACACGACGCTGGTGTTGGTCTGCTCGGCTTCGCCGACGATGGCCGGGGCGTCGACCGGGAGCTGCGCCCCGGGCTCGGGGACGAACCGCAGCCGGCCCACGGTGGCGTCGGACTGGATCAGGCGGAGCAGGTACCGGGCGTCCTCGGCGTGGAAGAGCGCGTCGTAGCCGGTGCGGTCGCCCTCGGACCCGATCGTGGCGGCCACCGTGAACTCGTCCGCCGGCCCCCGGTCCCAGCCGACGAAGACCTGGTACCGCTCGGTGCCGCCGTCGGCGTAGCGCGCGTCGAGCAGGGTGTGGTCGAGGTTGTCGCGCAACCGGGTCACCACCGCCGGCAGCACCGCCTCGAGCCGGCGCCGGCGCCCGGCGTACCACCGTTGCTGCGGCAACCACTCGACGAAGGGCAGGGTCACGTCTTCTCCTCCGGGCCGCACAACTGGAACCAGTAGAAGCCGTGTCCGGGCAGAGTCAACAGATATGGCAGGTGGCCGACGCGCGGGAAGGGTACCCGGCCGGTCAGCTCGATCGGCGTGTACCCGGCCCAGTTGTTGAGGTTGAGCTCGATCGGCTGCGGGAAGCGGGACAGGTTGTTCACGCACAGCACGATGTCGTTCTTGTACTCGCGCAGGTAGGCCAGCACCGACGGGTTGGACCCGCCCAGCTCGCGGAAGGTACCCATGGCGAAGGATTCGTGCCGGCGGCGCACCGACAGCATCGCGCGGGTCCAGTTGAGCACCGAGACCGGGCTGTCCTTCTGCGCCTCCACGTTGATCGCTTGGTACCCGTACACCGGGTCCTGGTTGACCGGAAGGTAGAGCCGGCCCGGGGTGGCCGTGGAGAAGCCGGCGTTGCGGTCCGGGGTCCACTGCATCGGGGTGCGTACCCCGTCCCGGTCACCGAGCCAGATGTTGTCCCCCATGCCGATCTCGTCGCCGTAGTAGAGCACCGGCGAGCCGGGCAGCGACAGCAGCAACGCAGTGAACAGCTCGAACTGGTTGCGGTCGTTCTCCAGCAGGGAGGCCAGCCGCCGGCGGATGCCGACGTTGGCGCGCATCCGCGGGTCCTTGGCGTACTCCGCGTACATGTAGTCGCGTTCCTCGTCGGTGACCATCTCCAGGGTCAGCTCGTCGTGGTTGCGCAGGAAGATGCCCCACTGGCAGAGCTCCGGGATGGTCGGGGTCTGCGCGAGGATCTCCGAGATCGGGAAGCGCGACTCGCGGCGTACCGCCATGAAGATGCGCGGCATCAACGGGAAGTGGAACGCCATGTGGCACTCGTCGCCGCCGGTGGCCGGGTCGCCGAAGTACTCCACCACGTCGGCCGGCCACTGGTTGGCCTCGGCGAGCAGCACCCGGCCGGGGTACTCGTCGTCGATCACCTTGCGGCACTGCTTGAGGAACGCATGCGTGTCCGGCAGGTTCTCGCAGTTGGTGCCCTCGGCCTCGAAGAGGTAGGGCACCGCGTCCAGCCGGAACCCGTCGATCCCGAGGTCGAGCCAGAACCGCAGGACGCCCAGCATCTCCTGCTGTACCTCGGGATTGGCGTAGTTGAGGTCGGGCTGGTGGGCGAAGAACCGGTGCCAGTAGAACTGCCGCCGCACCGGGTCGTAGGTCCAGTTGGACTCTTCGGTGTCGACGAAGATGATCCGCGCGCCGGCGTAGCGCTCGTCGGTGTCGCTCCACACGTAGTAGTCGCCGTACGGGCCGTTCGGGTCGCGGCGGGACTCCTGGAACCACGGGTGCGAGTCGGAGGTGTGGTTCATCACCAGGTCGGTGATCACCCGGATGCCCCGCTTGTGCGCCGCGTCGAGCAGCGCCACGAAGTCGTCGACGGTGCCGAAGTCGGGCAGCACTTTGTAGAAGTCACGGATGTCGTACCCGCCGTCGCGCAGCGGCGAGTCGTAGAACGGCGGCAGCCACAGGCACTCCACGCCGAGCCACTTGAGATAGTCAAGCTTCTCGATCAGTCCCCGGATGTCGCCGGAGCCGTCGGCGTTGGAGTCGGCGAACGCCCGGACCAGCACCTCGTAGAAGACCGCGCGCTGGAACCAGGTCCGGTCGGCGGGCAGGATGCGCGCGCTGCCGTAGTCGCTCGCGACGGGATGCTCGACCACCCCGCCGGCGGCGACGTGGCTGCCCTCGGCCGGGTCGCCGGGGTGCCGCAGCGCGGCGCCCGGATCGTGCGCCTGCCTGAGCGGCTGCTGTGCCAAGTCCATCTGTACCCACCTACCCCCGGCCGATCGCCGCTACTCATGGCCGTCGTTGCTGTACCGATGATCGTGGCCGCGGTCCCCGCGCCACTAGCCGTGCCCGTGCACGGTGAAGACGTGCGCCGGCTCGAGATGGGGGTCGAGCCGCACCGCGTTGTACTGGCCCCAGTCGTACGTGGCGCCGGTCAGCTCGTCGCGGACCGTGAACCGCTCGTGCCAGTCGAACCCTAGCGCCGGCATGTCCAACATGGTGTTTCCCCACTGCACGTGGGCCGCGTCGAACGAGCACACCACGAGCACGGTGTTGCCCGAGTCGGGGTCCCGCTTGGAGAAGCACAGCAGGGTACCGTTGTCGACGTCGTGGAAGCGCAGGTTGCGCAGCCGGTGTAGCGCGGGGTTGGCTCGCCGGATCTCGTTCAGCCGGGTCAGGTAGGGCGCCAGGGACCGGCCGGCGGCCAGGGCCCCGGCCCAGTCGCGCGGGCGGAGCTGGTACTTCTCGTTGTCCAGGTACTCCTCGGCGCCCGGCCGGGGCAGGTGCTCGAACAGCTCGTACCCCGAGTACAGGCCCCACGAGGGCGAGAGCATGCTGGCCAGCACTGCCCGGATCTTGAACATCGGTGGCCCGCCGTGCTGGAGCGTCTCGTGCAGGATGTCCGGGGTGTTGGGCCAGAAGTTCGGCCGCATGTGGTCGACCGAGGCGACCAGCTCCTCGCAGTACTCCCGCAGCTCCCATGCGGTGGTCCGCCAGGTGAAGTAGGTGTAGGACTGGGTGAAGCCGATCTTGCCCAGGCCGTGCATCATCGCCGGCCGGGTGAACGCCTCGGCGAGGAACAGCGCGTCCGGATCGGTCTTCTTCACCTCGGCGATCAGCCACTCCCAGAAGGCCACCGGCTTGGTGTGCGGGTTGTCGACCCGGAACACCTTGACCCCGAGGTCGATCCAGTGCCGCACGATCCGCAGCACCTCGGCCCGGATGCCCTTCGGGTCGTTGTCGAAGTTGAGCGGGTAGATGTCCTGGTACTTCTTCGGTGGGTTCTCCGCGTAGGCGATCTGCCCGTCGGCCCGGGTGGTGAACCACTCCGGGTGCTCCTTGACCCAGGGGTGATCCGGCGCGGTCTGCAGCGCCAGGTCCAGTGCCACCTCCAGGCCCGCCTCGTGCGCCGCCGCGACGAAGTCCACGAAGTCGGCCTCGGTACCCAGCTCGGGGTGGATCGCGTCGTGGCCACCCTCGGCCGCGCCGATCGCCCACGGGGAGCCGACGTCGTCCGGGGCGGGGACGAGCGCGTTGTTACGGCCCTTGCGGTTGACCCGGCCGATGGGATGGACCGGCGGCAGATAGACGACGTCGAAGCCCATCTCCGCGATGGCCGGCAGCCGCTTGGCGGCGGTGGCGAAGGTGCCGTGCTTGACCACCTTGCCGTCCAGGCTCACCACCGCCCCCTCCGAGCGCGGGAAGAACTCGTACCACGCGGAGAACAGCGCCCGCTCGCGGTCGACCCAGAGGGGATAGCTGGCCGAGCTGGTGACCATCTCCCGGACCGGGTACCGCCAGAGCAGGTCGGCCAGGTCGAGCGCCGGGCTGACCCGCTCGAACAGCGGCAGGTCGGTGTCGCGCAGCGCGGTCACCGCGGCCTCGACGTCGGCCAGCGACTTCGGCGGTACCAGCGTGGCCGCGTGCTCCAGCAGGTCGGCACCCTCGACGAGGTCGTTGTCGAGGTCCGCCAGCCCCTGCCCGGCGGAGATCTTCTTGGTGACCGCGTCGTGCCATGTCAGGTACGGATCGCCCCACGCCTCGACCGCGAACGCCCACCGGCCGACCGCATCCGGCCGGATCTCCGCGTGCCACTGGTCGAGGCCCGGCTCCCCGGCCCGCATGCGGGTGAACGGCCGCTGCGCGCCGTCCGGTCCCCGCCAGGTGACGTTGCACCCGAGCTTGCTGTGCCCTTCCCGGTAGGACACCGCGGACACCGGCACCAGCTCACCGACGACCGCCTTGGCGGGATAGCGGCCGCCCGCGACGCGGGGCGTCACGTCTTCGATGGGGAACCGTCCGATCATCGATCTCCACGTTAGTCACCGCCGGGCCGATCGGCTCGGCGACACCCGAACCCACGGTCCCCCGCATGGTCAACGGTACGATGATCCGGTGCGCAAGAGATAGCGCCCGCCCCGGCTCAACCGGCAGGCGCGGCGCGCTCGGCCGCAGAGCGCTCGGCGCAACCGAACGTGATCGTCGTGATTCGCGTGGTCATTCGCCCTCCGAAACTTGGCGCGTAAAGTTGAACCGTTCCAGATTTCGCGTCGTGTGGTCGGCGTCGCTGGCGCATCGGGCGCCAGTGGAAGTCCTCAGGGGAGAATCATGTTCCGCACGAAGCGTTCCCGCCTCACGGCGTCGATCGCCGCCGCGGCCGTGTTCGGCACCGGCGCCGCGTTGACCGTCGCGCAGATGGCCCAGGCACACGGCCCGCACGGCACCACCGCGCCCGCCGCGGCGGCGGATCCCACCGGGGCGGCGACCTTCTTCGTCGCCGCCCTCAACGGGCGCAACGAGGTACCCGGCCCGGCCGGCAGCCCCAAGGTCGGCGACCCGGATGGCCAGGCCCTCGCGGTGCTGCGCATCAAGGGCAACCAGCTCTCGTTCGCCATCAACTGGACCGGCATCGGCGCACCGGTCGCCGGGCACGTCCACCTCGGGGCGTCGGGCAGCAACGGCGCGGTCCAGGTGCCGTTCTTCGGCGCCGGACTCGCCGACGGCATCGAGGCGGCGGTCGGCACGGTGACGGTCAGCGACCCGGCCCTGCTGGACTCGCTCAGGGCCAACCCGACCGGGTTCTACGCAACCTGCACACCGCCGAGTTCCCCGGCGGGGCGGTGCGCGGCCAGCTGCACGCCACGACCCACCCGGTCGACCTCACCGCGGTCCTGCGCGGCGGGCCGCTCAGCGCGATGCTCGGCGGTGACCAGGAGCTACCGGGTCCGAAGCCGGCCGGGGACGCGGACGGGCACGCGACCGCGTACGTCGCCGCCGACGACAAGCGCGTGCACTACTCGTTCACCTGGTCGGGCATTGGCGCGCCGACCGACGGGCACCTGCACGCCGGCGCCGCGGGCGTCAACGGCGCGGTGGCCGTGCCGCTCTTCTCCGCTCCGAACGGGCTGCCCGCCTCGGTCACCGGCATCGCCGGCATCGCCAAGGGCGTCAAGCCGGAGCTGGTCCGGCAGGTCAACCGGAACCCGGCCGACTTCTACGCCAACCTGCACACCGCCGAGTTCCCCGGCGGGGCCGTGCGCGGCCAGCTCTTCCGGGCCGGTGACGGGGACGACGACGATGACTTCAACCAGTCCTCGTTCATCGCGTCCGTGGTGCGGGGTGAGCAGATCTACGCGTGCACCCAGCAGGCCGACGGGACGTTCGCATTCACCCAGCACAACGTGAGCGCCACCTTGCAGACCGGCATCGCGCACTCGTTCGTCAAGGACGACGCGGGCCCGCCGCAGTGGGTCTCCCGGGACGGCAGCGCGGTCACCGGCAAGCTGATCAGCAAGAGCCCCAACGGCGCGGCCAACATCGCCGAGCTGGACCTGGCGGCCACGCAGTCTGGCGCCGCCCGCGGCCAGCTCGCCACCACCGTCGAGATCCTGCGGCTCAACACGGCCGGCGGGATCGCGCCGGCGGGGGTCTGCGACCCGAAGGCCCGCCCGATCGCCAAGGTGCCCTACCAGGCCGACTACGTCTTCATCGCCAAGTAGCCGACGTCGAGGGGCCGTCCTGCCGGACGGCCCCTCGACCCGTGCTCAGAACGTGCGCGCCCGCTCGGGCAGCACGTCGATCGAGGCGGCCTGCGCGTCGCTCAACGCGCACACCTCCCGCAGCGCGGTACCGAGGCCGGGTACCGCGCCGGGCTCCGGCCACATCTCCGGCTGCCAGAGCCGGGACCGGACGAAGGCCTTGGAGCAGTGGAAGTAGCACTCGACCACACTCACCACGACCGCGAGGACCGGCCGGCGCCCGAGGACGGTCATGTCGTCGAAGAACTCGGCGTCGGCCACCAGCCGGGCGGTGCCGTTGACCCGCAGCGTGTGCGCCACTCCCGGTACCACGAAAAGCAGACCGACGTGGGGGTTGGCCAGGATGTTGTGCAGGCTGTCCAGCCGCCGGTTGCCCGGGCGCTCGGGCAGCGCCAGGGTCTGCCGGTCGAGCGGCCGGGCGAACCCCGGCTCGTCGCCCCGCGGGGTCGCGTCGCACCCGTCCACGCCCGACGTGGCGAGCACGCAGAACGGCGCGGCGGCGAGGAACCGCCGGGCGTGCTCGTCGAGATGGTCGAGCTGCTTGCGCACCGACTGCGGGACGGGGTCGCCGCCCACCACCTGTCGCAGCGCCCCCTCGTCCGTGATGAACCGCATCAGCTCACCGCGATGCCGCGCGCCGGTACTTCGCGATCGACAACGGCAGGAACACCGCCAGGATCGCCACGATCCACAGGATCGACAGCAGGAGCGGATGCCGGGCCGGGAACCCCGTGCCGCGCGCCTGCCCGAGCGCGGAGTTGCCCCACAGGTCCCGCAGCGTCAGCACGATCGAGCTGATCGGGTTCCAGTCGGCGACCTTGCGCAGCACGGTGGGCAGGTTGTCGGTGGGGATGAACGCGTTGGACAGGAACGTCAGCGGGAACATCCAGATGAAGCCGGCGCTCTGCGCCACCTCCACGCTCTTCACCGACAGCCCGATCGTGGCCGAGATCCAGCTCATCGCGTAGGCGAAGCCGAACATGAGGGCGAACCCGCCGATCGCGCGCAGCGGATCGGTGTGGATGCGCCACCCCACCAGCAGCCCGCAGATCGACATGACGAACACGACCAGCACATTGTTGAGCAGGTCGGAGGTGGTCCGGCCGAGCAGGACGCCGGCCCGGGACATGGGCAGCGACCGGAACCGGTCGATCACCCCGCGCTGCAGGTCCTCCGCGAGCCCGATCGCGGTGATCGCGGCCCCGAACGCGACCGTCTGGGTGAAGATCCCGGCCATCAGGTACTCGCGGTAGTTGACTCCGTTGACCTTGATCGCGCTGCCGAACACGTAAGCGAACAGCAGGACGAACATGATCGGCTGGATGGTGGAGAAGATCAGCAGATCGGGAACCCGCTTGATCTTCGTGAGATTGCGCTTGGTGACGACCCACCCGTCCGTCGCCGCCATACCCAGCGAACTCATGCCTTCTCCCCGTCCTTCGCCTTGGTCTCTTCGTCGCTGGCCGTGTGGCCGGTGAGCTGGAGGAACACGTCGTCCAGCGTGGGATGACGCAGCCCGATGTCGCGCGGCTCGACGTCGGCCGCGTCGAGCTGGCGGACCGCCTCGGTCAACGCGCGGACCCCGGTGTCGACCGGTACGGTGACCCGCCTGGCCTCCTGGTCGACCGTGGGCTCGGCGATGCCCACGCCCTTGAGGATGGACGCCACGGTGGCCAGCTCCGCCTTGTCGGCGACGGCCACCTCCAGCCGAACTCCCCCGATCTTGCGCTTCAGCTCGGCCGGGGTACCCCGGGCGATCGCCTGGCCGTGGTCGAGCACCACGATGTCGTCGGCGAGCTGGTCGGCCTCCTCCATATGTTGGGTGGTCAGCAGCAGCGTGACGCCCTGCCGGACCCGGTCGCCGATGAGGTCCCACAGGCCCAGCCGGCTGCGCGGGTCCAGGCCGGTGGTCGGCTCGTCGAGGAAGATGACCGGCGGCTGGGCGACCAGCGCGCCGGCCAGGTCGAGCCGGCGGCGCATCCCGCCGGAGTAGGTCTTCGCCGTGCGGTGCGCGGCGTCGGTGAGCTCCAGCCGCTCCAGCAGCTCGGCCGCCCGGGCCCGGGCCTCCTTGCGGCCGAGGTGGTAGAGCCGGCCGATCATCTCCAGGTTTTCGAACCCGGTCAGGTACTCGTCGACCGCGGCGTACTGGCCGGACAGCCCGATCAGCCGGCGTACCTGCTGCGGGTGGCGCACCACGTCGATGCCGCGGATCACCGCCCGCCCGGAGTCGGGTTTCAGCAAGGTGGACAGGATCCGCACGCACGTGGTCTTGCCCGCGCCGTTGGGCCCGAGCAGGCCGAGCACGCTGCCCTCGGGGACCGCGAGGTCCAACCCGTCCAGGGCATGCACTTTGTCGTAGAGCTTGATGAGGCGTTCGGCTTCTATCGCGGCAGTCACGGCGCACAGCGTAGGTGGACCCTCCGACAGTTTCCCATCGAATTGACCGCGGTCGGACTGACGGCGGGGCCCGGCGCCCCTCGTCACCCCTTGACACCTCAAGCAGGAGACAGAGAACGAGGCCGCCACGGGGGAAGCGGCCTCGTTACCGGGGAATGTTACGCCGACATTCGCCGACGAGGAAGACGTCCAACCCCACCCGCGACCCTCGCGTCAATCCGTTTTCCCGCCATCCTCACCACCCGCGGGTCTCCGGCTCCAGCCCGGCCGACGGGAGCGGTTCCCCGCCCACCTCGGTGTACTTGGCCTGTATGACCGGCCGGCCGGCCGGGTCGAAGGTCCGGACCGTCAGGTTGACCTGCACGCCGGTCCTGGCGGCCAGCGCGAACTTGCCCACCCCCTGGCTCAGGTCGGCGGTGGCCACGATCGTGCCGTCGCCCGCCACCACCGCCTCGGCCCGTACCGCGCCCGGCGGCGCGACGACCATCAGCGTGTCGGTCTGGCGCGCGAAGTAGGGCAGCCGCATCACGATGAGCGTCCGGTCGGGCGGCCCGGCCACCCCGGCCCCGCTCGGATGGTCGCGCGCCAGCGGCTCGGCACCGGTCAGGTCGAACGCGTAGGTCGCATACGGCCCGCCGCCGTCGGGCGTCATCGCCTGGACCGTGACGACCGCCGCGGTCGACCCGTTGGTCAGGCCCGCCATCGGTACCTCGTCGCACCACAGCACCTGGAAGTGCGCGTCGCGGTCGGACAGTCCGGTGCCGCGGGCCAGCGCCCGGGCGGCCTGGACCGCCGCGGCGGGGATCGCCTTGCCCCGCCCGGAGACCGGCGCCGGATCGATGCTCACCTCCGGGTCGGTGCCCGCACCGCTGTGCAGGGCCGACTCCAGCAGCACCGCGCCGTCGTAGGTGAGCCGGACCCGCCCGCCCGGGGCCAGCTGCCGCGTGTCGCGCAGCAGGTACCCGGCCGGCTCCTCGGTCCAGCTCCGCGTGATGCTGCCGTCGGCGTGGTAGCGGGCCCGGTCGGAGACCGCCACCCGGCTGCCGGCGGGCCCCATGACGAGGGAGTACCCGCCCGCCTCGGTGAGGCGCTCGGCCCGGACCACCGGCTCCAGCTCCCCGAAGCCGGTCATTTGCAGCCGGTCGACCGGGGTACCGGGGGCGGCCCAGTAGGTCACCTCCAGCGGCCACCGGCTCACGCCGCCGAGGATCACCAGCCGGCCACCGGGGACGTCCCCGGCGAACAGGATCCGGATCAGCGTGGGGTCCTGGGGGAGGAACGGACCGCGGGCACCGTCCGTCATCCGCTCGACCTCCTTCGGAGCCCGGTCCCGCAACCCGTCCAGCAGGCCGGTGTCGGCGGCGAGGGAACCCCGCGTCGGCGAGTCCAGCAGCGCGGCGAGCAGTCGGGTCGGCGGCTGGCCGGCGTCCACGTACCCGTCCGGCGCGCGTTCGGGCAGCCCCACGGTGAGCGCCCAGGCCCCGGGCAGGATCGCGAGGACCAGCAGCGTGGCCAGCACGACCCCGGTGCGTCGCCGGCGGCGGCGCCGGCGGACCAGCAGCCGGCCGTACGGGTCCGGGGCCGGGGTCACCCGCTCGGCCTGCTGGGCGAGCGAGCCGCGCAGTTCCGTGATCATCTCAGCCACCCCCCGTCCGCATGCTCAGGGCGGGCAGGTCACCGGACGCGATGAGCTCGCGCAGGCGGGCCAGCCCGCGCGAGGCCTGGCTCTTGACCGACCCGACGGAGCAGCCGAGCACCTCGGCGGTGTCGGCCTCGGACAGGTCCTCCCAGTACCGCAGGACCAGGACCGAGCGCATCCGCGGAGGCAGCCGCAGCAGCGCCTGCCACAGCTCGTCGCGCAGCTCGGGCTCCTCGGTCGGGACCGGCCGTTCGGGCAGCACGGCGGTGAGCACCTCGACGACCTGCCGGCGCCGCCACCGGCTGACCAGGTGGTTGACCATGACCCGGCGCAGGTACGCCTCCGGCTTGTCCACCCGGCGCCACCGCGACATGGTGGCGAGCAGGGCGGACTGCAGCACGTCCTCGGCCAGCTCGACCGAGCCGGCGAGGAGGTACGCGGTACGCAGCAGGTGTGCGTACCGCGCCTCGACGAAAGCCCGGAACTCCTCGTGCGCCACCCGTGCCCTTTCCAGCGCCTCTGCTACCGGGGAAGACGCACGGCGGACGGCGGAGGTTGAGTGCCTGGGTCAGCCTTTGTACTGCGCGATCACCTTGGTGTATTGCAGGTTGCCGTCCCGGTTGAGCTCCCAGAAGGTGAACCGGGCAAGGTGGTGCTGTTGCACGTACCCGAGCATGTTCTGGAAGTCCTTGACGGTGACGTTCTCGCCGGCGCAGTCGGTCTTGCCGTTCATCGACGAGATCCCCTGCTTGGCGTAGACCTGCGCGTCGGTCAGCTTGAGCGCGGCCTTGAGCTGCCGGTGCAGGCCCTCGCTGGCCGAGAAGGTCAGCGTGGTCATGTTCGGCTTGCCGCCACCGCAGAAGTCGAACGGCATGATCGACCAGACGTCGACCGGGGACCCGATCGCCGCCGCCTGGCCGGGGATGTTCTTCTCCCTGCCCTCAAGGCCCTGGGTACCGACGCCGAGGGTCAGGATGAGCTGGACCTTCGGGTTCTTCTGCTTGGTGATCTTCAGCGCCTGGAGGACCTTCATCGACTGGGGGACCTCGCCGGCCTCCAGGTCGATGTCCAGGGCGCGCAGCTTGTAGGCGTTGATCACCCTCTGGTACGCGCCCGCGAGCGCGGCCGGACTGCTGCACGCGTTGCCCAGCTTGTTGCCGGACGCGCCGCCCACGGAGATCACCACGTCGCCGCCGTTCTTCCGGATCGCGTTGATCCGGTTGATCGGTCCGGCACTGGTCAGCGACGCACCGCCGTCCCAGACCGGGGTACAGCCGCCGCCGTTGAGGATGAACGCGAGCGTGAATGCCTTGACCCCGGTCTGGCGCATGACCGCCACCGGGTCCTTGCCACCGGTCACCGGGTAGATGTAGGGGGACGCGGCCAGCGACACCGCCGGTGGGTCGACCACGGCGACGGCGGGCGACACGGTCGCCGCCTGGCTCGTCGCGATGCCGCCCGCGACGGACCCCACGATGACGGCGGCCACGCCGCCGGCGATCAGGACCGTGCGTCGTCTCATCGGTACTCCGTTTCAGCTCGCCGGCGCCGGCCCACGCCGGATGGGGGGATGGATCGACGTCGATTCTGCCGGAAGCGGAGCTCTGTTAGAAAGTCTTCCTGATGGATTTCACTCGATGGCGTGGATTCCCGGACCGACCCGGGTCGCGGCATGCGGTTGTCCAGAATTGTTCAGCCCGGGCATCGACGCGGTTCCCTACCAGGGCCGGTGGCTGATACATACGGTCTACCCCGCCGATGTGTCCACCCGCCCCGACCTCCAAGGAGCGAGCCATGCGAGTCACGCGCGCCGGGTGGGCGCTGCTGGCCCTCGGCACGACCGGCGCCCTCCTGGTCGCCGGCGCAGGTACCCCGTCAGCCGCGCCGACCACGACACTGATCAGCAAGAACGCGGCCGGGCAGGCCGGTACCGGCGGCGGCGGCCTGCAGGTCTTCCTGCGCGACCGGGTCGCCCGTACCACCCGGCAGGTCAGCGTCGGCAGCAGGGGTGTGCCGGCGAACGGCACCAGCCTGCGCGGAGCGATCAGCGGCAACGGTCGGTACGTGACGTTCGAGTCAGCGGCGACCAACCTCGCCCCGGTCCCGGTCAACCCCCAGCAGCAGATCTACCTGCGCGACCTGGTCGCCGGCACCACGGTCATCGCGAGCGTGACGAACGCCGGGAGACCCGGGAACTCGGTGTCCTTCTTCCCCGCCGTCAACGATCCGGGCGGGGTCGTGTTCCAGTCCCTGGCGTTCAACCTGCTGCCGCCAGGGACTCCCTCCGGCGGGTACCAGATCTACTACCACAGCCTGTAGGGGGAACGGGGGGCGGCGCGTCCGAGGGGGCCGCGCCGCCCCCGCTTGTCTCCCAACGGGCAGAATGCTCGTCGTGACGATTTCGATCCAGCAGCGCATCGCCGAGGAGCTCGGCGTCCGGGAACACCAGGTGACGGCGGCGGTCGACCTGCTCGACGGCGGGGCCACGGTGCCCTTCATCGCGCGGTACCGGAAGGAGGCCACCGAGGCGCTCGACGACGCGCAGCTGCGCACGCTGGAGGAGCGGCTGCGCTACCTGCGGGAGCTGGACGAGCGGCGGGCCGCCGTGCTGGAGTCGATCCGCGCCCAGGGCAAGCTCGACGACGCGCTGGAGACCCAGATCCTCGCCGCCGACTCCAAGGCGCGGCTGGAGGACATCTACCTGCCGTACAAGCCCAAGCGCCGGACCAAGGCACAGATCGCCCGGGAGGCCGGCCTGGAGCCGCTGGCCGACGCCCTGCTCGCCGAGCCCACGGTCGACCCGCCGGCCGCCGCGGCCGCGTTCGTCGACCCGGAGAAGGGCGTGACCGACGCGTCCGCCGCGCTCGACGGCGCGCGGGCGATCCTGGTCGAGCGGTTCGCCGAGGACGCGGACCTGATCGGCGCGCTGCGCGAGCGGGTGTGGGCGCGCGGCCGGCTGGTGTCGAAGGTGCGTGACGGCAAGGCCGACGAGGGCGCGAAGTTCGCCGACTACTTCGACTTCGCCGAGCCGCTGACCAAGTTGCCGTCGCACCGGGTCCTGGCGCTGTTCCGGGGCGAGAAGGAAGAGGTGCTCGACCTGACCCTGGAACCGGCCGAGGACGGCGGGACCGAGGAGTACGAGGTGGCGATCGCGCAGCGCTTCGGGATCGCCGACGCCGGCCGCCCGGCCGACCGGTGGCTGCTGGACACCGTGCGCTGGGCCTGGCGCACCCGCATCCTCGCGCACCTCGGCATCGACCTGCGCACCCGGCTGTGGCAGGCGGCCGAGGACGAGGCGGTCCGGGTGTTCGCCGCGAACCTGCGCGACCTGCTGCTCGCCGCACCGGCCGGTACCCGGGTGACGATGGGGCTGGACCCCGGGTTCCGCACCGGCGTGAAGGTGGCCGTCGTCGACGCGACCGGCAAGGTGGTCGCGACCGCCACCATCTATCCGCACGTGCCGGCCCGCAAGTGGGACGAGTCGATCGCGGTGCTGGCGAAGCTGTGCGCGGTGCACCAGGTCGAGCTGATCGCGATCGGTAACGGTACCGCGTCGCGGGAGACCGACAAGCTCGCCGCCGACCTGATCGCCCGGCACCCGTCCCTGGGCCTGACGAAGATCGTGGTGTCCGAGGCGGGCGCGTCGGTCTACTCCGCCTCGGCGTACGCCTCGCAGGAGCTGCCCGACCTCGACGTGTCGCTGCGCGGGGCGGTGTCGATCGCGCGCCGGCTGCAGGACCCGCTCGCCGAGCTGGTGAAGATCGACCCGAAGTCGATCGGCGTCGGCCAGTACCAGCACGACCTGGCCGAGACCAGGCTGTCCCGCTCGCTCGACGCGGTCGTGGAGGACTGCGTCAACGCGGTCGGGGTGGACGTGAACACCGCGTCGGCGCCGCTGCTGACGCGGGTGTCGGGGATCGGCACCGGCCTGGCCGCCACGATCGTGGCGCACCGCGACGCCAACGGGCCGTTCCGGTCCCGGCGCTCCCTGCGCGACGTACCCCGGCTGGGGCCCAAGGCGTTCGAGCAGTGCGCGGGCTTCCTGCGCATCCCCGGGGGCGAGGACCCGCTCGACGCGTCCAGCGTGCACCCCGAGGCGTACCCGGTCGTGCGGCGCATCCTCGCGGCCACCGGTACCGACCTGACGGCGCTGATCGGCAACAGCAAGGTGCTGCGCTCGGTCCGGCCGTCGACGTTCGTCGACGACACGTTCGGGCTGCCCACCGTCACCGACATCCTCAAGGAGCTGGAGAAGCCGGGCCGCGACCCGCGGCCGGCGTTCCAGACGGCGACGTTCACCGAAGGTGTGGAGACGCTGGCCGACCTGCGCCCCGGCCTGGTGCTGGAAGGCGTGGTCACCAACGTGGCCGCGTTCGGGGCGTTCGTCGACGTGGGCGTGCACCAGGACGGGCTGGTACACGTGTCGGCGATGTCGAGCTCGTTCGTCAAGGACCCGCGCGACGTGGTCAAGCCCGGCGACATCGTCCGGGTGAAGGTGCTCGACGTGGACATCCCGCGCAAGCGGATCTCCCTCACGCTGCGGCTGGAGGACGAGGCGGCGCGGCCAGGCGCGCGGCCGGAGCGGTCCGCGGGGCGGCCGGACCGCGCGGGGTCGCGGTCGGGCGCGCGGGGCGGGTCCCGGCCGGACCGGTCCGGTTCGACCGGCGGCGGAGCGATGGCCGACGCGCTGCGCCGGGCCGGACTGGACAAGGGGCTGGGCGGACGCTGAGCAAGGCCGCGCCGGCCCGGGCGGTGAAGTGTCGGTGGGCGGTGCCAGAATCCGTGGCCTGAGGCCAAACCGCTCGCGAGGCACGGGAGGGATCGCGATGGGCTGGATCGCGGCAGGCGACGGGTACGAGGTCGGGCTGGTGGACGGGAAGATCGTCTGCCGGAGCGCGGCCGGGAAGGTACTCCGTGCGCTGCCCAAGAGCGTGAAGGAATCGGCCGCGGCGGTCGAGCTGCGCCAGCTCAGGGAGTGGCTGGACCGGCACGACCAGCGGTGCCTGCGCGAGGTCGAGGACTGGCTGGTGCGCTCGCTGCCGGTACCGGCGACGGTGCTCGCGGCCACCTGGCCGGACCGGTCGTGGCGGGCCGCCCTCCAGGATGCCGTGATCGCTCCGGTGGACGACGGGGGCGGGTGGGGTCTGGACCGCGCCGGCTTCCTGCGCGACGTGGACGCGGCGGGGCGGCTGGGCATCGTCAACCTCGACGGTGAGTCGGTCCGGCTGGACGCCGCGCGAGTGGTGCTGCCGCATCCGGTACTGCTGGACGACCTGGACGACCTGCGGGAGTTCGCGGTCGAGCTGGGGGTACGGCAGGGGGTGCGGCAACTGTTCCGGGAGATCTGGCGCAAGCCCGCCGACCCGGAGGAGCAGACCCGGGCGGCCGTGCAGTACGCGGGCGGGCGGTTCGCGCAGCTGCGCCACCTCACCGGCCGCGCCACCACGCTGGGGTACGGGGTGCGGGGCGGCTACGTCACCCGGCGGGTGTGGGAGGGCGGCCGGGCGGTCGACGCGTGCGTGTGGGTGGGCGCCGACGATCCGTCCGTCGAGGCCTACACCGGGGACCTCACGTTCGTCGACGCGGGCGGGGCGACCGTGCCTCTGGCCGACGTCGGGCCGGTCGCGTGGTCGGAGGGGACGCGGATGGCGGCGGCCCTGTATGCCGGCCGCGTCGTCGAGGAGGTCGCACAGTGAGCGGAGCGAGGAAAGGCGGCGTCTCCGGGCGGCCGAGCGCAGCGAGCGGGGAGGCACAGTGAGCGGAGCGAGGCCGCGGCGGCGCCTGACCGAGGCGACACACCGACGCAGTCGGGGTGTGGCGTCGAGGAAAGGCAGCGCCTCC
>Ga0137368_10003168_pt1 | contig 17540 bp, 16 predicted proteins | sample SagtaG_13_FD_104917 | JGI IMG/M metagenome (GOLD analysis project Ga0137368, IMG submission 104917) | Vadose zone soil microbial communities from Sagehorn Ranch, Mendocino, California, USA - Sage1_L_100_16 metaG | ecosystem: Environmental > Terrestrial > Soil > Vadose zone | place: USA...
CCCCACGCGACGTTCGGGCAGGACACGTTCAGCTCCACCGCGTCCACGAGGGGCTCGAGCAGCTCGTGCGAGCGGACCAGGTCGTCCAGCCTCTCGTCGGCCAGGCTGGCCGCGCGGGGCGCGCTCCGGGGAAGGCGCTCCAGGGACCGGCGAGCGGCCTCGGCCCCGGCGTTCGGGAGCCCCATCGCGTTCACGGCCGACCGCTGCCGGGGGAAACGCGCCACGCGGGGCTTCGGGTTCCCCGTCCTGGGCTCCCGGGTCACGCTGCCGCCGACCACGTAGCCGAACCCGAGCTCACCGAGGGAGTCCAGGAACCGGCAGCTCTTGTCGAAGCCGGCGGCCATCCCCACCGGGTTGTCGAGCTCCATGCCGGCCAGCGAGACGCGCAGCCCCGGATCGCGGGTCGTACCGCCGATGCGGCTCCACGGCAACGGCAGCCGCAGGACGGCCCCGGCCAGGCGGTGCGCGGCCTCCGCCGGCAGCAGGAACGCGAGCGGCCGGACCACCGATCGGTACGCGCCCATCCCGCGCACCTTACCGCGCTCTCCGGGCCGGTTTGCGATGCGCTGAAGGAGGCGAGAACAATGCGAGCGTGGCAGCACAGCGGGGCGTCGCCGTGATCACGGGCTCCTCGAGCGGGTTCGGCATGCTGTCGTGCGTCGAGCTGGCCCGGGCCGGCTTTCGCGTGTACGCGACGATGCGTACCCCGTCGAAGCGCGAGAAGCTCGACGCGGCCGCGGCGGAGGCGGGCGTCTCGGTGCAGGTCCTCCAGCTCGACGTGACGAGCGACGAGTCGGTGGCCGCCGCCTTCGACCACGTCCACGCCGACGCGGGTCGCGTGGACGTCCTCGTCAGCAACGCCGGCTACGGGGTCGGCGGGTTCGTCGAGGACACCACCATGGAGGAGTTCCGGGAGCAGTTCGAGACGAACTTCTTCGGCGGGGTACGTGTGGTGAAGGCGGTGCTCCCCGGGATGCGCGAGCGCCGGTCCGGACGGATCATCCTCATCTCGAGCATCGGCGTCTTCAACTCGACCCCCATGCTGTCGGCGTACAACGCGACGAAGGCGGCGCTGGAGGCGTTCGGCGAGGCCCTCCGCCTGGAGACGGTCCACGACGGCGTGTTCGTCACGCTCATCGAACCGGGCACGTACGCCACGGACATCTTCTTCGACAACGCCAAGCGCGCCGAGGGGATGGTCGACCCGAGCTCCCCGCACTACGAGGAAGGGCAGCGCATGGAGCGTTTCGCCATGAAGCAGGTGGAGCGACGGCGGAAGGCGGATCCCCGGGAGGTCGCGCGCAAGGTCGTGCAGGTGGCGACGTCCCGCCGCCCCAAGCTCCGCTACCTCGTCGGGAGCGACGCCAGGGTCCTGAAGCCGGTGCGCGCCGTGACGCCGACCCGGGTCACCGAGGCGGCCGTGCGCAAGATCATGCGAGGCTGACGCCGCCGGGCACGCCTGTCGACATCCCGCGCGGCCCCTGGACGGGACCCCCGGCCGAGGCTATATTGCCTCTCGTATCCAATATCCAACCGACGACAGCGGACGTTCGCTCCCGGGGAGGGGCCGGTGAAGGTCGAGGACGTGGCCTTCTACAGCGAGGGAGAGCGCGTCGCTGGCCTGTGGCGGACTCCCGACGAGGCCGCCGGACCGTTTCCCGCCATCGTCCATGGCCCGGGGTGGATGGGCCTTCGGGACGCCAAGCTGTACGTGCGCTACCACGAGGCCCTCACGCAGGCAGGGTTCGGCGTGCTGGTGATCGACTACCGGGGGTTCGGCGACTCGGGCGGCGACCCGGAGCGGATGTCCGTGGAGGGACAGGTTGCCGACCTGGTCAACGCCGTCACGTACCTGACCACCCGGGAGGACGTGCGGCGCGAGGCCATCGGCGCGTTCGGCAGCGGGGGGACGGGGGGCGGGAACGCCATCCTGCTGGCCGCCGCCGACCTCCGCGTGAGGGCCGTGGTCAGCCAGCTGCCGGTGGCGGACGGCCAGGACTGGCTCCACCGCATGCGCTCCGAGCACGAGTGGGTGGACTTCCTGAAGGCCCTGGAGGAGGACCGCCGGGACCGGGTCCTGCGGGGCGAGGGGCGCCTGGTGAACCCCCGCGAGGAGATCATGATCCCCACGCCGGAGCGCCGCACCACCACGGTGAAGAGCGACGTCGACGCCCGCATCCCCACGAAGGTGTCGCTGCGCCTGGCGGACGAGATCCTGCGGTACCGCCCCATCGACGCGGCGGCGGGCCTGGCCACGCCGCTGCTGGTCATCGGCATCGAGGACGACGCGGTGACGCCGACCGACCACGCCGTGCACCTGTACGAGGCCGCGGCGGGGCCGAAGGAGCTCGTCATGCAGCGGAACACGACGCACTACGCCGCGTACGACCAGTACTGGGAGTCGGTGACGCCGCGCATCGTGCAGTGGTTCACCACGTACGTCCGGAGCGGCGACCTCCTGGTCCGCACTCGCCTCCCCGAGGGCGAGCGGACGGACTGGCTCGGCCCGGCCTGATGCCGGCCGACCTTCGACTGGCCGGAGGGCGGGTGTGGACGCGCGGCCGCCTGGCCCCGGTGGACCTCCTCGTCGCGGGCGACCGCATCTCGGCGGTGGTCGGGCCCGAGACCGAGACGCCCGGCGTGGATCGCGTCGTCGACTGCACGGGGAAGGTGATCCTGCCGGGCATGATCGACGTCCACGTCCACACCCGCGAGCCCGGCTTCACCGCGAAGGAGGACATCGCCACCGCGACGGCCCAGGCGGCGGCCGGCGGCGTCACCACGATCTTCGGCATGCCGAACCTGGACCCGCCCACGACCACCGTGGAGGCGCTGGAGGAGGTGTTCGGCCTCTACGAGCGGAAGGCCATCGTCGACTGGAACCACAACCCGGCGCCCACCCAGCTGGACCAGATCGGGAAGATGGCGGAGATGGGCGTGCGGGCGTTCAAGGTGTACATGGTCGTGGACACCCACCGGAGCTACCCGCACCCGCTGGGCGTGGGGATCCACGACCACGGCGTGCTGCTCCAGGTGATGGACGAGGTGGCCGGGACGGGCCTCCGGCTCATCGTCCATCCCCACGACCAGGCCCTCATGAACACCATCGAACGGACGTACCTGGACCGTGGCGAGAACACGCCGGCCGCGTACGCGCAGGCGTTCGCCGCGCGCGACGGCGTCATCTGGGACACGGCGGTGGGCGTGCTGCTGCGGCTGGCGGAGGCGGCCGGCTGCCCGCTGCACCTGGCCCACATGCAGACGCGCCGGGCGATCGACGCGGTCGGGAGGGCCAAGCGCGACGGCGTGGACGTCACGTGCGAGGTCAACCACTGGGCGCTGTTCCTGTCGAGGTGGGAGCACGTCGAGCGGCTGGGCCCCTACGCGCTGTCGTACTGGGTCCCCGACGACGCGCGGGGGGCCGTGTGGGACGGCGTGCGCGAGGGCGTCATCGACGTGATCGCCTCCGACCACGCGCCGCACCTGCGGGAGGAGAAGGAGATCGGGTGGACGCAGATGTGGAGCGCCCACACCGGGACGCCGGGGATCCAGTACTTCTACCCGCTCCTGCTGGGCGCGGTCACCGAGGGGCTGCTGCCGCTGGACCGGGCGGTGGCGCTGGCGGCGGAGACGCCCGCCCGGGCGTTCGGGCTCGGGCGGCGCAAGGGATGCATCGAGGTCGGGTTCGACGCCGACCTCGTTGTGGCGGACCTGGACTCGCCCTGGACGATCACGAACGAGGGCGTCCTGTCGAGGTGCGGGTGGACGCCGTACGACGGCGTGTCGTGCCGGGCCCGGATCGAGCGGACGTTCGTGCGGGGGACCGAGGTGTACGCGGAGGGCGAAGTCGTGGGCCGGCCGGGCCACGGACGCATGGCCACGGCCTGAGGGGAGGGGAACACATGGGGTGCGAGTACGGGGTGCTGCTTCCGCACTTCGGCAAGTACGCGGACCGCGACCGGATCCTGGACGGCGCGAAGCTCGCCGAGCAGCTGGGCTTCGACTCCGTGTGGGTCCGCGACCACCTCGTGTTCGAGCCGCACGGCGAGATGGAGGACCCCGAGCGGGACTTCTTCGACGCGCTGACCACCCTGACCGCCGTGGGCGCGGTCACCGAGCGGATCAAGCTCGGGACGGGATCGCTCATCCCGTTCCGCCACCCGCTGCACACCGCGCTGACCGTGGGCACGATGACCCATCTGGTGGGGCCGCGGGTGATCCTGGGGTTCGGCGCGGGGACGTTCGACCGCGAGTTCGACGCCGTGGGGCTGGGCGGCCTGAGCCGGCCCGACCTCGTGGAGTCGCACGCGAGGATCCTGCGCGCGGTGTGGGGCGGCGACGGCGTCTCGTACGGCGACGACTTCTACCGGTTCGAGGACATCACGATCGAGCCGAAGCCCTCGGGCGACGTGCCCATCTGGTACTGCGGGAACACGCCGGCCTCGGCGCGGCGCGCGGTGGCCTACTGTGAGGGCTGGATGCCGGGACGGATCTCGCTCGCCACGCACAGGGCCCGAATCGGGCTGATCGAGCGGCTGGCCGCCGAGCAGGGGAAGCCCCGTCCGTCCATCGCGGTGATCCCGCCGACCTCGATCGAGCCCACGCACGACGCCGCGTTCGAAGGCGTGAACGTCGAGGGGCTCCTGCGGTGGGCGAACAAGGCGAAGTACTGGGTGAAGCCCCCCTCCGGCGCGTTCGAGACGTGGGAGGACCTCGAGGGCATGCTCATCGTGGGCGATCCCGACGAGGTGGCCGCGCAGACGCGGAAGTTCGAGGAGATCGGGACCGACCACCTCGTGTTCGACTTCCGGTTCAAGTTCGACCGGTACCTGGAGCAGATCGAGCTCATCGGGAAGGAGGTGCTGCCGCAGCTCCGGTCCTGACGGGAGCTGCGCTTCGCTGCGGTGCTGCCCGACTTCCGGCTCGTCCGCCCGACCACCCTCGAGGAGGCCCTCGCCCAGATCGGCGAGGACGCCCTGCCCTACGCCGGGGGGACCGAGCTGTTCATCGCGATGCGGGGCCGCCTGCTCCAGCCGGGGACGCTGGTGGACCTGAAGCGGGTCCGGGGGCTGGCCGACATCCGCGTGGACGACGGGTGGCTCGTCGTCGGCGCCGCGGCCACCCACGACGCCGTGGCCGGGAGCGAGGCCGTCCGCGAGCACGCTCCGCTGCTGGCGGACGTGGCGCCCGGCGTGGGGAACCCGCGCGTCCGCGCCGCGGGGACGGTGGGCGGGAACCTGTGCTTCGCGGAGCCGAAGTCCGACGTGGTGACGGCGCTCGTCGCCCTCGGCGCGGAGCTGACCCTGGCCAGCGCTGAGGGCACGAGGACCGTGCCGGCCGCGGAGTTCCACCGAGGCCCGTACTGGACCGTGCGCGAGGACCGCGAGCTGCTGACCGAGATCCGCATCCCGCCGGCGCCGGACCGGCGGGGCGTCTACGTGAAGTTCCAGACCCGCGAACGGCCCACCGTCGGCGTGGCCCTGGTCACGGACGGGGGGAGCGGGGCGTGCCGCCTGGTGGTCGGCGCCGTGGGCGAGGTCCCGGTCTCCCTCGAGTTCCCCTCCCTCGGTGCGGTCGATCCGGCGGCCGCGGCCGAGGCCGTGGACCCCGTCGCGGACCTCACCGAGTCGGTGGAGTACAAGCGCCACGTCACCGCCGTCATGGCGGCGCGGGCGAAGGAGCGGCTGGAGGAGGCGGTGGCCGGTGCACGCTAGCCGTGTTCGGGGCACCGTGAACGGGGTCGCCGTGGACCGCGACGTCCCGAACCGGCTGACCCTGGCCGAGTTCCTCCGCGACGAGCTCGGGCTCACCGGCACGAAGGTCAGCTGCGAGCTCGAGGTGTGCGGTGTGTGCACGGTCCTCGTGGACGGCAGGCCGGTGAGCGCCTGCACGTTCCTGGCGGTCGACATCGACGGTGCCGACGTGCTGACCGTGGAGGGGCTGGAACGCGACGGCGAGCTGCATCCCGTCCAGGAAGCGTTCATCGACGAGTTCGCGTTCCAGTGCGGCTACTGCACGCCGGGGTTCCTGATGATGAGCGTGGCCCTGCTGGCCCGGAACCCGGCCCCCTCCGCCGACGAGATCAAGGAGTACCTGGACGGGAACATCTGCCGGTGCACGGGGTACCGGCCGATCGTGCAAGCGGTGCTGACCGCGGCGGAACGGCTCCGGGCGGGGGCAGCGTCCGGCACAGAGGAGGCTCGGGATGCTCGGGAGGCTCGGGAGGCGAGCGATGCCGGGTGACGTGACCGGCCGGGCCCTCCCGCGAGTGGACGGCCGGGACAAGGTGACCGGGCGGGCCCGGTTCGCGGTCGACGTCGCCTTCCCCGGCATGCTGCACGCCGCGGTGGTCCGGTCGATGGCCGCGCACGCCAGGATCGTCGGCGTCGACGCGGCCGCGGCGGCGGCCGGGCCGGGCGTGGTGGCCGTGGTGACGGCCGGCGACCTCGGCGGCCTGTTCCCCCGGTTCGGCCACATCGTGGCGGACCACCCCGTCCTGGCCACGGGGAAGGTCCGCTATCACGGCGAGCCGGTCGCGCTGGTCGTGGCGGGCACGAAGGCCGAGGCGGAGGACGCCGCGGCGACCGTGGAGGTCGCGTACGAGGACCTCCCCGCCGTCCTCACGCCCCCGGAGGCGCTCGCGCGGGGCGCGCCGCTGCTGCACGACGAGGAGTCCGAGCGGGGCGACGAGACGTTCGGCGAGGCCCACTCGCCGCGCTCGGGCACGAACGTCGCCCACGGGGTCGACTCGGGATGGGGGGACGTGGACGCCGCCCTGCGCGGCGCCGCGGCCGTGGTGGAGACCGAGGCGCACTTCCCCATGCTCTACGCGTACGCCATGGAGCCGTACGCGGCGACGGCCCGGTGGGTGGGCGGCGCCCTGGAGGTCCACACCGGCGCGCAGCACCCGTTCATGGTCCGGGACGACCTGGCCCGGATCTTCCGGCTCCCCGCGTCCCGGGTCCGCGTGGTGTCCGAGTACATCGGCGGCGGGTACGGCTCGAAGTCCTACACGAAGGTGGAGCCGCTGGCCGCGGTGGCTGCGTTGCTGGCCGGGGGCCCGGTGAAGGTGGTGCTCGACGTCGAGGGCTCCATCCTCACCACGCGCGCGGACCCCGCCCGGGTCCGCGTCCGCACCGGGTTCGCCGACGACGGGGGCATCCTGGCCCGGGACGTCGACATCGAGATGGACGGCGGCGCGTACGCGGACAACGGACCGCTCGTGCTGGCGAAGGCCGCGGCCCGGTGCCAGGGTCCGTACCGGGTCCCGGCGCTCCGGGTCCGGGGCCGCACCGTCTACACCAACACCGCGCCTTCGTCCTCGTACCGGGGCTTCGGCGCGCCGCAGGTCACGCTGGCCGGAGAGCTGAACATGGACATGGCCGCGGAGCGCCTGGGCATCGACCCCGCGGAGATCCGCCGTCTGAACCTGGTGAAGCCCGGCGAGGAGCTGCTGCCGGGGAAGCGCCCCATCGACGCCGACCTCCACGCGGACCTGGAGATGGTCGTACAGGCGCTGGAGTCGCGCGGCGAGTCGCGCCCGGCGCGGCAGGGCGCGCTCCGCGGCACCGCGTTCGCCTGCTCGGCGTCGGATGCCGGCGCCTACCCGGTGTCGACGGCCTCCGTGCGCGTGCTGGCGGACGGCTCGGCCGTGGTGTCGTCCGGTTCCACGGAGATGGGCCAGGGAAGCCGGACGGTCCTCACCCAGATCGCGGCGCAGGAGCTGGGGATGGAGCCGGCCGACGTCCGCGTGGTCCAGGGGGACACGGGCACGACGCCGTACGAGCGGACCACCGGGGCCAGCCGGACCACGACGCTCACCGGCACCGCGGTCCTGCGGGCGTGCGCGGACGCGCGCGACAAGCTCGCCGCGATGCTGGCCGAGTCCCTGGGCTGCTCCCCCGCCGAGGTGACCGTGGAGCCGGGCCGGGCCGTGGGGCCCGACGGCCGGGTGTACGCTTACGCCGACGTCGTCCGGCGATTCTTCGGGGCGGGGGCGGGCGAGGTCGTTGGCCTGGGCATCGTGCGCAAGGAGGGCCAGTTCGCCGTGCTCCCCCCCTTCTGGGAGATCGGCATGGTCGGTGTCTCGCTGGACGTCGACCCCGACACCGGCGTGGCGACCGTGGACCACCTCGTGACCGTGGGAGACGTGGGGTTCGCCATCAACCCGGCCGCCGTCGAGGGACAGGACCTCGGCGCGGCGACGCAGGGCCTGGGCGGCGCCCTGTACGAGGAGCTCCTGTACGACGGCCCCCAGCTCGTGAACGCGAACGTCGTCGACTACCGCGTGCCCCGGATGGCCGACATGCCCAGGCGCATCGACACGCTGATCGCGCAGCGCGGGGACGGCGTCGGCCCGTACGGGGCGAAGGGCGCCGGCGAGGGAGCCCTGAACCCGATCGGCGCCGCGGTGGCCGCCGCGGTGGCCCGCGCCACGGGCCGGTGGCCGGACCGGCTTCCCCTCACCCCCGAGCGCATCTGGCGACTCGTGCACCAGCCCGACAAGGAGGGCGACGATGGCTGACCTCGACGTCCCCGACCAGTCCGACCAGCTCAACGAGATCGCGGCCACGTTCCGGACCTCGCTCCAGACCATCGAGGAGATCACGGTGCACTTCGTCCGGGAGGCCATCCTGCGCGGGATATACCGCCCGGGACAGCGGCTCCAGCAGGACAGCATCGCGGAGCTGCTCGGCGTGAGCCGGATGCCGGTCCGGGCCGCGCTGCGGAAGCTCGAGACGGAGGGCCTGGTGGTGTTCAACGCCCACCGCGGCGCGACCGTCCGGATGCTCTCCGCGGAGGAGATCGCCGAGATCTACGAGCTGCGGATCCTGCTCGAGTCCCACCTGCTCGAGCTGGCCGCCGAACGCCTGACGCCGGAGGTCCTCGAGCAGCTGGAGCGCTCGGCCGACGAGGTCCGCCACCAGACCGATTCCAGCCTGTGGATCGGGCAGCGCCAGGTGTTCTACACGCAGCTGTACGGACTGGCCGAGCGGCCCCGGACCACCGCGCTGATCGCCGAGCTGCGCACCGAGGTTGGCCCGTACCTGGTGCTCCGCCGGGTCGCGGAGAGCCCGGAGGCCCACCTCGGCGTGCTCGAGCACCTGAAGCGGGGCGACCTGGAGGGCGCCAAGCTGTGGCTGCGCGACCACCTCCAGGCCGTGAGCGGACAGCTCCAGCGCATGGTCCGCGAGGAGGCGCAGGCGGAGGAGGGCGGCCGGCGCCGGGCCCGGGGGCCGGGGGCGGCGCTCACGTGAGGGAGGGCGCCCTGTCGACCGAGACCGGGACCGGGACCGCGACGCTCGTCGCCCTGGAGGACGTCTCGAAGCGGTTCCTCCAGGGGCGCCGGGAGGTCCAGGCCCTCCAGGGGGTGACGTTCGGCGTCGTCCCCGGGGAGTTGGTCGTGATCGTGGGGGCCAGCGGGTGCGGGAAGTCGACGCTGCTCAAGATCGTGGCCGGGTTGGTGAAGCCCACCTCGGGCGCCGTCCGGAAGACCTCGGCGGTCGAGGGGGCGCGCGGCATCGGGATGGTGTTCCAAGACCCCGTGCTGCTGCCCTGGCGCTCCGTGCTGAAGAACGTCCTGCTGCCGACGGAGGTCATCCAGGTGCCGGACGCGAGAGCTCGGGCCATGGAGCTGCTGGAACACGTGGGCCTCGACAGCTTCGAGCAAGCGCTGCCGCATCAGCTGTCCGGGGGGATGCAGCAGCGGGTGTCGATCTGCCGCGCCCTGCTCCCCGATCCGCCGCTCCTGCTCATGGACGAGCCGTTCGGCGCGCTCGACGCCATCACCCGCGAGAAGCTGAACCTGCTCCTCCAGCGGATCTGGTCCGAGACCCACAAGACCATCCTGTTCGTCACCCACAGCATCGAGGAAGCCGTCTTCCTGGCCGACCGGATCGTGGTGATGACGCCGCGCCCGGGACGGATCGCCGAGATCATCGAGGACGACCTGCCGCGGCCCCGGGGCGTGGAGACGTTCAAGTCGCCCCTGTTCGCGGACCTGTCCGTCCACATCCGGTCGATGATCGTGGGCCGGGACGACGCCGACGAGCCGCCGGCGGGACCGGCCGAGTAGGGAAGGCATGGCCGTCGCCACCGCCTCCAGACAGCGGCGGATCACGTCCCGGTCCGTGTGGATCAGAGTGCGGCGGATCCTGGGTGGCGTCCTGTTCGTGGGCTTCCTGGTCGGCGTGTGGCAGCTCGTCGTGAGCCTCGGCCACATGAAGTCGTACCTGCTCCCGGGACCCGCCGGCGTGTGGAACGCGTTCGTCGACAACATCACGTTCCTGTGGAAGGCCTGTGTGGTCACCCTCGTCGAGGCCATGGCGGGGTTCGGGATCTCGATCGTGGTCGGGGTGGCCATCGCCGTCGTCATCGTGTACTCGGCGTTCCTGCGCCGGATGATCCTGCCGAGCCTCGTCGCGCTCAACGCCACGCCGAAGGTCGCGGTGGCCCCGATCCTGATCCTGTGGCTGGGCCTCGGGACCAACTCGAAGATCGGGATGTCCTTCCTGCTGTCGTTCTTCCCGATCGTCATCAACGCGGCCCGGGGCCTGGCCGACGTCGATCCCGACCTCCTCGACTACTTCCGGCTCATCCGGGCGAACCCGCTCCAGACGTTCGTGAAGGTGCGGCTGCCGAACTCGCTGCCGGCCATGTTCGACGGGTTCAAGATCGCGCTCCCGATCGCCATCGTCGGCGCCGTGATCGGGGAGTTCGTGGCGTCCACGGGCGGGATCGGCTACCAGATCATCATCGCCTACTCGACCCTGAACACCGAGCTCGTGTTCGCGGCCGTGATCTTCATCGCGGTGGTCTCGACGGTCCTGTTCGAGCTGCTCGTGGCGCTGGAACACGTGCTGCTGCGGTGGCGTCCGTCCGAGCAGCGGCAGGCGGTGGCGTAGGGCCCGTCCGGGCCGGGAGTCAGGGCGCCAGCAGGAGCTTCCCCCGGATCTCGCGGGCCCGGAGGCGGCGGTGGGCCTCTTCCGCGTCCTCCAGCGGGAGGACGGTGTCCACGAACGGCCGCAGCGTGCCCTCCGCGAGGTCGCGCAGGACGGCCTCCGTGGCCTCGCGGATCCGTTCGTCCGGTGTGAACGTGGCGCTGTAGGCGCGGAGGTCGACGCCCTTCTTGTACATGGCCCGCAGGTCCAGCGTGCCGGTCGGGCCCGCGGACGTGCCGTACAGGACGACCCTCCCGCCCGGTCGGACGGCCGCGATCGCGGCGTCGGTGAAGCCGCCCCCCAGCGCGTCGAAGACGACCGTGGGCGACAGGTCGGCCACGGCGGCCGGAAGCTGGTCCGACGACGCCACGACCGCGCCATCCGGCGCGAATCCCCGGAGGAAATCGAGCTTGTCCGGGCTGGAGGTCTGTCCCCACACGACGCAGCCGGCCCGGCGGGCCAGCTGCACGACCAGCGAGCCGACCCCGCCCGTCGCCCCGAGCACGAGGGCCCGGTCCTCCCCCGTCAGCCTGGCCACGTCGTGCACGATGAGCCAGGCGGTGCTGCCGGGGACGCCGAGGGCGGCGGCCTCCGCCAGTCCCGTCCCGTCCGGCAGGGGCGTCACGGCGGCCTGGGGCACCGCGGCGCGCTCCGCGTACAGGCCGTCGCGGGACACGCCCACCCCCGCGCCGTGGACGAGGACGGGCTGCCCGTCCACGAGCCCGGTGGCCTCGGTCCCGGGAACGAACGGGAGCCGCTGCCGCCCCCCCGCAACGTCGCCGTTGGTCAGCCAGACGTCCACCGGGTTCACGCCGGCGAACCGGACGTCCAGCACCGACTCGCCCTCGGACGGGACGGGATCGTCGATCTCGTCGAGCCGGAGCGGGGTCCCGAACCGATGGAGGCGGACCGCGCGCACGGGCGCTACGGGCTGCAGCTCAGGAGAACCGCTCCCACAGCGCCCACTCCTCGACCACCTTCCCGTCGGCGAACCGGCTGACGTTGAAGCCGGCCACGGAACGGCCCTGCTCGCGGGCGACCATCCTGGTGGCGACGCGTTCCCCTTCCGCCACCTGGTCCTGGATCTCCACCTCCACGTCGGGGTGCGCGGCGTGGTAGCCGGCGATGCGCGTGGCCACCTGCGCGGCGTCCTCGTCCCAGTCCGGGTTCGAGCCGCTGTGCCCGACGTAGCCTGGCCCCAGCACCTCACCCAGCCGGTCGACCTCGCCCTTCGCCCAGATCTCGATGTAGCGCCGAAACGCCGCCTTGTTCTCCTCGGACATCGTGATCCCTCCTCCTAGAACCCCCCCATCTTCCCCCGGCGAAGCGGGGCCCGGGGGGCCTTGAACGTCGCCCGGTAGCGTTCCACCCAGGGCTCCGGGTCGCGCAGCCAGTCCACCGCACCGAACACGGGCTCGACCCCGGACGGGAGGACCCGGGACATCTCGGTGGGCGCGTCGATCCCCGGCATCGCCGGGATTCGCCCGGTGGCGGCGTAGGCGCGCTGGCCGCCCGGCGAGCCCAGCCACGCCAGGAACAGCCGGGCCAGGTTGGGGCTCGAGCCGCCCGCGGGGAGCGCGGCGAACCCGGGGATGCACGGCGTGGGGTCGAGGAACACGTGCCGGACCGGCGACGCGGCCCGAACCCGCACCGCCACGTTCCAGTTGGAGAGCCCGGTGTGGCGGCTCCCCGTCGCCACCTCCAGCACGGAGCGCTCGTTGTCCGCCACGATCAGCGGGTCCCCCCCGGCCATCCCCCGGAGGAGCTCCTCCCAGGCCGCCGTCCCCAGCACCGCGGACAGCTCGGCCAGCGCGGGGCCCGTGGCCAGCATCGCCCAGGGCTCCTCGAACACGAGCTTCCCGGCGCGGCCGGGGTCGCCCATGTGCTCCCATCGCGATGGCGGCACCGGGACGTGATGCCCGTTGTAGACCACCACCACCGGCTGGACGTACAGCGGTGCCCAGGCCCCGTTCGCCTCGACCCAGCCGGCAGGGTAGCGATCCCCGTACGGCTGCTCGTGGGCCTCGAGGAGCCCCGCGGCCGCCAGGTGGGCCGGGTTGGCCACGACGAGCACGTCCGGCGGCGGCGCGCCCGGTTCCGTGAGCCGGCGGGCCACGGCGTCCCCTCGCACCTCCTGCCCGTAGTCGAGGTCGGCCCACGGCGCGACCTCCTCGCGAAACGCCGCCCAGATCACGTCCCGCATGGAGCGGGCATCGGTCAGCCCCACGCCCACCAGGCGGGCCTCCGAGCGCGCGGCAGCCACCAGGGGCTGAAGCGCCGGATCGGTCACAGCACCGTGGCGTCGGTACGGAAGGCCGTGTCGCGCGTGTGCCCGGAGTACAGCGCGGCCGCGAGGCCCGTCCCCTTCTGCGCGAAGTACAGCTCCAGCACGACGCGCGACTCCCGCGCGCTCACGCCGCGCACCAACCCCTCGTTGAACAGCATCAGGTCGCCCACATGGTCCTTGCCCAGCAAGGTGTACGGGAGCGGGACGATGGAGCGGTCCTCGTTCACCTGTGTGGCCCCCAGCGGCTCGCCGAACACGGGATCGGTGAAGAACACGACCATGCCGGTGCGCGCCAGCGCGTCGAGGTTGCCGCCCACCTCGACCACCAGCTTCCCTGGCGCGTCCTCGATGTGGCTGAACACGCATCCGCTGGTGGCCGTGTGGAAGAACCGCTCCACGGGCCCGAACAGCGGCGCGTCGCCCTGGAACAGCTCCACCCGATGCACCGCGCCGAAGAAGCCCTCGGGGACCTCCGACTTGCGGATGTAGGTGGGCACCGCCCGGATGCGCCTCCAGTCCTCGGTCGAGTTCGAGAACAGCCGGGGGTGGTCGGCCAGCACGAACTCGAGCTCGCCGTCCACCCGGGCCCGGAGCTGCCCGTACGCCGCGACGAACTCCTCCCGGGGGTAGGAGGCCGCCATGGGGCAGGCGATGGAGAAGTACTCACCGGCCTCGAAGGGGACGTACTCGCCGGGGAGGACGTGGCCGGCGCGGCGGGCCGCCCCGTTGAAGTGGTCGGCGACGTCCTGGGAGAACTCGAAGCTCGTTCCCGCGTAGATGCCGCCGTAGGTCGTGTCGACCTCGAGCAGGGGAGGAGCGGGGGCCATGGAAGCGTCCGTCGACGTCACCGTGTCTCCTCCTGGGCGGGCGCCCTCAGCGGGGGGCGCTCCGCGGGCAGTCCCGGGCGCCCCCCGCCTGGAGGGCGCCCGGGCGCGATCCCGCTCAGCTGGTCGGGATGTACTGGTTGTCGTAGAAGGAGCTCGCGGGCTGGTCCGTCTTGATGCCCTGCGTGGCCAGGAACCCGAGCAGGTAGGTCACGGTGGCGTCGTCGATCGGGCCCGGGTCGTGCAGGATCGACTGGAGGTCCTTCCACGCCAGCACGGTCTGCTCCTCGTCCGTCTGCGGGTTGTACTGCTTGAGGTCGTTGAAGATCTCCTCGCCGTCCGCGTTGGCCAGCGCGTTCGTGATGGAGTCGTTGAACCCCGCGACCACGTTGCGCACCAGGTCGGGGTCGCTCTGGATGAGGTCGTTGCTGACGATCAGCAGCTTCCCGTAGTCCTTGAACCCCCAGTCCGAGAGCAGCTTGAAATACGTCTTGATGTGGGCCTTCTTCGCCGCGAAGTACGCGCTCTCGTAGCTGCCGGCGAAGTCTGCCTCCGCCGTGTCTACCTTGCCCTGGAACAGCTCCGGATAGAGCACGGAGAAGTCCAGCAGCTGCACCTTCACGGACTTGGCATCGACCCCGTTCTGCTGGAGCACGTAGGGGAGGGTGTCCTTCCCCGAGCTGAAGACCACGGTGGCGAAGGTCTTCCCGGCCATGTCCTGCGGGTCGTTGATGGGCTTCAGCGACAGGATCCCGATGATGGGGGTGTTCATCCACGCAAAGACCGCCGTGGTGTCCGTGTCCCCCTTGATCTTCTGCTGAAGGTAGGTGGACAGGTCGGTGAACGCGAAGTCGACCTTGCCCTGGTTGATCTGCTGCATGGCCAGGTCGCTGCCCCGGCCCGGGATGAAGTTCAGGTCCACGCCGTGCTGCTGGAAGTAGCCCTGCTGGAGCCCGTAGGCGAGGCCGCCGAACCCGACGTCGAAGATCCAGTCGCCGATGACGTCGACCTTCGTGAGCTCCGTGGGAGTCGGCGAGGCGGTGGCCCCGCTCGCCCCCGTGGTCCCGGTGGTTCCGGTCTGTCCGGCGACCGACGTGGTGGTCGAGCTCTTCCCGCACGCCGCCAGCACGAGGCCGAGCGCCGCGACGGCAGCCACCCAGCGGATCCTCTTCCCTCTCGCCGTGGCCATGCCCCCTCCTCTCTCACGGGCCCTCGTCGGGCCCGCTCGCCCTTCCGATCAGGTGGTACGCCCGCCGTTCCCATCGGGGATGGCCCCGATGCACTCGATCTCCACGAGCATCCCGGCGTGCGCCAGCTCCGTGACGCACACGAGCGCCCCGGGCGGGGAGCCGCCGGGCATGTGGGTCCGGAGCACCTTCATGAACGGCTCGATGTGCGCGGAGTCGGTGAGGAAGACGTCCATGCGCACGAGGTCGTCCCATCCCAGCGAGAAGGTGTCCATGCTCTCGCGGAGGTTCCGGAAGGCCTGCTCGCTCTGCTCGGCGATGCCGCCCTCCACGAGGTGGCCGGTGTGCCCATCGGTGCCGGTCTCACCGGCCAGGAAGACGAGGTCGCCGACCCTGCTGCCCCGGGCGTACGGTCGCGGCGGATCGTAGTGAACGAGGTGCGCACCCACCGACGGCCCCTGGCCTCCCCCTCCAATGTTGTACATTGGATACAGTCGGCAGGATACCACCCTGGACTTCGGGAGGGCAATGGCGGTAGACGTGCCTGGACGGGGCATGCCCTCACCTCCTTTCGACCTCGGCGTCGACACCGGCGGCACGTTCGTGGACTGCGTCGTGCTGGACGCGGCCGGGCGGGCGCTCGGGGCGAAGGCCCTCGCCACGCCGGACCAGCCGGCTGCCGGGGTCATGGCCGCGGTGGGGAACTCGGCCGGGGCGGCCGGGATGGGCGTCGACGACCTCCTGGGCCGGACGGCCCGGCTGGTGTACGGGACCACGAGCGGCCTGAACGCTCTGGTGACCCGGACGGGGACGCGGGTCGGCCTCCTCGCCACGCGGGGCCACGAGGATGCCGTCCTCGTCGGGAGGATCCACCAGAAGGTTGCCGGCCTCTCGCCGGACGAGATCACCGCCGCCGCGAAGCTCTCCAAGCCCGAGCCCCTCGTGCCCCGGTGGCTGATCCGAGGGATCCACGAGCGGACCGACCACCTGGGGCAGGAGGTGGTCCCGCTCGACCTCGACGGCGTGGTCGGAGCCGTCGACGAGCTGGTGGCCGAGGGGTGCGAGGCCGTCGCCGTCAGCTTCCTGTGGTCGTTCCTGGACGCCCGGCACGAACGGGCCGCGGCCGAGGCGATCCGGCGGCGGCACCCCGCCCTCCGGGTGTGCATCTCGTCCGAGGTCGCTCCGGTGATCGGCGAGTACGAACGCACGGCAGCGACCGTCGTGAACGCGTACCTGGGCGACTCGTTCGAGCGGGCGCTGCGCGACGTGCAGAAGCAACTGATGGAGCACGGCTTCGCCGGGACCCTGTGCGTCATGCTGTCCTCGGGCGCGATCGCGCCGGCGGAGGAGGTCGTCGACCAGGCGGTGGCGACGCTCGGCTCCGGGCCGGTCGGGGGGCTGCTCTCGGCACAGCGCCTGGGGGCCGGCGGGGATGTGTCGAGCCTGGTGACGACGGACATGGGCGGCACGAGCTTCGACGTGGGCCTGGTCGTGGACGGGAAGCCGCACCTGCTCGACGCGCCCGTGTTCGCCCGGCTGCACCTGGCGGTCCAGGCGATGGACGTCCGGTCCATCGGGGCGGGGGGCGGATCGGTGGCATGGATGGGAGACGACGGGAGCATCCACGTGGGGCCGCGGAGCGCCGCCGCGGAGCCGGGCCCGGCCTGCTACGGACGGGGCGGGACCGAGCCCACCGTCACCGACGCCGATCTCCTGCTGGGAAGGCTGAACCCGGAGGCGTTGCTGGGCGGGCGGCTGGCGCTGGACCGCGGCGCCGCCGAACAGGCAGTGGGCGCCCTGGCGGCCCGGCTGCACGTCGACCTGGCGGCGGCCGCGGCCGGCATCGTCCGGGTGGCCGACGCGAAGATGGCCGACCTCGTGCGGAAGGTGATGTTCGAGCGGGGCCAGGACCCTCGGGGCTTCACCATGGTGGCGTTCGGCGGGGCCGCGCCGCTGCACGTGGGCGCGTACGGGCCGGACGTGGGCGTGGCCGAGGTCGTTGTGCCGGCCCTGGCGTCCGTGTTCTCGGCCCACGGCCTGGCCGGGGCGGACTGGCGGCGGGTGCACGTCCGGTCGGATCCCATGCGGGCGCCCTTCGACCGCGCACGGGTCTCGGCGATCTTCGAGGAGCTGGAGGAGGTGGTGCGACGCGAGCATCGCGCCGGCGGGGTGGAGGAGGCCCTCCTCGTCGAGCGGACGGTGGACCTCCGGTACGGGCGGCAGACGCACCAGGTGCCGACGCCACTGGACGACGGTGCCCTGGACGAGGCGGCCCTGGCCCGGCTGTGCGACCGGTTCGAGG
>Ga0137368_10003171_pt1 | contig 17533 bp, 19 predicted proteins | sample SagtaG_13_FD_104917 | JGI IMG/M metagenome (GOLD analysis project Ga0137368, IMG submission 104917) | Vadose zone soil microbial communities from Sagehorn Ranch, Mendocino, California, USA - Sage1_L_100_16 metaG | ecosystem: Environmental > Terrestrial > Soil > Vadose zone | place: USA...
CCACCTCGCCCGGGCGGTGTACAAGACCCTGCTCAGGAACGAACTCAGGAGACAAGCCTTGCTGGAAGAAACCCTGGCCGACGCCGCCTTGGCGGCGACGGCTTGACATAGGAGCAACCGATGTCCCGATGAGGCTGGTCCGCTTCCGATTCGGCGACCGCATCGCCACGGGCGTGCTCGCTGGCGGCGAGGTGCAGCCGCTGCAGGGAACCTTCTTCGAGGCGCCGGTTCCCACGGTCGAGGCGATCCCCGCCGACGACGTGCGGCTCCTCGCACCGGTCCTGCCGTCGAAGGTCGTTGCCGTCGGCCGGAACTACGCCGAGCACGCGAAGGAGATGGACGAGCCGGTGCCGGACGAGCCGCTCACCTTCCTGAAGCCATCGACGTCGGTGATCGGTCCCGGCGATCCGATCGTGTACCCGCCGATCAGCGAGCGGATGGACTACGAGGGGGAGCTCGCCGTGGTGATCGGCCGCCTGGCCCACCGGTTGTCGCTCGACAACGCGGTTCTGGCCATCCTCGGGTACACCTGCGCGAACGACGTGACCCTCCGCGACCTCCAGGCGAAGGACGGCCAGTGGACCCGGGCCAAGGGCTTCGACACGTCCTGCCCGCTCGGGCCGTGGATCGAGACGGACGTCGACCCGGCCGACCTGGAGCTCACCACCCGGGTCAACGGCGAGGTCCGCCAGCAGGCCCGGACCTCCGACCTGACGTTCGGACCCGCCGGGCTCGTCGCGTTCGTCTCGGCGTACATGACCCTGCTTCCCGGCGACGTGATCCTGACCGGGACCCCGGCCGGGATCGGGCCGCTGCAGCCCGGCGACCGTGTGGAGGTCGAGATCGAGGGCATCGGCTCCCTGTCGAACCCGGTCGTCGCCGCCTGACTGCGAGAATGTCGCCCATGACCGAGACGGCGCGGTGCCGGTTCGCGCCGGCACCGAGCGGGTTCCTCCACGTGGGCGGGGCCCGTACGGCCCTGTTCAACTGGCTGTTCGCCCGGCATCACGGCGGCGTGTTCGTGCTGCGGGTCGAGGACACGGACGCCGACCGGGTCACGGACGAGGCCGTCCACGTGCTGGAGCGATCGATGCACTGGCTCGGGCTGGACTGGGACGAGGGGCCGGGCGTCGGCGGGCCGAACGGGCCGTACCGCCAGACGGAGCGGTTCGAGACCTACCGCGAGGCTGCGGCGCAGCTGGCGGAGGGAGGCCACGCCTACCGGTGCTACTGCACGCCGGAGGAGCTGGAGCAGCGCCGGGACGAAGCGAGGGCCCGCGGCGCCGCACCCGGGTACGACGGCCGGTGCCGCCGCCTCACCGACGAGGAGCGCGCGGCGTTCGAGTCCGAGGGCCGACCCTGGGCCCTGCGGTTCGCCATCCCGGAGGGCCGCGACGTCACGTTCGACGATCTGGTGAAGGGGCCGCAGCACTTCGCGGCGGACTCGCTGCGCGACTTCATCGTCGTCCGGTCCGACGGTTCGCCGACCTACCTCCTGGCGAGCGGCGTCGACGACCTGCGAATGGGCATGACCCACGTCATCCGCGGCGAGGACCTGCTGCCCTCGACCCCGCGCCAGTTGCTGATGTTCGAGGCGCTGGAGGCCTCACCGCCCCGCTACGCGCACCTGCCGCTGATCCTCGGCCCCGATCGAGCCAAGCTGTCGAAGCGCCACGGCGCGGTGGCCGTGGAGTGGTTCCGCGAGCACGGCTACCTCCCCGAGGCCCTGGTCAACTACCTCTCGCTGCTCGGCTGGTCCCCCGGCCACAACGAGGAGATCCTTCCCCGCGAGGAGCTGATCGCCCGCTTCGACCTCGACGGCGTCTCCCACCACCCTGCCGTCTTCGACGTCGAGAAGCTCACGTGGATGAACGGCAACTACATCCGCTCGCTCTCCGACGAGGAACTCGCCGCCCGCATGATCCCCTTCCTCGCCGACGCCGGCCTCACCCCCGACCTCGACATCGTGCGCAAGGCGGCCCCCCATGTGAAGGAACGAATGCGCACGCTGGAAGAGGCCCCTCCGATGCTCCGCTTCCTCTTCACCGACGTGACCCCCGACGACAAGGCCCGCGCGGCCATCGAAAAGGTCGGCCCCGACTACCTGGGCAACGCCGCCGATAAGCTGGAGCCGGTCACGGACTGGAAGTCAGAGGAGATCATCGCGGCCCTGGACTCGGCCGCCCAGGAGGCCGGTCTCAACCGGACAAAGGGCTGGCAACCCATCCGCGCGGCCGTCACCGGCACGACGGTATCCCCGCCATTGCCGGAATCCCTGGAGCTCCTGGGCAAGGACCGAACCCTGGCCCGTCTCCGAACCGCCGCCGGCGGCTGAGCCGGATTCTCGGCTCCTCGCCGTCCCGTACCTGCGGAGGAGCCCAGAACCAGCGCCTCAGACGGGCGAGATCGGATCCCCCGCCCGGATCGTTCCCGACTCGAGGATCTCCGCGCGAAGACCACCCCGGTGGGTCAGGGCCCTCCGAGCGCCCGGCTTGGACAGGCCCTCCATGTGGGCGCAGGGCTCGCAGAGCTTGACCCCGCGCAGCCGCACCTCCCCGATCGTGAACTCCCGGTCCACGAGGTGGTTGAGGGGGACGTTCCTGGTCACGATGTTCCGGCGGTGCTCGCCCAGGCCCAGCGCGACGTCGTAGTCGCGGCGGGCGGCATCGATGGCCTCGGCCTCGATGAGCGTGACGTGCCGGTTGGGCTCGTTGGCATGCGCGGGAGTGTCGAACGTGCCGACGCCGGCGAAGTACCGGTCGCCCTGGAGGCCGCGCCCGGCGACCGCCTGCACCTCGGGCGTCTCCTGGGGAACACCGCCGCCCTCCGCGGCCAGGAACACCGCCACCACGGAACCCTCGAACCCCTCCACCGCTCCTCCTCGCGCCGACCTGGGGCCTGACACGAGGGTAGCGCTCCCGGGCCCCCGCACCCCGGTTCCGCGGCGTCCAATCCACGGGCCGGTGGGTTGACAGTTCCGCGATCCGTCGCGAACCTCGCACGACGGCACGGACCGGGCGCCGTGCCGTCCGGGGGGACCCTGGAGGACGGACCCACCCATGCGAACCCGAAGGCGCCGGGGCCTGGTCGTGCTCGCGACGGCGGTGATCGCCGGGGTGCTGGTTGCGGTGGGCACGGGCCTGGGCCAGGGCTGCGCCGGGATCACCGACCGCTCGGTCGGTCGCCCCGGACGAACGCACCGTGCGAATCCGCCGAACATCGTGTTCATCCTCAGCGACGATCAGCGGGCGGACACGCTGTGGGCCATGCCGAACGTCCGGCGCCAACTGATCGCGCACGGCGTCACGTTCACCCACTTCTACGTGACGACCCCGGTGTGCTGCCCTTCCCGCTCGTCGTTCCTCACCGGGCAGTACGGCCACCACACCGGCGTGCTCGACAACGTTGGACCGCACGGCGGCGCGCAGGCCTTCGACGACCGCTCGACGATCGCCACGTGGCTGCGGTCCGCCGGCTACACCACCGGGCTGTTCGGCAAGTACCTGAACGGCTACCCGGAGCTCGGCCGGTGCCACGTCCCGTCCGGATGGTCGAGCTGGAACGCCCTCGACGCCGAGCCGCTGAACCAGTACTACGGCTTCACCCTGAACCACGACGGCCGCCTGACCACGTACCCGCGGGATCCGCAGCACTACGAGACCGACGTGCTGGCCGGGCTGACCGGCGACTTCATCGATTCGGCGCCGCAGCCCTTCTTCGCGTACGTCGCGCCGAGCAACCCGCACCGCGCCTCCGTCGCCGCGCCGCAGGACGTCGGGTACTACCGGAACCTCCCGCCGGCCACCCCGCCGTCGTACGACGAGGCCGACGTCTCGGACAAGCCGTGGCACCGGCAGAGCCGTCCGCTCGGACCGGTCGGACAGAGGTCCGCCCAGCGGATCCGCCAGAGCATGCTGGCGTCCATCCGGTCGCTCGACCGCGACGTCGGCAGGATCGTCCAGGCGCTGAAGGATCGCGGGGTCCTGGACAACACGATCGTCGTGTTCGCGTCCGACAACGGGTTCATGTGGGGTGAGCACCGGCTGCTGTCGAAGACGTGGCCGTACGAGGAGTCGATCAAGGTGCCGCTGGTGATCAGGACGCCGTGGACGGACCGGGCCGCGACCGACGACCACCTCGTCGCGAACATCGACTTGGCGCCCACGTTCGCCGAGCTGGCGGGGACGACCCCCCCGTTGCCGGAGGACGGGCGGAGCCTGGTGCCGCTGCTCCGCGGCGAGGACCACCCGTGGCGCCGCGACCTCATCGTCGAGTGGGAGGGGCGCGACGTGGGGTTTCGCGGGGGTCCGACGCGGTACGTGGGGCTGCACACCGACCGGTACGCGTGGGTCGAGTACGAGAACGGCTGGCGCGAGCTGTACGACCTCCGGCGCGATCCGTTCGAGCTGCAGAACCTGGCGCAGGATCCGCGGCACCGGGGCCTCCGGCGCCGGCTGGCCCTGCGCCTGCACGAGGTGTACCGGGAATCGTGCGAGCGTTCCCCCTGCGTGATTCCGATCCCGCTCCCCACCACCACGTTGCCGCCGGGCGACTGACGTGAGGCCCGCCCGCGTCCGCCTGGACCGCGACGGGCCGCGATGGCCGGCGTGGGCGCTCGCCGCCGCGACGCTCGTCGCCGTCGCCGGGGTGTTCCTGTCGCTGTACGTGCTGCACCACCTGCGGGTGCCGGTCGGCTACGACACTCCGAAGTACGTGTGGCGGGCGCGGCTGGTGGCCGACCAGGGCATGGCCGCGCTGTCGAGCGTCCCCCACGGGGTGGCGGTCACCGCGGACCGGCCCGGGTACCCGGTGCTGGTCGACCTGTGGTCGGCCGCTCTCGGGGCGTCGCCGTTCCGGCTGGCCATGGTGTTCCCGGCGGTGGCCTCGGTGCTGATCGCCGCGGGGGCGGCCGGGTTCGCCCGGGCCTGCCTGTTGCGCCCCGCGTGGCAGGCTCCCCTGTTCGGGCTGGCGGCCGGGGCCTCCCCGCTGGTGGCGCTCATGGCCGGGGGGCACGTGGACAACCTCCTGCTGTCCGTGGTGGCGCTCGGAGCGGCGGTCGCGGTGCTGCTCGCGGCCGACGGGCGCCGGACGGTGGTGGCGGCGGCGCTGCTGCTCGGTTCCGGCGCGGCCATCCACTGGACCTTCACGGCGCTCCTCGGCGCGCTGCTGGCGGCGCTCGGCCTCGCGCTGGTGCCCGAGAGCGTCCGGGCCAGGAGGGGCGGGACACCCTGGGTGCGCACGCCGTCCGGCCGCGCGCTCGGCGCGGTGGCCGGCGGGGCGGCGGTCGGTGCGGGGGCGCTGGCCCTCGCCCCGGCCTCCCCGGCGCTGCCGGGTCTCTCGCGCCACGGGTTCCTGATCAAGCTCCGGCAGGCCCTGCCGGACACGTGGTGGCCGGTGGTGGCGCCGGCCGCGGCGGTCGGTGTCGCGGCCCTGGCCGCCGATCGTCGAGCGAGCCGCATGCCCCGCCGCGCGCTGATCTTCCTCGTGCTGTGGTCGGCCACCCCGGTGCTCGCGGTGGCGGCACTGGAGGCGGGCGCCTCGGCCCCCGCCCACCGGGTCCTTGAGTTCGCGCTCGCCCTGCCGCTGCTCGCCGCGGCGGGCGTGATCGCGGCCGCCGAGGGGCTGGCTGGGACGGGGAGGGCCCGAAGCCGCGCCGGCCGAGCCGGTGGCCGGCGACCGGCCGGCCTCGCGCTCGGCACGCTGCTGGTGGCCGCGGCCGCCGCCGGCACGGTGGCCGCCTCCGTCTCGGCGTGGCGGGGCACCCAGCCGACCATCGACGATCCCGAGCTCCGGCAGGTCCGCACGGCCGCGGCGTACGTGGACGGCCTGCCGCAGGGGCGGCCCGCGATCTTGCTCGTCGACACCGGAACGTTCCGCCCGGACGTGGATGCGATCCTCGCCGACCACTGGATGCTGCTCTCCGTCGATACCGACCGCATCGCGACGGTCGCGGTGTACGTGGGGGACTACGACCGGCTGCTCGCGGACCGGCCGACGGTCAGGGGGGAGGAGCGGTTCGACCGCGGGTCCTCCCGGTTCTACAGCGGGACCCGTGCGCTGGCCCCGCGGAACCCGGTCGTCATCGCGCTCTCGACCCTGGATCGTTCGTTCCCGAAGCTGGCGGCGGCGAGGCCGGGCTCGGAGATCGCGCCGGGCGTGGCCGTGCTCCGGGGGCCCCTGCCGCCCGGGCGGTTCGCGTCGGCGTCGATCCCGGGTCGCCCGTCCGTGTTCCTGCTGGCGCTCCTCACCCTGGGGGCCGTCGGACTGACCACGGCCGTCGGTTCGGGCTGGTCGGTGGCGCTGCTGCCCCCCGGCGTCCGAGTCCCGGTGGCGCCGGCGTTGGGCGTCGCGGTCCTGGTCCTGGGAGGGACCGCGGCCGACCGAGCCGGCATCCGGCTCCACGGCCTCGCGGCGCTCGCGGTGCTCGGCGCCCTGGCCGCCGGCGGGTGGGTCGCGGCCCTCCGCGCGCGGGAGGGCCCCGGAGGCCGGGACGACGACGAGAAGTCCGAGCCCGCGCCGCCGCCGCCGGACTAGGCATCGCCGCGCCGGCCCGTTTTCCGCCGGGATCCCTCGGGTACGGGTCCATTCAGAGCAGACAGAATTGTCGCTCGTATCCACAGGTCCCCGGCCTGATGCGGACCGGCTCACACCTCCAGGCCCTGTTCAAGTCGCGTCACCGCGAGGAGTTCGCCTGGTTCAGCCTGGCGACCTCGCTGCCGCTGGTCTCGATGGACGCCGACCGTGCGGCGCGGCGGATCGTCGAGGCCATCGCGGGTGCGCAGGGCGGAGATCGTCCTGACGCCGCAGGCCAAGGCCTCATCCGCATCAACGGGCTGGCGCCCGCGACGACGGCCCGCGCGCTGTCCCTGGTGTCGCGCCTGCTGCCGTCGCCCGACGGGATCGGCACCGAGCGCCGCGCGGGCGAGGACAGCCGGAGCAGCGTCCCCACCCCACTGATCGCCCTGGGCGACCGCGCGGCAGAGGACCTGCAGCGCCACGCCGGCTGAGTGCCGGGCCCGGGTGTCTCGGCGCGCCCGGCGGGGGTAGGCTCACGGCACGATGCCACGGTCCTCCGCGGGAGCTGACGACGTGGACGGGGGAGCCAGCGGCGGGTTCGAGGTCGTGGGAATGGCGGCGTCGGCGGGGGGGCTCACCGCGCTGAGCACGGTCCTCAAGGAGCTGCAGGCGGACTTCCCCGCACCGGTGCTGGTGGTGCAGCACCTCGACCCCCGCCACCGCAGCGTCATGGCGGAGATCCTCGACCGCCGGATCCCGTTGCAGGTGAAGGAGGCGCAAGCGGGCGACCGCCTCAGGCCGGGGCTGGTGTTCGTGGCGCCGCCGAACCACCACCTGCTGGTGAACCCGGGCGGTACCCTCGAGCTGACCGAGACCGAGCTGGTGCACTTCGTGCGCCCGTCCGCGGACCTGTTGTTCGAGTCGATCGCGGCGGGGTTCCACCAGCGCGCCATCGCCGTCATCCTGTCGGGAACGGGGAGCGACGGCGCGATGGGGGCCAAGGCGGTGAAGCAGATGGGGGGGACGGTGATCGCCCAGGATCAGACTGCGGAGTTCGCCGGGATGCCCCAGGCGGCGATCGACGCCGGGGCGGTGGACTTCGTCCTGTCGCTGGCGGAGATCCCCGGCGCGCTGGTCTCGCTGGTGTCCGGGGGGCAACCATGAGCGACCAGGACCAGGCCGAGCAGGAGCTCGAGCCCCTCCTTCGCTATCTGAAGGAGAGCCGGGGGTTCGACTTCACCGGGTACAAGCGCTCCAGCCTGTCCCGGCGGATCCACAAGCGCATGGAGGCCGTCGGCATCGACCGCGCGACCGAGTACCTCGACCGGCTCCAGGTGGACCCCGACGAGTTCACCAACCTGTTCAACGTCATCCTGATCAACGTCACCAGCTTCTTCCGCGACCCGGCGATCTGGGACTACCTGGCGGACGAGATCGTCCCCCGCATCCTCGAGAGGCGCGGCGAGGACGAGCCGATCCGCCTTTGGGTGCCGGGGTGCGCGTCGGGCGAGGAGCCCTACAGCCTGGCCATGATCTTCGCCGAGCACCTCGGCGCCGACCGGTTCCGGGAGCGGGTGAAGATCTACGCCACCGACGTCGACGAGGACGCGCTGCAGCGGGCCCGGGCCGCCGTGTACACGGCCCGCCAGGTGGAGGACGTCCCCCCGGTCCTGCTCACGCGGTACCTGGACCGGGGCCCGGACGGCGCGTACACGGTCACGAAGGAGCTCCGGCCGGCCATGATCTTCGGGCGGCACGACCTGGTCCAGGACGCCCCGATCTCCCGCGTCGACCTCCTGATGTGCCGCAACACGCTGATGTACCTGAACTCCGACACCCAGACCAGCGTGATGGACCACTTCTTCTTCGCCCTGAACGAAGGGGGGTTCCTGGTCCTGGGGAAGGCCGAGATGCTGTTCACGCACCTGCGCTCGTTCGCCCCCGTCGACCTCAGGCGCCGCGTGTTCATGAAGGCGACGTCGGACGAGGACGTGCGTGAGCGCCTTATCCTCATGTCCAACGTCTACGAGGAGGGGGGTTCCATCTCCAATCACCTTCGGGGCCGGGAGACCGCGTTCGAGCTCGGGCCGGTCGCCCAGCTGGTGGTCGACCGCAACGGGATGCTCACCCAGGCCAACGCCCGGGCCCGGAAGCTGTTCGGCCTGAGCCCGCAGGACCTCGGGCGGCCCCTGCAGGACCTCGAGGTGTCGTTCCGGCCCGTGGAGCTGCGCTCGCACATCCAGCGCATCCAGGACGATCGCGAGCCCATCCGGCTGGAGGACGTCCAGTGGCAGGTGGACGGCGAATCGATGTGGATCGAGATGGAGCTGGTGCCGCTCGAGGACCGGGGGGGCGGGCTCCTCGGCGTGAGCGTCGCCGTCCACGAGGTCACCAGCTACCGGGATCTCCGGCAGGCGTTCGAGCACACGAACCAGGAGCTCGAGACGGCCATGGAGGAGCTCCAGTCCACCAACGAGGAGCTCGAGACCACCAACGAGGAGCTCCAGTCCACCAACGAGGAGCTCGAGACCACCAACGAGGAGCTCCAGTCCACCAACGAGGAGCTCGAGACCACCAACGAGGAGCTCCGGTCCACCAACGAGGAGCTCGAGACCACCAACGAGGAGGTCCGGCGACGCACCGACGAGGTGCACCTGGCCAACGCCTTCATGACGTCGATCCTGGCGAGCGTGAGCTCGGGGGTCGTCGTCGTGGACGGGGAGCTGCGGGTCATAATGTGGAACGAGCGGGCCCGCGACCTGTGGGGGTTCGCCGAGAACGAGGTCCGGGGTCAGCCCTTCCTGGATCTCGACATCGGGATGCCGGTGGGGGAGCTCAAGGCCTCGCTCGTTGGCGCGTTGGGTGGCGAGTCACAGGACGCCGTCGACCTCCAGGCCGTGAACCGGCGCGGTCAGCGAATCGTCTGCCGGGTGGCGTGCTCACCCATGCTCGACGCTCGCGGCGGGATCACCGGCGTCATCCTCACGATGGACGCCGGCCCGGGGGAGGCCTGAGGGAAAGCTCGCCGTCCGCAGCAGGTCTCGCCGTCGAACGAGCGACGCGCGGAGCTCCCGGAGGTTCGACACCGCCAGGCTGCGCTGCTCCCTCGCCAGCCGGAGGCGTTCCACCAGGACGCCCGTTTGGCCCACGAGCGACGCGCTCGTCTCGACCAGCAGAGCCGACATTGCCAGCTGGTCGTGGACAGAGTTGCGGATGTGGGCCCGGTACACCTGGAGCGCCCGGCCCGCCTCCATCTGCACGTCGACGACGATCGAGCCGTCCAGCTCGTCCCGGGCATCGAGCACCACGGCGCCGAACACGGTCTGCAGCCTGGCGAGCAGGCCGGACAGGAAGTCGATACCGCCGGCCGACGTGCCGGATGGGGCGTGGACTTGATCCATCGGGCCTTGACCTCCCGCCACACCATACCCCCTTTGCGCATTGATTCCACCCCCGACAGATCCGGTTTGTCCCATTGGCCCACGGGGAAGGGTGCAGTGAAGAGCAGGTCCACGACAGGGGCGACACGTGCCCCGCGAGGAGGTCCTCTCCCGTGCCTGCATCGGCACCAGACGGTCCGACGGCCCGCCGCGCCCGATTCCCGCTCGACGAAGGCAAACGAGGCGATGTCCTCGCGATGATCGTGGCATCGGTGGAGCGCGCCCTGGCTGCGGCAGGAAGCGAGGCCCGGCAACCGAGTGGGGTCCGAGGCCAGCTGTCCGGTCTGACGGCGCCCGGCCGGCAGGGCTCGCCCATCGACATCCACATCCGGCTCGACCGGTCGGAGGTCGAGTTGGAGGTCGTCCCGCCGGGCGAGGGGCAACCGCAGGCCGGAACGGAGGAGTTCCGGACGTGGCTGCTGCAGCGCCTCCGCGCCGAGGGGCTGTCGCAGGAGTCGGCGGCCCGCCGCATCGGCGTCTCCGCCCGGACGGTGGGTCGGTGGGCCCGCGGCCAGACCCAGCCAAGGATGCGCGACCTGGCCCGGGTCCGCGAGGTGCTCGGCGACCTGCCCGCCTTCTGATCTCCGGGTTTGAGGTTCCCCCGAGACGCAACTAGAGTGCGTCGTCGCACCCGCTCCTTCGCACCATGGACGTACGCAGGATCCCCGGACCGGGAGGATCTCGCTGATGGATGCGGTCGGACCGACCGGTGACGCCGCGACAAGGAACGCGTTGCTCGGGGCGCTGCCCGTCGAGGCCCGGGGGATGATCACGGCCGGCTCCAGGGTGGTGCACCTCGAGCAGCGACGCGTCCTGTGGGAGCCGGGCCAGGAGACCCGGCACGTCTACTTCCCGCTGTCGGGAGTCATCTCGCTGGTTACCGTGATGAACGACGGCGACATGGTGGAGTTCGCGACCGTGGGGAGGGAGGGCATGGTCGGCCTGCATCACTTCCTGGGGGCCCCGTCGATGCCGAGCCAGCGGGCGATCTCCCAGGTGGCGGGCGATTCCCTGGAGGTGGACGCCGGCGCCTTCCGGGAGGCCAGCCAGGGCGCGGGGCCGCTCCGGGATCTCCTGGAGCGCTACGCCCTGGTGCTGGTCGTCTCGACGGCCCAGGAGGTGGCATGCAACAGGCTGCACCCGCTCGAGATGCGGTGCGCGCGGTGGCTCCTCACGGCCCGCCAGCAGGTGGGGGCGGACGAGTTCGCGCTGACCCAGGAGTTCCTGGCCGAGATGCTCGGCGTCCGCCGGGCCACGGTGACCATCGCCGCCGGGCTGCTGCAGAAGGCCGGACTGATCCGCTACCGGCGCGGCCGGATCGAGGTGCTCGATCCGGAGGGGCTCGCTGCGGCGTCCTGCGAGTGCTACCGGGTGATCCACGACGAGTACGACCGGTTCCTCACCGAGGTCGGCTCGCGCGGGCCCGGGTGAGGGCTCACGCCGCCGCCGGCTCCACGCGTCCGCGCTCGATCATGTTCCGCAGCGCCCGCACCGCACCGCCCGGGATGACCAGTCCGTTCGACCGCGCGAACAGCAGGAACGACAGCACCCGGCGCGGCCCGTGGCGGGCGCGGCGCAACAGGTAGTTCCAGTCCGGCTCGTTCCGCGCGAGGATCGACAGCCCGTCGTACCAGTACCGGGGGGTCTCCTCGGAGTGAGCAAGCGCCTTCATCACGACGAGGTCCTCGGGCGCGACCACCGGCATCTTCCGGCCCATGAACTCCCGGCTCTGCACCCGCGCGACCATCTCTTCGTCGAGGTACAGGTCGCCGGTGGAGACGAAGATGACGTCGGTGACCACGCCGTCGCGCCGCGCCTTGAACAGCCAGTGGGGGTAGGTGTGCTGGGTGGTGAACCCCGCGGACTCGAGGCGGGCCATGACGTCGCCGGCTTCCCAGGGCCGGACCAGGACGTCGACGTCGACCGTCGGTCGGGGGCGGCCGAGCACCGCGGAGGCGATCCCGCCGATGAACGCGAACGGCACGCCCGACGCAAACAGCTCGCTGAGGAGCCGGTCCAGGACTCGCAGGAACCGGTCCTCGTCGACGGACTCCTTCTCGAACGCGCCCTCGCCGTGCGGGCCGGCTCCGGCCTCGATGGTCACTGGAAGGGGGTACCCGGCGGTCGTGTGCGGAAACGGACGCGCGTGCCCAGGTATCGCACTCGGGCGCCCAGGGTACGAAGCGGGTTGTGCCCGACCTCCGGAGGTTCGCCGACGCCCTTGACAGGGCGGTGAAGACGCTGGCCGCGCACGACGTGCCGTTCGGAGCGATCGGCGGCCTGGCGGCGGTGGCCTGGGGCCGGCCGAAATGGGATCCGGCCTCGGCCGACATCGACCTCATGGTCCGCCCCCAGGACGCGGAGGCGGCCCAGGCCGCCCTGGTGGAGGAGGGGTTCGACGCCGTGTCCACCACCGAGGAGCACTGGCTCCGCAAGGCGGTCCGCGATGGCGTCGGGGTCGACCTCATCTTCCGCGCGGCCGGCGACGTCTACCTCGACGACGAGATGATCGAGCGAGTCGTCGAGCGCGACTTCGAGGGCGTCGCGGTCCCGGTCGTCTCCGCCGAGGACACCGTCGTCATGAAGGCCCTGGCGTTCGGGGAGCAGACCCCCACGTACTGGGCCGAGGCGCTGTCGATCATCGCGCGGCACGACCTCGACTGGGACTATCTCCTGCGGCGTTCCCGCCATGGCGTCCACCGCGTCCTCTCGCTGCTGGTCTACGCGCAGTCCCAGGACCTCGCGGTGCCGGCCGCCGCGGTGCGGACGCTGTTCGCCGTGGCCCAGGAGGACCACGGACCCGACGAAGGAGGCGAGTGATGGCCCGACCCCCCGGCGAGGCCCCGCACTACCTGATCCAGCGCATCCGCGAGGCCCTGGCCCACGACCCTCGGGTGGGGGAGCTGGAGCTCGGCGTGACCCTCCGCGCCGGGCAGGTGTTCCTCACGGGAACCGTGCACACCGACGAGCGGCGCCGGGCGGTCTCGCAGGTGGCCGGGGAGGTCGCCCCCGGCCTCGAGATCCACAACCAGGTCACCGTGGTCGCCGCGCTGTCCGGCACCGACGACGTGGAGACGGTCTCGTGATCCGCATCGCCGCCGCCGGGGACGTGCACTACGGCCTGGACTCCGCCGGGCTGATGGCCCCGCACCTGGAGCGCCTGCCGGAGTGCGCCGACATGCTGCTGCTGGCCGGCGACCTCACCCAGCACGGCGGGGCGGACGAGGGGGCCGTGCTGGCGGACGAGCTGGCGCGGGTCGAGGTTCCGGTGATAGCCGTGCTCGGCAACCATGACCACAACTCCGACCAGGAGGTCCGGATCCGCGCGCTCCTCGAGGACGCCGGGGTCGTGGTGCTGGAGGGGGAGAGCCACACGATCGAGCACGCCGGCGGCACGGTGGGGGTGGCCGGGGTGAAGGGGTTCTGCGGAGGCTTCGTCGGGGCCAGCGCCACGGACTTCGGCGAGCCGGAGATGAAGTCGTTCGTCCGGTACGCGAGGGACGCGGCGGGGGCACTGGAGGGAGCGCTCGGCGAGGTCTCGAGCGCCGACCATCGCGTCGCGCTCATGCACTACTCGCCGGTGAAGGACACCCTGCTCGGGGAGCCGCCGGAGATCTTCGCGTTCCTGGGCAGCTACCTGCTGGCGGAGGCGGTGGACCGGGCGGGCGCCGACATCGCACTGCACGGCCACGCGCACCGGGGGCGCGACCAGGGCGTCACGCCCGGCGGGGTCCCGGTGCGGAACGTGGCCCAGCCGGTGATCCGCCTCGCGTACAAGATCTTCGAGCTGGGCCGGAAGGCCGACGCCGCGTGACGGCCGGCCGCCCCGAAAGACGTGAGAGGCGTGGGGCCCCGCGCTACGTCGCGGCGGGCGCGGCGCTCCTGCTCGTCGTCGGGATCGCGACCGCCGTGGGCGACGTGTTCCGCACCTCGCGCCCGGCCGTGGCAGGCCAGGGGGGCGAGGTCCGGCTCGACCTCCGGGACTTCAACTTTGCGCCGCATGCGATCGTCGTCGAGCACGGCCGCAGTGCGACGATCGTGTTGCGGGACGAGTCGGTGCACGCGCACACGTTCACCTCGCCGGAGCTCGGGGTCGACGTCGCCGTCGAACCGGGCCAGTCGCGATCCGTGACCGTGACGGCTCCCGGCGCCGGCCAATACGGGTTCTACTGCCGGTTCCACCAGGCCTCGAACATGCGCGGCTACGTGCAGTTCCGTGCCTGAGGCACGGCGTTCCCGACCGCTTCATGTTCTGTCGGGCCTTTTGCGCCGGTTGGGTTCGCGCGACGGTGTTCGATCCCGTACACTCCCTGGGACAGGAGTGGGTAGGCGAGGTCGTCCCATGCCCCTAGTACGGGGGTGCCACATGGCAGAACACGAAGTCAAGGGCCCCGGACTCGACCCGGTGACCGAACGGTGGATCCGTGACCTCCTCCGCGGACGCGACGGGGAACTGTCGCTCCGGTTCCACGTCGCGGGCGGATCGGTGTCGATGGACGTCGTCTCCGGCGACGCGACCGGGCGTCCGACCGCGAGCTCGCCGCGCACCGCGGGATTCGACGTGTGGCTCGGCGGCGTCCTCAAGGCCCGGCGGTTGTCCCAGGAGGCCGCGGCCCGCAAGGTCGGCGTGTCGCTCAAGACCGTGAACCGCTGGGTCAACGGTCGAACCGAGCCCAGGATGCGCGAGCTCCGAAGGATCCAGGAAGCCTTCGGCGTCGCCCCCCCGCTCTAGGGGTCGCCTCCGCTGTTGCGGCTCCCCCGATAGCTGTCGCCCCGACCGGTTCGTCGCGCCCCACTGCGGGCGGATGGCCGCGTCCCGCATCCGCCCGACCGGCACTCCGTTCTCCCTCCTGTCGCCAGTCAGCCGCGGCTTGCCCTCCATTCGGCCCGGGGTAGGTTCCGTGACCGTCACAGGCCCACCGGGGAGTGGAAAGGGTTCACCGCGCGACACGTGGCCGGCCATTCGCCCGCGCCTCCCGGCCGCACTGAACGGTTCTGCGGCCGCCAGGTACCGCCTGCCGGCACGGGCTCACCGACCACCGGAGCCTTCACGCCGTCCGGTGAGGGGGGTGTCTCCGACGCCGAGTTCCCCGACGAGGCCGAGTCCGAGGAGGGCCCCGACGCGTACGACGGGAACATCGTCGACCGCAGCCTCTCGGGCCGCGCCGCACACGGCGTCTCCGTGAATAGCGGCACCAGGACCGGGTCGCACCCCGGGTTCAATACCGGCTTCGAGGGGCTGAACTTTTACCAGCAGCGCTACGCGCGCGGCGGCAACCAGTTCTCCGTGGAGCCGCCCGACCAGGCGCTGTGCGTCGGCAACGGCTTCGAGCTCGAGGCCGTCAACGACGTCCTCAACGTCTTCGACGCGTCCGGGAACTCGGTGCTCCCGGACAACACCTTCTCGGTCTCCGGGTTCCACGCCTGAAGCGGACTGACATCCCCCTCGAGCAGACATTCCCGCCTGACCGGGCAGCCGGCGCAGATGAGCAGGGCGAGCAGGATCGACGGGGGGCCGGGCTGATTGTGGGGCAACGTCTTGTCCGACAGGAACAGCGTGTCGTCGAGCTCGTCCCGGCATGCGGCTTGCCGGCGCCATCCGGAATCGGGGAAGCAATGGAACTCGATGGGCGCGAGTCCAGTTCGAGGGACGGATAAGCCGCCTCAGGACCACCCCGGTTTCAGCAGATCAGAGCCGTCCCAAATCCTTGCCGCATCCTCGGACCGCCTTGCAGCCGCTCGGAGGCCGCCCGGTCTTGGGAGTGGCCTTCCCTACGCGGCCTGCTGCAGCTCCCAGACCACGGTCATGCTGACCGTGGTCTGGGTGGTCGGCGGCGCGACCGGGATCGGCGCCCTCCGTCGAAGCTAGTACGGTCCGGGGCGGGCTCCATATCGTCGGCATCTCGACGGAAGCCATTGCTCCTTCGGGAGCCCACGCAAGCACCGAGGGAGAGAGGGTGAGCCGGCGGGAGCGGAAGCGGACTGGCTCGAGGCTCGTTGACGGCCGGTGGCCACGGATCGATCGGCCGGCTCGTGTCTGCAACCTTGAGGTGGCCCCACACGTCTTGCCTTTCGGACGATGAAGACCGAAACGACCGAGATGCCTCGCGAGGGAACGCAGACCGGGCGGCAGGCCGAGCTGTACGCGCGGCACGGACCGGGCGCCAAACGACTCGCCTATCTGCTCACAGGGGACCGGCCCACGGCCGAGGATCTTGTCCAGGAGGCGTTTATCCGGGTCTTCGGCCGATTCCGGGACCTGCGCAATCCCAGTTCCTTCGAGTGGTACCTGCGGCGGACGGTGGTGAATCTGGCGAACTCCCACTTCCGGCGCCTGCGAACCGAACGAGAGTACGTGCAGCGCCGGCGGGGTGAGCAACCGACACCGTCCGCGCCGGACGTCGTGTCCCGCCTCGCGATGTGGCAGGCGCTGCAACGACTGCCGCAGCGCCAACGTGCCGCGATCGTCCTGCGCTACTACGAGGATCTGTCGGAGGCCGCCACGGCCGACGTCCTGCGCTGCCCGGTCGGCACCGTCAAGTCGCTCGTCTCCCGGGGCCTGGTGCGGCTCCGGTCGGAGGTGACACCAGATGCATGACGTGGAGGACGAGGTGCGGGAGCTCCTCCAGGAACGCGCCGGAGACGTTGGGTTCGATCCGCAGCTCCCCCCGCGCGTGACCCGAGGATCGAGGCGTCGCCGCGCCCTCACGGTCGCCGCCGCCGGGCTCGGGGCTGCGGCGCTCGTGCTGGTCGCAGTCGTCGGGCTCCGGGCTTTCTCCGTCTTCGACAGCGGGACACCGGCCACGTCGCCCGAGCCCACGCCGACAGCAGGCGTCGAGACCTGGCTCGGGATCTGGGAGTACACGACGCGCGAGGCCGCGGAGGCCGCTCAGGCGCAGGTCGACGCAGGGCACATGCCCTGGCAGACGGACGCGAGGGCCTTCCTCGAGGCGTACGCCACCCGGTCCGACGGCCTCGGATGGGAACGGGTGTACTTCGACGAAAGCTTGGACAGCCCGGACACCGGCGGTTCCGGGCCGCTTACCATCCACCTCGGAGACTGCCCGGCGGTGCGGGATCGCACCTGCCCCCACCAGGCGGACGTCACGATCGAGCGCTTGCTCCGGCGCGACCGAACCGGGATCTGGTCCGTGACGGCCCTGCTGGAGAGCCCGCAGGCGACCCCGGCCGGCGAGGTTCCTCCGACCTTCGTCGGCGTCGCGGACGGCGCGGTCGTCGTCGCGAGCACGGAGACAGGAGAGATCCTCTCCACGATCGCCGGTCGGGACGTGGTGGGCGATCGAGTTGGCGGGGCGGACTTCTTCACGACGACGGTGGCCCTCTCCCCGGATCGCCGGGGAGTGTACTTCACCGCGTTCGAATCGCAGGGGGCAGGGCGGAGGCTCATGCTCGCCCCACTCGACGGCGCAGCGCCCCAGGATCTCGGACCGGGCTGGGGTCCTCTGCCGAGCCCTGACGGCGGGCGCCTCGCGTACGTGGCCTGCGCCCATGACGGGTGCGGGGGAGCCATCGTGGTCCGCGACCTTCGGACCGGCACCGAGACGCGGGTGGCGATC
>Ga0137368_10003175_pt1 | contig 17525 bp, 15 predicted proteins | sample SagtaG_13_FD_104917 | JGI IMG/M metagenome (GOLD analysis project Ga0137368, IMG submission 104917) | Vadose zone soil microbial communities from Sagehorn Ranch, Mendocino, California, USA - Sage1_L_100_16 metaG | ecosystem: Environmental > Terrestrial > Soil > Vadose zone | place: USA...
CAGCGGCTACCCGCCCGCGATCCTCTTCGCCGTCGGGATCCTCTTCATCCTGCTCGTGCTGCTCCACTACTCGACCGTGATCTCACGGCTCTCCGACCAGTCGACGATCCTCGCGCAGCGGCTCGCGCTGCTGGAGGAACGTCTCGGCGACGAGCGGCAGGAGCACCGCGGTGGTTAACACGATCGGGTCGATCACGCGGTAGGCCGACGTGTCGAGCACGTAGCGGATCGCGTCGCGGTCGACCCAGTAGGCGACGACGACGACGAGCACGAGAGCACCCGGCAAGAAGAGCTGGCGCGGGCGGCGTGCAAGCAGGGCGAGTACGACGAAGAGCGGCACGATGACGAGCCACTCGGTCGGGTCGAGCAGATGGCCGAAGACGCTCCCGAGCGTCGGCGGGATTCGGTCCAAGCGTCCGAAGTCGACGTCGCCCGTGCGGCTCGGGACGTCGTGCACCGCGCGCCACACGAGCCACGGGACGGCAGTTGCGAGCGCGGCAAGCGATGCGAAGAGGAGACGCCGATCGCGACACAGCGCGATCCCGACGAGCGCGAGCGCCGCGATCTCGGGAAGGCCCTCGGTCTTGATCTGCAGCGCGACCGCGGCGGAGAACGCGCCGACGACCAGATGGAGCGGGGCTCGCGTCCGCATCCAGAGCACCGTCGCCAGGACGGACAGCGCGACGTAGATCGCGAGCGGCAGGTCCGCGATTCCACCCTGCACGTGGCGCCAGAGCTCGGGGCAGCACGCGAGCAGGAGCAGAGAGGCGGCAAGCACCTCCGGCCGCACGAAGCCCCAGAGCAGTCGCAGAACCGCGCCGAAGAAGGCGACGGTGAGGAGCGCCACCTGCGCGTCCATCGCCCGCACGTCGACGTCGCCCACGGCCTGGACGTCGAGGCTCGTCACGATCGACCACCAGAGCGGGTAGTCGGGTACGCCGAACGCCACGTACTCGCCGTTCGGGACGAAGAGCCGCTCGTCGAGGCCGTGGTGCCAGAGCGCGAGGCCCTTCGGGAGCCAGATCCCCCACGCGTCGTCGAGCCAAGGGGCCGAGCGAAAGCCGCCAACGAGCCCGAGCACACAGATCGCCCCGACCACGCCAAGCAACAGACTGTTGCTTGGCCGCGCTCGTCGCTGCGGAAGATCGAAGCGGAGAAAGGAGCCGGCCGCCGCTGCGGCCACGGCGCAGGCCGCCGCGACGGCCAGCGTCGAACGCACGCCGGCGATCGCCGCGAGGAAGACGAGCGTCCCCACGGTGCCCGCGCCGATCAGCAGCGCAACGCCAGCCCACGAGACACGCTCGGCCCACGAGCGAGCACGCAGCGAGCGCGCGAGGAACGCGTAGCCGACGCCCGCGAAGACGAGGTTGACCGCGGCGACGCCGGGAACGAGCGTCATCCGTGCTCGGCGAACACGATTCGGCCGTCGCGGTACTGCACGCGCACCTCGGCACGACGTCGGTCCTGCACGGGCAGCTGGCGCGCGAGGTAGAGCTGTCCCGCGGCTTTCAGGTTCCCTTGTGCGAGCGGGCTCGCGCCGGGCGCCTCGGTGATGTACGGCAGGTCGTCCGGGAACCGCGCCGCGCGGAGGGGAGCCGGATCCAGCGGCACGTCGAAGGTCGGCTCACGTCCGTCGCCGTCGCTGCCGGCGAGCCGGTAGAAGGGATTGGCCGACGACGGCACGAGCGCGAGCGCCAGCACCGCGGCCGCGGGGAGCCACCTAGCCGCCGACAAGGACGTTCCGCGGCGCCGAGATCACGAACGGGTCGCCGAGGCTCTCGTCGTCTCGCCAGTTCCCGGCGATGCCGAGACGGAACGTCCAGGTGCCGCGCCCCGGGTCCTGCACGACGATGCGATTCTCGCGCGTCCTCGCCACCTCCTCCATCTCGAGGGTGCAGCGCGGTGCGTGACCGGTCGGCTCGCACAACACGCCCTGATGGACCACGCGCGGGTCGGTAGCGTTGAGGTGGTACTCGATCGGCGAGCGGTAGACGATCAGGAACGTCGACGCACCCAGCGGCTCCGGCGTGCGCCAGCGCAGCTCGAGCCCGCCCTCGACACCCGTCACCGCGAGCCCGAAGTCCTGCTCTACCGGCAGGAACAGGCTCTGCAGCGGCAGCTTCGCCGTCGTCTTACCGTTCGACGAGGGGAGCGCCGCCGAGGCGACGAGCGGAACCGCCAGCGCGATCGCAACCGCGACAACGACGGCGCGCGGCCAGCGGATTCCTCTGAGCGGTGTCGAAAAGCGTTCGGCCACTCGTGGGCCCCAGACGGGTACGAGCAGCGGGATCGAAACGGCGAGGAAGAAGTACGCGGGCCATGCGGGCATCAGCAGCCGCCAGATCGACCCGCTCTCGACGTTCACGGCAACCGACGAGCCCTTGACGACGAAGAACGCGGCCAGCCACAGGGCGAAGAACGTCGCCTTCGGAAGCGAGCGCCGCGCGACGGCGAGGAAGCCGGCCAAAGGCAGGAACTCGAGCAGACGCGCACTCCAGAAGAACTCGCGGAAGCCGAGGAACTGCTGGTTGAGCTGATGCCGGTCGAGCGGTACGTACTCCTTCGCGCGCTGCCAGAGCGAGAGCTCGGTCGGGTGCGGCGGCTCGCCGACGGCGAGGTGCATCGGCTCGAGCGACAGCACCGAGATCCCAGTGCCGCGGTACTTCCAGAGCATCAGCGTGACCAGCGCCGGCAGGAGCGCGAGCCCGAACTCCAGTCCGGCGCGCCAGCGCCGCGCGAGCGCGAGCGCCACGAGTGGCGCGAAGACAAAGAGCCCGTTCGCCGGTTTCAGGCCGATCGCCGCCCCCGTGACGAGCCCGCATGCGATCGCATCCGCGCGCGAGACGCCGTCGAGCGCGCGCATCAGGAAGACCGCGGCGACGAGCAGGAACACCATCGACGGGAAGTCGCCGAGTCCCGTCAGGCCGAGCGCCTGCGGCAGCGTCTGCTCGATCCAACGCTCGTGGTAGCGGTCCACGAAGAGCGGGATCACCGCGAACGGTGCAGCGATCCACGCCGCCGCCGCCCAGTACCCGAGCATCCGGCCGCCCACGCGCGCGGCGACCGCGTACACGGAGAGCACGGCCGCCGGGAGCAGCACGAGCACCTGGAACAGCACGATCGCGGGCAGCCCGTTCAGGAAGTCGGGCCCGGCGAGCCACGTGAGCGGGACGAGCACGAACGGCCACAGGTAGCCGACGAGCGACTCCGGGATCCGTCCGTGCGCGAGCTCCCAACCCGAGGTGTAGAACCACGTCTGGTCACCGCCCTGGTAGAAGAGCCAGCCGTTGCGCTGGACCGTCAGCGCGAAGATCGCGACGGCGAGCCACTGCGCCGCGACGAGCGGCACGAGGACGATCCACGGCTGTCGCCCGAGCCGAGCCAGCCGCTCAGCGACCCGCATAGGCGGACGCGTGCTCCCGGTACCAGGCGACCGTGCGCGCGATGCCTTCGCGGAAGGGCGTCTTCGCCTCGAACCCGAAGAGCTCCTTCGCGCGCGTCGTGTCGAGCTTGCGCCGCGGCTGGCCGTTCGGCTTCGAGGTGTCCCAGACGATCTCGCCCTCATACCCGGTCGCTTCCGCGATCACGTGCGCGAGCTCCTTGATCCGGATCTCCTCGCCGGTGCCGAGATTCACGGGTTCAGGCGCGTCGTAGCGGAGCGCTGCGAGCACGATCCCTTCGGCACAGTCGTCGACGAACAGGAACTCGCGGGTGGGGGAGCCGTCGCCCCAAAGCACGACTTCGCTCTCAGCGCGCTCCTGCGCCTCGAGCATCTTGCGGATCAGCGCCGGGATCACGTGCGAGGTCTCGAGGTCGAAGTTGTCGCGCGGGCCGTAGAGATTCACCGGCAGCAGGTAGATCGCATGCAGGCCGTACTGCTCGCGATACGTCTGCGCCCCCACGAGGAGCGCCTTCTTCGCGACGCCGTAGGGCGCGTTCGTCTCCTCGGGATAGCCGTTCCAGAGGTCGTCCTCCCGGAACGGCACCGGTGCGAACTTCGGATAGGAGCAGACGGTGCCGAGCAGGAGCAGCTTGTCGACACCGTGCAGGTGCGACTGCTCGATCACGTGCGCGCCCATCATCAGGTTCGCGTACCAGTAGCGACCGGGGTTCGCGCGGTTCGCGCCGATCCCGCCGACCTCCGCGGCGAGGTGGATCACGAGCTCCGGCTTCGTGTCGTGGAAGAGGCGCTCGGTGTCCTCCCAGCGCGTCAGGTCGTAGTCGCGGCGCCGCGCCACGATCGGGTCGATGCCCTCGGCCTGCAGGCGCGCGACGACGTGCGCACCAAGGAACCCTCCGCCTCCCGTGATGAGCGTTCTCATCCGGTCTTGACAGTCGGCGCCGTGTAGGGCAGCCAGTCGACGCGGCCGAGCCAGCGCTCACGGTTCTCCGCGTACCAACGGATCGTCTGCCGGATCCCTTCCTCCCAGGTGACGAGCGGCTCCCAGCCGCACTCGCGATTGAGCTTCTCGTAGCCGACGCGGAGGGCCATCACGTCGGTCACTCCCGGTCGCAGACGTTCCGTGTTGGTCACGATCGAGCGAGCCGACCAATGGCCGTCTTCCTCGCCGATGCGCAGGATCATGTCGGCCCAGTCGGCCATCGAGATGTTCTCGCCCTGGCCGTAGACGTAGAGGTCGCCGGGGATGCCGCGCGCGGCGACCATCAGGTGCCCACGCACGCCGTCCGTGCAGAAGCAGAAGTCGCGCAGCGGCTCGAGCGCACCCAACTCGATGTGGTCGCGCACGAGCGCCTGTGTGATGATCGTCCCCGTCACGTAGCGCGGGTTCTGGCGCGGGCCATAGTTGTTGAACATGCGCGTGACGACGCCCGGGACGCCGTACGCATCGTGGTAGTTCATCGTCAGGAAGTCCGCAGCGACCTTCGCAGTCGCGTAGATCGACTTCGGGTTGATCGGCGAGCGCTCGTGCAGGATGAGCGAGCCCTCTTCGTCGTAGTCGTGGTGGTGCGCGACCGACTCGCGCGGGTTGCCGTACTCCTCGGACGTGCCGGCCGAGTCGAACTTCTCGAGCTCGAGCCCGTGGTCGACGACCGACTGCAGGAGGTTCAGCGTTCCGAGCGTGTTCGCCATGACGGTCTCGTACGGCCGATGCCAGGACTCGCCAACGTGCGCCTGTGCCCCCAGATGGAAGATGTACGGCTTATCGGGCGCCTCGACGAGCTGACGAATGAGCAAGTCGATCGAATGCTTGTCGGTGAGGTCGGCAAAGTGAACCTTCAGCTGGTCGCGGATCTGCCCGATGTTGTTGAGCGCGCCGCTCGAGGTCGCGCGCACGAATGCGTGGACGCGGGCGCCGAGCGCGACGAGCGCCTCGGTCAGGTGCGAGCCCATGAACCCGTCGGCGCCGGTGACGAGCACCGTGCGGTCGCTGTAGAAGGGGCCGAAGTCCTCGCGCAGCTGCCCGAGCGACTCCTCTGTCCAGATCGAGTCGTTTCCGTTCGCCATGATCGAGGGGATGCGGCCCGACCGCTTCACGGAGCCTAGCGGGCGCGCCAGCCGGGGCGCGCTCCATAGCGGAATCCTTACAGGCGTCTCGAGCGTCGTCCTGAGCGGCTCCGCCGCGGTTGCGGCTGCGATCCTGGCGCAGAAGTTCGGGCGCGACGCTGCGACGGACGGGTTCCTCGCGGCGTACGGCGTCTACGTCACGCTGACGCTCGCCGCCCAGGCGCTCCGGCTGACGGCGGTGCCCGAGCTGACGCGGACCGACGGCGCGGCTGCCGGCTCGTTTGCTGCGGCGATCCTCGCGTTCGGCGTGCCCGCCACGCTGCTCGCGTGGGTCTTTGCCGGCCCGCTGTCGGAGCTGCTGACCGGGAGGCTGCCGGAGCCCGCGGCCGAGGCGGCCGCACAGGCCCTGCCATGGCTCGTCGCGTCGGCGTTCGGGCAGGTGCTCGCGGCGCTCTTCGCGGCCACGCTCGCCGCCCGGAATCGCTTCGGCGCCGCCGCGCTCGGCTTCTCCTTGGGAGGCGTCCTCTCGCTGGTGGTCTTCGTCGCGCTCGCCGACGAGCACGGGCTCGTCGCGCTGGCGTGGGGGCTCGCCGTGAACGCGGTCGTGTCGCTCGGTGTGCCGCTCCTCGCGCTCGGGCGTGGGCTCGGGCGGCTGCAGTTCGGCGGGATCGGGCGGCGGCTCGCAGCGCTCGCCGAGGCGGCGGCCGTGCCGGTCGCGCTGCAGGGGCTGTACCTGATCGCGCTGCGAGGTGCGTCTGGCCTCGGGGTCGGCGCGGTCACGTCGCTTTCGTATGCCTACTTCTTCTCCGCGGTGCTCGTCGCGGCGACGGCGACGTCTCTCTCGATCATCTCGACCGCCGACCTGACGCGACGGGGCCTGCGGGCCGAGACGGCGGTGGCACACGTCGTGCACGGCGCCTGGCTCAGCCTGCCGCTGATCGCGGCGGCGGCGGGCGTGTTCGCGCTCGCAGGCGATCGGATCGCGGGCTCGGTGCTTGGTGAGGCGTACTCCGGCGAGGTCGGCGCGGAACTCGCTCGGCTCGTGGTCGCGCTCGCGCCGTGGACGGTCGGGGCCGTCGGCTTCTCGCTCGCGTTCCCGCTGCTCTACGTCGTCGAGCGTAGCCGGGTGCTGTTCCCGGTCGCCCTCGGCGCGCTCGTCGTGCAGGTCGTTCTCGTGCTCGCGCTGCGCGCCGTGTGGGGCCTGGAGGGTCTGGCGCTCGCGCTGGGCCTGTCGACCCTCGGCGTCCTTGCCGCGTTGCTCCTCGCGCTCTCACGGCGTGCGCTCCTCGACGCCGCGCTGTCGCTCGCGCGCATCGCGGCGGTCGTCGCCGTGCTCGCGGCGCTCTCGTTCGGCATCTTCGCGCTCGTCTCGAGCGACGCCACCGCGGCGGCCGGCGGCCTCTGCGCGTACGCAGCGCTCCTGCTCGTCGTGCGCCCGCGCGGTCTACGAGAAGCGTGGGGCTACGTGCGCGAGCTGCACTAGCTAGCCGCGGCGGCGGAAGCGGAGTCCGGTGCGGCGCCGTGCGAGTTGGACGGCGCGCAGGCCGAGACGCGTCGAGAACAGGCGGTGGCGAGCCGCGGCGAGCGCGCGCTCGGCGGGCGGCAGGTAGCGGAAGCTCATCCCTCCGCCGATCCGCTCGCCCTCCCAGTCGAACGAGGGCAGGCCGTCGGCGAGCTTGCGCACGATCGCCGTGCGGTGGCCCGCCGCGCCCTCGACGTCCCAGTGCGGTTGCGCGCGCAGCGCGTCGACGAGCGCGCGCACGGGCGGCATGTACGCGTCGTCGAGCAGCATGCGGCCGCCGATCTTCACGCGCGGCGCGAGGAGCCACCAGTCGAGGATCGGGTACGGGAAGCCGTGCGCGCCGTCGACGAGCACGAGGTCGAGCTCGCGCTCGTTCAGGCGGGGAAGCACCTCGTGCGACAACCCGATGCGGAACGCGACGCGCGAGCCGTCGATCCCGCGGCGCGCGCATTCTGCGCGAAAGCGCTCTTGCTCGGCGGCCGCCGGCGTGACCGCCTCGTGCTCTGCGCCGCGGGCCGCGAAGACGAGCGTCGACGCGCCGGAGCCGGTCTCGAGCGTCGCCATGCCCGGCTTCACCTCGCGCTCGAGCCACTCGAGGGCGTCCCAGGCGAGGCCCCAGTACTCGTCGCCGCCGGCGTGGAGGCCAGGCGGGTTGCGGCGGAGCTCGTCTGTCAACGTCGTCACGCGCCTATCATCGCCGCCGTGGAGAAGCGTGCGCTCATAACGGGAATCGGCGGCCAGGACGGCTCGCTGCTCGCCGAGCTGCTACTCGAGCAGGACTACGAGGTCTACGGGATCGTTCGGCGCGCGGGGGCGAGCTACCCGAACCTCGACCCGATCCGCGAGCGGATCGACCTCGTCGAGGCCGACCTGAGCGATCAGCTCGCGCTCGTCCGGGCGCTCCGCACGGCGCGCCCCTCGGAGGTCTACAACCTCGCCTCGGTCTCGTTCGTACCGGCGTCGTGGGACCAGCCGGTGCTGACTGCCGAGCTCGCGGCCGTCGGCGTCACGGCGCTCCTCGAGGCGATCCGCGAGGTCGATCCCGCGATCCGCTTCTACCAGGCGTCGTCGAGCGAGATCTTCGGCGAGCCGGTCGAGTCGCCGCAGACCGAGAAGACGCCGCTGTCACCGCTGACGCCGTACGGCGTCGCCAAGGCGTATGCGCACTTCATCGTTCGCTCCTACCGCGCGCGCTACGGGCTGCACGCCTCGGCGGGGATCCTCTACAACCACGAGTCTTCTCGGCGGCCGGTCGAGTTCGTGCCGCGGAAGGTCGCGCACGCGGCCGCGGCGATCTCGCTCGGGCTCGAGGGCGAGCTCTGGCTCGGCGACCTCGAGGCGCGGCGCGACTGGGGCTACGCCCCCGACTACGTGCGCGCGATGTGGCTGATGGTGCAGCAGCCGGAGGGCGATGAGTACGTGGTCGCGACGGGCGTCACGCACGCCGTACGGGAGCTCGTCGAGGCGGCGTTCGGCCGCGCCGGCCTCGACTGGCAGGAGTACGTGCGCATCGACCAGTCGCTCGTCCGCGGCAACGCGGAGCTGCACAACCTCGTCGGCGACCCGTCAAAGGCGAGGGCGCAGCTCGGCTGGGAGCCGACGGTCAGCTTCGAGGAGCTCGTGCACGCGCTGGTCGACGCGGAGCTGGAACGCCTGCGCGGCGAAGCCGACCGCGTTCGGGCGTAGCGGGAACTGGCCCTTCGAGCCGCGTCTCGGGACCGGGTCCCGAGACGCGTCCGGAAGTGACGATCCTCTCCGCGACGAACTCGACGAACCCGGCACGCCCGTTTCGTCCGGGTCCCTCGAAGAGCTCGTACAGTCGCTCGACATCGAGGAAGCCGGGAGCCGGAACATGGCCGGCGGCTGCGCGGTAGCTGCTCCACGGCCAGTCTCCCGGCTTGGCTACCACGCCCGCCCGGACCGGATTCAACACCGTGTAGCGCACGAACTCCTTCAGGTCGTCATCGCTCTCGGCGAGCGACGAACGGAATGGACGTTCGAACAGATGCCCCTCGAAGCCGTGCCTCCAGTTGAAACGCTGCGCCCAAACGCCGTTCAGGCGCTGCATCCCAGCGGAGAGCGTCTCCTTGGGCGTATGGACAACGAAGTGATGGTGGTTGCTCATCAAGCAATAAGCGAGGAGGTGCCACTCGAACCGCTCGACGACTTCGGCTAGCAATGCGAGGCACCACGACCGATCGATGTCGTCGACATACGTCAGCTGATGTCGATTGCCGCGTGTGGTGACGTGAAAGCTGCCGCCGGCAGGAGCGAAGCGAAGTGTGCGACCCATGAGCCGACTGTACGGCCCCGTCGTCGCGGGTGGGCCGCCGCGAATGAATCGTCGCAGTCTTGACACACGTTCCTGGCCCTTCGAGCCGCGTCTCGGGACCAGGTCCCGAGACGCGGCTTCTAGGGTCAGGTACCCGCGAGTTCGCGATAGACGTCGTCGTGCTTGCGCGCGCAGTCGTCCCACGTGAAGCGCGCAGCGCGCGCGGGGCCCGCTGTGCCGCCGCGAGCGATCGCCTCAAGCGTTGCCGCCGCGATCGACTCGGCGTCGTCCGGGTCGAAATAGACCGCGGCGTCGCCGCAGACCTCGCGCAGCGGCGGCAGGTCCGAACACGCGACGGGACACGCGCACGCGAGCGCCTCGAGCGCGGGCTGGCCGAACCCCTCGTACCTGCTCGGGAAGACGAGCGCTGCAGCGCGGCGATAGAGATCGACCAACTCGTCGGCCGAGACGCGACCGCGCGCCTCGACGCCGTCCGGAACGTCGGTATGGCCCGTCCCCGTCAGCACGAGCCGCAGCTCGGGCCGCTCTGAACGCAGCAGCGCGAACGCCTCGAACAGCCGCTCGTGGTTCTTGTGCGGCCAGCGGTTCGCGGGATAGAGCAGGAACGGCTCGCGGTCGACGTCGGCAGGCGTGAACCGCTCGACGTCGACGCCGAGGTGGATCGTCCGCACGCGGTCCGGCGCAAGCCCGAGCCGCTCGATCAGCGTCTCGCGCGCATGCTCCGAGATCGCGATCACGATCCGCGAGCGGCGCGCGGTCAGCCCGTAGAGGAAGCGCCGGTACGCGAGCTCGGCACGGCCGAAGTTCTCGGGGAGGAACTCGTGCTGGAGGTCGAGGATCGTCGACGCCGCCGGAGTCTCAGAGACCAGCGGGAGCATCACGCTCAGCGGGAAGTGGATCGCGTCGAGGCGATCGAGTTCGAGCTCACGCTTGATCGACCCGCCGCGCACCGCGGCGCCGGCCATCGCGCGCACGCGGCCGGGCATCGTGCGGCTCGCCCGGTAGCGCTCGACGATCTCCGCAGGGAGCCCGTCGGCCGCGTCGGGGGCGATCGAAGGCAGGAAGACCTGGTACTCGAGCTCTCCAACCCTCGCCAGCCCTCGGCACAGCTCGCGCGCGTAGGTCTCGGAACCGCCCACGATGCCGGGCACGAGCGTGAGGAGCGAAATGCCGACCACGCGGCCATCTTCGCTAACAAGGCCGTAATGGGCCGTCTTTACAATCGGCGAAATGCCCGCTCCTGCCCCGGAGCAGATCGACGTGCAGGCGCTTCTGGAGCGGCTTCGTGAGGAGGTTCGCTGGGGAGGCAACGGCGCGTCCTCGCTGACCCTTCGCGCGCGCGCCCGCTCGGCCGCGGAGCAGTTCTGGGCCGTGACCGCCGAGCGGCCGCCCCACGGCTCTGCTCTCACCCGTCTGCTGAAGAAGGGCCTGCGGAAGCTGATGCGCTGGTACGTCGAGCCGCTCGCGCAGCAGCAGCGGAGCTTCAACGACGCGGCGCTCAAGTTGATCGACGCGCTCTTCGAGGAGCTGGACCTCGCTGGCGCCGAACGGGGACAGCGTGGGCGCCTGATCGCCGAGCTCGAGGAGCGGCTGGTCCGGCTCGAACGCCGCCCGGGCGGGAGCGCGCAGACGGTTGCCGCCCAACCTGCGGCCGCGGCGCTGCCCGACTACTTCGCCTTCGAGAGCCGCATGCGCGGTCCGACGGAGCTCGTGCGCGAGCGCCAGCGTCCGTACGTGGACGACCTGAGGAGCCACGCGCCCGTGCTCGACGTCGGCTGCGGACGCGGCGAGCTCGTCGCGCTGCTTCTGGACGCGGGCATCGAGGTGCGCGGCGTCGACGCGGACGCCGACATGGTCGCGTACGCGCGCGGCGAAGGTCTCCCGGTCGAGCAGCGCGACCTCCTCGACCACCTCGACGCACTGCCGGACGCGACCCTTGGCGCGATCTTCGCTGGCCAGGTCGTCGAGCACTTGCCGCCGCCGGCGCTCGCGCGCTTCCTCGAGCTTGCGAACGCGAAGCTGCGCGACGGCGGCCTCCTGATCGCGGAGACGATCAACCCGCTCTCGCCGATCGCGCTGCGCAACTACTTCTCCGATCTGACGCACGCACAGCCGCTCGTCCCGGAGACGCTTGCGCAGCTCGTGCGGCACGCGGGCTTTCGCGAGCTCGAGACGCGCTACCTGCACGAGCCCGACCGGGGCGAGCTCACTGGGCCGGTCGCGGAGATCCTGTTCGCGCCGCTCGACTACGCGATCGTCGCGCGGAAATGAGAATCGTCGTCACGCACGCTCAGGTGCCGTTCGCGCACGGCGGCGCCGAGGTGCTCGCCGAGCGGCTGACGGAGGAGCTGAACGCGCGTGGTCACCAGGCGGCTCTGGTCACGGTGCCGTTCAAGTGGTATCCGCGCGAGCGCGTGCTCGAGTCGGCGTTCGTCTGGCGCATGCTCGACCTCGAGGAGGTCGAGGGGCGCAAGGTCGATCTGCTGATCGCGACGAAGTTTCCCAGCTACGCGGTGCGCCATCCCAACAAGCGCGTCTGGCTCGTGCACCAGTTCCGCCAGGCCTACGAGCTCGACCGCACCGAGCTCGGCGAGTTCGGCGAGAGCGTGCTCGACCGCGCGACGCGGCGGAAGATCCACGAGCTCGACCGGCGCACCCTCGGCGAGGCGCAGAAGCTGTTCGCGATCTCGCGCAACGTCGCCGACCGGCTGGAGAATGCACTGGGGCTCGAGGCCGAGGTCGTGCTGCCTCCGCCCCAGGAGCTCGACTACCGCTGCGACGGCTACGAGGACTTCGTGCTCTCGGTGGGACGGCTCGACCGCGCGAAGCGTGTCGACCTCCTGCTCGAGGCGGCTGCAGCGGAGCCGTCCCTGAAGGTCGTGGTCGCGGGAGACGGGCCCGACCGGGAGCGGTTGGAGAAAGTGGCTCAGAGCCACAAACTCAACGGGCGTGTCGAGTTTGCAGGCAGGGTCGACGCTCGCGCGCTCGCGGATCTGTACGCGCGGGCCGGGGCCGTTTACTACGCGCCCGTTGACGAGGACTTCGGGATGGTCCCGTACGAAGCGTTCCTGTCGGAGAAGCCCGTCGTGACGACGACGGACGCAGGTGGGCCGCTTGACGTCGTCGCGGATCGCCGAACCGGGCTCGTCACGGAGCCGCGCGCGGCCGCGCTCGGCGCTGCGTTCCGCCACCTGCGCGAGCATCCCGAGGACGGACGCGCCTGGGGGCGCGCCGGCAACGAGGTCGCCAAGCGCGTGACCTGGGACGCCGCGATCGACCGACTGCTCTCGTGAAGGTCGCGTACTACTCGCCCTTCCCCCCCGAGCGCACGGGGATCGCGGACTACAGCGCCCTGCTTCTACCCGCCCTGCGCGCACGGCTCGAGGTCGTGGCGCCGAAGCGTGGTAAGCACGCGCGCGCGGCCGTCAGCGTTTACCACGTGGGCAACAACCCCGAGTTTCACGGCTGGATCGTCGACGCGCTGCGGCGCGATCCCGGCGTGGTCGTGCTGCACGACTTCGTCCTGCATCACCTCGTGGCCGGCCTGACGCTCGCGCGCAAGGACGTGAACGGCTACCTGCGCGCGATGGAGCGGGAGGCGGGGCTTCCCGGCCGGCTGCTCGCGCTCGGCGTCGTCGACGGCTGCGTGCCGCCGCTGTGGTCGACGCGGCCGGAGGACTTTCCGCTCGCCGGGGAGGTGCTCGACCTCGCCACAGGTCTGATCGTGCACTCCCGACACGTGGCCGACAGCGCCCGCGCGGCCGGATTCGCCGGCCCGATCTGGCACATTCCGATGCCCGTCTGGCCGGCGCCCGCGGTCGAGCCGGGGGCCATTGACGGCGATCCGGTGATCGGGAGCGTCGGCTTCCTGAACGCGAACAAGCGCATTCCGCAGCTGCTCGAGGCGTTCGCCGTCCTGCGCAAGCGCCACCCGCGCGCGCGCCTCGTGCTGGCCGGCCCCGAGGCGCCCGGCCTCGAGCTGGACCGCCGCATCGCCGCGCTCGGGCTCGAGGGCGCGGTCGAGCGCCACGGCTACGTCGAGGAGGACCGGTTCTGGTCCCTGATCGCTGCCTGTGACGCCTGCGTCTCGCTCCGCTGGCCGACGATGGGCGAGACCTCGGCGGGGATCATCCGCGTCCTCTCGCTCGCGAAGCCGCTCGTCGTCAGCGACGTCGACGCGTTCTCCGAGCTGCCCGACGGGGTGCTGAAGGTGAAGCCCGACGAGCGCGAGGTCGAGTCGCTCGCCGCTGCGCTCCTCTTCCTCGCCGATCCCGAGCGACGCAAGGCGATGACCGGATACGCGGTGCACGAGCACGAGCTCGGACACGTGGCCGACCTCTACGTCGCCGCACTCGAGGAGGGGGCCGGCGGCGCGCGTGTCCGCGACGTGCTGCTCGAGAACGTCGCTCAGGCGGCGGGCGAGGTCGGGATCGAGGACTCCGGGAGACTCGCCGCCGCCGCGCGCGAGGTCGGGCTTGGCGGATAGCGCGGCCGCGGTCGGCGCGCCCGCGCGTTCGCTCGTCCGCGCAGTCCCGGTCTGGGCGTGGCTCGCCGGCCTCGTCGTCGTCTCCGCCGTTGTGCGGTTCCTCATCGCGCGCCGAGTCGCCGCGCCCTGGATCATGGTCGACGAGCTCATCTACTCCGAGCTCGCGAAGGGCCTCGCAGACGGCGACGGCTTCTCGATCCGAGGCGTCGCGACGAACGCCTACGGCTTCGTCTACCCGGTGCTGATCGCGCCGGCATACCTCGCGGACTCGCTGCCGCGCGCGTACGAGCTCGTGAAGGCGATCAACGCGCTGCTGATGTCGCTCGCCGCGCTGCCCGCGTATTTCCTCGCGCGCCGCGTGCTTCCGCGCGGGCTCTCGCTGCTCGCGGCGCTGCTCGCGGTCGCGCTCCCGTCGCTGCTCTACGCGGGTGAGATGATGACGGAGAACGTCTTCTACCCGCTCTTCCTCTGCGTGGCGCTCCTGCTCGTGGTGACGCTCGAGCGGCCGACTGTCCCGCGACAGCTCGGCCTGCTCGCGCTTTGCGGACTCGCGTACCTGACGCGTGCGCAGGCGCTTGCGTTTTTGCCGGCGATCCTGCTCGCGCCGCTCCTGCTGCGCTCGTGGCGCTCGTTCCGTGTGCTCTACGCGGCTTCCGCCGTCGGCCTGGTCGCGCTGGTTGGATTCCAGCTCGTGCGCGGCGCGTCGCCGCTCGATCTGCTCGGGGCGTACTCCGTCACCGGCGAGCACCGATACGCAGTGGGCGAGGTCGCGCGCTGGCTGCTCTACCACGTCGCCGAGCTCGACCTCTACCTCGGTGTCGTGCCGTTCGCAGCGACGCTCGTGCTCTTCGCGCTCTGGTCGCGTCTGCCGCGCGCGCTGCGCCCGTTCCTCGCGGCGACCGCATCGCTCTCGATCTGTTTCCTGCTCGAGGTCTCGGCGTTTGCCTCGCTCCCGTCCGTCGAGCGGATCGAGGAGCGCAACCTCTTTTACCTCGCGCCGCTCGCGCTGATCGCCCTCCTCGTCTGGATCGACCAGGGAATGCCGCGGCCGGCGCTCGCCGCCGGCGCGGCGGCCGTGCTCGGCGCGGCGCTGCCCGGAGTGATCCCGTACGAGCGGCTGATCGGCGTTCCCAGCCAGTCGGACACGTTGATGCTGCTCCCGCTCTGGCGCGTGCACGAACGCTGGTCGGTCGCGCTCGACAGTCTCTCGACCCTCACCGTCGTGCTGGCGATCGGCGCGGCGCTCGCGTTCCTCGTCGTGCCACGCCGGCTCGCGCTCGTGCTCCCGCTCGGCGTACTTGCGCTCTTCCTCGCGGTCGCGCGGCCGATCTCGGCGCGCATGGAGTACGCGGCGCTCGGCGCGCTCGCCGAGGGCATGAACAGGCATCCACGCGACTGGGTCGATCGGGCGGTCGCGGCACGGGGTGACGTCGCCGTTCTCTGGACAGGCAACACGTCGCGCTTCTCGGTCTGGCAGAACGAGTTCTTCTCGCGCAGCATCGGCCCCGTGTACTACGTCGACGAGCCGATGGGCGGCGGGCTGCCGACGGCGAAGCTGCGCCTCGACCGGCGAACCGGGGTTCTCTACGGCCAGGATGGACGCACCGTCGACGCGAAGTTCCTGCTCACTGACGGTTCCGCAACGCCCGCAGGCCACCAGATCGCAGCGGACTCGCGGCGCGGCGTCTTCCTGTACGAGGTCGACCCGCCGCTCCGCCAGACGGCGATCGTCGCCGGGCTCCATCCGAACGACACCTGGTCGGGCCCGGTCGTGACGTATCGCCGCCTCGCTTGCACGGGCGGCGCACTGACCGTCGGCCTGCAGAGCGACCCGAACCTCTACCGCGAGCCGTCGACCGTCCGTCTGCGCGGGACGAAGCTCCGCACGCTCGTTTCGCCGGACAGCCGCGAGCACGCGTTCACCGTTCCGCTCCGACCCGTGGGCGGCGTCTGCACGGCGATCTTCGAGGTAACGCCCGCGGTCGTCCCGGGCCACGGCGACCTGCGGCGCCTCGGCCTGCACTTCAACGCGTTCCGGTACAACAGCTGAGGATCGTCGTCGACGTCTCGCCGCTCTCCCACCCACGAACCGGGATCGGCAACTACATCCGCGGGCTGCTCACGGGCCTCGTCGAGGCCGGCGCCGACGACGTCGTCGCGTTCGCGCCGGCGAGCGAGCGCGGTGCGCGCAACATCGAGGCGTCCCTCGACGGCCTGCCGATCGAGCGCGACATCCGCACGCTGCCCGTCGCGTACGCGTGGCGCGAGGCGTGGTCGGTGCTGCGGCGGCCCGCGCTCGAGCGGATCCTCGGGAACTTCGACGTCTTCCACCTCTCCGACTGGCTGCACGTGCCACAGCGGGACGGCGTGCGCGCCGTGACCGTGTACGACCTCGCGCCGCTGCACTTTCCTGGGTGGTCGCATCCGCGGACGCGCCGCCTGCACGGGCGCTCGTACCGCGAGGCGCGACGGGCGAACGTCGTCTTCGCGATCTCGGAGTTCACCGCCGGCGACGTGCGCGAGCGGCTCGGCGTGGAAGCGCGCGTGGCCTATCCGGGCGTCGACGCGCGGTTCACGCCCGAAGGGCCGCGCCGGGACGTCGGCGTGCTCGCGATCGGCACGCGCGAGCCGCGAAAGAACCTCGACGTGTTGAACGGGCTCGACGTGCACGTCGCCGACTACGTCGAAGACGAGGAGTTGCCCACGCTCTACCGCGGCGCCGCGGTCTTCGTCTTCCCGTCGCGGTTCGAGGGCTTCGGGATGCCCGTCGTCGAGGCGATGGCCTGCGGGACCCCCGTCGTCTGCTCGAACCATCCCTCGCTCGACGAGGCTGCGGGAGACGTGGCTGTGCGGGTCGATACCGAGAGGCCGCAAGCGATTGCGCAAGCGATTGACGAGGCACGCGAGCGCCGCGACGAGCTCGTGCCGAAAGGGCTCGAGCACGCGAAGCGCTTCACCTGGCGCGCGACTGCGGAGGCAGTGCTGCGCGGCTACCGGGAGGCGGCGTGAAGGTCGCGCTCGACGTCTCGCCGCTGCGGCTGACCCGAGCGGGCTCCGCGCGGTACGTGCTCGGGCTGCGCGAGGCGCTGCGCGGACGCGTGGACGTGGACGAGCTGGCGTGGGCCGGTGGTGGGCGGGCAACGGCCGGGCTGCGCGATGCGCTCTGGTACCCGTTCGCCCTCCCGCGCGCTGCGCGCGGCGCCGACCTCCTCCACTGCACGACGTTCCGGGGCCCGCCGCTGCGCTCGCCCGTCCCGCTCGTCGTCACGGTGCTCGATCTCTCGGTGCTCCGGTACCCGCGGCTCTTCAACCGCTGGACGCGCGCGTACAGCCGTCTCGCCGTCCCGCGCGTCGTGCGCGTGGCGCGCCGGCTGATCGCCATCTCGGAGTTCACGAAGCGAGAGCTCGTCGACTTGCTCGACGTCGACCCCGAGCGCGTACACGTGATCGGCGTGCCGGCCCGTCCGGGCCTCTCGCCCGAGGGCGAGCGCGCAGACGGCGAATACGTGCTCGCAGTCGGCACGATCGAACCGCGCAAGAACCTCGCGCGCGCGGCCGAGGCGGCGCGGCGTGCGGGCGTCGAGCTGCGCGTCGCGGGCGCGCGCGGCTGGGGTGACGTCGCGACGAACGGCGTGCGCTGGCTCGGCGAGGTCTCCGACGACGAGCTCGCCCGGCTGCTGCGCGGCGCGCGGGCGCTCGTCTACCCGTCGCTCTACGAGGGGTTCGGAATCCCGATCCTCGAGGCGATGGCCGTCGG
>Ga0137368_10003178_pt1 | contig 17518 bp, 14 predicted proteins | sample SagtaG_13_FD_104917 | JGI IMG/M metagenome (GOLD analysis project Ga0137368, IMG submission 104917) | Vadose zone soil microbial communities from Sagehorn Ranch, Mendocino, California, USA - Sage1_L_100_16 metaG | ecosystem: Environmental > Terrestrial > Soil > Vadose zone | place: USA...
GGGCCGAGCTCGTCGCCTTGCCATACTTCGCTTGACACCACGACGACAGCCCGTTCTGAGCGGGGGAATGGAGCGTCGAACGATGAAGACCTATGCGATCCTGCGCAGGAGCGGCTGGCGGTCGCCGGAGGAGCTCGAGGAGGCCGCCGGGCGGTCGAAGCGCGTCGGCGACGAGGAGATGGCGGACGAGGTCCGGTGGATCCGAAGCTACGTTCTCGAGGAAGGCGGCGGCTCGGTCGGCACGGTCTGCATCTACCAGGCCACCAGCCCCGAAGCGATCCGCAAGCACGCCTCGCTCGCCGACCTGCCGGTCGACGAGATCGTCGCGGTAGCGGACACCGTGATCGTGCGGCCCGATCCGCAGCCGGCGCCGGTCTGAGAGGCTCGGCACGCAGGAGGGGGCGTTCACGTCCCCTCCCCGGCGCCCCGTAGGCTTCAGGCAGGCTTTGCGGTCGTAGTGGAAGGCGTAGCCGGCTTGTCGAGCTCCTGAGGGCGGGCGTGGGCTTCTCGGCCGAAGACAGCCTGATCCTCGTCGGCCTGCTGGCAGCGGCCGCGGCGCTCCTGGCGGCCTCTCAGCTCGTGCGGGTTCCATACCCGGTCCTGCTCGTCCTCGGGGGTCTCGGGCTCGGGTTCCTGCCCGGCATGCCGCGAATCGAGCTGGCGCCGGATCTCGTCCTCGTCGCGGTCCTGCCGCCCCTCCTCTACGGCACCGCCTTCTTCACGTCGCTCCGCGACCTGCGCTCGAACGTCCGTCCGATCGGGCTGCTCGCCGTCGGCCTCGTGCTGACGACGACGCTCGTGGTCGCCGCTGTCGCGCACGCGGTCATCCCGGGTCTCAACTGGGCGACCGCGTTCGTCCTCGGCGCGATCGTCTCACCGACGGATCCGACCGCGTCGGCGGCGATCGCCGAGCGGCTTGGGCTTCCGCGCCGGCTTGCGGCCCTCATCGAGGGCGAGAGCCTCGTCAACGACGGCACTGCGCTGGTCGCCTACCGTTTCGCGGTCGCAGCCGTCGTCACCGGCACCTTCTCGCTCGCCGCAGCCTCCGGCCGCTTCGTCCTCAACGTCGTCGGCGGAATCGTCATGGGCCTGGCCGTCGGCGTCGTCATCCGCCAGGTTCGGCGAAAGCTCGACAACCCTCCGGTGGAGATCACGATCTCGATCCTCAGCGGCTACTTCGCCTACTTGCCGGCCCAGGCGGTCGGAGTCTCGGGCGTCCTCGCCGCCGTCACAGTCGGCATCTACATGGGCTGGCACACCCCCGAGCTCACGACGGCGCAGACCCGGCTCCAGGGCAACGCCGTCTGGGAGATCCTCTTCTTCCTCCTGAACGCGGGCCTGTTCGCCCTCATCGGCCTCCAGCTGCCGGTGATTCTCGACGGCCTCTCCGGCTACTCGTGGGGAACGCTCATCGGCTACGCGCTGCTCGTCGGCACCACGGTCGTCGCGGCGCGCTTCGCGTGGATCTTCGTGACGACTTACGTCCCGCGTCTCCTGATCGGGCGCAGCCGCCGATCCGATCCCCTGCCGCCGTGGCGGCCGAAGATCGTCCTCGCCTGGTCGGGGATGCGCGGTGCCGTCTCGCTCGCGGCCGCGCTCGCGCTGCCGCTCACGACCGACGCGGGCGCGCCGTTCCCCGATCGCGAGCTGATCGTGTTCCTGACCTTTTCCGTCATCCTGGGAACACTTGTCATCCAGGGGCTGACGTTGCCGGGCCTCATCCGCTTGCTCGGCCTCGAGGACGACAGGCTCGCGGAGAAGGAGGACACGAAGGCTCGAATCCACGCGGCCGAGGCCGGGCTCGCCCGCCTGGAGGAGCTCGTCGACGAGGACTGGGTGCGCGAGGACACAGCCGAGCGATTGCGCGGTGCGTACGACTTCCGCCGCTCGCGCTTCCAGGCCCGCTTCGACACCACGGACGATGGCTCGATCGAGCAGCGCTCAACGGACTTCCAGCGCCTCCGCCGCGAGCTGCTCGAGGCGGAGCGCGCGGCAATTCTCGCGCTCCGACGCGAGGGGCGGATCGGCGACGACGTCATGCGCAGAGTCGTGCGCGACCTCGACCTCGAGGAGGCGCGCCTGGATCTGTAGGGAATGCCGCCGCGCCGTTCGCGTTGGTCCAGAGAGGGAAAGCGACCGAAGGAGCCCGAATGCGCCTCGAAGGAATCCACCACGTCACAGCGATCACGGCCGACGCGCCGGGCAACGTCGACTTCTACGCCCGGCTGCTCGGGCTGCGGCTCGTGAAGAAGACGGTCAACCAGGACGATCCGACCGTCTACCACCTCTTCTACGCCGACGAGCGGGGCTCGCCGGGCTCGGACATCACCTTCTTCGAGTACCCGGGCGCACGGCGTGGTCGCGCCGGCGCGGGCATGGTGAACCGCGTCGTCTGGCGCGTCGGCTCCGAGGACGCGCTCGACTTCTGGGAGGAGCGCCTGCGGGCGGAGAGCGTCCCCGTCTCGCGCAACGACGGCCGCCTTACCTTCTCCGACCCCGAAGGCCTGGGCCTGGAGCTGGCGGTCGTCGACACCGAGGACGAGCCACTCGTCGCCGAGCATCCCGAGATCGCGGCCGAGCTCGCGATCCAGGGCTTCGACGGTGTCCGCGCCTACTCGCTCGACCCGGCCGCGAGTCGCAGCTTCCTCGAGCAGACCCTCCGCTTCGAGCCGCGGGGAGAGCGCGATTTCGAGGCGCGGGGCGAGCGTCGCGGATCCTTCTACGAATACGAGCAAGCCCGAGAGACCGGGATCGGCGGCGCGGGAACCGTGCACCACGTCGCCTGGGCGTCGCCGCCCGAGGAGCACGAGGGCTGGCGCAAGCGGGTGATCGAGGGCGGCGGCTCTCCGACGCCGGTCATCGACCGCTACTACTTCCGCTCGATCTACTTCCGCGAGCCGAGCGGCGTCCTCTTCGAGATAGCGACGATCGGCCCCGGCTTCACGGCTGACGAGCCGCTCGAGCACCTCGGCGAGCGACTCTCGCTGCCGCCGAGCTTCGAGCATCGGCGGGAGCAGCTCGAGCCCGTCCTCACTCCCCTTCCAAATCCTAGGGAGAGCTGGGCCGCACGCTGAGCGGGCTCACGTTCAGAACCCGCCCCGCCGCGGCCGAGCCCGACGGAGCGCTCGTCCTCTTCCACGGCCGCGGCACGGACGAGAACGACCTCTTCCCGCTGCTCGACGCCCTCGACCCCGAAAGGCGTCTCCTTGGCGCCACACCGCGGGGGCCGTTGTCGCTTCCCCCGGGCGGGGCTCACTGGTACGTCCTCGGCGAGCTCGGTTACCCGGATCCCGAGACCTTCAGCGACTCCTACGAGGCTGCCTCGGCCTGGCTCCAGGATCTAGCCCAGGAGCAGGGGATCCCCCCGGAGCGCACCGTCCTCGGCGGCTTCTCGCAGGGCGCGGTGATGAGCTACGCGCTCGGGCTCGGCGCGGATCGACCTCGGCCGGCCGGCGTGCTGGCGCTCAGCGGCTTCGTCCCCACCGTCGAGGGCTTCGAGCTCGACCTCGAGCGACCGCTCCCGCCGATCGCGATCGGCCACGGCGCCCACGACCCGGTAATCGGGGTCAAGTGGGGTCGCCGCGCGAAGGAGCTCTTCGAGCAGGCGGGTGCAGACGTTCTCTACCGCGAGTCGCTGTTCCCCCACGCCGTCGACCCCGGGTTTCTCCTCGAGCTCGCTCCGTGGGTCCGCGAAGCGATCGCCGGCGTCAGAACGCGCTGATCGCCCGGGCCCGCGGCCGGGACGGGCGATGCCGACGGAACACGGGTTGCTCTCGCGTTGCCGGCACCGGCCGGGAGAGGCCCGGGGCGGTGACGTCGAGCGTTGCGGAGGCGGCCCGCTCCTGGAAGACCCCGCCGTCGAGCGCCTTGGCGATGGCGAAGACCGGATGAGCCGTGCCGCCGGCGAACGACGTCGACATGTAGTCGCCGACCATCCGGCCCTGGCTCGTGCTCGCGATCCACGCAAGGCTCATCGGGCCGCTCAGCTGCTGAGGCGCGCTCCAGGTCGCGCCGCCGTCGAGCGACGAGACGAAGCCGACGGTGAGCTGGCACGAGCTCGAGCTGCAGCTGCTGACCGGGTAGTAGTAGTAGCCGAGCGCGAGGTGAGCGCTGCTTCCCGAGATCGAGGTGTCGGCGGCAATTCCGGGGATGAAGTGGTCGACGGTGCTCGTCGTCGCGTCGATCGGGATCCGCGTGACGGCCGACCAGGTGAGCCCGTCCGTCGAGGTGCTCACGACGATGTCGTTCTGCGCGCAACTCGCCCGGAAGCGGCAGTCCTGCCAGACGACGTAGACCTTGCCGGAGCCATCGACCTCGGCCGATGGCAGCGGCGAGGTGCGCAAGCCGCCCGCGACTCCGTGATCCGTGATGTTGGCAACCGTCGTCACGGTCGACCAGCTGGCTCCCCCGTCCGTCGAGCGGAACGAGCGGATCGCGACGTCGTTCGCCGAGTACGGGACGATGACGTTGCCGTTCGGCTGGACAACCGGCTGGCCCCCAAGCCCGGAGGGGTTACCGGCCGGCGAGACTGGAGCGCTCCAGGTGAGGCCGCCGTCCGTCGACGTGCTCATCTCCAGCAGGTTGCCAAGCCCGTTGTCGTCCCACTCCGTGTAGCAGTTGCCGTAGTACGGGCTGGACGACCAGGTGTCGCAGCCGATCCAGTTCTTGTCGTAGAAGCTGGTCGGGGTGAGGGAGACGGTGACCGGGTTTTGCCAGGTCAGCCCCCCGTCGGTCGAGCGACTCGTCACCACGGCGCTCGGCGCACCGAGCAAGGACGACCCGGCCGACCCGAACGCCAGCCCCGAGACCATCCAGACGTCGTGAAGGGGGTCGTAGGCGACGGCCGGGTCGCTGATGCGCGCCCAGGTGCCGCCCTCGTAGACCGTGGTGCCGGGGAGCACACCGGTCGTCCACGTCCGGCCCGCATCGTGCGAGGTCGACCAGGCGATGTTGCTGGCGCCCCCGTCGAAGAACCGCCCGGTCTGAAAGACGCCGACGATCGTCGAGCCGAAGCCGAACGAGTCGGGCTCGACCTGGGTCTTGTGCTGGCTCGAGGTGTTCGTGTACGGGTCGGAGCCGATCGGCTTCGCCAGCACGCTCGCCGACGCGACTGTCGCCGCGAGCACGACGCCCAGTACCGCCGCCGCAACGAGCGGCCACCTCCCCGCTCCCCGCTGCCCTCGCTTTCCCAAGATCACGGGCCGCTAGAAGGCGCGGATCGCCCGGATCAGGCGGCGCCGTTCGAAGACGGGCTTCTCTCGCGTTGCCGGCATGGGCCGGGAGAGGCCCGGCGCGGTCACGTCGAACGTGGCGGAGGCGGCGCGCTGCTGGAAGACCCCGCCGTCGAGGGCCTTGGCGATCGAGAAGACGGGGTGCGCCTTGCCGTCCGCGGTGAACGAGGTCGACGTGTAGTCGCCGACCATCCGGCCCTGGCTCGTGTTCGCGATCCACGCAAGGTTCATCGGGCCGAAGACCCGCTGGGGCGCGCTCCAGGTCGCGCCGCCGTCACGCGACGAGACGAAGCCGAAAGTGAGCTGGCACGTGCTCGAGCTGCAGCTGCTGACCGGGTAGTAGTAATAGCCGAGCGCGAGGTGAGCACTGCTCCCGGAGGTCGAGGAGTCGACGCCGATCCCCGGGAGGAAGTGATCGACGGTGCTCGTCGTCGCGTCGATCGGGATGCGAGTGACAGCTGACCAGGTCACCCCGTCCGTCGAGGTGCTCATGACGATGTCGTTCTGGGCGCAGCTCGCCCGGAAACGGCAGTCGTGCCAGACGACGTAGACCTTGCCGGAGCCGTCGACCTCCGCCGAGGGCAGCGGCGGGTCACGAAGCCCGCCCGCAACGCCGTGACGGGACTGGCTCGCCACGAGCACGGCGCTCGTCCAGCTCGCACCGCCGTCGGTCGAGCGGAAGGCCCGGATCGAGCCGTAGTTGGCCGTGTACGGGACGACGACCGTCCCGTTCGGCTGGGCGAGCGGCTGGCCGCCGAGGCCCGAGGGCGTACCGCTCGGCGAGAGCACGGGCCCCCAGGTGAGGCCGCCGTCGGTCGAGGTGCTCATCTCCAGCCGGTTGCCGAGGCCGTTGTCGTCCCACTCCGTGTAGCAGTTGCCGTAGTACGGGCTCGAAGGCCAGGCGTCGCAGGTGATCCAGTTCTTGTCGAAGAACGTTCCGGGCGCGGTCGCGACCGTGACCGGGTTCTGCCAGGTGAGGCCGCCGTCCGTCGAGCGACTCACCAGCACGGCGGCGCCGCTCACGGATGCGTCGATCGCGAGCCCGGAGACCATCCAGACGTCGTGGCGCGGGTCGTAGGCGACGGCCGGGTCGCTGATACGCGCCGACGGGCCTCCCTGGTAGACTGTTGTGCCCGGCAGGACGCCCGTCGTCCACGTGTGGCCGGCGTCGCGCGAGGTCGCCCAGGCGATGTTGCTGGCGCCGCCGCCGAAGAACCGGCCTGTCTGGAAGACGCCGACCACGGTCGAGCCGAAGGCGAACGAGTCGGGCTCGAGCTGGGTCTTGTGCTGGCTCGACGTGTTGGTGTAGGGATCGGAGCTGATCGGCTTCGCAAGCACGCTCGCCGACGCGGCCGCCGCGACGAGGAGGACGCCGAGCGCCGCCGCGGCGAACAGCCGTCTCCGCGCTCCCCGCTGCCCTCGCTCCCCCAAGATCACGGGCCGCTAGAAGGCGCGGATCGCCGCGGCCCGCGACCGGAACGAGCGGTGGAGACGGAAGGCGGGCTTCTCTTGCGTGGCCGGCACCGGCCGCGAGATGCCCGGGGCGGTCGCGTCGAACGTCGCGGAGGCGGCGCGCTGCTGGAAGACTCCACCGTCGAGCGCCTTGGCGATCGAGTAGATCGGATGCGCCTTGCCGTCGGCGGTGAACGACGTCGAGATGTAGTCGCCGACCATCCGGCCCTGGCTCGTGTTCGCGATCCACGAGAGGGTCATCGGGCCTGCGACGCGCTGCGGCGCGCTCCAGGTCGCTCCGCCGTCCAGGGAGGAGATGAAGCCGGCGGTGAGCTGGCACGTGCTCGAGCTGCAGCTGCTGACCGGGTAGTAGTAGTAGCCCACTGCGAGGTGGGCGGTACTCCCGGAGGTCGCCGCGTCGACGCCGATGCCCGGGATGAAGTGGTCGACGCTGCTCGACGTCGGGTCGATCGGGATGCGCGTAACGGCCGACCAGGCGACGCCGTCGGTCGACGTGGTCAGGACGATGTCGTTCGCGGGGCAGCCCGAGCGGAAGCGGCAGTCCTGCCAGGCGACGTAGACCTTGCCGGCGGCATCGACCTCGGCCGTGATCAGCCCGCCGCCCCGCAGCCCGCCTGCCGGGTTGTGCTCGATGTCGCTCGCGACTACGACCGAGGACGTCCACGTATTGCCGCCGTCCGTCGACCGGAACGCTCGGATGCTGCTGGAGTTGTAGGGGACGACGACCGTCCCGTTCGGCTGGACTACGGGCTGGCCGCCGAGACCGGATGGGACCGGCGGTAGGCGAACCGGCCCCCAGGTGAGGCCACCGTCCGTCGACGTGCTCATCTGGATCTGGTTTCCGAGCCCGTTGTCGTCCCACTCCGTGTAGCAGTTCCCGTAGTGGGGGCTCGACGGCCAGGTGTCGCAGGTGATCCAGTTCTTGTCAAAGAAGGTTCCAGGCGCGGTCGCGACCGTGACCGGGTTCTGCCAGGTGAGACCGCCGTCCGTGGAGCGGCTTGTCAGGACTGCCGCACCGCTCACGGACTGGTTGATCGCGAGCCCGGAGACCATCCAGACGTCGTGCATCGGGTCGTAGGCGACCGCCGGGTCGCTGATGCGCGCCCACGGGCCTCCCTGGAAGATGGTGGTGCCGGGTAGCACGCCGGTCGTCCACGTGTGGCCCGCGTCCTGCGAGGTCGCCCAGGCGATGTTGCTCGCGCCACCGCCGAAGAACCGTCCCGTCTGGAAGACGGCGACGACCGTCGAGCCGAAGCCGAACGAGTCGGGCTCGAGCTGGGTCTTGTGCTGGCTCGACGTATTCGTGTACGGATCGGAGCTGATCGGCTTCGCAAGCACGCTCGCCGACGCGACCGTCGCGACGAGTAGTGCGCCGAGTGCCGCTGCGGCAGCAAGCAGCCGCCCCGCTCCCCACCGTCCTCGCTCCCCCACGATGGCGCGATCTTACTGCTTCCTGCCGGATTCGCCTAGAGCGCGGGTGAGGGTGCTAGGGTCGCGATGAGGAGTGAGGGTGGCGAAGCGGGTGCTCGAGAAGCAGGAAGAGCGGGCAGGCTCCGCTGACGCTCGCGATGAGCTGGAGGCGCTCAAGGAGACGCTGCGCGAGCGAGCGAGCGCGATCGCCGAGCGCGAGCGCGAGCTCGAGCGGGAGCAGCGCAAGCTCGAGCTCCACGAGCGGCGGCTCGGACGGAAGGTGCGAGCCCTGCGGGTGCAGCGCGACTGGTTCGCCCCGATCAAGAGCAAGATCGCGGAGCGGACGGACGATCGCGCGAAGCTCGACCGGCGCACCGCGAAGCTTGCGAAGGCCGAGCAGGCGCTCGCCCGGCGCGAGGAGAAGCTGGCCGCGAGACGGACCGAGCTCGAAGGCGAGGGCCGCACGCTCGAGGATCGGAGCCGATCGCTCGAGGGGGATCGCGACGAGCTGGAGAGAGCCCGCGCCAGGGTCGAGGAGCAGCGTGGCGAGGTCGAGAAGGCTCGTGCCGAGGCCGAGAGAGCGCGGGTCGAGGTCGAGGAGCGGGCGACGCAGCTGGAGAGCCGCGACCGGGAGCTCGAGGCCGTGCAGGCTGCGCTCGCCGAGCAAGAGTCCGAGGTGATGCGCCGTGCCGAGGAGCTGACCGGCAGCGAGCGCCAGGGGCGCGAGCAGCTCGACCGCGACGCGGCGGTGCTCAGCGAGCGCGAGAGCGAGCTCGAGCGACTGCGTGAGGAGGTCTCGGCCGAGGGCGAGTCGGTGGCCGCGAAGGCGCGAGACTTCGAGCAGAGGCTCGGCGAGCTCGAGCGGCGCGAGGGGCTGCTTGCCGACCTCGACGCGCGAGCAGCGGAGGTCGAGGCGGCGGAGCGGCAAGGCGAAGGGATCGCCGCGAAGCTCGAAGAGCGGGAGAGCTCGCTCGCCGGGCGCGGGCAAGAGCTCCAAGCCGAGGCATCGGCGCTGGCCGAGCGCAGGCAAGAGCTCGAGGCCGAGGCATCGGCGCTGGCCGAGCGCGAGCAGGAGACGGAGCGCCGCGCCTCTGCGCTCGAGAGGCGCGAGCGCGAGGTGGCGGCAGCCGCGGAGGAGACAGAGGCATTGACGGGCACTCTCGACGAGCGCGAGCGCGCCGTCGCAGCGCGCGAGGTGGCGCTGGGGACGGAGAAGAAGGAGCTCGACGAACGCGAGCGGAAGCTCCGTCGCAAGCGAGGCCGGCAGGGCGCGGCCCCGGCCGCCGGTCGCCGCCCGCCGCCGGCGGACCCGGACTTCGTCTCGACGGCGCTCTTCGCCCGCGAGCGCGATCTCGAGAAGCGCGCGGCCGAGGTCGAAGGCGTCGAGGAGAGAATCGCCGAGGCTCGCGGCGAGCTGGAGAAGCTCGAGCACGGCCTCGAGGAGCGAGAGCGGACGCTCGCGCGCCTCCAAGCCGACTTCGACCAGGAGCGGCAGGCGGGGGCCGAGATGGTCCGGACGGTCGAAGCGCGCGAGAACGCCCTCGCCGACGCGGAGGCGGACCTCGCCGCCCGGGCCGCCGAGGTGGCCCGCCGGGAGCAAGCGGCCGACGAGACGCGGCAGGGTCGCGAGCAGGAGCTCGAGCGGGTTCGCAAAGCAGCCGCCGACCTCGCAGCCCGGGAGAGAGCGCTTGCCGATGCTCAGGATGAGCTGGCGCGGCGGTCGCAGCCCCCGCCGGTGCCGACGAGCTTCCTAGCCGGGCTCGAGGCGCTCGCGGCCGCAAGCCACGAGCGCCGCACAAGGAGCGACCTGAGCTAAGCCCTCCTAGCTCCAGGTCCGGGCTAGTAGGCCGCGGCCCAGGTCAGGTAGCCGAAGTAGCGGTTCCCGCTCGGGCTTGCCGGGTCGCCGGCGAAGCCGTAACCCGGGAATGCGGCGGCGTAAGCCGCAGCGTCCGAGCGCAGCCTCTGAACGATCTGCGCCGGCGTCCCGGCACAGCTCCCGCTCGCGATGCAGAGCGCGGCGACGCCCGTCATGTGCGGCGAGGCCATGCTCGTCCCGGAGATCGTGTTGTAGCCGCCGTTCCGCCAGGTCGACTCGATGCAGACGCCCGGAGCCGCAATCGTGTGGCTCTGGTCGCTTGCCGACACGGCGAAGCTGCTGAAGTCGGCGTACGTGTCGTCGACGTCGGTCCGGCACGTGGCGGCTGCGCTGCCCCCCGGCAAGCCGTCGAAGTCGGCCACGGCCGTCACGCTCAGTACCTCGTTGTACGCGGACGGCACCTGGCCTGCGAGATCCGAGGCGCTGTTCCCCGCGGCGACGACGTACGTGACGCCGGCTGCGACCGAGCGGCAGATCGCCTGATGCAGCGCGTCCCGGTTCGAGAGCCCGCAATTGCCGTCGTCGGATCCGCCTCCCCCGAGGCTCATGTTCGCGACTGCGATGTTGTTCGCCGGATCGCCGTCGGTCCGGGTCGACGTCACCCAATCGATGCCGCAGATGACCTGTGACCATGTCCCCGAGCCCGCGCTGTTCAGAACCTTGACCGCGTAGAGGTTCGCTCCGGGAGCGATCCCGACTACGCCGATGCCGTTCTCGCGCGCGGCGATCGTGCCGGCGACGTGGCTGCCGTGGCCGTTGTCGTCGTTCGGCGCCTTGCGCGTACGGACGCAGTTCTTGCCGCTGCGGACCGGTGCGAGATCGGGATGATTGAGCTCGATCCCCGTGTCGATGACCGCGACGTTGACACCGGCTCCGTCGTTGGCGAGCGTCTGCGTCGAGCCGTCCGTCGAAGCCTCGATCCGCCGCACGCCGGTCGGCGCGCTCTGCGCGAGCGCGTGCACGCGCCGGTCTGGCACGACATAGGCGACCTGCATGTCGTAGCGGAGGGCGCGGAGGGCCGCCGGCGTCAGCCGCGCCGCGTAGCCGTGGAGGGCGCTCGAGTAGACGTGGAGCACATCCGCGCCGATCGACTTCTCGTGCGCCGCGGCGACAGCACTGGACTTGGCGGTCGGCTTCAGGACGACGATGTACCGGCCTGGAACCGAGCGCCCGGCAACCGCGTTCGAGACGACCGTCAGCGCCACCGAGACGACGACCAGGACGAGTAGCAACTGCTTCTTCATGCAGAGACCCCCAGAGAGAACGACCCCGTACAGTCAAGTCTGAGCGTAGTTCGCTTCCGCGCGAGTGTCTATGGGCCGCTCCGGCGGATCGCACGCGTCAGCTGAATCCGCCGGCGGGGCTCGCCCACGTGCTCGACCTGGAGCGTCGTGTGCTCGAGGTGGAACTCGCGCGCGAGCATCTGCTCGAGCGTGCGCCGCCTCGCGTGACAGTCCTCGCCGCGGCCGACGAGCACGTGCGCGGAGAGGGCCGGGAAGCCTGACGTGATCGTCCAGATGTGGAGGTCGTGCACCTCGACGACCCCCTCGGCCGCCGCCATGCGCAGCCCCACCTCGCGCGCATCGATTCCCGCCGGGGTTGCCTCGAGCAGGATTGCGATCGAGTCGCGGACGATCGTCCACGAGCTGGCGAGAATCAATATTCCGATGGCGACCCCAGCCAGCGCGTCGGCCTGCTGCCAGCCGATCGTGAGCACGACGAGCGCAGCCACGATGACCCCGGCCGAGCCGGCGAGATCCGCCAGGACGTGGCGAAAGGCCGCCTGCACGTTCAGGTTGTCGTCTCCCGCCCGTACGAGGATCGAAGCCGACGCCAGGTTTACCGCCAACCCGACGAGCGCGACCGCGAGCATCCAGCCGCCGAGGATGCGTGGGGAATGGTCGAGGCGCCGGATCGCTTCGACGAAGACCCAGATCGCGATCGCGACGAGCGCGACCCCGTTCGCGAGCGCTGCGAGGATCTCGGCGCGCCGGTAGCCGAAGCTCCGCTTCGGAGTCGCCGGCCTGCCCGCGAGCCAGGCCGCGAAGAGCGCGAGCCCGAGCGCCGAAGAGTCCCCGAGCATATGGCCCGCGTCGGCAAGGAGGGCAAGGCTGCCCGTCAGCAGGCCACCGACGATCTCTGCGACCGTGTAGGAGGCGGTGAGGACGAGGACGAGCGCGAGCGCGCGTGAGCTGCGGGCGCGGTTTCGGTGCTCGCGGTGCTGGGTCACTTGCCCGTCGGCGGCCTGATCGAGATCGCGCCGTTGAAGTCGCCGTAGTCGTGGAGCATGAAGTGGCTCTGCGCGATCATCTCCGCCTCGAGCACGCGCCCGGACTCGTCCACGGCCAGCCGGAACCAGGCCGGGAACGGTTGGGCGTGGAATGCCGCGAGCGTTTTGAGCCTGCTCCGGGGACGCCAGGGGCCGAGGATCCGCGCGTGTGCCGCTCCGTTCCACATGAACAGCTCCGACACGCTCAGGCCGGAGAAGGAACTGCGCTCCCAGCGTCCGCTGTGGAGGTCCCAGCGGCGTCGCCCGATGATCACCAGGCGGTAACCCGTCGAGCTTCGAAGTCGGAGCCGGTTCGGCGCCTGGACCGCGATGTGGCTGACGACGGCCCCCCGCCCCGAGCTCAGCCGCTCCACGTACCGCCAGGAGCGAAGCGCGCCCATCGTCTTCTGCACCCGGGCGAACAGGGCCGAGCCGGACCGCGGCAGCCTCGCCGGAAGCCCGAAGGCGAGCTCGGATCCGCCGACGCGCACCGAGAGCCTGGCCGGCGAGCCGCTCATGACGCCGCCCTCGACCCGTGAGCAACCGGTGCCGCATTGCGTCGGGTCGACCTGCCGTCCGTCGAGGCTCACGGCGAGGTCAGAGGTCGGCAACGGCGTCTGAGCGCGAAACGCCGCAACCTCGACGGGCCCGCCCGGCCGCGCCGCGATCCCGACGAGCAGGTCGCGGTCGTGCTTCGCGAGCATGAGCGCCGAGCGATCTTTCGCGATGGGAGCCCCGCCCGTGCTCTTCGTTCCCTTCCCGCCGACGACGAACGCCGCAGACACGACGGCGACGATGAGCGCGGTCGCCGCGACCGAGAGCGCGATCCAGGCGATGCGGCTCATGCGAGCCCTGCCGCGGCTAGGCCTATGGCGTCGGCGAGATCGTTCGCGCGACGTAGATGACGACCTGTGACCCCGCGGGCGCGCTCCGGCCTGCTGCCGGGCGCTGCCGGAGAACGTGGTCCTTCTGGCTCTGGTCGGTCGCGGGCCGGTCAACGCTCCGCACGGTGAAGCCCGCCTCGATCAGCGTTCGCCGCGCAGCGTCCTCGTCCTGGCCGACGACGTTCGGCACCGTGACGAGCGGCCGCGTGCCCGGCCCGACTGAGACGTCGATCCGGACCAGCGAATGCGCGGTTGTCCGCGAGCCGCCGGGAGGCTGCTGCGAGACGACGACGCCGCGGGGACGGCTCGACCGCGCGGGGTAGGAGTCGACGCGGAACCCGGCTCGCTCCAGGCGCGCGACGGCCTGCCGCTGCGCGAGGCCCACGACGTTGGGCACCGTCGGAAGGGCCGCGACGTCGGAAGGGCTCGTCGCGCTTCCCTGCGAGGGGCCCGTGGAGACGCTGATCCCGATGGGCGACCCCTTCGGCGCGGGAGTTCCTGACTGCGGGGCCTGCGCGACGACGATGCCCTTGGTCTCTGACGAAGGCACGCGCGAGACGCTCACGCGGAAACCAAGGCGGCGGATCGTCGCCTTGGCCTTCGCCTCCGTCAGTCCCTCCACAGCCGGTACGCTCGAGGGCCGCGGCCCCTGCGAGACGCTGAGCAGGACGGTTGATCCCCTCTTCGCCTCGCCCCCGGTGGCAGGCGCCTGCTTCACGACGCGTCCCTTCGGCTGCGGGGAGAAGACCCGCTCGCTTCGACCCCTCAGCTTCGCAGCCTCGAGGTGCTCGAACGCCTTCGCGACCGGCAGCCCGACCACGTCGGGCACCTCGATCGTCGAGGGCCCGCGCGCGACGGTGATCGTCACTGTCCCGCCCCGGTCGAGCTCGGTTCCGGCCACCGGGTCCTGGGAGAGCACGGTCCCGAGCCTCGCCCCTTCGGCTACACGTCCCCGAACGTCCGCGGGGTAGCCGCGCTGGCCGAGCTGCGCCATGGCGGTAGCCGTCCGCAGGCCGACGACGTTGGGCACATGGCTCGTCGCGGCCGAGGTCCCGTCATCACGGGTGATGAAATACGCAGCCCCGAGCCCGCCGATGACGAGCGCGAGCAGAAGCACGAGCCACGGCCACAGGAGGGGCCGCCGGGGCGGCGGGGTAGCGTCGGACTGCATCACTGCGCGGCGTCGAAACATCGGGCGTCTGATCCCTCCTCACCCTAAGTTTAGCCGTGTTCGACGTGAAGATCAGGCAGCCAGCGCAGCCACGACGGTAGGTACCAGTTGGCATCGCCGAGCAGCTTCATGCTCGCCGGCAGCAGGACGGTGCGGATGAGCGTTGCATCGATCAGGAGCGAGACCGCGACCCCGAAGCCCATCTGCTGGAACATGACGAGATCGCCGCGGGCGAAGCCCGAGAAGACGGCGATGATGATCAGCGCCGCCCCCGTGATCAGTCGGGCGGTCGAGGCGACTCCGTGCGCGACCGATTCCTCGTTGTCGCGGGTGCGCACGAAGCGCTCCCGGATCCGGCTGAGCAGGAAGACGTGGTAGTCCATCGAGAGCCCGAACAGCACGGAGAAGAGGAAGAGCGGCACCCAGGCCTCGATCGTCTCGACCCGCTGGAAGCCGAAGAGCTCGTTCCCCATCCCTTTCTGGAAGACGAGCACGAGCAGGCCGTAGGCCGCGCCGACCGAGAGCAGGTTAAGCACGATCGCCTTCAAAGGAACGACGATCGAGCGAAACGAGATCGTCAGGAGCACGAAGCTGAGGCTGAGGACGAACGCGAAGACGATCGGCAGCCAGCGGTGGACGAGCGCGAAGTAGTCGAGGCTCTCGGCCGTCTCGCCTGTGACGAGCACGCGCGCGTCGGAGTTCCCGAAGACCTCTGGGACGACGGTCTTGCGAAGCCGCCGCACCGCGTCGTAGGCAGGCTCGTCCCGGCTGTCGCCGGCGGGGAGCGCCGAGACGACGGCGATGCGGCTGTCCGAATGAATCTCGACGTTCGGGCGCAGGAACGCCTTGTCGCCGGCCATCCGGCTGTAGAGCCGGCGGATCTCCCGAGCCACCTCGGGCGAAGAGACGTCGCCGTCGACGACCACCTGGACGTCGTCGAGCGTCCCCAGTCCGAAGTCCCGGTTCAGCGCAATGAAGCCCTGCTTCGAGAGGAAGCGGTCGGGAGTCGTCCGGATGCCGACGAACCCGGTCTTGAGCGACAGGACAGGAACCGAGAGCGCGAGCAGGAGCGCGACCGAGAGGGTCGTCGTGAGCGCCGGGCGGCGCATCACGCCGCGCACGACCGCCGTCCACACGCGTCCTTCCCGTCCGGTGCCGCCTTCGGCCGAGCGCCCGACGACGGGGATCCGCAGCGCGTTGATCCGGTCTCCGAGCAAGCCGAGCAGGGCGGGCAGGAGTGTCAACGCGGCGGCCACGGAGACGATCCCGACGAGGATCGCCCCGGTCGCCAGGCTGCGGAGAATCGTGTCGGGGACGAGCACCATCCCGAACATGGCGAGCACGAAAGCGATCCCGCTGAAGACCACCGCCCGGCTCGCCGTCTGCCCCGCCGTGTCGATCGCCGCGAGCTTGTCGAGACTGTGCCCGCGCTCCTCCCGGTAGCGGGAGACGATGAAGAGGGAGTAGTCGATCCCGAGCGCCAGCCCCATCCCCGAGAGCATGTTGATCGTGAAGACCGAGAGCTCGAAGGCCTGCCCGAGCAGCGCCGTCAGGCCGAGAGCGACGACGATCGAGACGAGCGCGAGCAAGATCGGCACGAGGCCGGCGACGACGGCGCCGAAGACGAGCAGCAGGACGATCAGCGCCACCGGCAGGCCAAACTCGAGCTCGCCCGAGCGCAGGTCGTCCTGCGAGAGCTGGTTCAGGTCGCGGTCGTAGGTCCACTCGCCGGTGATCGTCACGTCGAAGGGGCCTCCGTCGGCCCGTTGGACCTCGCGGATGACGTCCTCGACGTCGGCCTCCGGGTCGTGAATCAGGCCGACCGTGATCAGGGCCGAGTGGCGGTCCTTCGAGACGAGATCGGCGTGCCCCCGTTCGTAGGGGTTGTGCGCGACAACGGCCCCGGGCTTCCGGATTGCGGCCGTGAGAGCGGTCACCTTGCGCTTGAACTCCGGGCTCTCCGCCGTCAGCCCCGGCGAGCGGACGACGATCAGCTCGTTCACCTGGTTGTCCGGGTCGTACACGATGCGGGAGCCCATCAGGTCGTAGGCCTGCTCCGACTCGGGGTTGTTCGTGACGTTGCCCTCGGTCGTAAGGTCGCCGATGAAGGCGCCGGTCAGCACGACGCCCACGACGAGCGCAACGGCCCACGCGGCGAGCACGCGCCACGGATGGAGCGCGGACGACATTGTGAGGCGTCGCATCGGCGTGAGTATCGTCCGTGGCCGTGCGCGAGTCACCGTACCTACGGGAGATCCGCGGGCTCGACCCCGTCGCCGATCACCGGCGGATCGTCTACCTCGATGTCTGCTTCGAGTTCCCCTGGGACACCACTCGCGCGCTCGAGCTCGCCCTTTTCCGGACGTTCGCGGTCCCCTCGATCGCGGCCCGGCTCGACTCGACCGGCGAGTTCGGCCGCGCGGCCCAGAAGCGCTACGACGACACCGATCTGATCCTCTCGACGATCGTCGAGGCGGGCTACGACAGCGAAGAGGGCAAGCGGGCGATCCGGCAGATGAACCGCATCCACGGGCGCTTCGAGATCACGAACGAGGACTTCCTGTACGTGCTGTCGTCGTTCGTCTTCGAGCCGATCCGCTGGAACGACCGCTTCGGCTGGCGCCCGCTGATCGAGACGGAGAAGCTCGCCACCTTCGAGTTCTGGCGCGAGGTCGGACGGCGGATGGCGATCAGGGACATCCCGGACCGCTACGACGAGTTCAAGCGCTTCAACGAGGAGTACGAGCGGCGCGAGTTCCGGCAGACGGAGGAGGCGCGAAGGGTCGGAGCCGCCACGCGAGACATGTTTCTCGCCTGGTTTCCGGGCTTGCCGCGCCGGCTCGGCGCGCCGGCGATCTACGCCCTCATGGACGAGCCGCTACTCGAGGCGTTCGGGTTTCCGCGACCGCCGGCCGCAGTACGGGCGGCCGTCGAAGGGGCGCTACGCGCGCGGGCGCGCGCCGTGGCGTTCCTGCCGCCTCGGCGGCGCCCGCGCCTGCGTGTCGAGCGGAGAACGAGGACCTATGGCCGCGAGTGGGCGCTCGAGGAGCTCGGCCCGGCCTAGGAGGGGTTTGGCGAAATACAGTGCTGTGCCGCCGGGCCGCGCTGCTCGCCCCGAGGCGGCGTCCTCCGTCGCGCCGATAGCGAACTGCTATCGGCGCTCCCTGCGTCCTTGCCTCGGAACGACCATCGCACCCCGGCGAC
>Ga0137368_10003180_pt1 | contig 17514 bp, 20 predicted proteins | sample SagtaG_13_FD_104917 | JGI IMG/M metagenome (GOLD analysis project Ga0137368, IMG submission 104917) | Vadose zone soil microbial communities from Sagehorn Ranch, Mendocino, California, USA - Sage1_L_100_16 metaG | ecosystem: Environmental > Terrestrial > Soil > Vadose zone | place: USA...
CCGCTCCCGCTGCTCGACCAGCCTCGTAGGTGCACGATGCCGTTCGCGGAGCCTGAGTCGTAGCAGTCGACGAGCGGGTCTCCGCAGGTCGTCGAGGCCCCCCCGCTCAGAGTGATGCGAACACCGATCTGCGAGGAGTTGACCGGCACCGACAGGGGGGCCGCAGTGTTGTCCCAGATCGAAAGGCCGTTGGCGAAGCCCGTGTTGGCGAGAGGCGTCGACGCGAGTACCGCGCCGGTAGTCTCGTTGACGAACGTCACCCGAGCGCGGGTCGGATCGACGTCGGGTACGGCGATCGGAAGGGATCCGCTCGAGTAGCTGAGTTGCTGGATCTGCACACGCGCGTGCGCGTTGATGGCCGGCACGACGCTGAGCCCGGGAATGAGGCCGAAGAACAGGGGGAGGTCGGCCTCCGTGAGCTTGAGGTCGACCATCCTGGCCGCGCACGGCGGCCCACCGTCGGAATAATCGCCGCCGCCCTGGTTCCAGTAGCTCGTCGAGTTGACGAGAACGTGGACGTTCGCCTGGTTCGACACCTGGAGGTTGTAAGGGGACGCCGCGCCCGGGTCGCCCCCATATTTGCGTGCACCGTTCACGATCGGCGAGTCGCTGCACGGCACCGTGAACAGGCCGCCTCCGGCGAGCGCCCCTGAGTCGGCCTGCATCTGAAGATGCCGCTTGTGCACGAACCAGTTCCCGACGTCGGCGACGAAGACCATGAAGCCGAAGAGCACGGGCAGCCACAGTGCGACCAGCACGAGCGCGGCACCGCGTTCCCCGTCGCGCGTGGCCGATAGGGAGACCATCACGAGCACCCCGCCGCGTAATTCGTCGGCCGGGCCTCGAGACGCATGTGGGAAGAGCCGGTGATCGTTGTCTGAGCAATGCCGATGCGCCCGCTGATGACCGGCAGCCAGTGATACGTCGCGCTCACCGTGACCTGCACCGGATCGCCGACGTTCGCCGTACCACTCGGGAAGCTGATGCAGACCCGAGCCGGACTGGGCAGCGACGCAGTGCCGCCGCTCCTGAGCTCGGCCGTGGTGGCTTCCTGGAGGATGTACTGCTGGAGCGACCCTCCTCCCGGATTCCTGTTGACGGCCGCCCAGCGCGCGCCCTCGTTCGCGAGGTGCGTCTCGTCGATCCAGTAGTTGAAGGCCTTGCCGAAATCGAGCATGGAGAACAGAAGGAGGGCCAGGATCGGCAGGATGAGGGCAAACTCGACCAGCGCGGTCCCCTCCTCTCCGCCGAGCCTCGGCAGGCGCCGCGGGAGTCTGATTCCGACGTCGCTCACGCAGCATCCTGGGCATCGCTTACCCGCGGCCGATCAGAGCGCATTTGCCACGCTGGTGAGCGGACCGCTGAGGTTCACGCCGATAGTCGTCAGGACGGGCACCGCGACCAGGGCGACGAGCAGCAGGACGAGCGAGTACTCGACCAGCGCCTGGCCCCTGTCGTTCCGGGCCGCTGCCCGGAGCTCTCGAATGTGTCCGAACATCCGTCCTCCCTTTCCCCACGAGTCTTCCCGGCGCCGCTTCCTGGGCGTCCTGCCGCAGACGGCGCCGGGATTTCCCGTTTCGTGCCTACAGTGCGTTCGCCACGCTGGTCAGCGTGGTCACGATGTTGCCGCCGAGCGTCGTCAGGATCGTGATCGCGGCGACCGAGACGAGCGCCAGGATCAGCGAGTACTCGACGAGCGCCTGCCCATCCTCGTTGCGAATCGAGGCAATCCATGCGCGCATCCAAATTCACCTCCTCCCACCCACAATCGAGCGCCCTCTTCTTCGAGGGACGCGTGGCCGGCTCGCGTGTGTTTCTCACGAGAACCACGACTCCAGCGACGATAGAACCCGGCTGGAGCCGGATAACCCCCCGTAGGTCTAGTTCGGGCTGGACTTCCGTCGGGTGCTGGCGGGGCGACCGCCATTGGATAGTTGCGGGAGATCGAGCCGAGAGATCCAGGCACCTACACGGGCGCGGCCGCGCAATCTCCGGCGCGAGCGCCTACGGGCAGGAGAGACGCGATGCGCAGACGAGATCGACACCGCCGACGGCTTCTCCGGAAGACGGCCGGTCGCCTGCTCGCGACGAGCCTCGCTTCCGTCGCGCTCTTCTTCGCGGGTGCCTCGGTCTCCGCGTGGGCGGGTAGCGAGGCTGGCGCGCTCCCCGGCTCGACCGACGAGACGGGCGAGGTATCGACAGCCGAGACGGCGACGGAACAGGGAACCGTTCCGTCCGAGCCTCCAGGATCCGAGGAGGATCCCTCCCGGCGCGTCCACCGACTCGTGCGGGCCTACGGGTCGCGTCCGGGGGCGGGTCGCACAGCGCGCCGAGCGTCTGCGCCTGCGCTTCGGGGAATGCATCATCGACTGAACGCAGCGGCCTCCCGGCAGATGAAGGAGCGCTCGGAGCCGCCGCAGCCCCAACCGCTGTTGACGCCCCCTCGGAGCCGCGCGTCGAGGGCGCTCGATCCCGAGGCGCGTGCGCCCGGCGGCGCCGCGACGATCTGTCTGCACCGGCCGCTGCCCGACCCCACGCCTCCGGCGAAGCGCCTCTCGCTGGACTTCGCCGTACAGCTCGCTCTCGAGGCGAGGAGCGCACGAGTCAGGTGGTCCCTCGTGCTCGCCGTGTTGCGTGTCCAGGGGCACACGGGGCCTGTTCCGGCAAGCTCGGGCGAGCTCCGCGCCCTTACGAGACGGCTCGCGGCGCTGAGAGCGGGGTCAAGCCGCAGAGACGCGGTTCGCGCGCTGACCGGCTCCGCGAGCCTCGCCGAGAAGGCAGTCGCCCTCGCTCATTACAACCGGGCCGTCGGCCTCTACTCGCTCGTGACCGGACTCGAGCGAGCGAAGCCGCGGCTCGATCGGCTCGTGCTGAACGACCCGCGAATCGACATCTACGCGGGCGGGCGGGACGACATCGCGAGCGGGCTCATCGACGTGCGAGTGATCGTCCTGATCCGTTATCTCACTGACGTTTTCGGCCAGGTGACCGTGTCGAGCCTTCACTCGGGTCACCGGCTGTACGCGCGGCCGGGAATCGTCTCAGCGCACGTCTACGGCCTGGCGGTGGACGTCTCCGCCGTCGGGGAGACCTCGATCGCCGGTCATCAGGAGCCGGGCGGGATCACGGAGCGCGCGGTGCGGAGCATCCTGCTTCTGCCCGACGAGCTGCAGCCCCAGCAGGTGATCTCATTGCTCGGCCTCGGCGGGCCGTCCTTCCCACTACTCGACCATGCCGACCACATCCACGTGGGGTACTAGTGGAGATCTCGCTCGAGCACGCTGACGGCCGCCTCGCCTGCGAGCGGTGCCTCGTGGCCGACACGCCGCTCACCCGTCTCAGGGGGTTGCTCGGCAGGCCCGCGCTCGACGAAGGGCAGGGCCTCCTTCTTCGCCCCGCGGCGGCAATTCACACGTGGTTCATGCGCCGTACGATCGACGCCGTCTTCCTCGATCGGAAGCTCGTGGTTCTCCACGTGGTCCCGCACCTCCGGCCGTGGCGCTTCGCGGCACGCCGCGGCTCGCGTGCGGTCCTCGAGCTCTCCGCGGGAGAGAGCTCGCGGCGGGAAATCGCGCCCGGCTCATGTCTTCACGTGCGCGCGGCCGATGGCGCGCCAGGAGCGCGGTGATGCAAGGAGCCCTGGCGCGCCTCGAGAGCGCGCGGCGAGGGGAGCTCCGGCCGGCCGTCGCGGTTGCGACGACCGCCCTCGTCATGCTCGCGCTCGCCCGCTTCGGACCGAGCGGGCGGGCGCTTGGCGCTGCGTTCCTCCTCTGTGTCGTGGCGGCGCTGGCGGTGGTGGATCTGGAGCAGCGGAGAATCCCGAACCGCATCGTGCTGCCGGCGATAGCTGCCGTCCTCGCCGCGCAGATCGCCCTCGATCCCAGCCGGGTGCCGGCGTTGCTGGCGATCTCGCTGGCTTGCGGCCTCTTCTTCTGCCTGCCCCTGCTCGTTTCCCCCGGCGGAGTGGGAATGGGCGACGTGAAGCTCGCCGTTCTCCTCGGCGCCGCTCTGGGCCAGGCGGTCGTCCTCGCAATCGCCGTAGCGGTGATCGCCGCTTTCCTCGTGGCGCTCGCGATCCTGCTCCAGAACGGGGCCGCAGCGCGAAAGAGCGCGATCGCGTTCGGGCCGTTTCTCGCCCTGGGAGCCGCCGTCGCGATCTTCCTCGGCTGAGGCGGTTGCCTAGGTTACGAGGGGTCGACGATGCCGTGCTCGTACGCGAAGCGCGCGGCCTCGGTGCGATTGGCAACGCCGAGCTTGCGGTAGATGTTGCCGAGGTGGAACTTCACCGTCTGCTCGGTCACCCAATATTCCTTCCCGATCGCCTGGTTCGAGAGCCCTCGCGTGAGCGCCTTCAGCATCGCGAGCTCACGCTCGGTTAGCCCCGCCGCAGCGGCGGGACTCTCTTCATCGCCGACGGCCGGGATGAACGTGGTGAAGACGGTCCCCTCGATTGCTTGGCGGAGCGCGGAGGCGAGGTCGAGCGGGTTCACCGTCTTCGCGATGTAAGCGCTAGCGCCTCGCTTGAGCGCTGCCTCGATGTGCTGCCGGTCGGTGTGGACGGAGAGCATCACGACCTTCACCCTGGGGTAGCGAGCGCGAATCCGGTCGAGGCACGCCAGGCCGTCGAGCTGTGGCATCTGGACCTCGAGCAGGACGAGGTCGGGATCGGTCTGACCGATCAGCGGCAGCACCTGGCTCCCTGACCGCGCTTCGCCCACGATCTCGATGTCGCCGGCGTCTTCTAGCACGCGCCGGATACCTTGCAGGGTCAGCGGTTGGTCGTCCGCCAACAGGACCTTGATCGCCATTCGCCGCAGCCTCCCTCTTCTTCCCGTACGGAGCGTGGCACATACCTCCACGCCCTGAAAATGGGACGAATGAACCATTTGCAGGACGAACGAACTACGACCGGGGCCGGTTGGACCTGTGAGCCCCCGGCAAATTCACGATCGGACGAAGCGCGGTTTGCCCATCCCGGCGCTATCTTGGGCGCGAGCCCCCGTAGCTCAGTGGATAGAGCAGTGGTTTCCTAAACCGCGTGCGCATGTTCGATTCATGCCGGGGGCACTCTCAAAGCCTTTATCCATCAGGGTTTCTCCTTCCACCGGGGCCCGAGACGAGCCGGCCGGGATTTCCTAAACTCGTATTTCCTAAACTCTCCGCGGCCCTTCCGTCGCCACTGTCTGACGGTATCGAAACGTGGCTACGGTATGTCCGGAATGAGCGATTCGGCGGTAGGCGTCGTCCATCGGCACGGGGGCTATGTGCACGCTCATCCGCACGCTCGTCCGCATCGGCATCTCCGACGCCTGCGCCGATCGCGACCCGTTGAAGCACAGGAGCCCCACCCTCATCACCTCGGCGACGCCCACGACCACTCGCACGGCGAGCACGGCCACTCGCACGGGCTCATCGACCCCTCGATCGTCCGTTCACGCGCAGGCGTCAAGGCGGTCTCGATCAGCCTCACGGTGCTCTTTGTGGCGTCGCTGCTCCAGCTCGCTGTCTTCGTCCTCTCTAACTCGGTGGCGCTGCTCGCCGACCTGATTCACAACTTCGGCGATGCGTTGACGGCAATTCCGCTCGGAATCGCCTTCTTTCTGCACAGCTTCCGTACCGAGAAGATCGCCGGGCTGTTCGTCGTCGCAACGATCTTCGTCAGCGCCTGTGTCGCTCTCTACGAGACGATCCATCGCTTCATCAACCCGCAGGACCTCTCGCACCTGTGGGCAGTGGCTGCCGCAGGAGTCATCGGCTTCCTCGGAAACGAGATCGCCGCATACATCAGACACCGAGCCGGAAGGCGACTGGCGAGTCCCGCCCTCGTCGCAGACGGGAACCACGCCCGAGTCGACGGCTTCGTCTCCTTAGGAGTCGTCATCAGCGCAGCGCTCGTCGCACTCGGCCTCCCTCGCGCCGACCCGTTCGTCGGGCTTCTGATCACACTCGTCATCCTCAAGATCACCTGGGATTCGTGGAGGACGATCCGCGCCACGGAGCCCGGCGAGCCGCTCGTCGACGACTAATCCTCGAGCTCGACGTTCCGGAAGAGGGTGTACAGGCCAACGTCGTAGATGCTCTTGAGCGCGCCGGCGATGAAGAAGGGTGCGCCGAGGGCGCCGCGAAGCGTCGCACCGGCGATCAACGGAGCGATCGGCCGGGTGACGTAACGGGCGCTGTTGGTGTAGGCGGCGGCTGCGGTGCGCTCGCTGGGGTCAACAACCGCCATCACGTATGCCTGCCTGGTCGGCACGTCCATCTGCGAGAGGGCGAAACGCGAGAGCAGGAGCACGATCGCCAGGAGGAGGTTCGGCGCGAAGGCGACCGCGGCGAGGAGCAGGTTCGAGGGCAGATGCGTGAACACCATCGTCCGCAGCAGGCCGAACCGGCCGGCAAGCCGTACGGCGGCCTGGAAGGAGAGCGCCTGCAGGATGCCGATCGCGAAGAAGACGATGGCGAGGGTCTGCGGCGAGGCGTCGTACTTGCGCACGAACAGGTAGGCGATGAACGTCTGCGGCACGAAGCCGCCCCCGAAGCTGTCGAGCGCGAACAGCCCCGAGAGGCGCATGACGATGCCGCGGGAGCGGTGTAGTGGTGGGAGCGTCTCTTCCTCGAGCTCGTGGCCGAGCTCGACCGACGCTGAGAGACGGGCGGAGGCCAGCAGGCCCCCCGCGGCGGCGACCGGGTAGGCCAGCAGCCAGCGCGGTGATGATCCGACGAGCGCGATCAGGGCACCGCACGACCCGGCAAGCGTCGCGACCGTGTTGTAGTTGCCGAAGAGGCGGGTCGGATCGTGCTCTCCTGCGGCGTGCGGGAGCATCGCCTGCTCGAGCGAGGTGAACGGTCCCGATTCGACCACGTCGGTCGAGACGGTGCCTGTGAGTCCGACCAGGATCAACGCCGGGAGCCAGCCGGTGAGCGCAAACACCGTGCCCGCGAGCGCCATACCGACGAACAGCAGGCGGTAGCAGCGGCGCCTGCCGATGCGGTCGCCATAGCGGGCGATCATGACCGAGACGAGCGCGATCCCGGCGAGCAATGAGGCGAGGACGACCCCGACCGCCCGGTCGGACAGGCCGCGATCGGCGAGGGTGACTCCGATCAGCACGGAGCCGAGGCCGTAGGCCAGCGCCCGCGCGCCTTGCGCGGCGATGATCCGGCGTGCGTCTGGGCTCAGGCGCGTTCCTCGTAGACCGCCGCGCCGCCGCTGCCCGGGCAGAATACGTACAGGCAGCGGTCGTCGGGATCCCAGCCCAGGGTGTGAGCCCCCTTCTCGGTCTCAACCGTCTCCACCGGCTCGAGTCTGGCGCTGTCGAAACTGCAGACGACGCCGGGATCACCGATCGCCGCGTAGAGCCGGTGCAGGTCAGGGTCGTGCATGACGACGTCGGGCACCCCGGGCAGCGGCAGATTCGCGAGCAGATCTCCCGTGTCCCGGTCGAGCACGAGCAGAGCGCCGCCGTCGGCTGCGCAGAACAGCCGACCAGCGTCGAGCCAGAGTCCGTGCGGCCCCTCGCTCGGGATCAGGAGCGCTCGCTCGATCACTGGGCGCTCGCAGTTGATGACGACGATTTGCGCCGGCTCCCGGATGTTGGCGTACACCGCGTCCCGCTCGGGATCGTAGAGCGCCCAGCGCGGCCGGCCCGGCAGCGCAAGCTCCGCCACCACGCTCATCGCATCGACGTCGATAACCGAGGCGGTGCAGTTTTCGCCCACCGGCTCGCCGAGATTGAAGCTGTAGAGGCGCCGTCGCACGCGGTCGTAGGCGAGCCCGTTGGGATGCGGCCCGACGTCGACCTGGCCGAGTAGCAACTCGTCCGAGCAACGGAAGACAGTGACGCGGGCGGCGCCGCGATCGCTCGAGAAAAGCAGGTCGTGCTCCTCTTCGATCAGGACGCCGGCGACCCCAGGGAGATCGCGAAGGCGCGTAGGTAGCTGCGCGTGGCGCAGTCCAATACGTCGATTCGGTCGGCGCCCGTGTGCGCGACGTACATCCGCCTGTTGCCGCGTTGGACGTCGGCATGGTCGAACCCGGGTTTTGCTCCCGGCGGGATCGGGATGAAGCCGACCCTGGCGAGCGTCACGTCAGTTGCTCTCGCCGGAGCCGCCGACCTCCTGCTTGCACCAGGCATAGAGCGCGTCGTAGACCGGCAGCGACAGCTCGAGCTGGCGGTGGTCGCCAAGGTCGAGCAGGTGGAAGCCCTCGGCGACCGCGAGCAAGCCGCGCGACTGTGGCGTCGCATCTCGATCGTCAGAGACGTCGGCACCGTGCACGATCCGCGCGAGCAGGTCGATCGCCGGGTCGTCGAGGTCGTACTCCTCGACGAGCACCTCGAATGAGCAGAGCCCGTCCCCGTGCGTGTACTCGGCCTCGGGCGCGTCGTAGGAGTGCGCCCCCTCTTGCTCCGCAACCTCGAGCACCTGGTCGGCCAGCACGTAGAGAAACTCCGCCTCCGGGTCGATGAAGTTCTTGATCAGCCACGGACAGGCGATCCGGTCGGTCTTTGGCCGTTCCCTGGTCACCCACTTCATCTCCTTCTCCTTTCGTCGTCTACGGCGTTCACGCAGGCTCCCGACCGAGCAGCAGTGCGCGCATGCGGTACTCGTAGAGACCGTCGAAGAGTGGCCCCGAGAGAGCGAGCAGCTCTTCGTCGTCGCGGACCATCGAGAGGCCGCGCATGAGCACGTCGAGCCCAGGCGCCTCGGGCGCGTCGAATCGCTCGTCGGCGAGGTCGGCCTCGTGCACGATCTTCGCGATCTCCCAGAGCACCGGGTCGGCGAGCTCGTAACGGCGCAGGAAGGTCTCAAAGCTGCAGTCACCGCCGTGGTGGGAGAGCTCGACCCCGCGCATGTCGAACGGGGTCGAGTCTGCAGGCACCTCGTCGGGGTCGTCTACGAACACGAACTCCGCTTCCGGGTCGAGAAAGCGGCCGATCAGCCAGGCGCACGCGGCGCGGTCGATGTGGCAGTGGCGACGCGTCGCCCACCTCATGCGACCGGCTCCTCGACGAGCTCCGCTAGCTCCTCGACCGCCTGCTGGGCGAGCTCGCGCTCGGGAGGCGGGAAGTAGTCGCGCGCTCTAATGCGGCGCAGCTCGCGGCGTAGCCGGCCGAGCGTTCGGCGGCGCTGACCGTGGGGCTCGTTGCGCGCAGCCTCGGCATCGGCGATCAGCGTCCGGTAGTCGGCGGCGACCAGCTCGGCCATCCTGCTTGCGAGCTCCCGCTCCTGAGTGGCGGAAGCGAGCTCGCTCAGCCAGACCGACGCCTCGCCGTCTGCCTCGAACACCTCATCGGCACTTCCACTCGAGGTGCTCGCGGTTACGCGCATCGAGTGGAAGTGCCGCCAGACCGTCCCCGACCTGCCCTGCCCCCAACTGGCGCAGCTTCCGCCAGAGCGCACTTCGCGGCGTCGACGGCTCCCTTGGCAACCGGTACACCAACAACACCCACCGCGTCCCCACTGATCTCACGCCGGGAGTATAGCCGGATGCTGCAACAGTGGTTGCATATCTCATGTTCGGTCTCTGTGCCTGGCTCGAGCGCGGCTCCGTTCAGCGCGGTGACCTCGACGCCGCTTGCGGAGATGGACTCTTCGTCAGCGATCGTTGGAGGGGCGTCGGCCTACGGCCGCCGTATCGTTGCGACGCCGTGACTGGTCAGCCTCTCGCATCTCCTCCACGATGCGATGCGCCGAACGGAGTGCAATTGCAGCGATCGTCATAGAAGGGTTGACGCCGAGCGCGGTCGGAACGACCGACCCGTCCGCGACATAAAGGCCCCGATGAACGCCGCCAGTACGCGAGTCGAAGACTCGCCCGAACTCGTCGACGACGCCATCGTCCGCACTCGCCGCCATCACGCATCCGCCAAGCGGATGCGTGAGCGTGATCGATCGCCCACCGGCGAGCTCGGCTCCTGGGCCGAGGAAGGGGTTCTCGAAGTGCGCAGCTGAATCGTCGGTGAGCTCGCGCGCGAATCGCTCGAGCGTGCTTTCGATCTCCGGGTAGATCGGGTCTTCGTAAAACTTCAGCCCGTCGGTTCGCTCGAGGCGGAGCGTCGTATCGCGCCGGCCGGTTCCGAGCCGGAAGCGACCGACGGACTTATCCCGACCCATCCCGACGGCGCACATCATGTCGAGCGTCCATTCGTCCTCGGACAAGAACTGGTCCTGACGGGTGCGGTAGTTGCGAAAGAAGGCACGGATGTATGCGGGACCGCGGGACAACGCGTAGCGGGCGACCGCGTACGCGATGAAGAGCCGTCGCCGTCGGCCCTTCGAGAGCGACCGCATGAGGGGAACGCCGTGGCCGATGAGCGAAGCTAGCGCCCGTGGGATCCCCTGATCTTCGATCGTGTGGAACTTCTCCGGATCGCCATTCGCGCCGGCCTCGGGAGTGTTGAAGTGGGCGAAGGAAGTCGTGACGGGCCCGCGCGTCAAGCTGAAGCGGTATCGCGTGCGCGGCAGGAATGCGATGTAGTCGCCGTTCGTCGAGAACCCGTAGCCGATGCGCTGGCTGAGGCCCGGAATCGATTCAGCTTGCTGGCAGCGAAGGAGCAGCTCGGTCGTTCCGACGCAACCGGCTGCCAGGATGACTTTGTCGGCGACGACTTGCCGTTTTTCCGCTCGACGGGGGTTCTGAGCGTCTCGTTGTTGGTACTCGACCACGAATGCGCCATCGGGGAGCGCCCGCACGAGGTCGACTTCGGCGAGCGGCGAGAGTTCTAGGAAGCCCCCGACCTGGGGCGGATCGCCTCGAAACGTGCCGTGGATCGCAGCCATGAGCTGCTTGTTGAGCGTGTTCCGTGCGCCAGGGAGGCAACCGACGTTGCACCTCCCCTGGCGTTCGCAGTAGTTCTTCGGCTTCCCGTCTGCGCCAACCGGCTTGTCGCCGATGGCGAGATCAACCGCCCCGTAGTCCTGCGTCATCTTGCTCATCTCGAGCTGCAGGATTCGGGCCCGGTCGATCCAGAGATCGTCGCCGCGAGCGACTGCCGTCTCATCTGGATACTTAGCCGGGTCCAGCTGCTTGGCGTCCGGGACGCTCGGATTGGCACGCCAGCCCGGATCGAGCCCCGACGTGCGGGTGACGATGTTGCTCAGTCCCGTGTTGACCGGCTTTCTGGGAGGCTTCTGCGGGTCGGGCTGAGGGTCGCGCTTGTCGAGGGCGTTCAACACGCCGAGTCCGATCGCATCGCGGGCAAGGGCGAACCAGTCGTCACGGTCTGGCTTGTCCCACCGGGGCCACCGCGGATCGTCGAGAACGAGATCAGGCGGTTTGATCGTGATGTTCGAATACACCAGCGACCCGCCGCCGACGCCGCTGGCACGCATGATGTTCACGCCGTCGCTCTTCGCCATACCGAGCAGCCCGCGCTTTCCGAACATGGTCAGGTCATAGAGCCCGTCCTCGTTCTGCTTCCGACGCAAGCAGCGCGTATAGAGGTCGATGAAACCGCGAAAGTTCTCCGCGGACGCCCAGAACTGGGCGGGCTGACCCCTCTTGCGGAGGAAGTCATACGTCTCGACCTGCCTGTCCTGCACCGTCCCTACCGGAGTGGTCCACCACGTACCGCGCTCGAGCATCAACACCTTCTCGCCGCGATCGCGCTGCTCGAACTCGCGCGCCAACGTAAGGGCTGTCAAGGTGCCGCCGAAACCGGAGCCGACGACGACGACCGGGTAGCGGGGGACATCGTTCACGGCTAGCTCTGCATGCCGCGAGAACGGCGGGGGCGGCCGTCTCTAGGGAGCATCAGAAGCCGCAGAGACACCATCAGGATCGCAGGATCGCCTCCTTGGTCTCAGCAGATAGTGCGTATCACCCCTGCCGACGGATGTCAACGCCCCGTCGGCGTTCGTGAGACGACCAGGCGGCAGGAGAGTCGCAGCTGGTGCCCTCCCCGTCGGTCGACGACGATAGTTCGAACGCCATTGTCAGCTTGGTACTCCGCCGTTCTCTACGCATTCGTCACGAGCCACAGCGGTTTCCTAACCGCGTGCGCATGTTCGATTCATGCCGGGGGCACTGACCCGCACGGTGGTCGAATTACCGGACTCGGCGGACCAATCCACAGCCGCTTCTCGTAAAGGGCATAGGTGGCTGAATTAGGGATTCGCATCGCTCTCCTTGCTGCCGCAACCGTTCTCGTCGGCTGCGCTGGATCCGGCACCAAACCGCGGGAGAGATCGCTGACATCGGCAACTGGCTGGAGAGTTGTGGCGCCGGCGCCCCTTGTCCCCCGCGACAGTCAGATGACCGTGCTGGCGGGAGGGCGGATTGTGGTGCTCGGTGGCGGCGATCTCGACGCATGGCGGGGCCGCGGCGATGCCCGTCGGCATGTCGGCTACTCATATGACCCAAAGACGAAGAAGACGACGCAACTCGTCTCCGAGCGCTATGCGGATGGCGCCATCTACGACCCAGATGCGGATCGTTGGGCGGCGCTTCCGGCCTTTCCTGGAAGCGCCCGCAGCGGAGCCGCCGCCTTTTGGACCGGCAAGGAGGTGCTCGTCTGGAGCGGCAGTGACGAGTCGGGGGAGCCGAGGCGGGACGGTGCCGCGTACAGCCCGACGACGGGGCGGCTGGCGAACCATCTCGCCATGGCCCTTCCACGGCGTTCCCGCTTGGACCGCAGTCTGGACGGGGCGGGAGATGATCGTCTGGGGTGGCTTCGACCATCAGCCGGACCGGACGCCGATTGGAGCGGCCTACAGCCCGACCGCCGATCGCTGGCGGCAGCTCGCCTCGTTTCCACTGCGCGCCCGCCAGTGGCACACGGCGGTGTGGACTGAGCGAGAGATGGTCGTCTGGGGCGGCGACGACCTTGTCCGGCCCTCGTTCGCCGACGGAGCTGCCTACGACCCGAGAGCCGACACGTGGCGCGTGCTCGCGCCGGCGCCGATCAGCGGACGCTACCGACACCACGCGATCTGGGCGGGCAAGGAGATGATCGTCTGGGGAGGGGAGAACGGCCCCAGCAATCTCTCGGACGGGGCGGCGTACGACCCGACGACCGACTCCTGGCGCTCGCTCCCCCCGTCGCCGCTTGCGGGGCGCCATTGGGCCTCAGTCGTGTGGACGGGCCAGGACATGATCGTCTGGGGTGGCTACAACAACGAGCGCGCGTTCGGAGACGGCGCGGCTTACAAGCCGGCGGCGAACAGGTGGCGCCTCCTCCCGACCGCCCCGATCAGCGGCCGATGCCACAACTCCGCTGTCTGGACCGGAGAGGAGTTCATCCTCTGGGGCGGCACCGAGGCCTGCGGGAGCTTCGGCCATCGTCAAGCCGACGGAGCGGCCTTCAGCCCGTGATCGGGCGTGCTCTGTCGGTGTCTCGCCCGAAGCTTTGAATGTCCGCGGCTGAGCCTGAGGCGTCGCCCGACGATGGTCGCGTGGTTCGGGTTATGTGATGCTGGGAGCACTCCGCTTGGTCGCGGCCGCAGTGCGCCCACCGGCCGGACTTGCGTCTGGTTTCCAAGTAGCCCGCCGTCGTTACGATCTGCGCGGCGAGGAACCGCAGCGCGGGCTCGGACCTAAGCGGCGGAAACGCGCGACTTCCGCTTACGGGTTTCCCCGACGCACGCGGCTGCGTAGTCGGCCTGCTTTGCGCAGCAGCGTGTGAGCGTTGCGACGAAGCTCTGTTCGGCCGGCGAGAAGGGTCGACCGGCGAGCCGCGCGACCGAGAAGTGGCGAACCAGAGGAGGCCGTCCGGCAAGGCGGAAGCTCTCCAGGTCTCCTCGCTCCACCTCCTCGGCAACCGCGTAGCGCGAAAGGAACGCGAGCCCCAGACCCTCTCGCGCGGCGCGCTTGATGGCTTCGCTCGAGCCGAGCTCCCACACGCCGGCCGGCGTTTGACCAATCGCCTTTAGTTCTTGATCGATTGCGTGCTGAGAGCTCGAGCCTGGCTCGCGTGCGAGCAACATGAAATCAGGCACCCGCCGAAGCGCAAGTTTGCCGCTCTTGAGCGGCGCAAGCCCCGGCTTCGCAACCCCGACGATCTCATCTTCGAGGAAAGGTTCGAGGTCGATGCGCTCATTTGCCTCGCTTGCGCCGACGAGCGCGAGTTGTACTCGACCTCTGATCAATCGCTTCAGGATCTCGTCACTGGCCGCGATCTCCACCTCGACGGTCACGCCGGGATAGTCGCGCCGGAAGCAACCGAGCGTATCGGGCAGCAAGTAGACGCCCGGCGCGGTGGAGGCGCCGAGGTGGATCGTGCCTGTCTCGAGACCGGCGAGCGCTCCGAGCTCCTCCTCGGCCGCGCCCAGGCTGACGAGCGCCTGAGCGGCGCGGGCGGCGAGGATCTGCCCGGCTTCCGTCAGGCGGCTGCCACGTCCGGTTCGCTCTACCAGGCGCTGGCCGGCCGCAGCCTCGAGCAGGCGCAAATGCTGGCTCGCGCTTGGCTGTCCGATTCCAATGGCCCCGGCCGCTCCGGAGACGCTTCCCTGCCGCTCGATTTCGATGAGTAGACGCATGCGCGTCGTGTCCCAGAGCTCGCGGAGGGTACTCGTCGTCGCCATTTGAGTTACCGATAGTAGTCATCGGCAACTTCGTCTAGCGCGATTCCGGCCCGCCTCCTAGTAGCCTGGAGGCATGATTCTGCGTCCGCTCCTGCGCGAGGAGACGGCCTGTACTTCCTACGTCTTCGGCTGCCTGACGGAGGGCAAGCTCCCGGTCGTCGACCCACACGAGGAGTGCGTCGACGCCTACATTGCCGCGGCCGAGCGCGTTGGTGCGCCGATCGTCGCCGTGTTCGAGACCCACGTGCAGGCAGATCACCGCTCGGGCCTGCCGGCGCTCGTCGAGGCAACCGGCGCCACGGCCTACTTGCCGTCAGGCGCGCCGGTCGAGTTCGAGCACGAGGAACTCGACGACGATGCCGAGGTCGCGCTGGGCAACACCCGCGTCCGTGCGCTGGCGACGCCGGGCCACGCCCCGGCCCACAACGCGTATCTCGTCTCGGATCTACGCCGGAAGACGGACGACCCGTGGCTCGTCTTCACGGGCGATTCACTGCTCGTCGGCGACGTCGGCAGGCCGGACCTCCACGCCGGAGGCGATCCGCTTCCGCTTGCTCGTCAGCTCTACGATTCCATGCAGCGGCTCCTCGAACTACCGGACGACGTTGTCGTCTACCCAAGCCACTACGGCGGCTCAGTGTGTGGCCGGGCGCTTTCCGGGAACCCGTTCTCGACGATCGGCTTCGAACGACGCCACAATGGGGCGCTTCGCCACGACACCGCGGAGGCCTTCGCTCAGGCGCTCCTCATCGACATGCCGCCGCCGCCTGCCGACCAGGCTGCGATTGTCGCCGCGAACAAGCGCGGAGCCCTCCCGGCCCGAGCGTGACGACAACGCCCGTGCGCTTCGGGCTGCGGGCGAACGCGGCGCAGTTCTCTCTCCTCATCGGGCTGAACGCGCTCGTCGGGGCGATGGTGGGGCTCGAACGGAGCGTGCTTCCGCTCGTCGGCAAGGACGACTTCGGTCTCAGCTCAGACGCCGCCATCCTCGCCTTCGTCGTCGCCTTCGGCGCCGCCAAGGCGCTGGCGAACCTCGCGGCCGGCGCGCTCGCGGACCGGGCAGGCCGCAGGCGTCTCCTCGTCCTGGGCTGGTTGTTGGCGTTGCCGGTACCGCTGCTGATCGCGCTCGCATCGAGCTGGTGGTTGATCGTCGCTGCGAACCTGTTCCTCGGGGCAAGCCAGGGGCTCGCCTGGTCAATGACAGTCTTCATGAAGATCGACCTCGCGGGTCCGGCCCGGCGGGGTCTTGCACTGGGCCTTAACGAGTCCGCCGGCTATCTCGGACTGGCCGTGACCGCGTTCGCAAGCGGCGTGCTCGCGACGACGATCGCTCCTCGCACGGTCATCTGGGCCGGGGCGTTGACGATCACGCTCGCCGGCGCGCTTGCCACGATCGTCTTTGTCCGCGACACCAGCGACCACGTCACGCACGAGCAACAGAGGCACGGTGAGCGGCAAGCAATGCCGCTCAAAGCGGCGTTCAGGGAGAGCGTCCGGCAACCCGTGCTGCGCGCCTGCTCGCAGGCAGGGCTCGTGAACAACCTCAATGACGCCCTGGCCTGGGGACTGGCTCCGCTCTATCTTGCGGCACACGGTCAGAGCACCGCGCGGATCGGCGCCGTTGCCGGCGTCTATCCCGCGGTCTGGGGTCTGCTCCAGCTCGGGACGGGATGGTTCTCCGACTGGGCCGGCCGCAAGCCGCTGATTGCGCTGGGCATGGTCATCCAGGCCGGAGCCCTGGTGCTGCTCGTTGCTGGGAACGGCGCTTTCCCACCGGCGCTTGGCGCGGCGGCTCTCCTCGGTCTCGGCACGGCGCTGGTCTACCCAACTTTGATCGCCGCTGTCTCTGACATCGTCCAACCGCGCGACCGCGCGGCGGCCGTCGGCGTCTACCGCTTCTGGCGTGACACAGGTTTCGTCGTCGGCGCACTGCTAGTTGGGCTCGCCGCCGACAGGCTGGGGAGTGGTGCGGCAATCGGGATCGTTGCCGTGCTCACCGCATTCAGCGGGCTCGTCGTTGCCGCGACGCCGTGGGTATCGCTCGCCACGAACGGACTTCGGCTGCGACGATAGCTGGTATCGCCAACTTCCTCTTGGCCGATGCGACCCCACCTCGTAGGGTCGTCCGGAGACGGTCGAGTCAGCTCGGAAGGAAGAATGATGCGAGCAATCGAGTCTCCGTGCGGACATCGCCTCGAGGGAGCCGATGACGAGGAGCTCTTTCGGCTCGCGCGTGAGCACGTCAATCGTGACCATCCGGAGATGCAACGCACGGATTACGATCTCCGCCAACGGATTGCCGCCGATGCCTACGACGCTTGAGGGGTGACAAAGTGGCCGAGAACAAAGTAGTGATCAACCTCGCTACGGGCGTCGAAGACGCCGAGCGGGTGACAGTTGCCTTGCTCGTCGCCGACGCTGCGCTCGAGCAGGGCAAGAAGGTGGCGATGTTCCTAACGAAGGAGGCAGTCCGACTCGGGCTTCCCGGCTATGCAGAAGCAACGGCGTGCGAGGGCTGCCCGCCGCTCTCGCGCCTGTTCCAGCAGTACGCCGACGGGGGCGGCGAGCTCCTCGTCTGCCCGATCTGCTTCAGCGCCCGCAAGCTCGAGGAATCGGGCCTCGTTCAGAACGCGCGCCTGGCTGGGGCCACGCCGCTCTGGGAATGGATCGGCGAAGGCGCTACCGTCTTTAGCTACTGACCGAGGAGGCCCGATGGCAGTCGAGAAGCGGTGTTTTGCCTGCAAATGGCATTTCGGCACGTTAGTTCCTAGAGCTACACCGCCAGCGGCTAAGGCTTAACGGTCAAGGACCACCCACACCCGCACCTACAGCGGACCGTCACGGAGGCATTGCCGTAGACGGTGCGCCGAACCGCCTAAGAGCCTATTCCGCTAGGCGTCCCCAGTTGGCTGCGCGCCAGGTGATCAGCCCGCAGGCGAGGTGGAGCATGGCGAGGTAGGTGTCGGCCCGTTTCTCCCAGCGGACGAGGATCCG
>Ga0137368_10003198_pt1 | contig 17463 bp, 19 predicted proteins | sample SagtaG_13_FD_104917 | JGI IMG/M metagenome (GOLD analysis project Ga0137368, IMG submission 104917) | Vadose zone soil microbial communities from Sagehorn Ranch, Mendocino, California, USA - Sage1_L_100_16 metaG | ecosystem: Environmental > Terrestrial > Soil > Vadose zone | place: USA...
CGAACGACAAGCGCACCTACCGCATCCACGACAAGCTCGGCGAGCCGTGTTACGTCTGCGGGACGCCGATCGCGCGCGTGGACTTCGAGGAACACACGATCTACTACTGCCCCGAGTGTCAGACCGGCGGCCGGGTCCTCAAGGATCGCAGGCTGTCGAGATTGCTTCGCTAGGCTGGAGATGTCGGACTTGCTCGAAGCTCTCTACCGGGGACAGAGTAACCGCGTCGACGAGCTCCTCGCCGGCGATCCCGAGCTCGACGTCTTCGAGGCGGCCGCAGTCGGCAGGACCGACCGGCTACGGACGTTGCTCGACGAGGATCCCGCCCGCGCGAACGCCTTCGGCGACGACGGCTTCCATCCGCTCGGACTCGCGTGCTTCTTCGGCCACGTCGAGGCAGCCCGCCTGCTGCTCGAGCGCGGGGCAGACGTGAACGCACTCTCGCGGAACGAACACATCCAGACGGCCGCGATTCACGCCGCCGCGGCGGCCAAAGGCACGGACGAGGCAACCCGCTACGAGTTGGTCGAGCTCGCGCTCGAGCACGGCGCCGATCCGGATCTCCCTCAGGGCGGCGGCTTCCGCGCGATCGACGCCGCCCGGCAGAACGGCGACAGGCGCGTCGAGTCGCTGCTCCTCGAGCACGGCGCTACCGCCTAGCTCTCCCCTCCTCCCAGGCATCGAGGAGGCCTTCGACGTGCCGGCGTTGCTCCGCCGTGAAAGGCACGCCGGCGAGCAGTCGCCGCACTTCCGAAGGGTCGTCGTTCTCCACTGCGGCCTCGAGGTGCTCGCGCGCGGGCGTCGGCTGCTGGAGTTGGCGGCGAAGCCAGCGCAGGAGGCTCACCTGCGCAGCGCGTGTCATTCCGGGAGGCGCACCGTGAGCGTGTCCCCGTCCAGCGCGACGGAACCGCCCTGGGCGCGGACGACCCGCACCGCCACCGCGGCACCGAGATCGCGAAGCTCGTCCCCGAGGAGCACGGGTCCGGACGAAGGGGTCACCGGGGAGATCGTCAGCGTCGCTCCGTCGACACGGAGGTCGACCTGCTCGAGGCCGCCGTGGCGAAGGGCAGCCTGCGCAAACGCGGAGACGCCGCGCTGCGTCGGCTCGAGATCGACCTGCACCTGCCCACCCGCACCCATGACAACGACGCGTTCTTCGCCGAGCTCCTCGGCCGCTGTGCGCGCAAGGTCGAGGGTGTCGGCCGGCTGGAGGTTCGGCTCGTAGCGACCGCCTTCGATCCGCGCCGCGGTACCGAGCTCTTCGAGGAGCTCTGCGAGCTGGCGGGCCGCCGTTCCGATCATCTCGACGTAGCGCTGCTTAGGCTCCCCGAGGTCACCCATCCGGACGAGCGTCTGCGCGAAACCGTGAATGGTCGCAAGCGGCGTCCGCAGGTCGTGCGCGGCGAGCGAGACGAGCCGCGGAAAGCTGGCGTCTTGAGGCCCCACTGAGCCGCCTGACACTAACCTGTCATGCGTGACCGAGTCGCGGCATCTCCTCGACGACCTCCAGGCCTCCACGCCCGAGGTGCGTCTCGGCCTGTCGCGTGCGGGCGTTCAGGGCGTCGCGAAGGCGATCCGGCTGCGTTGGGGCGGGGCCGAGAAGCTGATCTCCGCAGACATCGATTGCACGGTCGACCTCGACCCCGCACAGAAGGGTGTCCACATGTCCCGCTTCCCGGAGCTCTTCGAGGAGGCGATCGACGAGGTCGTGATCGGCGAGGCCTTCCTCGTCGAGGAGCTCGCCGAGCACATCGCGCGGCACATCGTCGCCCGCCAGGCGGCGGGCCGCGCGGAGGTACGCATCTCGGCGCGGTATCCGCTCGAGCGGCGTACGCCTGTCACCGGCCTTGCGACGCAGGAGATGATCTCGATCATCGGCATCGCCGCCGCGTCCGTCCCGAACGTGCGGCGCATCGTCGGCGTCGAGGCGACGGGGATCAACGCCTGTCCGTGTGCCCAGGGGCTCGTGCGCGGGCGGGCCTCCGAGCGGCTGCTCGAGGCGGGCTTCGACGAGCCGGACGTCGAGCGGATCCTCGAGCTCGTCCCGCTGGCGACCCACAACCAGCGTGGGCGCGGAACGCTCTTCGTCGGCAGCAACCATCCCGTCAACGCCGAGACGCTGGCGACGATCGTCGAGGGCTCGATGAGCTCGCCGATCTACGAGCTTCTGAAGCGGCCCGACGAGCTCTTCGTGGTCGAGCATGCGCACCTGCAACCTCGATTCGTCGAGGACTCCGTGCGGATCTCACTCCACTCCGTGCTCGACCGCTACCTCGAGCTCGAGGACGCGGACTTCCTGCTCGCCCGGCAGGTCAACTTCGAGACGATCCACTCGCACGAGGTGGTGGCAGAGCGCTACGGCACGGTCGCCGAGCTGCGCGGCGAGCTCCGTGACGGGGAGCCGGCCCTCCGCCACACCGAGCTACGCGAGTGGCTGGCCGCCTAACAGCGCGCGAAAGCTCGCTTTCACGCGCTCAAAGGCAACGCCGCTTCGCGGACTCCAGGGGGATGGGCGGCTGCTGTGGTCCGCGTGCGGTGGCGGCTACGCCGTTCCCGTACGCGTGAGTCCGGCCTCCGATGAGTGCGGCTGCGCTCGCACTAATCTCCGGCCCTTGGTGGCTGGATCGGCGAGGAGTTTCAAGCGCTCGCGGCCCGGCGGAACTTGAAACGGCTTTCGGTGCCTGATCGTAGGCGCGCGATGTTCGCGCGATGGAGGACGACGACTGCAGCGCCGGCCGCCGCTGCGAACACGATCACCGGCCACGGCTCGTCGAGCAACACCGCAACCACAGGGAGGGAGAACGCCGCCGCGATCGACGCGAGTGACGCATAGCGAAAGATCAGGAAGACGGCGATCCAGACGCCGGCGCCCACGCCGCCCACCACCGGCGCGACTCCGAGAAAGGCGCCGCCGCAGGTTGCGACCATCTTCCCGCCGCGCTGCCAGCGCAGGAACAACGGTCGCCAATGGCCAAGCATCGCCGCCGCGCCGGCGAGCACGCCTGCGAGGTGCGAGACGACGAGTGTCGCCACGAGCGCCGCGACGAACCCCTTCGCCGTATCGAGCACGACCACCGGCAGGCCCAGCCGCCATCCGAACAGGCGCCAGACGTTGCTTCCGCCGACGTTGCCGCTGCCGTGGAGGCGGATGTCGTCCCGCTTGACGAGCCGGACGAGCCAGTAGCCCCACGGCATCGAGCCGAGCACGTAGCCCGCAGCGACGAGGAGCGCCGTGGTCATGTCAGGCTATTTCTGGATCTGGTACTTCGATACCCAGTCGTTGATCGTCGACCAGTCGAGGTTGTCGAAGAACGCGTCGATGTACGAGGCTCGGTCGGTCTGATAATCGAGGAAGTATGCGTGCTCGTACACGTCGAGCGCGATCAGCGGCGTCGCGTTCCAGATCGGGAAGGTGTTCTGCGCGTCGCCGACGTAATTGAACAGGCGCCCCTCGTCCCAGTCGTACGCCGTCCAGGCCCAGCCGCGTCCGGCCATCCCGGTGGCCTTCAGATCCGTTCGCCAGCTCTGCACCGAGCCGAAGTCCCGCTCGATCAGGTCGCCGGCCAATCCGGTGGGATCTCCGCCGCCCCCGCCGAGGTGCTCGAAGTAGATCTCGTGATTCTTGATTCCGCCGATCGCAAAGGTGAGATCGAGCTTGAGCGCTCGGATCTCGGAGTAGACCTGATTGGCGCTCGAGGTGTCGACGTCGTCGAGCTTGCCGAGGATCTCGTTCCTCTTGTTGACGTAGCCCTCGTAGAGCTTGTAATGCGCCTCGATCGTCGCCCGCGAGATGCCGTCAAGCTCGTACAGCTCGGGCTTCAGCTCCCGTGGCGTGATCTCCTCGAATTTGAACGCGAGCGTCGCCATGACTTCCCTCTCTCGACGTGGGCGGGCGGCGGGAGCATATCCTCGCTCCCAAAGCGAGAAAGGAGCGACCGATGCCCTACGAGGTCCCCGCGCTGCCCTACGACTACAACGCGCTCGAGCCGCACATCGACGAGCAGACGATGCGCATTCATCACGACAAGCACCACCAGGCCTACGTCGACAACGCCAACAAGGCGCTCGAGGGGACCGAGTGGGCGGACCGGCCGGTCGAGGAGGTGCTCACGATCCTCGACCTGCTTCCGGAGGACAAGCGGGCTGCCGCGCGCAACAACGTCGGCGGCCACTCGAACCACAGCTTCTTCTGGGAGATCATGGGCCCGAACGGGGGCGGTGAGCCGAGCGGGTCACTCGGCTCTGCGATCGAATCCACCTTCGGGAGCCTCGACGAGCTCAAGACCGCCGTCAACGACGCCGGCGTCAAGCGCTTCGGCTCCGGCTGGACGTGGCTGATCCACGACGGCACCGGCCTGGCCGTCGTCTCGACGGCGAACCAGGACTCCCCGATCAGCAACGGCGACACGCCCCTGCTCGGCATCGACGTCTGGGAGCACGCCTACTACCTCAAGTACCAGAACCGGCGTCCGGACTACCTCGCGGCCTGGTGGAACGTCGTCAACTGGGACGCAGTGCAGCAGCGTTTCGAGAGCGCGGGCTAGCGCCCGCGCTCTCGAGGTGGACTAGCTCCGGATCGTCGGGCTGGCAGACCCCGCGTAGCAGCTTCCCGCCTGCGCCTGCGTGAGCAGGGCCCGGACGCGAAGTCGCGCTCTGAGCTTCGAGCGGAAGACCGCTTTCGAGACGCTGGTCGGATTGATCGGCGTCGTCAGCGTCCCACCCGCTGCAAGCACCACGGCGCGGACCCTGATCCAGCGCCGCTGCGTCGAGCTGTAGCGCTGGAAGAGCACGACCTTGCCCGCATACGAGTCCGCCGCGAGCACTGTGACCCGGAACCTCCGCGGCGCGAGCTTGCGCAGCGTGACCCTCGGCCGCACCTTGACGAGTTGCTGGGTGCTCGACAGGGCATGGAACCGCGCTTCGTACGTCGTGTTCTTGCGCGGCTGGACGGCGAACGTGTACATCCCGTCCGCGATGGTCGTCGCGGTCCCGAGCTTCGTAAATGCGGCGGCACCGCATTCCTTCGCGAAGATGTCGATCTTCTGGTTCGCGAGTCCCGTCGCGAGCTGACCGGACAGCGTGCTGCGGCTGCCGTAGCGGACCGACTTCGGAGTCGCGCTCAACGAGAGGACGCTTCCGGGCGGCCCGGCCGTGACGGTAATCGTCCCCTTGAACGCCCCCGTCTTGTGGTTCGGATCGCTGACGGCGTACTTCGTGACCGTTCGGAACGTGCAGGTCGAGCTCTGGCCCGGCTGGATCACGAGGCCCGCGGTGCAGGCGAAGCCCGTGGTCGGCTTGAGCACGACCTGGTGAGCGGCCGTGTCCTGGTTCGCGAAGACGATCGAATCTCCGGTCGCAATCGTCAGCGTCTTCGGCACGTAGCCGTTGTGCGTGATCGCCATCGTCGTCGTGGCGGCCGGCGCTGAGGCGGCCGCCGTGGCGAGCACCGAGACTGCCAATACGACGAGCTTCTTCATGATTTTCAACACCCCCAAGGGTGATGGTGATCTCTGTCTACTAAAAAGACGCTCTCGATCCCCCAGCCTTGCGGTGTCCCTAGCGCCTGACGACCGGCTGGGTGCCGCTCCACGAGTCGATGTAACCCGCGGGCATCTCGGTCGCCGGCATGTAGATCCGGATCGACCAGCGCCCACGGGGAATCACTGAGCGCGCGAAGCGGAGCGACATGATGCGTCCGGACCTCGAGCCGAGCTGGAGCCTACGGACGTTGATCCAGGTGCGGAGCAGCGTGTACCGCTGCAGCCAGACGAAGCGTCCTGCAAACGATTGTCCGGCGGTGACGTAGAAGTGGAAGTAGCCGCTCCGTGAGACGAACGGCAGCTTGATCAGCGGCTGGACCTGAACGATCACGGAGCTCTCGAGCGTCTTCCACTGGGCTTGATACGTTGTGTTGAGCTGCGGCGTGACCGTGAACGAGAAGACGCCCCCGGTGGTCGTCTGCAGCGTTGCGACGACCTGCTTTGTCGTCTGACCATACGGAAGGGCCACCAACGTCACGGTCTCACCGGATTTCTTGTTCGAGACGGTGCCCGTCAGCGTCACCGACGACCCGAACCTGACGACCGGCGCCGATGTCGCGAGCGTCACCTGGGCCGGCGCACCACGGACGGTGACGGTCCCTTTCAGGCTCGGATGGAGGCCGTCGTGGTAGCGGAACGTGCCTCCGCTCCGGAACGTGTGCGTGTACGACTTGCCCGGCGTCAAGATAGGCGACGCGAACGACCCTCCGTTCGCGACGACCTGATGGTTGATCGTGTCCGCGTTCGTCCAGGTGACGGCGTCGTCCTGGTTGATCGTCACAGTCGCGGGGACGAAGCCCGTCCGCTTGATCTGGACGGTGGTCGTCGCCGTCGCGGCCGGAGCGGCCAGCACCAGGCCGAGCGAGCCGACCGCGAGCAAAATGGCCCTGCACATGCGGAACCCCCTGCGTGGTTTCCTGCCTTCTTCCCTCCAGACGTACGTTCCCCGTAAGGGGTTTTTAAGCGTTTCGTTCGGGTAGTCGGTTGTCGCAGGAGGCCCAGGTCTGCTGCAATCCGGCGGACGTGAGAACCCGTAGAGATCCTGAGGAGATGGGCCTTAGCTACGCATTGCCCGCTGCCATGCCCTATGGCGCCAGACGGGAGCCGACGAGTGACGACGCGCTCGAGATCGAGCGCGACGTCAGCGACGGCGACCTGATCCGCCGGGTTGCCCGCAGGGATACCAGAGCATTCGAGGCGTTGTATCGGCGCTATGCGCGGCCGGTCTTCGGCCTCGCGCTCCGCCGGCTGGGGGACCGGATGAACGCCGAGGACGCCGTTCAGGAGACCTTCGCCGCGATCTGGCGCTCGGCCCGTACGTACGCGCCGGATCGAGGGGCCGGGGCGCCCTGGCTCTACGCGGTGGCGCGCAACGCCATCGTCGATCGAGGGCGGAGCCGAGGCGACCCGCCCGGCGAGGGCCCGGAGCTCCCCGCCGACGAGCCGGGTCCGGACGAGCACGCCGAGGCGTCGTACGTTTCGTGGCGCGTTCATCGCGCCCTCGAAGGCCTGCCGGGCAACGAGCGCAACGTGATCGAGCTCGCCTACTACGGTGGGCTGTCACAGAGCGAAGTCGCCGAGTTCCTGAACATCCCGCTCGGAACGGTGAAGACCCGAACGCGCGCCGGGCTCGGCCGGCTCGCCGACCTGCTCGAGGGAGAGCTGAGATGAATCGCGGTCCGGACTTCGACGAGCTCGTCGGCAAGGACGTTCCGGCAGAGGAGCGCGAGCGGCTCCGCGCCGCGCACGAGCTCCTCGTCCAGGCAGGCCCGCCGCCGGAGCTCTCGCCGGGGATGGAGACCGTGCCCTGGCCGGAGGAGGCGCTCCCGCCCATTCGGCGCAGAAGGACACCGACGCAGCGCAGGCCGCTCGTACGCGTGGTCGCACTCGCGAGCGCAGCGCTGGTCGGCTTCCTGATCGGCCATGCGACCACGAACTCGACGTCCATCGAGGCGCGGCGTACCGTGAAGTTGCAGGGGACCAAGCTCGACCGCGATGCGATCGCCAGCCTCGAGCTCGGCAAGAAAGACAGCAACGGCAACTGGCCGATGCTGCTGCGCGTGACCGGCCTGCAGCAGCTGCCCGAGGGCGGGTACTACGACCTCTACCTGACCCGGCACGGCAAGCCGATCGCGAAGTGCGGAGTCTTCAACGTCGGCCGCGGCGTCACGGTCGTCCGGCTCAGCGCGTCGTACGATCTCAAGCACTTCGACAGGAACGGCTGGGTCGTCACGCGGCAGCTACCCGGCCACCACAAACCGACCGACGTCGTTCTCAGGCCCGTCTAGGGAGCTACGCGCCCCGCCGCGACGAAAGCGGCGTGCGTGACCGGCATCTTCGCGGCGAAGAATTCCTCCACGGCGTCCGCGTAGCGCCGGATCTCGCGCTGGGCCGTCTCCGCCGCGCGAAGCGAGACGAAGTTCATCAACGCTCGCGCGTTCACGGTCCAGAAGAACTCCGTGTACGAGCCGACCGGCATCACACAGCGGGCGAGCTCCCGCGCAACTCCCGCCTCGACGAGTCGGGTGTACGCCTCGTAGGCGCGCTCGTAGACCTCCCGCAACTCCTCGCGCGTCCGCTCTGCGAGCTCGTCGTCGACTGGTTCGAAGGAGTATGCGCCCGGCTTTCCGACTTGGGAGCGCACGTCTTCGGGCTCAGGGACGTAGAAATCGTCGGTCGCCTTCGCATAGCGCATCGAAAACTCGTTGAAAGAGCCCACCCGGTGACGGAACCACTCGCGCGCCACGAAGATCGGCGCGCGAACGTGGAAGCGGAAGGAGTTGTGCTCGAACGGCGTGTTGCCCGACCAGACTGGATAACCGTTCCTACGTACATAAAGCGTGTGATTCGGAACCTCGACACAGTGGATTGCGCCGTCATAGAACTCGATGCCCATTTGGGTATCGGCATCACGTCGTGTGCGACAGAGCGCTGGTCGTGAGTTGCGGTCGTTATAGATCGTCACTCGCCAGCGCGGCAAGCTCCCATAATGACCATCACCAGGAACGGATTCGTGAGGACGGACACTTGCGCTGCGTCCGAGCTTCAGCGCAACTTCCTGAATCTGATCGGCAAGTCGCTTGCTGGTCGTCGAGTACGTGTGTCGGTCCGCCTTTCCCGGTCGGCTGAGGATCGATCCATCCGACTCCATCAGTCCCTCGTAGAGCGATTGAAGAAGCGACGTAGAAAGTCCCAGAAGCCTTGAGGGGATCACCTTCTCACGTTCTGAGTAACACTCCGCAAACAGACTGCGCAGGCGGGGACCGATGGGCACGGCCATATGTTTGTTCCGCCATTCCTTCAGCTCGAGTCCGGCCTCGGCGGCGGAGCGCCTAAGGAAGGCCTTCTCACGGGCCTTTCGCAAATTGAAGACGATGTGATTTGACGTCGACAAATTGCCGTCACCAATGAAGAAGCCGACCAGGCGAAGTAGGGCTTCGGGATCGAATCGCTGTCCGTCGAACCGGAACCACTCCAAACCCTCGCCGGCCCAGCTCGCTGTGGTGACATGGCGATGCGACCGCCAGAGCACACTATGCGCGGGACGAAGATGAAAGATTGGTCGACGCCGGCGGGCGAGAGTGGTCAGTTCCGACGCCAGGACGCGATGATCGGGCGTGACCATCAAATCCAGACTCATTCCTTTGAAGCCGATCATGTGGCCCCGATACTCCTTACGGACGAGCCTCAGAGCTGACTGGTACTCCAAGCGGCCATCAATGGTCCGCGTGGCAAAGAGTTCTTCCCCGCTGACATCTGGCCAGCGCCTCCAGCCAGAATCCGTTAGCACCTCCGTGTGGTCGTCGTAGCAGCCGTGCCTGTCGCGCATGAGGAACCGGATCAGACCCTCGTCCGACTCGTCCATCTCCTCCTTGCGACGCGCAAAGCTGACGCGCGCTGCGTTCACGACCGAGAGGTCGGTCGCCATGGCACCGTCGAGCCGGACGAACCCGTGATCCAGGACGCGGATCGCGTCCTCCGCTATCACTCTCTCCGCCGTGGCCATTGCCGAATCGAGTCTAGCCGGGCTGTATGTCGGCACTTCCGGCTGGTCGTATCCGTCCTGGAAGCCGGGGTTCTATCCAGCCGGGACCGACGCAAAGCAGTTCCTTCGGTTCTACGCCGAACGGTTCTCGACCGTCGAGCTGAACACGACCGGCTACCGCCTACCGGCCGAGGAGCAGTTCCGGCGCTGGGCCGAGCAGACCCCGGCGGGGTTCCGCTTCGCGCCCAAGCTCGCAGGCAACCGGCCGGGAATGCTCTCCGAGTTCGGCGCACGAGTACGTGACCTCGGCGACCGGCTGGGACCGGTGCGCGTCCAGCTGATCAGCGCTCGGGACGAGGGCATGATCGAGCTGATCCTCGGCTCGCTCGACCCAGACTTGCTCATCGCCTTCGACCTCGCGCACCCCTCTTGGGATGGGATCGAAGCGCGGCTCGCCGAGGCCGGCGCGGTTCGCGTGAACGACCTCGAGCACGACGCGCGGTTCAGGTACGTCCGCTTCCGCGACCCGCCGTACTCCGATGAGAACCTTCGGCAGTGGGCGGCAAGGCTGGAATCCATCCAGAAGCCCGTCTTTGCCTATTTCCGCCACGAGGAGGAGCCGACGGCACCGGCCTATGCGACACGTCTGCGCGAGTTGATCGCGCAAAGCCGCACTGACTCGGACCAGACCTAAGGGCCGGAGTAAGGGCAGGTGAAGCCGCCCTAATCGGAGGCGCGGACCCCAAGCAGCCGCGCAGCACAGCCTGTTTGGAGTGCGCGGGCTGCGCCCGCGCACGTTGCCCCGCGAAGCGGCGTACCTACTCTCCGCGCGAAAGCGCAGCTTTCGCGCGGACTTAGTGGCGTCTGCATTGCTTGTCGACTCCGACGATGGAGTCGAGCAACGCGTTCTGCCGGCGCTCGTAGTCGACGTCCGCCGGGTCGTTCGGGTTGTAGTCGTGCAAACCCGGGATCGTGATGCTGACGTCGGGCGTGACGCCCGGCCCGTTCACCGTGAGGCGGTACTGCTCCCCGTTGCCAGGCCCACGCGGCGTACTGGGGAAGCCGGCGGGGTGCGGATAACCCTTCGTCGGGTCAAATGCATAGAAGCCGTAGCAGAAGAGCCCGGTCGGGTTGTGCGCCAGGAACGAGTTCTCGCGCTTCCAGCCCTTGCCGTAGCGCGAGTTGAACGTGTCGAGGTAGATCAAGCGGCCGTAGGTGTCGGTCGGCGCCCCGACGTTCGTCGCCTTGAACCCGTACACCGGCTGTCCGTCGTAGGTCAGGCGTCCGAACAGGTGGTGGTAGCGCCCGCTGTAGATCCAGTCCGTCCACGCCTCGAGCTTCGCGATCGGGCCCGACCAGTGCGAGAGGTGGAGCTCCCAGACGCGCTGAACCGGAAGCCACGGCGTCATGCCGAGATCCGGAAGCGGTGTGGGCCAGGCCTGCAGAGCCCAGTAGGACCCATCCTGCGCGGCACAGGCTGTGACGAGAAACGCGAGCTGCGGCCCGTCGTACTTGCGGCAACCGCCCTTGAACGACTGCCAGTACCGACCACCTCCGGAATAGTCCTTCCGGAAGCGCACTTGCGGCTTGCCGGAGGTCGGATGGCGGGCGTTGATCGCGCCCCAGGCGAGGACGTGCTGAACACGCCCTCGGGCGCGATAGGTCAGCAATGCCTCGCCTCTGCCGTTGAGAGCGAGCCGGACGCCCTTCGCGTTTCGGTCGATCAGCTGCGACGCACGGGCTGCTCCGGCAGAAGACAGCGCAACAGTGACTGCGACGAAGACGACGGCGGCCTTCATGGGTTCAAAGTACCCGTCGAAGGAATTCCCTCTCTCCCTCGAACGAGGGATCCGTCGCCCGCTCAGAAGCGCGCGGCGGCGCCGAGGTGGCGCTCGTAGGCGCCGGTCTCGACGATCTCGGTGATCTGGTCGACGGCGAAGCGCAGCTCGTCGTCCGTGTTGTAGTAGTGCGGCCCGAGCCGAAGACCGGCGTCTGGGCGGAAATCGCAGAGGATCTGCCGCTCGGCAAGCTCCGTGTGCACCGCCTCGAACTCGGGTGTCCGAACGGTGACGGTGCCACCGCGCCGATGCGGCGCGCGCGGGCTGCCGACCTCGAATCCTGCTTGCTCGAGCAGCTCGATGAGTAGCTCCGTCTGCCGAACCGAGTTCTCGCGGATCCGGTCGACGCCGATCTCCTCGATCAGGTCGTAGCCGGCCGTCGCTGCGTAGAGCGCGGGGACGTTCGGCGTGCCCGTAAGAAAGCGAGCGGCGCCCTCGGCGTACTCGAGCTCGGGCTCGAAGCCGAACGGGCGCGCATGGGCCTGCCAGCCTATGAAGGTCGGCTCGAGCACCGCGGCGAGGTCCGGGCGAACGTAGAGCCACCCATTGCCCGGCCCACCGCACAGCCACTTGACGCTGCCGCCGACGGCGAAGTCGACGTTGAGCGCGGCGACGCCCACGGGGACGATGCCGGCCGACTGGTACGCGTCGAGGACGACGTGCGCGCCGACCTCGTGCGCTCGGTGGACGATCGCCTCCACGTCCTGGATCTCCGCGGTCTTGAAGAGCACGTGCGTGATCGGCACGAGGAGCGTCCGCTCGTCGATCGCCTCCACGATCGCGCGGTCGTTCGGAACGACGACGACCTCGAGGTCGGACTGCGCCTGGTAGATGTAGCGGACGCTCGGGAAGTTGCCTTCCTCGTAGACGACGCGGTTACGGCGAGGGTCGACCGGGCGGAAGCACGAGACGACGATCGCCTCCGCGACGGCGACGTTCTGGTGCATCACCGTCGAGCCGGGAGGCGCCCCGATGATCCGGCCGACCTGGTCGCCGACGGTCATCGGCATCTCCCACCAACCCTCCGCCCAGGCGCGGATTCCCCGCTCGCGCCAGCTGCGCGCGAATTCCAGCAGGCGCTCCTCGGCCGCGGCAGGCATCGCGCCGAGCGAGTGGTTGATCAGGTACGTGGTGTGCTCGAGGATCGGAAACCGATCCCGGTACGCAGTCAGCTCCACGCGAGGCACCCTACTGTGGAAGGAACGTCACACTCTTGCGACAACCAGGGTCAGACCCTGGTTTTTGGGACACGGCTGCTCCGGTCAGTTGAGCTCGGCGAGATTCCGCTCGCCCGGGCCCACGTAGCGCGCGCTCGGGCGAATGAGCCGGCCTGTGCGCTTCTCCTCCAGCACGTGCGCTGACCAGCCGGCGGTGCGCGAGCACGCGAACATCGCCGGGGCGAGCGAGGGCGGAATCTCCGCGATGTCGAGGACGACCGAGGACCAGTACTCGACGTTCGTGTACGAGTGGTCCGGGTGCCGTTCCGCGATTGCTTCGTGCGCGACCCGCTCGAGCTCCTCGGCGACTGCCACGCGCGGTGAGCCAAGCTCCTTGGCCGTGCGCTTCAGCACACGCGAACGCGGATCTTCGGCCCGATAAACGCGGTGGCCAAAGCCCATGATGCGTTCGCGTCGCGCCAGCGCCTCGCGGACCCACTTCTCCGCGTCGCCCATCTCCGCGACCGCATCCAGCATCGGCAAGACACGCGCCGGCGCTCCGCCGTGCAAGGGGCCGGAGAGCGCACCCACCGCCGAAGCGAGGACGGCGCCGCAATCCGCGGCTGTCGACGCGACGATGCGCGCCGTGAACGTCGACGCATTCAAACCGTGCTCGGCCGTGCAGATCCAGTAGGTGTCGATGGCCTTCGCATGTCTCTCGTCGACTTCGCCCCGCCACGCGAGCAGGAAGCGCTCGGCGGCGGTCGCGCCTTTCATGACCTCGTTCTCCGGCACAGGCGTGGCATCGCCGCGAGCGGACTGGGCGACGACCGATAGCGCCGCCGCGCTGAGCCGCGCGAGATCGTCGCGCACCTGCCCAGCGTCGATGTCGATGAGCTGCTTCAGCCCCCACGCGCCGCTGAAGACCGCGAGCGAGGCCTGCAGGTCGCTCATATAGCCGCCCGTCCGGATGGGAAGCTCGCAATACGACGCCGCCAGGCCTGGCTCGAGCGACTCGTCGACGAGCAGGCCCCAGACCTTCTCGAACGGCACCTTGCCGACGAGCTCCTCGATGTCGACGCCGCGGTACCTGAGCGAGCCGCCCTCCCGATCGGGCTCGGCGATCTCGGTCTCGAAGGCAACGACGCCCTCGAGCCCCGGCCTGAAGTCGTTGGTACTGCTCATCTCGTTTCCTCCAGCTCGATCTCGCGACCCGCCGACCGCTTTCGCGCGGCCGCGAGCACGAGTGCCGCCGCGGCTGCGTCCTGGACGGCAACGCCGACTGACTTATACAGGGTGATCTGCTCCGGCGAGGTGCGGCCGGGCTTCGTTCCGGCCACGAGCTCCCCCACCTCGGCGTGGACATGACCGGGATCGATGCCGATGAGCTCGGGCGCGCCGGCGGGAGGCGGAGCCAGCGCGGACTCGCGCGACTCGACGACGAGCACCGAGTCTGCCACGGTCTCGGCATCCACCTCTCGTCCTGACGGATTGAGACCGACGGAGTTGACGTGCGTCCCGGGAGCCAGCCACTCCCTGCGCACGACCGGCTCGGTCGCGTGCGTGGTCGCGGCGACGACGTCCGCTCCCCGGATCGCCTCTTCGTAGGAGTCCACCGCCCGCGCCGAAGACCCGATTTCCTCGGCCAGCAACTCGGCCTTCGCCCGTTCGCGGCCAGCGACACGGATCTCCGCGAAGTCGCGGACGCGCGGAAGGGCACGCGCGTGTGAGCGAGCCTGCACACCCGTTCCGATCAGCGCGAGGACTTCGGCGTCTCCACGTGCGAGCAGGCGGGTCGCCAGTGCCGATCCTGCCGCGGTTCGCGTCGAGGTGATGTAGGTCCCGTCCATCAGCGCGAGCGGCGTCCCGTTCTCTGGATCGAAGACGCAGATCACGGCCTGATGCGTCTCGCGATCGCGGTTGCGCGGAAAGAGGGTGACGAGCTTGCACGCGAGCCCGGCAGAGGGAAGGTAGGACGGCATCACGCCAAGCAGGCCCTCCTGCTCCGGCACGAGCGCCGCGACCCGCGGCGGCATCGAGGCCGATCCGGCGCTCAGGTCCGCGTGTGCCGACGCGAGGGCGTCGACGAGCGCGTCGAGGTCGAGCAAGTCGCGCACCTCGGCTTGCGAGAGGAAGATCACGACAACCGCTTCAGCAGGCCGAGCGCCTGCTGGTTCCACGGAACGCGGTGCGTGACTCCGGCGCCGCCGACCCGCTCCCGGTTCGCCAGATACCAGTCGTACGTCTCGATCAGCGCCTCCTCGTTCGAAAGGCGCGGCTGCCAGCCGAGCACTCGTTGGGCTCTCGACACGTCGACGAACGAGTCCTTGTGCGCGGTCTTGTAGTGCCACTCGGCCAGCGGTGAGACTCTCAGGAGCTCGAGCGCACGCAGCGCGACCTCCGCCGCCTTCGCAGGTACAGGCCGCAAGCGCGAGGAGGAGCCTGCATGGTCGATCAGCGCCTGCAGGTCCGAGCGAACGGTGCCGAACTCGGTGGCGCCGACGTTGAACGTCTCACCCGTCGCCTCCGGGACGGTGGCCGCGCGGACGATCGCGTCCACGAGATCCTCGACCGCCAGCAGCTGATAGCGGTTGTAGCCCTTGCCGAGGATGTAGATCCGGCGTCCTTCGCGGATCCAGTCGAACAGGATCTCGAAGACGCCGAGCCGCTCGGGTCCGATGAATGTCTTCGGCCTGACGATCGTCGTGTGGACGGCGGCGACCCGGCAGAGCGCCTCGGCGTCGATCTTGGACTCGCCGTACCAGCCGACACCGACGAGCGGATCGTCCTCTTCGATCGGGTGCTTCTCCGGCACGCCGTACACGGCCGTCGAGGAGATGAACACGACGCGGCTCGCACCGGCTTCGCGAGCGGCGCGGAGGACGTTCTCGGTCCCGCCGACGTTGACCGAGCGGATCGAGTCCCGCGATGCCTGAATCGGCAGCGCCGCGGCGGCATGGACGACCACGTCCGCACCCGCGACCAGCTCGCGGACGCGCTCGCGGTCTCGCACGTCCCCCCTGAGCTCGTCGACCGAACGCTCGAGCTCCATGTCGTCCAGAGGCACCACGTCCAGCGTGCGGACCTCGTGCCCGTGGGCGAGCAGCCGTCGCGCGAGGTGCAGGCCGAGGAAGCCCGCGCCGCCGGAGATCGCCCAGAGCATCTACCTCGGAACGCTACTGGCGGCGGGAGGAGCAGGCGTCGACCGGGCCGGCGGCTTTGCATCCACGAGCACCGCTGCCGCAAGCAGCACCGCCATCCCGACCATGCTCTCTCCCACCAGGCTCCCGCGCAGCCGCACGAGGACACCGCCGTCGCCGCGCGCCACCGCAGGGACGGCGACGAGCTTGTGCAGTCCTCCCCAGGCCAATGCGAGCGAGACGAGGCCGATCTTGACGAGCAGGACCTGGCCATACCCCGTCGTCCACAGATCGTTCAGATGCGGCAGCCGCAGGATGCTCAGGTAGACGCCCGCGAGCAGGAGCACGCCGACACAGACCGTCGCAAGGCGCGAGAAGGCGAGGAATGCGGCGCGCCGCAGCTCCGGCATGACCGGCCAGACGACCACTGCGAGCTGTACGAGACCTCCGATCCAGAGGCAAGCGGCAGAGAGGTGGGCCCAGTCGGCCAGCTCGGATTTCCACGAAGATCCCGCGTCGGCGGCCGAGTGTCCAGACAGCGAGAGGCCGGAGGCGAACGCGAGTCCGAGCACGAACGCCGGCCACAGCAGAACGTCGCGGTCGGTCAACCAGGCGAGGAACAGGAACCCGGTCACGAGCGCGAAGCCGAGCGTCATCGCGATGAACGCCGTGCCGAAGCGCGTGCGCGCGATCGGGGTGAGGTCTCCGTAGAGGAGCCGGCCGAAGGGGAGCTGCAGCGCGTCCTCGGCGCGGAGCAAGAAGGCGGCGATGCCGACGTTGAGTGTCGCGACGGCGCCGATCCCGGTCACGGCGAAGAAGCGCCGGGCCGCCGGCGGTGTGAGCCGCCGCCGCAGCACGATCAGGCGGAAGCCGAGCCCGCCGACGAGGAGCGCGAGTGAGAGGAAATAGAACCAGCGCACTATGTTCTCGCTGCGCGTGGGTCCCGAAGCGCCGAACGCTTCGGTCGGGGCCGGCGCGGGTGCGCGCACCCCGAACGTGAAGACTCCCGACACGACGTGCCCGTCTCCGGAGAGCGCATGCCAGCGGACCGTGTACGGACCTTTCCGCAACCGCGGTAGGACCGCCGTCAAGCGGCGACCTTCGCTACGCACGCTCACGACTCGGACGCTTCCGGACGACGAGTACACGCGAACGGAGCCCGGGACCGCCTTCACGTATTGGTCGTAGAGCAGCGTGACCGTGCGCGGCGAAGACGAGACGCGCTGCTGGAATCCAGGTGAGGCCTTCTCCAGCGTCGCGTGCGCCCACGCCTGCACGGGGAAGACGAGCGCGACCAACGATCCGATGAGCAGCAGGCGTCTCACCGGCGCGGCGTCCCCGCGAGCGGCGAGATGTGACCCAGGACCGGCGCGGTGTCGCGGTCGCAGTACAGCAAAACCGCAATCACGACGAACGTGAGGGCAAAGCCTGCCGCGGCCGCTTGCGAGCGCGGCCGAAGGCACCGTGCGAGCGGGAACACCGCAGCGGCGAGCAGCGTCCAGCCAAGCACGTGGTGCAGGAACGCCGAGCGCTGAAAGAACCAGGAGTTCTGCTCGTGCACGAGGAACGCGGCTCCCGAGACGAGGAACGCCGACGCCATCCCGAGCCGCCACCAACTGCTCTGCAACTTCCCGCGTACCAGTCCGAGCTCGATCGCGCCGGCCAGCATCAGGATCTCCGCCCACACACCATGCGCGAGCATGTGCAGCGTCGAGCTCGTGAAGAACACCATCACGGGCCACATGAAGAGCCCGAGCAGAAACGCCAGGCCGGGCCAAAGGTAGGCGCGCCATGCGCGCCGCC
>Ga0137368_10003199_pt1 | contig 17461 bp, 16 predicted proteins | sample SagtaG_13_FD_104917 | JGI IMG/M metagenome (GOLD analysis project Ga0137368, IMG submission 104917) | Vadose zone soil microbial communities from Sagehorn Ranch, Mendocino, California, USA - Sage1_L_100_16 metaG | ecosystem: Environmental > Terrestrial > Soil > Vadose zone | place: USA...
CAAGAGCTTCAACTACGAGAAGCTGATGGTCGGCGAGATCCAGCGCAAGCGGGGCATCCCCCTGGAGAAGATCGGCCGCGTCGACGTGGTCAGGGGCAAGCTGATCGTCCAGGACCAGCAGCGCGAGACCTTGATCGAGGAGCCGATCCGCGACTTCCACGGCGCCGCGCTGAAGGGCTGCGACGAGTGCACCGACTTCCTCGGCAACGCGGCCGACCTCTCGTCGGCAGCGTCGGCAGGGCCGACGGGTTGTCCAGGCTGCTGGTGCGCAGCGCCGCCGGCAAGCACGCCATCGACCGGACCGGCGAGCGGCTGGAGCTGCGCGAGCTGGAGCGGCCGCAGGCGCTGGAGAAGCTCGACGCCCTCGACAAGAAGATCGCCTTCGAGCACCTCGAACGGCCCTACGACCCGGATGCGCCGCTGTTCGTCGACTACGCCGAGCACCTCGACGCCTACGAGGGCGGCGACCGCGCCCCGGTGTCGCGGGGGCGGTGAGCACCGCGATGACCCCTCCTGGTCCCGGGCTGGCCGTGCCGCCGGAGCCCGCCGAGCTGCGCGCCCGCACCCGCGCCCTGGCCGAGCAGGACCCGGCCGGCGCCATCGCGCTGCTCGGTGAGGGGGAGTGGATCCTCGACCAGCTCTGGGAGCGGTGGGGCGGGGAGCTGGAGCGCTCGGGCATGGGCCGCGAGCGGCTGCGCCAGATCGCGGTGGGCTACCGCAGGGAGCTGTGGCTGTGGGTGATGGGCGAGCGCACCTGGGAGCAGTGCGCCGGCGGCCTGCTGGGCCGCGTGCGGCGCCGCGGCGACCGGGGGTCCGGGGGGCTCAAGAGCGAGGCCGGAACCACCGTGGTGGGCGGCCACGCAGGGCCGAGCGGTAGCCCCCCGGTGGATCCGGGGTTGCCGGCATGAGCGAGCGGCCCAGGTTCGGCTACCCGGTGAGCCTCGACCTCGCCGGCCACCAGGCGGTGGTGATCGGTGAGGGGGCGGTCGCCCAGGGCAAGGTCGAGGGGCTGCTGGCCGCGGGCGCGAGGGTGACCGTGGTGGCGGACGGTCCCATGCCGACGCTGTCGGCGCTGGAGTCGGACCCGCGCGTCACCGTGGCACGGCGCCACTGGCGCCCGGCCGACCTGGACGGCGCGACGGTCTGCGTGGCGGCGAGCGGCGATCCCGACACCCGCGCGGCGATCAGCCGCGAGGCTCGCGACCGGGGCGTGCTGGTCAACGTCATGGACGACGTCGAGCACTGCGACTTCGCCGCGCCGGCCCTGCTCCGCCGCGGCGACCTGCTGATCGCCATCTCCACCGGCGGCCGCTCGCCGGCGCTCGCCCGGCGCCTCAGGGAGGAGCTCGAAGGCCGCTTCGGCGACGAGTGGGCGGCCGTGCTCGACCTGCTCGCCGAGGTACGGGCCGACACGCTCGAGCGCCTCCCCGACCTCCAGGAGCGCGCCAGGCGCTGGCAGGAGGCCCTCGACCTCGACCAGCTCGAGTCCCTGGTGCGCGGCGGCCGCTACGACGAGGCCAGGCGAACCCTGACCGCGCGCCTCCTCGCTGACGGCACGGATGCGACGACCCTGAGCGGGCTCCCCGGCGGGGCGCTACCAGCCGGCTAGTCCCAGCTCAGGGCCCGGCCATGCCACTCATGCCGCCGCCGGCGTGGAGGCCGGGCGCCAGCGCCGGCACCCAGACGACCGCGGCGGCGAGCGCAAGGGCGGCGACGGCGGCCACCCGGACGACCACCTCGCCGTGCACCCACAGCTTCTCGACCAGCACCACCGCGGCCAGCACCACCATGGCGGCCAGGTTCATCACGCCGACGACCACGAACAGCGCCATCAGCGCCCAGCAGCAGCCGAGGCAGTAGGCCGCGTGGTGGACGCCGGCGCGCAGGTCGCGCAGCGGGCCGCGGTAGGACCCGTAGTGCAGCAGCAGCGACAGCGGCGAGCGGCAGTGCTTGAGGCAGCGGGCCTTCAGCGGGGTGAGCTGGTAGACGCCGCAGGCGGCGAAGACCGCCACCGCCGCCACCGTCGCCCGTCCAGGGTGGCCGTCGACCAGGCGGACCACGAACGTGGTCAGCAGGAAGGCCGGGATGCCCGCCGCGGCCCAGGCGACCAGGTACCCGGAGGTGAAGCCGGCCAGGCGGAGCAGCCGCAGGGAGCGGATCGAGCGCTGGTACATGGAGGCCACCGGAGCGACCGACGGCAGCATCATCGCCGCCATCATCAGCCCCCACATGCCCACGAAGGCGGCAAGGCCGAGGCCCATGGTGCCGCTCATGCCGGCCATCTCGCGGGCGCGCCCAACGGTGAACAGCCAGGCCACCGCCGCGAGCAGCAGCAGGAGCGCCGCCTGCGGCGTCAGGCGCCGAAGGGACGGGGCGGTGGTGGTCACGCCGCCCAGGAGAAGGGGGCCGAGTGGCCGTTCTTGCCGGTGTTGTCGAACTGCAGCCCGAAGGCGTCGACCCGGGACGCGGTGGCCCGGGCGATCGTCAGGGTCGAGTTCGCCGGGTGGAACATGCCGGTGAGCTTCTCCACCTCGCCCTCGGGGTTGAGCGGCGGGACGAAGTCCTCGACCTCGATCTCGACCGCCTCGCCGATCCTGACGTGGTGGCGCCTGCCGTCCTCGGTGTACTCGATCGGGGCGCTCTCGACCCCCATCATCTCGCCGATCAGCGGGGCGAGCATCGCCATCGGGCCGCCGAGCTGGCCGGCGAAGACCGCCCCGAGCTTCTCGGCCTGCTGCTGCGACGCGGCGGCGTCCATGAACACCCCCACCCGCCAGTTGCCCTCGGCCATCAGCGGCGGCGTGTCGGCCAGCACGGCGACCGTCCGGCCGCTCACGTCGACCTCCTCGACCGCACCCGAGTCCACGTGGAAGACCAGCACCACGCGGCAGCGCTCGTAGTCCGCCGGCATGCTCAGCCCCGAGGTGGTGCACGGGCACACCATGTCGCAGGAGCAGTTCTCGAAGTACCTGCCCTGAAGCTGCCAGGCCATCAGCCACCCCCCACGCTCGACGCTTCGGTCGGCGGCCAGCATGTTCCACCAAGCCGAGCGCGGTCAATGACGAAGGATCGTCCTACTCCTGAGGAGCGCGCCCTGCCGATCGGGAAGGCCATCTGCAACGAGCTGCAAGATCTTGTCCGTGACGGTCTCCATGTCGAGGGCAGGCAGCCCCTGCTTCTTGTGCCTCGCCGGTACGCTTCCTCATGATGCGGGTAACGCATGCCCGTCTGGGGATTCCCGAGTCGATGGTCATTTGTGTCAGCGATCCGTTCAGACCATGTGGCAACGGGCTATGGTGACCTGTTACAGGAGTCCGATACTCATGACAGGTGCAGACGACGGAGAGAATGCTCGCCCTGGCGAGTTGTCGCCGCGCGCAGCAGCGGCGCTCGACCGACTCTCGACGGTAGAGGCAGAGCTCCGAGAGCAACTGGGGCCAAGGCGGGCACACTCAGCAATCGTGGTGACGGCACTTCTTAGCACACGTCTAGGCGCCGATCGTCTTGGGGATCTTGCGTACCATGCGACGCCGACGGACGTTTTCCGCGACCTGGACGCCGACGTGGAGCGCGCTCTGAGCGCATTTGATGCTCAGTCGGTCTTCAATGAGCTATACAAGACAGGGCATCTACATAGAACTGTGGGAGACGTGGCTGCAGTTATTCGCAGCCTGAGCGACAGTGACCAGCTCATGCTGGCTGGCGAGCTATTGAAGCGCACGGCCGATCCGTTCGTTGGCATGTTTACCGTTCCGGCTGAGATCGCTGTTCTTGCAAGCCGCCTCACGGTTGGTGCCACTGAGAATGGTGAAGCCCATGACAGGCTTTATAAGAGAGAGCTTCGGGTATTTGATCCTAGGGCTGGCTGCGGCGAGATGCTCCTCGAACTCGCTCACCTCATAGAGAATCACCAAGGGAGAGCTTGGGTTGTCGGTTGCGAACCTTCAGCCGAAGCCCTTGGAATCGCACAGGCCTCGATTGCCCTCGCCGGCTATTCAACAAGCGATCTCCATCAGGAGGAATGGCTACTGCGGACCGCTAGCCATGAGCAAGCATTCGACTACTTGGTCTCGGCGATCCCCGCAACCTCATGGCGCCATCTCGACCGTTGGTTGGAATACGGTCTTTCGCTCCCTGCTCGGCCGAGGTCAACCGATTCCAGCCTCCTCTACGTTGCCAAGGTTGCCCAGAGGGTATCTGAGCTACCGAATTCACGCGCCGTGCTTGTTGTAAACTCGGCAGCACTTACAACCGGTGCCGCTGGTTCTGGCGATGTCCAACTCCGCCGCATGATAGTCGAACTGGGGGCACTTCGGGCTGTTATCGCCCTGCCATCCGGGATATTTGAGAGAACCACTGTGGCTCCTACGATGCTTCTCTTCACTGGCTCGATGGACAGTCGAGCAAAAGCAGCAGCAGCTTTCGCCTCGTCGACGCGCGCATGTACGGAGCGAGGGTCGATCGCAAGAGGCGCATCCTTGGCGCCGCCGACGTGGACGAGATCGTCATGGCGGTTGCGCAGGGTGGATCCGAGAACGCGGTCGAGATCGACATTCAAGTCCTCGCTGAGGATGGCAGGTGGCGAATTCCACCTTTCGGAAAACGTATATCAGCCAAGAAGGGGCACTCGAGTTCCCAGGATTCAGCACCAACCCTGGATGAGCATGAACTCGGAGAGCTCTGCCGTGTGATGTCTGGCAGGAACAGGGTCGCCAAGGAGACTGACAGAGATCCGGACCTACGAGTGATTCGAGCTGAAGACGTCGGTGTCGAGCTGAGGCCGTGGGCAGATCTTCCCTACTCGACTCGTAGACGGAAGAGTTCCGTGGAAGTGGCCCCCGGCGATATTGTTGGGAGTATTTCGCGGCCATATGGACGCTGGGTGTTGGTGCCGGACGGTTATGGCCGGGCGCTTGCCAGCGATCACACGGTCGTTCTGCGCAAGCAGAGAGATGTCAGCATGTGGTACATCCTGAGTTTTCTACGATCGGAGCGAGGTAAACGCTGGATCGAGTCGACCTTCCGTGGAACAGTCCCTCGGATAGCGCGCGATGAACTGGCGCTGATCCCTGTTCCCGATTGCCCGATTGAATCCATTGAAATTGACATGATACTCCGAGACTACGAGAGCGAGTTGATACGGCTTGAATCTGAAGTCGGTCAGCTACGCTCACGGCTCAGCGCAATCCATGATACCGAGTCACCAGTCGAGACCGCGGCCAACGTCGATTCCCTCTACGGTATCGTTGCCTCAGTTCGGTCAGTGGGTAGTCTAGAAGACTCTCTGCGAATTGCAGAAAATGCCTTTCCGTACCCGATCGCGCGAACTCTGCGAGCAATTGATCGATCGCCTTCTCCACGTGCGAAGTATCATGAGATTGTGCATGAAGGACTTGAAACTGTTTCAACCACCTTAGCCTCCCTTTGCGCTGCCGTTGCGCGTGACCATTCCATCTCCGGTCGTGCGATCAAGAGTTGGGCTGACTCCGTGAGGCGTAATGGTGCCACCATCGGTAGCCAATTTGCTATGGCTCTTGAGGTCGCGAGTTCTGTTTCGAACGACCTACAGTCCGACATCGGCGGCCTTGGTCAGGCATTCGGAGATGCAAATTCCCCAGCGGTCGCTCTGTTTGGAAGTTTACCTGAAGAGCGGAATCGAATTCATGGCGATTACCCGAAATCTGACTTCCAGTTTAGGCAACGTCTTGGAGAGGCCGAGGGGATTCTCCGAGAGCTGCTCGATAGCCTCAGCTTCCTAGCTCGCTGGGAAATCAGATATTCTGAGTCAATCGAGCCCATAGAGGGCGATAACGGCAAGCCAGATTTCTACGGAACGTTTCGCATCCTCAGGGGAGACAATTCGGACTGGGATCTTGTAGAGCAGATCTCTAGTTCGCCACTTTACCGCGGGCGTGCCTATGCTCTTGTCGATGGACACATACTATTGGATTTGCACCCGTATCTGGTCGTCCGCGACTGCCCAGTCTGTGGTGCCCTTGAAGTATACTATCCTAATTCATTTGGCGAGGGTGAGGCGAATCTGAAGTCAATTGACCGAGGGCATCCTCAAGTATGCTCCGACGATGGGATCCTGCGTCAGCTCCGGTCGGCGTTCACGTCGCTGTAGCTATCCGTTCCAGGTGGAGACGATATCCGTTGGGGTGGCGCGGAGGCTGGGGGTAGGGTCGTCGGCAACCTTTGCGGCACCCAGAGCGCATCTGGGACCGTGTAGTCGGTATCATCGCGGATACGATTGAACATTCCAGATGTGATCTGGTGGGTGTAATGAAACCCGGTCAGGACCTTAGGGAAGCGAAGCCCATCCGGCACGGGCACAGCGGCTTCCAACCTGACAGGGCGGCCTATGAGTGGCTGAAGCTTCTGTAGTGCAAGGGGGATCTCGTAGAGATCCCTGTCCAAACTCACGATGATGGCGACATCACACTTGCCGGTCAGGACGAATTCGATGAGATCGAGAGCCATTACCAGATCGATGCCCTTTTCCCGCGGGCGTTGCCATGGATGGAGCGTCACCCGCCGGCCAGCGAGTCCACGCATCGGCTTTGGCAGCGCTTGTCGATGACCCCACTCCCAGTGGTAACGCAGGGGGCGGAAGACCACGGTGATGCCGACCTGCCGCATTGCGTGGAGCCGGCGATCCAGGTTCCTGGTCTTCTCGGCTTCGCCGCGGATGTTGGGGTTGGGCCGGCCGGTGTAGAAACGGCATGCCACCGGGTGCCGTGTTCGCGTTCCCGCAAGGTATTGGGCCAGTAGGTGCGGATGGCAGAGGGGATGACCAAAGAGGTCATCGCAGCGCTTGTACAGGTTCTGCCCATCGATCAACACCATGACGCGCGCCGCGGGGTCAGTGGCCAGGGCAGCGACAACAGAAAGCTCAGCCATTGGGGAACCAAGAAAAGCCCCGGACATCCCGTTGGGGAAGCCGGGGCACGTAAACAGGTACCAGGCTATGGCGCGGCTGCGTCGGGCGCAACCTCGTTGTCCACATCCCTTGGGTGGTGGATCAGGGCAGCTCGGGGAGCCAGACGCGCATGGCGGCGGGGCCGCGGTTGGCCCACAGGTGGTAGGGGATCAGGGCGAGGGGGGCGGCCTCGCTGGCGATGCCGTCCTGGTCGGGCGCGTACGGCCAGCCGGACTCGGGGAGGCGCAGAGGCCTGGCGGAGCTGCGCAGCCAGACCGCGCCGCCGAGCTGGTCGTCGCGGCCCTTGTCGGCGGGGGGCGCCGAGGTGTCCACCGCGAGCGCGTCGAGCCGCAGCGACGGGTCCTGGCCGACGGACTCGGCGCAGTAGACCAGCGGTCCCCGCTCGGCGGCCACGCAGCCGCGCACCGCGTCGATCCTCGGGTCCGGCCTGGTCCAGCGGGGGCGCAGCGGCAGCTCGAGGCGGAGCTCGTCGCCGGGGCGCCAGGGCGCCTCCACCACCGCGTACCCGGCGGGCCCCTCGGCTCCTCCAACGGTCACCCCGGCCGGGCCGACCGGCCGGCGTTGCCCGTCGTGGACCAGGGCCGCGCCCTGCGCCCACGACGGCACCCGCAGGGCGATGCGCCAGGGCCCGCCGCCCGACTCCTCCACGCGCACGGTCACCGTGCCGGTCCAGGGGTAGCCCGTGGTCACGCGCAGCCCGACCGGGCGGCCGTCCGGCAGGGTCGTGCGCACCGTGCAGGCGGTGAGCTGGTGGAGCTGGACGCCCTGGTCGTTCGCGCTGGCGACGTAGGCGGCCAGGCTGGTGAGGGTGCGGGAGAGGTTGTTCGGGCAGCAGGAGACCGCGAACCAGCGCGAGCGCATGCCTCCTGCCGCGTGCGGGCTCTCGGCGTCGCCGCCGTCCGGCGCGGCGGGGGAGCGCTGCTGCAACGGGTTGGCGTAGAAGAAGGCGTGCCCGTCCAGCGCCGGCGAGGCCGCCACCACGTTGTAGAACGTCCGCTCGATCGCGTCGGCGTAGCGCGCCTCCCCGGTGGCCAGCAGCAGCCGCCAGCACAGCATCACCGCGGCGACGCCGGCGCAGGTCTCGGCGTAGGCGCGGTCGGGCGGCAGCTCGAAGTCGTCGCCGAAGGACTCGCCGGTGTGGCGCGAGCCCATCCCGCCGGTGAGGTAGGTGCGCGCCGCCACGGTGTTGCGCCACTGCTCGGCGACCGCCTCGAGCAGCTCGCTGTCGCCGGTCTCGACGGCCACGTCGACGGCGCCGCTGGCCAGGTAGAGGGCGCGCACGGCGTGGCCGCGCAGCACCCTGGCCTGGCGTACGGGCAGGTCGTCCTGGTTGTAGGCGGCGCCGAGCGAGCCGGCACGCAGCAGGCCGTGGCCGCGCCGCTCCACGAACAGCCCCGCCTGCTCCAGGTAGCGCTCGTTCCCGGTGGCGCGGTACAGCTCCGCGAGGGCCGGCTCGATCTCGGGATGGCCGCAGATCCCGGCGCGGCCGTCCTCGCCGAACTCCTCGCAGACGTGGTCGGCGGCACGCCGCGCCACGGCGACCAGCGGGTCCTCGCCGGCGGTGCGCAGCCGCGCCACGGCCGCCTGGATCAGGTGTCCGAAGCAGTACAGCTCGTGCCCCCACTCCAGGTCGCGGTAGCGCGCCTGCCGCCCGTGCCAGCCGAAGCGGGTGTTGAGGTAGCCGTCCGGCTCCTGGGCGACGGCGACCTCCTCGCTGAGCTCCGTGAACGCCCGCTCCGGCGCCTCCCTCCCGCCGCGGGCCGTCGGCTGCAGCGAGCGAGACCCGGACTCCCAGGCGAGCCCCTCGAGCAGCTTGTAGACCTCGGAGTCGGCGAACTCCCGCCCGGCCGACGGGCCGCCCTCCGCCGCCGCGCGGAAGTTGCCGATCCAGCCGAGGCGGGTCATCCAGTCGCGGCAGTGCTCGACGATCACCTCACCGCCGAGGCGCTGGCGGTCACCCCAGAAGCCGGGCTCCAGCCGCACCTCGCCGAGCCCGAGCGGGCGCAGCCGGCCCGAGGCGGGGACGACCGGCCGGCCCCAGGAGCCGTCGCCGCGCTCAGCCACGCAGCGCCCCGGTCATGAAGCCGCGCACGTAATGGCGCTGCAACAGCAGGAACGCCAGCAGGCACGGCAGCGCCATCACCACCACGCCGGCCTCGAGGGCGCCGTAGTCGATCGCGCCGAAGCTGCGCTGCTGCATGCTGTAGACCGCCACCGGCATGGTGAACTTCGACGCGTCGCTGATCAGGATCAGTGGCGCGAAGAAGTCGTTCCACGAGGCCAGGAACGCGAACAGGGCCACGGTGACGAGCCCGGGCCGCACGGCGCGCAGCAGCACCCGCCGCAGCGCCGTGAAGGTCGAGCAGCCGTCGACCAGCGCGGCCTCCTCCAGCTCGCGCGGCACCGCCTCGAACGAATTGCGCATCATGAACAGCGCGAACGGCAACTGGAACATGATGAACACCAGGCTCAATCCCAGCAGGGAGTTCTGCAGCCCGAGCCGGTCGAGCAGCACGTACAGCGGGATCAGGATGGTCGCGTACGGCACCATCAGGATCGCGAGCGTGGCCAGGAACAGCAGGTTCTTACCCGGGAAGGAGAAGCGGGCGAAGCCGTACCCGCCGAGCGCCGCGACCAGCAGCGTGCCCGCGACCGTCATGGCGGTCACCGCGGTCGAGTTGACCAGGTAGGTCACCACCCCCTCGCCGTACCTGGCCAGGTAGCGGTAGTTGCCGAGGCCGTAGCCGCTCGCCTGGCTGGTGCCCGGCTGGCCCTTCACCGACGACCAGCCGCTCCACAGCAGCGGGAACAGGAACAGGATCGCCAGGGCCGAAGCGGTCACGTTGAACCCTGCGGTCCTGGCCGCTCTGGCGCTGCTCACGACGACGCCTCCGATTCGGTCCGGTCGCGCCGCAGGATGCTCAACTGCAGCACGTTCAACGCGACGAGCACGACCAGCACGACCACCGAGAGGGCGGCGGCCGAGCCGAGGTCGAAGCGGAAGAACGCCTCCCGGTAGATGACCATGACCATGGTCAGGGTCGAGTTGTCCGGCTGGCCCTGGGTGAGGATGAAGAACTGGTCGAAGGCGAGCAGCGACCCGGTGATGCTCAGCACCAGCAGCAGCGCCAGGGTGGGCCGCAGCAGCGGGATGGTGACCCGCCGGAACGCCTGCCAGCGGGTCGCCCCGTCGACGCGGGCGGCCTCGTACAGCTCGAGCGGGATCGACTGCAGGCCGGTGAGCAGGATCAGCATCTGGAAGCCGGCGAAGCGCCAGAGCACCAGGGCGATCGTCGAGAACAGGGCGGTGTTCGGCGAGCCGGTGAAGGAGACGGGCGGGGTCAGGCCGACGGCGCGCATGATGCCGTCGATCGGGCCGATCTCGGTGGAGTACATGCCGTAGAACAGCAGCGCCGCCGCGGCGAACCCGACCCCGGCGGGCAGCAGGTAGATGGTGCGGAAGAAGCCGGTGCCGCGGCGCCGCTCCTGCACCAGCAGGGCGAGCCCCATTGCCAGCGCCAGCAGCAGCACCGTGATCACCACGGTGTACTTGAGCGTGAACCCGATCGAGTCGACGAACAGCTGGTTGTCGCGGATGCGCTGGTAGTTGGCCGGCGCGTTGAAGGTGGGGGAGCCGAGCAGCGGCCAGCGGTTCAGCGACATCCAGAAGACCAGCGCCAGCGGCGTCAGGAACAGGACCACGACGACCAGCGCCGTCGGCGTGGTGTAGCCGATGCCCTTGAAGCTGCGCGACCGCCACCACGGTGGGCGCACCGTGGCCGTGGCGGCAGGTCGCGGGTGGGAGACGGTGGCGCGCGTGCTCTTCTCCTCCTCCTGACGTCAGCTCTGCGCCAGCGACTTGGTGAGCTTCGCCGCGCCGTCCTTGAGGGCCGTGGCGGCGTCGGGGCCGAACACCGCGTCCCGGGCGATGGGGATCCACGGCCCGTTCGGGTCGTTGTAGGTCTGCCCGAAGTTCAGCGCGTACGGCGTCCTGCCCTTGCCGACGAGCTGGTTGATCAGCACCACCCTGGGGTCGTCCTTGGTGTACTTGTTGCTGGCCAGGTCGGGCCTGGCGAGGATGTCCTTGTTCTTGGCGAGGACCTCGACCTGGGCCTCGTCGGACAGGGTCCAGGAGATGAAGTCCCAGGCCTCGTCGGGGTGCTTGGAGGTGGCCGAGATGCCGATCGCGTCGCCGCCGACGAAGGTCGACTCCCCGCCGTCGGGGCCGGGGATCGGCGCCACGCCGACCTTGACCTTGTCGTTGTCGGGCATCGCGCCGAGGGTGGTCGACGGCATCGGCATGACGCCGATGAGGCCCTTGGGGAAGTAGCCGGTCCAGGTGGGGCCGCGCTCGTCCTTGGCGTAGGCCGGGACGACGCCCTCGTGCCACAGCTGGTTGTAGGTCTGGAAGACCTTGACGGACTGCTCGCTGTCGATGGTCGACTGCGAGCCATCCTTGTTCATCACCTCGCCGCCGCCCGCCCAGATGGACGGCCAGTAGGTGAACACGTAGCAGCCGCCGCAGCTGCCGCCCCAGAAGGTGCCGTAGACCTTGCCGCCGACCTTCTTGCGGATGGTGCGTGCCTGGTCGGCGAACTCGGCCAGGGTGGTCGGCGGCTTGTCCGGGTCGAGGCCGGCCTTCTGGTAGAGGACCTTGTTGTAGAACAGCACCGACAGGTCGAGCGTGTGCGGCACGCCGTACTCGCGGCCCTGGTAGGTGCCGAGCTCGATGTGGGACGGCGCCAGCTTGTCCTTGAACGGCAGCGCGTCGATCCGGTCGGTGATGTCCAGGAACAGCCCCTTCGAGGTGTACTGGGGCATGAAGATCACGTCGGCGGCGAACACGTCGGGGAGGTTCTTGGCGCCGGCCGCCGCCGCGATCCGCGGCTGGTAGTTGTCGGTCGGGATGGGGGTCAGCTTCACCTGGTTCTTGTGGGTGGCGTTGTACTTGTCGACCAGCCGCCGGCTCGCCGCCTCGGTGGCCGACCGCGTCCACATGGTGAGCGTGGCGCCGGTGTCGGCGGCCTTGCCGGTGGACTTCTCGGTCGACGACCCGCCTCCCCCGCAGCCGCTCAGGATCAGCCCGGCGACCAGTAGGCACGCGATCGTGAGACGGAGGGGCTGTGCTCGCCCGAGCGCAACTCGTCCCACCTGGTCCTCCTTCCAAGAGGCTGGGAGGTCATACGCGGAGCCTGACAGGTATCAGATGTGTTGCCAAGATATGAATTCGATTGCTACATAGCAAACTGTACAAACTGGTCCCGGACAGCCTAGGGCATTGCACACGAACGAAGCGGCAATCATCTGATGAGTTATTGCGTCGCTTGTCGGCGTCGTGCATCCTTGGCCTCGTGCAGAACCCTTCCAAGGGCGCCGGCCGGGCGGTCGCGCCTGACACCAGCGCGAGCGTCACCGACCTCGTGGTCCAGCGGCTGGAGGACCTGGTGCTCGCGGAGCTGGAACCGGGCGCCGAGCTTCCCTCCGAGCCGGACCTGGCGGAGAGGTTCGGCGTCAGCCGCCTGACCGTCCGGGAGGCGGTCAGGTCGCTGCAGGCCCGCGGCCTGGTCGAGACGCGCCACGGCCGCCGCGCCGTGGTGGCCCAGCCAAACGCCGGGCCGATCGGCGGCTTCTTCACCGCCTCGGTGCGGCGCGACCCGCGCCGGCTGATGGACCTGCTGGAGGTCCGCCGTGCCCTCGAGGTGCACATCGCCTCCCTGGCCGCGGCGCAGGCGAGCCGAGCCACCATCGCCGCCATGGAGCTGGCGCTCGCGGCCATGCGCGAGGCCGGCTCGCAGGACCAGGTGGCGTTCCACGAGACCGACGTCGGCTTCCACGCGAGCCTGGCCGTCGGCGCGGGCAACCAGCTGCTCAGCTTCCTGATCGAGGCGCTGGAGGAGCCGCTGCGCGCCAGCCGGCTGCGCAGCCTGCAGGGCCACATCGCCCGTGGCGGCACGGTCGAGGACGTGATCGAGCAGCACGCGCGGATCCTCGACCGGGTCAAGGCCCGCGACCCCAAGGGCGCCGCCGCCGCGATGCGCGCCCACCTCGAGCAGACCGCGCGGGACCTGCGCGCCGCGCTCGCGCTCGGCAGCCTGGCAGTGGAGCCGGCGAGCGGCGCAGGACTGGGCGAGGAAGAGACGGCGTAGCGGGCCCGGCCTTCGTTGCCACGCCCCCCAGGCCGACTACGGCGAGGAGGAGCAGTGAAGATCGTCGGCGTCGAGACGGTGGTGGTCGGCGCGCCCTGGCGCGAGCTGACCTTCGTCGAGCTGGTCACCGACCAGGGGCTCAGGGGCGTCGGCGAGGCCCGCATGGTCTCCAAGACCGACACGCTGCTCGCCTGCATCGAGGAGATGGCCGGGCGCCACGTGGTCGGCATGGACCCGTTCGACGTCGAGCGGCTCGCCTGGCGCTTCCACTGGGCGGAGTACGGGCGCGCCGGCGAGGTCACCCAGACGGCCCTGGCCGCCTTCGATATCGCCTGCCACGACCTGATGGGCCAGGCGCTCGGCGAGCCGGTGTGGCGCCTGCTCGGCGGCCGCTTCCGCGACCGCGTCCCCGCCTACGCCAACGGCTGGTACCAGGGCAGGCGTGACCCGCAGGCGTTCGCCCGCCTGGCCGGCAAGGTGGTCGAGCGCGGCTACCGGGGCCTGAAGGTCGACCCGTTCGGCGCCGCCGCCGCCGAGATCGACCCGCGCCAGCTCGGCCTCGCGACCGAGATCGTCGCCGCGATCCGCGACCAGGTCGGCCCGGACGTCGCCATCATGGTGGAGATGCACGGCCGCTTCACCCCGGCCGCCGCGGTCAGGGCGGCGCGGGCGCTCGAGCCCTACCAGCCCGAGTGGATCGAGGAGCCGGTGCCCCCCTACAACCCGGCCGGTCTGCGGCGCGTCCGCGCCGCCACCTGGCTGCCGATCGCCACGGGCGAGCGCATCCACGTGCTGCCTGAGTTCCGCGAGCTGTTCGAGCATGGCCTGGTCGACGTGGTGCAGGCCGACCTGAGCCACTTCGGCGGCTTCACCGGGCTGCGCAAGCTGGCCGCCTGGGCGGACGCCTACGACCTGCTGCTGGCGCCCCACAACGTGTGCGGCCCGGTCGGCACCGCCGCCAACGTCCACTTCGCCATCGCCACCGGCGCCTACAAGGTCCTCGAGCACTTCAACGACTTCGCCGATCCCTGGATCGCCGAGGTGGTCGACGGCGCCCCGCGGGTCGACCCGTCCGACGGCTGCTTCCCCCTGCCGACCGCCCCCGGCCTCGGGGTGCGCCTCGACCGCGACGCCGCCGCCCGCCACCCCCGCACCCACGGCTACCTCAACCTGGTCGAGGAGGGCTGGGAGCTGCGCGGCGCCGACCCCGACCAGAGCCCGAGCTGACCAGCGCGCCGGTCGTCTTCGCCATGATCGCGGTGGCGGCCGCGCGGGTGTACGGGCTGTCGTCCAGCTCGCCCGCGGCGAGCGCCGCGGTGAGGTCCTCGACCCGGTCCAGGTCCCGCGCCGGTGGCAGGAGGCGGACCTCCAGGCCGGCGTGGCGTGCCCGCTCCAGGGTCGCCTCCAGCACCGCGTCGGTGCCCATGGGCACGCCGGCGAACAGCTCCGGCGCGGGCCGCCTTGCCCCGATCAGGTAGTAGCCGCCGTCGAGCGACGGGCCCAGCGTCACGTCGGCCTCGTCGAGCAGCGCGAAGCCCGCCTGGTAGGCGGCGAGCGGCAGGTGTGGGGTGTCGGCGGCGATGATCGCGACCTTGTCCGCGCCCCTGTCGGTGAGTTCCTCGAGGCAGGCGGCCAGCCGTTCACCGAGGCCGTCGCCGCGCTGCGGCAGCAGCCCGAAGCCGGGGGCGAGCCTGGCCATGCGCTCGCGTGCCTCGCCGGGCGTGAAGCACAGCCAGGGGGCGGCGTCGACGCGGGCGACGGCCCGGATGGTGTCGCGCAGCATGGCGGCGGCGAGGTGGGCGGCGCCCTGCGGCCCCAGCGCGGCCGCCAGCCGCGTCTTGGCCTGGCCGGCGACCGGCTCCTTGGCGATCACGGCGAGCGCGCGGCCAGCGCCCCGCGCCGGCCGCCCGGCGCCTCCCGGGTCGACCGGGCGTGCCGAGCTCATCCCCCGCGGCCGCGGCGCTCGGCGGTGAGCCGCCAGGCCACCACGGTCATCGCCAGGACGGCGCTCAGCGTGCCGCGCAGCGACCCCGAGACCTTGCTGCGCCCACCGGCCCGCCGCCGGTAGCGGACCGGCACCTCGACCACCCGCATGCCGGCCCGTCCCGCCCGGCCGATCATCTCCAGCGGCCAGCCCTGGCCACGGTCGCGCATGCCGAGCGCGACCAGGCGGTCGCGGCGAATCGCGCGGAACGGCCCCAGGTCGGTGAGGGCCACCCCGAACAGCACCCGGCAGACGAGCCCGAGCAGCCGGTTCTCCAGCAGCGCGAGGGTGGACATGGCGCCGGGCTCGCGCGTCCCGCCGACGCGGGAGCCGACCACCAGGTCGGCGTCGCCGCGCAGCACCGGCCCGGCGATCCGCTCCAGGTCGGCGCCGTCGAACGAGCCGTCGGCGTCGGCGAACGCGACCACGACGGCGTCCGGGGAGGCGACCACGCCGGCCCAGCAGGCGGCGCCGAAGCCGCGCCGCGGCTCGCGCACCACCCGTGCGCCCGCGGCGACGGCGACCTCGGCGGTGGCGTCGGTGGAGCCGTTGTCGACCACCAGCAGGTCGAGCCCCGGCCGGAAGGAGGCGAGCGCCGCCGGCAGGGCCTCGGCCTCGTCGAGGGCGGGCAGGATGACGGTCACTCGGCTCGGGTCCATGGTCGCCGCGAGTCTCCTGCACCGTTGTGACGTGGCACGGTCAGGGTCCTTACGAACTCGGGACGAATCGCCGCCCCGGCTCCGGCGAGGGAGTCTCGCACGATAGGTTCCCGGCGTGGAGCCAGCCGTTGCGCAGCCGCCCGGCGGCCGCGGGCCCGCGCCGGGCCCCGGCTCCCAGCCGCCTTGCGACGACCAGCCGGCTGGCCCGTCCGACCAGGGCCGGTCGGCTGGTGGCGTCGAGCGCCCGGCGCCGGCGTTCCGCCGGGCGACCGCCGCCACGGCGCTGCTGGCCGTCGCCGTCGGCGCGACCGGCTGGCTGTACCAGCGGCACTGGGGCCGGCTGCCGTGGAGCGTGCCGAGCAAGCCCTGGTACCACGCGGTCCCCTTCTACCTGTTCCCCGGCCCGCAACTGGCGCCGCGCGCCGCCGTGGTGGCCCTGCCCGTCGTCCTGCTTGCGGCCGTGGCCGTGGTGGTGTTGCAGCGCGCCGCGGTGGCCTGGCGGCTGCGTATCGCCGTCTCGTCGGCGCTGCTGCTCGTCATCGCGCTGGCCGCCTCCGCCCTGGCCGCCGGCCCGCCGTCGTGGTGGGAGCCGTTCCACTACGACGGCGAGTACCCGCAAGCCGCCGGCCGCATCGGCGCCATCCCGTCGTTCCTGCGCGAGTTCCCCGAGCGGCTGGCGACGCTGCCGTCCCACGCCGCCGGCCACCCGGCCGGCGCCACCGTGCTGTACGAGCTGCTCGACCGGGTCTGGCCGGGCATCCAGGGGGCGGCGCTGCTCACCGTGGCGCTCGGCTGCCTCGGCGCGGTCAACGTCGCCGGGCTCGCCCGCGACCAGCTCGGTGAGGACGGTGGCCGCTGGGCGCTGGCGCTGTGGACGCTCTCCCCGGTGGTGGTGCTCTACACGGCGACCTCGGCCGACGCGGTGTTCGCGCTGGTGCTCGCGGGAGCGGCGCTGGCCAGCCTGCGCGGGCTCACGCGGCGCTCAGCGGCCTGGACGCTGGCCGGCGGCGCGCTGCTGTGGCTGTCGTCGATGCTGACCTACGCGGCCGTGCTGCTGCTGGTGTTCCTGCTGCCGCCGGCCGCCGGCCGCCTACGCCAAGAGCGCGCCACGGTGCTGCGCTGGGCCGCCACCACGGCGGGCGCGGTGCTGGCGCTGGTCGGCCTGTTGTGGCTCGCCACCGGCTACGACCCGTTCGCGGCGATCGCCGCGGTGCGCCGCTACTACGGCTCGGCGCCCGGCTCGGCGCACCGCCCCTACGCCGTCTACCTGCTGGGCGACGGGCTCGCCTTCGGCGCCATGCTGGGCGTGCCGCTGCTCGCCGCCCTGGCCGCCAGGGCGCTCGCGCTGGTCCGCGAGCGCGCCTGGGCCTCGGTCGACGCCGGCGCGCTCGCCATGCTGCTCGCCGGCGGCGCCTGGGGGTTCAGCCGCGGCGAGGTCGAGCGCATCTTCCTGTTCATGGCCCCGCTGCTGCTGGTCCCAGCGGTGCGCCAGCTGCTCGCCTGGCGGGCACGCATGCGGGTGGTCGCCGCCCTGCTGCTCGCCCAGACGCTGGCCGTGCAGCTGCTGTTCTTCACCCGCTGGTAGCGGCGTAGCCTGTTCGACGCCTCGCCTCCCGCGAGAAGACGCTGCACGCCAACCCCGGCCGCCACGTGGGCGTACCCGCCTTCGAGCTGGACAGCTCGGAGCGCTTCTTCACCCGTCACCTCGTCGAAGGCGGTACTTCCGCGA
>Ga0137368_10003202_pt1 | contig 17452 bp, 19 predicted proteins | sample SagtaG_13_FD_104917 | JGI IMG/M metagenome (GOLD analysis project Ga0137368, IMG submission 104917) | Vadose zone soil microbial communities from Sagehorn Ranch, Mendocino, California, USA - Sage1_L_100_16 metaG | ecosystem: Environmental > Terrestrial > Soil > Vadose zone | place: USA...
CGATCGCGCCACATGCTCAGACAGGCGCGCCTCCGCGCGCTGCTCGTTGCGGTTCTTTCACTCGGCTTCGCCCGCGTCTCACTCGCGCAACGCGAGCTGCACTGGGACAACTTCGAGGTCACCGCACACCTCGACGCGGATGGCCGGCTGCACGTCACCGAGACGCAACGGATGGTTTTCACCGGCGATTGGAACGGCGGCGAGCGCACGTTCAACATTCGTCCCCGCCAGAAGCTCTCCTTGGTGAGAATCTCCCGGCACACCGAGGGCGGTTGGCAGGAGTTGTCGTTGAATCGCGCGCTCAGTCACGTTGACGACTACGCGTGGTCAAGTGACCGAACGCTGCGATGGCGAAGCCGGCTGACGAGCGATTCGCCATTTGCTCAGACGGTCATCCCGTACGAGTTGCAGTACGTCTTATCGGGAATCCTGATCAAGGACGGCGACCAGTACCTGTTGGATCACGATTTTGCGTTTCCCGATCGTGCGGGACCGATTAACCGATTCAGCCTTCGCCTGACGCTCGATCCCGCCTGGCAGCCGCTATCCAACGTGCAGGACGTTTATACGGCTGGACCCTTGCCGCCCGGCAGGAGTTTTGTGTTGAGGGTTCCGCTCCGTTACGCGGGCGCGGGAGTGCCGGACGCACTGGATGACACGCGACCGGCTGAAGTTGAGTTCGCAGTCGTTCTGCTCGCGGCATTCACGACCATCGCGATCCTGTGGTTCTTTGTCCGAGAGCGATCGCTTGGCCGTTTTGCGCCAATCTCGATCGCGTCGATCGACGAGGTGTGGCTTCGCGAGCACATCCTCACGCATCCCGCTGAGTTGATCGGAGCGGCATGGGACGACAGCATCGGGACGCCAGAGGTCGTGTCTTTGATCGCGCGGATGGTCAGCGAAGGAAAGCTCGAAAGCGAAGTGGCGCAGTCCGGACGCCATAAGACATCAATGGCGCTTCGTCTGAAAGTCGATCGAGCCACGCTGCAGGGTCATGAGCGGACACTCGTCGACGGCTTGTTCTTCGATGGCCGCACCGAGACGACCACGGAAGATGTGAAAGCCCACTATCGCACTGGCGGATTCAATCCCGCCGAAGCGATCAAGCCCGAGCTCGAAAGTTCCGTCCGGCAGATGCTGCCCGCGGGTGATGTGCCGCGATCGTTTGCCTTCGTGAACTACGTGTTGTTTTTCGCCGGCGTCGCGTTGATGGTCGCCGCATGGCTCCTCGGTCAGACTGCAGCCAGCGCGTTCTTCGTCGCGGTGGGCGCGCTCATCGCCGCTGCAATCGGTTGGGGATTCGCCTCATGGTTCCGGACGCAAATTCATTGGGGACCGGCAGCCGCGTTGCTGTGTCTGATTCCCGCTGTTGCTGCAGCCGCGGGTACGGCGGTGTTTCTCTGGGTCTACGTTGGCGGCGGCGCGGTCGAGCTCGAGCCCCTGATGTTCGGCTCCATCGTCGCGTTGTCGTTATGGGTCACGAACGTATCCGTCAACGGACTCAAGTCGCGGCAGTCGCGCGCGGCGATCGCCTTCCGAAAAACACTCGCAGCGGCCAGACAGTTTTTCATCTCGGAGCTTCGGAACGATCGGCCGGCGTTGCGCGACGAGTGGTACCCGTGGGTGCTCGCGTTCGGCCTCGGAAGACAGGCGGACGACTGGTCCGCGAGATCGGGGAGCACGAGCGCTTACTCCGATCGCGTCTCCACGGACTCGACGCACTCCACCGCGTCGTCAGAGCGCTGGAGCGGCTTCGGCGGCGGACGATCGGGCGGAGCAGGTGGGGGCGCCTCGTGGGCGGCAGCGGCGACAGGCATGGCGGCCGGCGTGTCCGCCGCGAGCTCGAGCGGCGGATCCTCAGGAGGCGGTGCCTCGTCAGGCGGCGGCTCCTCAGGCGGGGGCGGCGGTGGCGGTTGGTGACGCGAGCGACCTCCGTCCCCGCCAGTCCGCCTCATGTCGAATCACGCCATTGTCTTCGTCTTCGCGTCAGAACTGCTTTTGTCGGTTCTGTTGCGGCCACTCGACTGACTGCTTTGCCATAACCACCCGAAGAGGCCGACGGCGGTCAATCCGATGAGTCCCTGTTTGAGCATTCGCGTGCGGTTCGATCCGCTCGCGTTGTTTCCGCCCAACAGGTTTCGATAAATCTCCACTTGCGGAGAGGTGTGTTCCGGCCGCTCTTTTCGAGGTTCGGGCGAAGGCACCCACCGCGTGAGAAAGGTAAACGTTTCAGACGCGCAGGCCGGACACACTTGTGCGTCGTGGACCTCTTCGCAATCGAGACAAAGCCGAGCCGTGCTGAGTTGCATGCCTTAACTGTAGCGCGCTCCGACCGCGGCCATCACCACCATGCGTTGAGGCGGGCGCGGCCTACTGCGCCGCCCATTCAATGCCTCTCGGCCCTTCGCCTGAAACTGCGCGTCCGGGCTGCTCCCGAGGCCGGGTGGCCGCCGCGTCCAAAAATCGCGGCGACGCGTTTGGTTGCGGCGCGCCAGAGGCGCACGGGTCGGAACGAGTCTCCGCGAAGTTCGCTCGTCAGTGCGGAGACGGCGATGTCGGCGGTACCTTCAGGCCTGTCAGTAATGCCGTGGCCCAGGCGGCGCGCTAGCGTCAGAAACGCAGGGTGATCCGGCATTGGGGAGATGCTCGCTGGTCCGAGGTCCGTGGTGCTCCTGAGAAAAACTTCCTGTCTCTTATCGTCTCGACAGCCTTCGGAGTTTAGAGCTGCTGAATGTGAGCGAGGGGTCGTCAGCGACGTGTCGCTCGGGGGCGTCCGTCGCGAGCCAGTCGCCTTGGCGCGGTTGCCGGTGCAGCCGGCGCGCTGATGCTGAAGCGCGCGTTCGGCAGCTTTCTCTTTGGCGTGCCTGGCGAAAGGCCGGTTGCGCTTGCCGGAGCCGCGCTCCTGATCGTCCTCGCAACGCTTGTTGCGAGCGTCGCGCCCTGCCGCCGGGCCTTGCACATCGACCCGGGGCGGACGATGAGATACGAGTAGCCGCGCTCAGGAATCGATAGCGCTGTCCATTACGGCACAGACGTGCCGCGCCTGATCTGGGACGATCGAGCCATGCTGCTTGCCATTGGCCTTCTCGTCGCGTTCAGCGCGGCGGTGATCATCTTCGCGATCCGCGCGCTGTCGAGGCTGAAGGCAGTCGAGCTCGGCAAGATGAGCGAGCAATGGCTCGCCGAACACCGCGCGTCGGGCCCGCGGTGAAGGCCGATCCGCTCGTTCGTGTGGCGGCTTGAGATGCCCCAAGCGCGACGCCGTGTTTTTTGCTTCCAGATTGCCGATCGTTAAGGACGGAATGCTGCCTTTATCGGCGAGCGCCTCCGGTGGGGGACTGGACCGAGTCCTCGCCGACGCAAGCACGGGCGAGCCATATAGGTGGCCGACAAGGACTCGATGATGTCATTGTTCGTCAGGCGCTCGGTGCGCTGCGCCGCAGCGTTCTGAACGTTATCGAGTATCGGAGCGTTTTCACAGCGGGGATGCTGTGCTGCCAATCGCTTCGTGCTGCATCTTTCATCACATAGGCGGAGCGGGGCGCGAGCTCCATCGCAATCACGTGACGCGGGTTGGCTATCTCGCGCAGCTTGAAGCGGCACGATGAGAGCAGTGAGATCCCCGCGACGATGCCGAATGGCGGCGCGTCCCGGTGCCAGCCGATCGGAGCGCCCGGCGGATATTCCGTGACGAGCGCCTCGGAGAACGCATCTGGCGCGACACGCGCAAGCTCTCCGACACGCTCGCGCACGCGCAGCAGAAACTCGGGCAACGCGCCGCCGTTTGGAAGCGGCGTGCGATCGAGACGGTAATTCGATCCGTACTGCAGCACGCGCCGCCGCGCGGTCACCCCTCGCATGATGACGGGACCAAACGGCAGCGCCTCGATTTCGTCGAGCAGCGCGCGTTCCTCCATCGTCGTGAGGAACTCCGGCTGATAGAGAAATCCGTCCGGAACAGCGCGCATCGTCTCGAAGAGCGAACCGATAGACGGCATTAGATTGCTGCCCGCGCGCAATTCGATATCAGTTCGGCATCGCTTACTTCGATTTGAGCGAGGGCCGATCTTTGTCCTTCAGATGCCGGTCGCTCGCGGAAAGACTTAACTCGGCCGTTGACGAATAGAGCTGGGTCTGCCACGCGGCATACGCAGCTCGCCATTTCCGCGGGACGGGACGTGTGTTCGTTCGATTAGAACTTCTTCCAGCGGCGCCGGCAACAGCCGCTGAATTGCGCGGAGCATCCCGCGATCGGCCGCGGTCACGAGCGAAACCGCGCGCCCCGCGCGCCCGGCACGTCCCGTTCGGCCGACGCGGTGGACGTAATCGTTGGCGTCGAGCGGCAGGTCGTAATTGATCACGAGCGGCAGTTGCGCAATGTCGAGGCCGCGCGCGGCGATGTCGGTCGCGACGAGCACGTTCACGCGTCCCGCCTTGAAGTCGCCGAGCGCGCGATTGCGCGCGCCCTGACTCTTGTTGCCATGAATCACGGCCGCCCTGATCCCAGTGCGATTGAGGTGCTCGCCGACGCGGTCCGATCGCCGCTTCGTCTTGCAGAAGACGAGCGCCTGGCTCGCGGGCTTCTCGGTCAACACGTGGGAAAGCACGTTGCTCTTGCCGCCCTCAGGGACGGCGTGTACGCGGTGGCTCACAGTTATGGCGACGACATGACGCGGAGAAACGTCAACCTGGAGTGGCTCTCGCGTGAAGTCGGCGGCGAGCCGTCTCACCTCCGGCGAAAGAGTGGCCGAGAACAGGAGTGTCTGTCGCGCGCGCGGCAGCGCCGTAAGCACGCGGCGCAGCGATGGCAGAAAGCCCATATCGAGCATCCGGTCGGCTTCGTCCAGCGTAAGAATTTCGACACGCGAGAGATCGATCGAGCGCTGCTGCAGGTGATCGATGAGCCGGCCGGGCGTCGCCACGACGATGTCGACGCCGCGGCGAAGCGTCTCATGCTGCGGTCGTATCGGCACGCCTCCATAGATTGCGGCGATCTTCAGGTTGGCGGGAGCTCCGTAGGTCGTGAGCGCTCGATGAACCTGGATCGCGAGCTCGCGCGTCGGCACGAGCACCAACCCGCGAGGCGCGCCGCCGCCCGCCCGTCGCGGGCTGCGCACGACCAGCCGCTCGATCATCGGCAGACCGAATGCGGCGGTCTTGCCCGTGCCGGTCTGCGCACGCGCGAGCAGATCGCTGCCGTTGAGCACGATCGGGATCGATTGTGATTGGACCGGCGTCGGTTGCGCATAACCCAGGCGGCCGAGCGAGCGTGAAAGAATGTCTGAAAGTCCGAGCGTAGCGAACGGCATTGGAGAATGCTCCTGAATTGCCTGAAGCATCTCTTGGAAAGCACTGCAGGCCGGTGATGTATCCCGCGTCCAGCATGGACTGCGGGTTCAGTTCGTGTCGAAGCTAAGCAGAATCTAATGGGAAGCGAGTCAGGAAAGACTCGTTACGCCAGACGGCAGAGCGGGCGGCAAGATCCGAAGGAATGATCATAACACGTTGTCATGATCGGGAATTAATGTCCTCTTCACCGTTGGATCACCTCACCAATCGTCTATGTGAATAGATGGCAACGATCCGGCTCGGCCTCGGGGTCGAGGGGTCGATGACATCAGCGCATTGCCACCCGCCGTGGGAACGTGCACGGCGAGCCTGATGCGCGGAAGGAGAAGACATTATGCGATCCCTGATGACAACTGCAGCAGCGTTGGCCGGTGCGATGCTGCTCAGTGCCGCTGACACAGCGCGTGCGAGCACGTCGACCGTCCTGAAGGCCAACGTGCCCTTTGCGTTCGAGGTAAACGGACAGACGTTGCCGGCCGGCCACTACTTGATCCAGCGCGAGGACGATTCCTCACCAGTAGGCGACGCAGCCGCGCCGCCGTAAATTTGAATGAGGAGCAATCGAACGGGGGGACGCACCGAAGTCGATTGCCAGTGCATCAGATCATCCGCGAAAGGAAACAGAAGTCATGAAGACACGAAGCCTTGGCGCGATTTTGATTGTCGCGATCGTCATCGGCGCACGCACAATGCCGGCGACCGCCAAAGCGCCCGCACCGAAATCCACGATTGAGGAGATCAGACACGAGCTTCTTCAGTTGCCGTATTACGGCGTGTTCGACTTCATCTCGTTCAAGTACGACAAAGGAACGGTCACGCTGATGGGCTACGCGTACCGGCCGTCGTTGAAGTCGGACGCGGAACGTGCTGTCCGCCGTGTTGCCGGCGTCGACACGGTCGACGATCAGATCGAAGAGCTCCCGCGTCGATGAACGACGCCACTGTGCGGTGGCAGACGTACTACGCCATCTACCGCGACCCCTTCCTCTCACGCTACGCACCTGGGGGCGGTCTGCTGTGGGGCCATCGTCATCCGTTTTCGGGTGCGTTCATGCCGTTTGGTCCGGCACGGTTCCCGGGCACCGAACCTGCGGGCGACTATCCGATTCACGTCATTGTGAAGAATGGCCGCATCACGCTGCTCGGCGTCGTGGACACGCAAATTCACGTGCTAAACGTGCTGGGACGCTGCCATGGCACCCCAGCACGCTTCTTGCGACACGGGACTGAAACATGAGTGAAAGACTCATCGTTTATCGCGACGGCAGCCCCTTGGCTGTTATAAGTGACCAGGATAAATGACGTGAACGTCATGTCCTCAGTCGCGGGTTGTAGGCAGATTGCATCCGTCGTGATCCGGATCTGGGTAAGGGTCGAGGACAATCCGTATTCGCCGCGAGTGTCGACATGCTCGAGTGCACTGTGACATGAAGCGGGCGGCTGCGTGGAAATCACGGGATGAATTTCTCTTACGCCGATCCAGTCATCGCTGTCTTCGTCGCGATCCCTGTGCTGCTCCTCGTCGCCTTCGTCTGCGGTACGTCGATGGCGTTCCGCCGAAGCGGTGCGTCGCGCCAGACCGCAAGACGGGTGTCGCTTGCGGTCGGCGCCGCGGCGGCAGCCTGGATGGCAGTGACGTGGGCGGCCGCCGAAGCTGGCCTGCTTCGGAACTGGAACCAGAATCCGCCGCCATTCGGTCTCCTGGTCGGCGCGATCCTCTTGTTGTCCGCAACGATCTCCTTCAGCGGCCTCGGCCGCCGTCTCGCACAGTTCGTTCCCCTCTGGACACTCGTTGCGATTCAAGGCTTCAGGCTGCCGCTCGAACTGGCGATGCATGCGATGTACGAGCGCGGGATCATGCCGCGGGAAATGAGCTACTCGGGTCGCAACTTCGATGTTGTGCCGGGAATCACCGCCATCATCGTTGCGGCTGTTGTGGCAACCAGACGATCGGGTAGCCACAAGCTCGTGGCGATCTGGAACGTCGTAGGCCTTGCCTTGCTCCTCAACGTTGTCATCGTCGCGATTCTGGCAACGCCGCGCTTTCGATATTTCGGCGACGAGCGGCTGAACGTCTGGGTGATGTATCCGCCGTTTGTCTGGCTGCCGGCCGTGATGGTGCTGGCAGCGTTGACGGGACACCTGGTGATCTTTCGCGCCCTGCGGTTGCAGCGGAATCAGTCCACGAGGATCAGAAGGTGAGTGTAGAGGTGGCGCGACACGTCCCGGTCGACCACTGGAGAGCCGAAAGACGTTTCTAGTCAGATCGATGGCAGATCTTCCTCGCCCAACCAAGTATTCAAAGGTCGGCTGGAATGTCAAGGCGCACAAGGCGCTCGCCGCGCCGACGAGGCCCTCACGCAGCGCCGTATCAAACCGTTTCTTCGCGCAGAACGAAAGTTTCAGCGGCAGCGCCGCGAGATTCTGACCAAGCCAGTTGTTCGCAACGCAGCGGAGGTCTTCCGTCAGCACCGCGACGCCTACGACCTCGCATTCTTGAAAGCCAACGGCAACGGCGTTGAGATCGACAAGTCACGCCGGCGCGCTCGAGCCTCAGCGGAGACGACGTTGGCCTGGCGAACTTTCCTAGCCAGCGCCTCCGCACCAGACGACGTGTGAGCGACGGCGAGCTTCGTGTCGTCCGTATTCATCGGGAGCGAGCAACTGAGGATCACCTTGCCGGAGAGGTTGCCGGCCTGCTTCAACATGTCGTCGACTCGCGACCAGCGCACGGCGAGCAACACCGCATCCGCGTCAAGAGCGGCGTCACGCGGTGTGCCAGCCCGCGCGTGTTCCTCCGCTTCTCGCGCGAGCCGCTTCAGCTTTCGTTCGCTGCGCGAGTAGCTGAAGATCACTTCGTGTCCTGCCTTCGCGAAGATCATCCCGAGCTTGCCGCCCATCAATCCTGAACCGAGGATGCCGATGCGCATGTCTAAAGCCTTCGTGTGAAATGAAGAGTCACCACGTGCGTGGTCAGCGGTCGATGACGGCCATGCTCGCCTCGTTGTGGCGCTCGCCGGCGGCCGGCGTGAGGTTGTTCAGCCGCTCGATTTGCTCGGCGCTCAGCTCGATCCCGTCGGCGGCTGTGTTTTCCTCGACGCGCGCGACCCGCTTGGTGCCCGGAATCGGCGCGATGTCATCGCCCTGCGCGAGGAGCCAGGCCAGCGCGATCTGTGCCGGTGTTACACCTGCCTCGCGGGCAACGGCCTGGACTTCGTCGACGATGCGCAGATTGCGCTGGAAGTTCTCGCCAGTGAAGCGCGGGTTGGTCTTGCGCCAGTCGTCGTCGGTGAGCTGCTCGGGCGAGCGGATATTGCCGGTGAGGAAACCGTGGCCGAGCGGCGAGTAGGGAACGAAGCCGATGCCCAACTCGCGCAGCAGCGGCAGCAGTTCGGCCTCCGGGTCACGGGTCCACAGAGAGTACTCGGTCTGCAGCGCGGTGACCGGGTGCACGGCGTGGGCCCGGCGGATCGTGGCGGGGCTGGCCTCGGACAGCCCGATGTGGCGGACCTTGCCCTCGGCGACGATCTCGGCCAGCGCACCGACGGTGTCCTCGATGGGCGTGTTCGGGTCGACCCGGTGCTGGTAGTACAGGTCGATGTGATCGGTGCCCAGCCGCTTGAGGGAACCCTCGATGGCGATACGGATATTCGCCGGGCGACTGTCGATGACGCCAGGGCCGCCGCCGGAGTGCGAGACGAAGCCGAACTTCGTCGCCAACACCACACGGTCGCGGCGGTCCTTGATGGCCCGGCCGACGAGCTCCTCATTTGTGAAGGGTCCGTAGATTTCGGCGGTGTCGAGGTGGGTGACGCCGAGGTCGAGCGCTCGGTGGATGGTGCGAATCGACTCGGCGTCGCTGCCGGCTCCGATGTTGTAGTAGCCCGACATCGACATGGCGCCGAGTCCTATGCGAGAGACGTCAAGTCCGCCGATCGAGATGTGCTTCATGGTGATTTCAATGTAGCGGGATCACCCTCACAGTCGTTTGCCAGATCCATCGAGTTCATTGCCTAAAATGACGTTTCGCTGTGGAAATGAGAAATGCACTCCGCCGGCTGATGCTAGAGTCGTCTGACACAAGGCAGGTGTTGGAGATTGCTCATGTCCAAGCAAACTGGACCGTATACGTCGGATGCCACGGCGATGACCGCCCTGGCTCGCGCCATCGAGCGCTTTGCCCAAACCGACGGCGACCACACGACCGCCATTCAGGCGCTCACGCTCCATCGTCGCAAGGCGCCAACCGAACCCTTGCATTGCATTTACAACCTGGGACTCGGCGTCGTCGCGCAGGGCGATAAGCAAGTTCTGCTCGGGGGCGAGGCGATCGACTACGGCCCTGGGCAATCCATGCTGACGACCATCGATCTCCCTGTCGTCTCCCATGTCACGCGGGCCAGTGCCCGGGAACCGTTTCTTGGCATGATGCTGACGCTGGACGTCCGCTCCATCCTGCAGATGGCGTCCGAGATGGACGCCCCTCGGTCCCGGCGAGATGACGCCCATCGATCTATCTCGTTCGAAGCATTGGACGCAGCCTTGCTCGCTGCTCTCGTCCGGCTCGTCAAACTCCTCGACGAGCCAACCCTGGTTCCTCGGCTGGCGCCGCTCGTCCAGCAGGAAATCACCGTCCGCCTGCTGACCGGTCCGCACGGCCCGCAACTCCGGCACCTCGTCATCGCCGGGTCCCCGGGCCAGCAGATTGCGAAGGTGGTCGCCTGGCTCAAGCAGAATTTCGCGCAGCCGCTGCAGGGGGATGATTTGGCGGATCGCGCGCACATGAGCCCATCGACCTTCCGGCAGCATTTCCGCGCGCTCACAGGGGTGAGCCCGCTGCAGTACCAGAAGCAATTGCGTCTACAGGAAGCACGGCAGTTGATGCTGAATGAGCACCTCGACGCGGGTAGCGCCGCAGGCCGTGTTGGGTATGAAAGCGCTTCGCAGTTCAGCCGCGAGTACAGCCGCCTGTTCGGCGCGCCGCCTCAGCGCGATGTCACGCGCATGCGACTCGCTCCTGTTGCCCGTCCCGTCGACCTTCGTCGAACGACAGCGAGATCAACCGCTCGTGGAACGGTCCTGCGCCGTCGATCGACCCGACCGTCGCTCGTGTCGCGGTGACCCGCCGCGTTTCATTTGAGTGATACGACGACCTTGCCGCGGTCATGCTGATACTGGTTGCGACCGACCGTGAGGTCGTCGTCATTGACGTTGAACGGGGCGCCGGCGCGCCAGTGCACGGGATCGGTGGCCGCCCCACATGCCTGACCGCCGATCCGCTGGTTCACGGGCGCGCGTGGTGTGGCACCCACCGGAACGGCGTGTTCAGGACCGATGATGGCGGCAGGTCCTGGCAGTCGGTCGGCCTCGCGGGCCGGCTGATTATGGCGGTCACTGCGAGCCCTGCGGACCGGGACGTGGTCTGGGTGGGCACCGAGCCGAGCGAAGTGTGGCGCTCAGGGGACGCTGGGAACACGTGGGAGCAGACCAGCAAGTTGGAGACGCTGTCGTCGTCGTCCGAATGGTCCTTTCCGCCGAGACCGGATACTCATCACGTTCGCTGGATTGCATGCCACCCGCTCGAACCGGAACGACTCTGGGTCGCGATCGAAGCCGGAGCGCTCGTGTCCACGATGGACGGCGGCCGCACATGGAGCGACCGCGTGCCCGGTGGACCAAGGGACACCCACGAGCTCGTCATTCACCACAAGGCTTCCGATACATTGCGCGTGTCCGCCGGGGATGGATATTTCGAGAGTGACGATGCCGGTGCCACGTGGCGCTCGCCCACCGACGGCCTCGAGGTCGGCTACTTGCGTAGTGTGACGATCGATGCGGAGCAACCGGAGGTCGTCGTGGTATCAGCGTCGTCCGGACCGTACTCCGCGTACGTGGCTGGCCGCTCGGATGGCCGGTTGTATCGCCGTCTCACTCGAGAGCGTTGGGAGCGCGTCCGCGACGGCTGGCCGGAACCAGCTAGCACCATCGCGCCTCTGCTCTGCACCGGCGCGAAAGGCGGAGAGCTATGGGCCGCGGATGAGCGCGGCGTCCACTGTTCGGATGATGGCGGGAAGAGTTGGCGCCGGGCGGTCGGCTATGCCACGTCCCCACAGTATCTCCGCGGCCTCGCGCTGGTGCAGTAGCCGTCGACCATCCGACGCGTCGAACGTGCGCCGCGCCGTGGGTTTCTACACGGCACCTCGGCTCAAACTGGAGCACCGGACACCGGAGGTGCACACATCCTGCGCGCGCAGTGAAGAGCCCGCAGCGGCGTGCTAGCATGTACACAAGTTCACACAAGGCCGCCAGAGATGACCACAACACTGTCCGTTCGCATCGACACCGATACCAAAAAGCGGCTCGAGGCGCTGGCGAAACGTTCTCGGCGCTCGAAGTCGTTCCTTGCGGCCGAAGCGATTGCCGCCTTCGTCGAGGCGGAAAGCTGGCAGCTCGATGAAATTCAGAAAGGACTCACCGAGCTCGATGAGGGCCGTGGGGTCCCGCACAAGGATGTCGCGAAGTGGCTCCGTTCGTGGGGCCAAAAACGCGAGCGGAAGGCGCCTCGCGCGTGATCATCGTTTGGTCGCCTCGCGCGATCGAACACCTGGCTCACCTCCGCTCGTATATCGCGCGCGACAATCCCAAGGCCGCCAATCGAATCGCAAGCGTACTGCTCGAGGCTGTCGAGCGTCTCGCCGAGTTACCGAATCTGGGCCGTCCTGGTCGCGTTGCCGGCACCCGAGAACTGGTCGTGTCGGGCACACCGTACGTGATTCCCTACAGGCTTCGAGGCGACCGTCTCGAAGTGATCGCCGTTTTCCACGGCCGGCAGAAATGGCCGAAGCGCCTGTGAACGACTTGAGGCTGGGGTTCGGGAGTCACGCGAACGGGACCGCAGGGCGACGCGCTCAGGCAGCCATGTTCGTCAAGCCACGATGCGAGGTCCGGGCGTCTACCAGGCCGGCAGCGATGTCATTCACTGCCACGTCGTACGAATTTGAGAGGCTCGACCCGCGCTGCTGACTGGCGACGCCGCGCAAGCACCCTCAGGATCGCATCGAGCACAGCGTCCAGGTCCTTGCCTATGTCAAGAAAGCGCAGCACGAAGTAGCCGTTCTCCTGCAGCAACTGGTCCTTCCTTCGATCGCGACGATACGCGACCGGATCCGCGAGGTGCTGTCCGCCATCGAGCTCGATGGCCAAACGCGCGTCAGCGCACAGCAGGTCGACTTCGAGTGTTCCGAAGCCGTCGAACGGAATCGGCAGCGATACGTTGACACGGAAGCGTCCATTGGTCTCCTTCAGCGTGTGCAGTCTCCGATACAGAAACGCCTCCGTTGCACTTCTTGCCCGCGCTGCACCCTCGGCGTCTTCCGGCATCGCACGCGCGGCGTGCACGAACAGGCTCGCGAGCGGCGTGTCGACGCCGTCTCTAATAAGCCTTCGCACGCTTCCGCAGTAATCGCGCTTCCAGACCGGATCGGACGGAAGAACGACATCGCCGATCGAACATTCGCGCCAGCATCGGTACGTTGAGATCGGCGTAGTCGTAGATGCGCACCTCGCGTTTCCCGTCGTACAGACGATGCAGCCGGCCGGCGTACTGCGCGACCGTTCCCCGCCACGAGATAGGAAGCGTCAGAAACAACGTGTCCAAACGTGGGTCGTCGAATCCCTCGCCAACGTACTTGCCGGTCGCGAGGATGATTCGCCCTTCCTTCCGCGGGACGGCTGCGAGACGGTCATTGACCGCCTGGCGCTGCTTCTTGCCCATGCCGGCGCGCAGGACCACAACGTGATCAACGCGCGACGCCAGCTCGTGTTCGAAGCGGTCGAGGTGCTCATTTCGTTCCGTCAGGATTAGTGGCGAACGCCCATTGCGAACGGATTCGAGAACGTCCTCGCAGATTCGCCGAGTACGCGTCTGGTCGTCGACCAACTCCTGGTAGAGGGTCTGAAATTCCACACGCTTGTCCGGATCAGGGTTCCTCGTCGGCTGGAAGGCTGTCGGCTGAACCAGCACGAAGTGCTCGAACGGCCGAGACGCCGCTTGTGCGCGGGCACTTACCTGATGCCGAACTGGGCCGCACTGCATGAAGATGATCGGATGGTGACCGTCCTTGCGTGCGACGGTTGCCGACAAGCCAACGACGAATCGGGCTTTGGCTTGGCGTACCACCTGCTCGAAACTATGAGCCGACAGGTGATGGCACTCATCAACGATCACATGGCCGTACTCAGCGACGCGGTCATCTACTACGCCTTTCCTGACGAGACTCTGAATGATGCCGACGTCAATCTGTCCGGTCGGTCGATTTCGTCCTCCGCCGATTCGTCCGATCGATTTCGCCGGGACATCAAGGGAAGTCGAGAGTCGCTCAATCCATTTGATCGAGCAACTGGCGCCGATGAATTAGCACGAGCGTGTTCACGCCGCGCCGGGCGATGAGCCACGCGGCGACGACGGTTTTCCCAAACGCTGTTGTGGCGGCCAATACGCCAGTCTCATGACGCAGCATGGCGTCCGCTGCTGCCTTCTGCTGCTGCCGAAGCTCGCCTTGAAACTTCACTTCCAAACGACTGCCGTCGCGTCGTTCGTCGCGAATGGCCGTGCGAACACCAAGATCGGTGAGCGCCTTCATCGAGGCCTCCGCGCGGCAGTCCGATGTGATGCGGAAGATCCTCGGCGCACGCGACGACGCGTGGTTTGTTGTATGTCGAAAGCCGCATCGCCTGCGCTTTGTAGAACTCGGGATTCTGAAACGCCGCCAACCGAAGCAACCGGTTTCGCAATCCCGGATGCAACCCTTGCTTGGCGATGTAGATCTGATTGCCAAGAACGAGGTCCAACGTCGATGGCAAATCCCCGACGATCGGAGCCTCCTTGCGATGCCGCGACGGAGGTGCGGTCCATGGCTCTGCTTCTACGTCGTCCTGTGGTGGCAACCGCACACCAATAATCCGGCCTCGTCGTTCAGCGTCCTCGACGATTTGTTCGACGTGTGATCTCGCGATCTTGCGAACACTCGCGAGAAACGCCCACTGGTCGGTCCACGGAACAAACGCCTGATCCAAGAAGACGGTGTTGTCCTGTTTGCGTGCAGCCCGCTGGAGTGGCAGGGCGATGAGGTTCCCAAATCCTCCTTGCGGCATCGTGTCTTGATTCGGAAAGAGCCGGTCGTACGAATCGAGCCCGATGTCCGGACGTCTCTCCATTGTCTCGGTGAGGACATGCGATCCCAGTCTTCGGACAAGCGCGGCCGGAATGGCCTCTTCGAAGAAAAACCAGACATGCGCGCCTCGCCCGGAGCGTGATCGTTCGAGCGCGGCTGGGAGATTGAGGTGGCGACAAGTTTCAAGAAACGCCGCGCCATCGTCGCGCCAGCCGGCCTTGTCGAAATCGACGGCGAGGAAGAAGCAGGTCTCGTCCTGAAGCAACGGGTAGACGCCAGCGACGAAGTGCTGTCCCTCGGGGTCGCAACCTGACAGGTGCCAGCGAATGACGTCGTCAGTGACCGGAAGGAACCGACGGTTGGGACATTCGGCGCATTTGATGCGGGGCTTCTCGCACACGCCTCGGACCCACTCGTTGGCACACGCGGGTGCGTACCCCAGACCGGCCTGTTTTGCCGCTCTCGAATCGCCGCGGGTACACGTCGTCGCGGCCTCGGAAGAGCGAACGAAAGAGCGCGATCTTGTCCTCCGCCGACGATGTTCGATCGACCGCACCGCGAGACCCAGTCATGGCGATTCACATGTGAAGGTACGGCGCGGAGAGGCGATTACAGAACGCGTGCAAACAGCGCATCCCACGCCCGATGGTGTTGCGTGTCATTAGCCCGCCCACCCGCGAATCGACGCTCCAGCACGCGCAGGTCATGCATCTGCTCGACCTCGAATTGCTTCCAGCCGTGCGCGGCTCCACTCCGGCTGTCACCGGTGATCTGGAAGCCGAGGAGATACTCGATCCCGGCTCGCACGCCGTAGTCGTGCGGCTCGACGATTCGTGTGCGGCCGAGTTTGTAGACGAATTCGATGAGACGCTTCTCAGCAATCGCGCGCATCAAATCCGGATTCATGGATGACATTGTCAAAGGAGCGGCCGTGCGAGTCGCAAGGCCATGGGCTAGCTTCTCGGCTCATACCGCATCGCGACCGCCCCCGAGCCAAACTCCAGCCGGCTCACGAGCCTCAAGTCGACACGCTTCGATAGCCCCGCGAACAACGTCGGCCCGTGGCCCGCTAGCCTGGGGTGCACCACAAACTCGTACTCATCGATCAATCCCAGCTCCGTCAACGCCAGCGCGAGCTTCACGCCTCCCACGAACAGTCCCTTACCCGACTCCCGCTTGAGCTGCTCAACGGCCTTCCCCAGATCCCCGCGCACGAGCTCCGCGTTCCAATCGACCCGGCCCAGGGTGCTCGACACGACGTACTTCTTTGCCGCGTCGATCGTCCTGGCGAAGGGTTCCGTCCAGCCAGGCATCGCCACCGTCCGCGTCGCCAGCCGCCACGCGGCCTCCATCATTTCGTACGTCACCCGGCCAAAGAGGAGGGCATCGGCCCGAGCGATGTTCTCCATCGCGTGACGATGCAAGTCTTCGTCCGCGATCATTGCACGATGATCGCAGCACCCGTCCAATGTGACGTTGATGGAATACCGGAGGGGTCGCATTGCGCAAGAGTACCGCCGATGGGGTAGGCCATCAAAGGTTAGCCCGCGTAGCTGTCGCCGTCGGGTCAAGTCCCAGCTTCCATCGTTCGCTCATGAACGAGGACGAGCGAACAACAAGAGGTGGCCGTCAGTATCCTTGAGTTCGAATCCCCGCCGCGCATCGCCGGTGTCTTTGAGTGGTTCGGAAAACTCGACATTGCGCGACGAGAATTCTGCGGCCAACGCGTCGGGATCCGGGACATGGAGATACGCGCCCAGCGAGCGATGCCCTGCTTGATGTCTCGCGTGTAGTTTGGCACTGGATCGACGCCCACGTCCTTGAACATGATCATCGCAGCGCCGCGCTGGACGATGCCGAAGAAGATGTCGTCAGGGTCGGGCCCTTGAAACGTGATGTCGAACCCGAGGCGGTCGCAATAGAACGACAACGCCGCGGGGACATTCTTGACGATGAAGAACGGCGCGATGCCGGTAATGTCTGGTTTCATGTGAGCGTTCATGCGATGAAACGTACATGGACGATCATTGGCGTACGCGATGTCCCCGCCAGCTTCAGATGGTACCAGTCGCTCTTCGGCCAGCCCGAGACGCCTCCAAGTCACGACTACTTCGGTCAGATCCTGGATACGGATGGAACGGTCTTGCTCTGCCTCCACCAGTGGGGTGCGCACGAGCATCCCTCCTTAATGAGTCCCGATGAGGCCAGACCGGGTAACGGGCTCCTCTTGTTCTTCCGCGTCGACGATTTCGACATGGCGCTGAAGAGGCCACGCGCTCTCGTGCCTCGGCTCGAAGAGAAGCCGCACGTGAACCCGAACACTCAAACATCGGAGTTCTCCCTTCGTGATCCGGACGGATACTACGTGACGATCAGCGCGCTCTCTGCGCCATAGCGAAGGCGAACGGCGACGCGGCGGCCCGCCACGCGCCTGCAGCCGACAAAGGTGCGCGGCCGAACCAGGCCCAGGTCGTGAGCGACGTCCTCGCTTACCCGGTTAAGCACAGATCGCTGACAGGAGTGCCCGTTGATCGAGTGCACAGACGAGACGCTGAAGAAGCGCAGGTTGAAGCAGCTGTTGACATGACGGCGACTCGCTGCAGCGTTAGCTCTCGTGAATCCGTCGAGTCGTTGGGAATGGTGATCTGCGATCGGTCCGTGCAGCCGCTGTCGCAACTCGAGGTACTGGTGATTGACTGCCAGGCCACGGCTGCCGCTCCGCGCGGCCATCTCCTCGAGATCGCGTGGGCGCGGTCACGGGCGATGGTCACGCACGTGCGCGCTCACCTCATCGCGCTTTCAAGAGACGAGAAAATTCCACCAGCCGTTGCGCGAATCACAGGCATCTCGGAGCCGATGATGCGGGACGGGGTCGATCCAGAGTTCGCCTGGCGCGAGCTCGCAGACGATGCCGTGAGGCTCACGCCGCA
>Ga0137368_10003204_pt1 | contig 17439 bp, 18 predicted proteins | sample SagtaG_13_FD_104917 | JGI IMG/M metagenome (GOLD analysis project Ga0137368, IMG submission 104917) | Vadose zone soil microbial communities from Sagehorn Ranch, Mendocino, California, USA - Sage1_L_100_16 metaG | ecosystem: Environmental > Terrestrial > Soil > Vadose zone | place: USA...
CACCGCCCTCACCGCCCTGGTCCCCGCCGACGCGGACAGTGTCACCCGAGCAGCCCTCAAGCGGGTCTGGCAGCGCATGAAGAACGCGTATGCCGTGGAGAACGCCGTCACCATCTTCCTCCACGTGATCAGCCACCTGGACGAGTCGTACCGCCAGCACGCGGTCCACCTCATTCTCTCGACCTGACCCAAAGCCACCCCGGCAAGCACAGGCTCCCGGGGCCAAAGGGAGAAGCCGCGGCTTGCAGCCCAGCCCAGAACGCCTTCGGGGCGGCCACAACCCGGGGCAGGCGAGGGTCGGGCGGCGGGCGGCCCCGTCGTCCCGCAACAGACGGCGCAAACGACGCTGACCGACGCTCCGGCGCCCGAACTCCCCGCTGTGCGCGATCGGTTCGCCCGGTCAAGGGCGCCTCGCACGGACGGCGAGTCGTTCGCCGTTACAACGCTTAGCTGCCGGTGAATGTGCGACAGCGGGCACCCAGACAGGCGACCAATCGGCCAATGGACGGTAACTACTGTCAGTCGGTGAGTCGGACCCGCTGGGCGACCACCCCTACGTCTCACCGTCAATCGTCAGTCGTCGGTTGCCTCGTCGTCGGTGCCGAAGTCGCTGATGCGCCGGAGTCGTTCGACTCTGCTCAGCGCCGCCGGGGTGGCCCGGTACACCACATGGTTGGCGCGGATGTTCTCCTTGGTGATCAGTCCTTCGTCCTGCAGCCGGTTGAGAACGTCGGAGAGGACGCCGTCGGAGATGTGTTCGCCGCGGCTGTCGCACACCTCCTGGGTCAGTTCCCGCCGACGCCTGGGGCGTTCGGCCAGCAGGACAAGGATGATCGGATCCCAGCGGTACCTGAAGATTTCTACGAGTTCGCGCAGTAGATCGAGATTCAGCCGAATCACCGCCCCCCCGTGGGCCCCCGACGATGCCCTCCACCAGGCCAGGTCGGGGTTGACGCTCGGAAAGGCCACTGAAACCCCGGCGCGCGGCATTGTCAACAACCTTTGCGGGACGGCCCTCTTGCATTCGCCTAGCTCGTTGTGTTATGCGCGCAATGACTGGGCGACCGGGTGGCGCTCGATCGCCTGTTCGGCTCTTGCGATGGCCTCAACTTTTCCGCTAAGCGGAATGGTCGGCTTCGAGTTCGCGGAGCAGGCGGAGCAGTTCCTCGCCGCGGCTGGTGAGCCTGAGCAGCTCGTCAGGGCTGGCCTTGGAGGAGTTCGGGTGGACGGCCCCGATCTCGGTCAACCGCCGCATGGCGGCCTGGAGGAGTTCGGGGTCTGCGTCGGCGGGTGCGGCGTCGCGCGGGCTGCTGCCCGACTCGGTTCCGACGAGCACTTCGAGCAGTAGGGGCTGGCAGATCAGATCGGCTGCGCCGCGGATTTCGTCGTAGATCGCGGCCATCGGACCCCCTCGCCGATTCGCTCGGGCTTCGCGTATGGCGATCGGCCGCCGGTCCCCGAGCCGGTTGGGGACAGTGTGGACTGCCGCCAGGCGGGCCGGCAAGTGGTTGTCCGCCGTCTGTGACTTTCGGTTGCGGCATGTTTACGTGACGTTGTCGGCATGTCCGGTCTGCGCCTGGTGAGGCGCACCTTTGGTGCGCAGGAAAGACGCGCTCTTTCGATGCGCATGGATGGTGCGCATCGAATCGGCGCAGGTTGCAGTGGGTATGGGTCGAGGGTTTAGAGTTCCGACTGGCACGGGGAGGTCTGAGATGACCACTGCGAATCGTTGGTTCGGCCGTGTGATCCTGGTCGCACTGCTGGCGCTGGCGGCCTGTACGCCGAAACCATCGCCGCACGGAACACCGACCGCGAACCCGTCGCTGCACGCGCCCTCACCGGCGCCGTCGTCGCCTGATCCGCGGGCAGAGGTGCAGAAGGCGGTCGCGGCGTACACCAACCTGCTCAACGCCTTTACCGCAGCAAGTAACGCCGGCACGGACGACACGACCGAACTGGCGCTGTACGGAACGGGAAGCGCCCTGCAGCGTCTGGCGAAGGGCCTAGCCGACAACAAGGCCAAGGGCCTGCATTCGCAGGGCACGCCCGTGATCGATCCGCCGCACATTACCGCGATCGCTCCGGTAAGCGACCCGACCACCGTGGAGATCACCGGCTGCGTCGACGACACCCACTGGCAGCTCTACAACAGCAGCGGGCAGCTCGCCGACACAAGCCCCAGTGGACGACGCAGTACCAGCGCCAAGATCGACAAGGGCGGCGAGGTCTGGAAGGTGAGCTCTCTAGCGATCCAGGGGGTGGGCACATGTCCCGGTTAATGTCTCGTCTTGCCACCCTCGCGTCGTTGCTCCTGGCCGCATCTGTCATCGCAACTGCGACCCCTGCTTCTGCTGGCACCTACGGGTCGGTCGACTGTCAGAAGGACCCGACCGATCCGCGGTGTGTGATCACGGTGGGGACCTCGGATGCGCCGGGCAGCGCGGGCAGCAGCGGCACCGCCACCTGCAAGGATGGGTTGGGTCGGGTGGTGCCGTGCTTCCTGGAAGGATCGGGCTGGTACGGCGGGGATGGCTGCTACTACCAGCCGGCGACGGGCACCGACCTGGCCGCGGCGCAGGCGTTCGCGGGGGTGCCTGACCCAGGTGCGGCCTGGTATGTGGGGGCGTGCGGATACCCGCCGGTGCCCGGCTATACCCGGCTGCGGGTGTTCGGCACGCCGCCGGGGCCGCAGCTATTGGCGGATCAGGCGGTCAGGGCACTGCGGCTGCCGACGCCGACGATCCGGGTGAACCCGGCGCCGCCGACGCCGCAGATCGTGTACTTCCCGACCTGGGTGTGGCTGGCGCCAGAATCGTGGGGGCCGCGGTCGGCGACCGCGTCGGTGCCAGCGATGAGTGTTACAGCCACGGCGAGGCCGGTCCGGTTGGTGTTGTCCACCGGCGATGGTGCCAGCGTCACGTGCAGCGGTCCGGGTACGGCGTGGACCCCGGGCCGGGACGCGACCGCGCCGTCGCCGACGTGTGGGCACACGTTCACCACTGCCGGCTCGTTCGGGGTGACGGTGACAGTGACGTGGACCGTGTCCTGGGCCGGTGGCGGGGTGACCGGGACCGCGCCGGGCATGACGACCACCGCGACGGTGACGGTTCAGGTGGTCGAACGGCCGGTCCTCAACGTCGGGGACGTGGGGTGAGCCGGCCATGTCGACGTCGACGATGAGCACGCGGACGGCTGCCGCCGATGGCCGGGCGGTCGCCGGCCGGGGGCCGGCCGGGCCGGTGCTGCGCCGGCGGATCAGCACGACCCGGATCCTGCTGGGCGTGGGCCTGGTGCTGGCGTGTGCCCTGGCCGGGGTGATCGTGGCCGTCAGGGTCGACACCCGGGTGCCGGTGCTGGCGGCGGCCCACGCGATCGCCGCCGGGCAGACGGTCACCGCCGCCGACGTCACCACGGTGAAGGTAGCCGCCGATGCCAGGGTAGCGACGGTGCCGGCCGAGCAGATCTCGACGGTGGTGGGCCGGGTGGCGACGGTGCCGCTGGTGGCGGGCACGCTGCTGTCGCCGGATGAGTTCGCCGGGCCGGTGTGGCCGGGTCCGGGTGAGGCGGTCATCGCGGTGCCGGTCAAGCCGGGCCGGTTGCCGTCCGGGCTGGCCGCTGGGGCGCATGTGACGGTGCTGGTGGTGCCGACCGGCACGCCGGGCGGAGTAACCGGTAGTGGCGGTCAGCAGCCGCAGGTGGAGAAGGCAACCGCGACCGTGGTCGCGGTGGAGGCAGCCGCGGATCAGTCCGGCACCACGGTGGTGACGCTGGTGTTGTCCACGGCGGATGCCACCCGGATCGCCTCGGCGTCCGGCGATGTCGTGCTGGTGCGGTTGGGCGGGTGACCGGCATGGCACTGCGGCGGGTCGGCGGCGAGCAGTGGATCGACGAGCAGCTGGTCGCGGTCGGCGCGGTCAAAGACGCCCCCGGCGTGACCACCCTCGCGGTGGGGCTGGTGGCGGGCTGGCCCCGGCCGGGTGCGGTTCTGCTGGAGGCCGACCCCGACGGCGGCGATCTGGCCGCCCGGTTCGGGCACCACCCGGACCCGGGTCTGATGAGCTTCGCCGCGGCGGCCCGCTCGGGTACCGACCCGGGGCTGCTGCGACAGCATGTGCAGCGGCTGCGGCTGGACGTCGACGTGGTGCTGGCCCCGCCCGGCGACTCGGCAATCGCCGCGGTGCACACGATCGCCTACGGCGGCCCGCAGGTGCTGCGCCACGCGGCCGGCGATGCGACGGTGGTGGTCGACGTGGGGCGGCTGGCCCAGGGCAGCCCGGGGCTGGCGTTGGCGGCCATGGCCGCCGATGTGGTGCTGGTGGCCCACCCGACGCTGGATCAACTGACCCAGGTGCAGACACGGCTGGGCTGGCTGCGCGAGGCGCTGGGCGGGCGGCTGTGGCTGGCGCTGTCCGGGCCGGGCCCGTACCCGGCGGCCGAGATCGCCCGCGACCTCGGCGTCGCCGTGGCCGGTGAGCTGCCCCACGACCGTAGGGGAGCCGGTGTGCTGTCCGGCCGGCTGGTGGGCCATGGCTGGCAGCGGCTGCGGCTGCCCGGCGCCGCCCGCGTCCTCGCCTGGAGGCTGCATGATGCGCGGCCCCGGCAGGTGGCCCTGCCGGTGCTCGGCGTGCGGGCGGAGGTGCACCGGTGAGCCTGACATCCGGACCGGGACCCGCCTGGCGGGACGGCGACGGCCACCTGGAACTGATCGCAGCGCTGCGCCGGCAGGTCAGCAACCGGCTGGCCGCCGGCGGCCGGCGCGAGTTGGCCGACGCCGACCGCGACCGACAGGTGGCCGACCTGGTCGACCAGGTCCTCGACGAGCACGCCCAGCAGCGGCTGGCCGCCCGGCAGATGCCGCTGGACCCGCCGGTGGAGCAGTGGGTGGCCCGGGCGTTGCGGGACTGGTTCACCGACCTGGGCCCCCTCACCCCACTGGTACGCGACGCACGCAACGCCAACATCTTCATCAACGGCAAGACCGTGTGGGTCAAACGCACCGACGGCAGCAAGGACCGGCTACCGGCGATCACCTCCTCCGACGACGAGCTGATCGACCTGGTCCGCGACATCGCCACCCGGATCGGCGCCGAGGAGCGCCGCTTCGACCGCGGCGTGCCGCGGGTGTCGATCCGGCTACCGGACGGAAGCCGCATGTTCGCGGCGATGAGCGTCTCGCACGTGCCGTCGATCTCGATCCGCCGCTTCGTGCTGCTCAACGCCACCCTCGACGAGCTGTGCGCCAAGTACGGCGCCATGGACCCGGGGCTGCGGGACCTGTTCACCGCCATGGTCGCCGCGCGCAAGAACGTGATCATCGGGGGTGGCCCGGACACCGGCAAGACCACCGTGTTGGTCGCCTTCGCCAAGGCGATTCCACCGCAGGAGCGCCTGGTCACCATCGAGGATGTTTATGAGCTCGGCCTGCACGAGGACCCGGATCATCCCGACTGCATCGCTTTCCAGAGCAGGGAACCCAACGTGGAGGGCCAGGGCGCGATCGACCAGGCCGAACTGGTCCGCTGGGGGCTGCGCATGTCCCCCGACCGGGTCATCCTCGGCGAGGCCCGCGGTGGTGAGGTCGTCCCCTTGTTGAACTGCATGAGTCAGGGCAACGACGGCTCCCTGGCCACCATCCACACCTCCAGCTCCCGGCAGGCGTTTTCCCGGCTGATGACCTACGCCGCCCAGTCGGCCGAACGGTTGTCGTTCGAGGCCACCGCGATGCTGGTGGCCGGCGCGGTCGACTTCGTCGTGCACCTGGCGTTTGCCACCGACGGCACCCGCGTCGTCTCCTCGGTGCGGGAGGTGCTGCACGCCGACGGCCGGGAGGTGATCTCCAACGAGATCTTCCGACCCGGCCCGGACCGCCGCGCGGTGGCGGCCACGCCGATGCGTACCGACACCCTCGACGAGTTGATCGAGGCCGGGTTCAACCCCGACCGGGTCCGGGGGTGGTGAGCATGCCGGCCCTGTTCGCCCTTTTCGGCGCCGGTGTCGGCATCGGGGTGTGGCTGCTGGCCACCGGTTTTCGCCGCCGCCCGGCCCCACCACCAACGCGGGCTCGACCGGGCCGCGGCCGCGGCCCCACCAGCGTCTCCACCGCCCGGATCGCGGCGACGCTGGGGGTGGCCGCGGCGGTCGGCGCCGCGACCGGCTGGCCGGTGGCTGCGATCCTGGCCGCGGTCGGGGTGTGGCTGCTGCCCAGGGTGCTCGGCCCGGACCTGGCCAATCGCCGGGCGTTGGATCGGGTGGAGGCGATCGCCGCCTGGGCCGAGGACCTGGCCGGCACGCTGCAGGGCGCCGCCGGTATCGAACAGGCCATCCTGGAGACCGCCGCCTCGGCCCCCACCGAGATCGGCGCCGAACTGGACCGGCTGACCGCGGCCATCCGGGCCGGGGTGCGGCTGCCGCAGGCGCTGCGCGCGTTGGCTGACGACCTGGCCGACCCGACCGCGGATCTGGTCATCAACGTGCTGCTGCAGGCCGCCCGGCACCAGGCCCGCGACATCGCCACCGGGCTGTCCGGGGTCGGGCAGCGCGCCCGGCGGCAGGCGTCGATGCGGATGCGGGTGGCCGCGGGCCGGGCCCGCACCCGCACCTCGGTGCGCATCGTGGTCACCGTGGTGATCGGTATCGCCACCCTGGCGGCCCTGTTCGCCCACGACTTGCTGCGCCCCTACGGCAGCCCGCTGGGGCAGCTGATCCTCGCCGCGCTGGGCGGCGCCTTTGCCGGCGCGCTGGTATGGCTGGTGCGCACCGGCCGGGTCGAGGACCTGCCCCGCATCCTGACCCGGCACAGCACCCCGGAGCTGGCCGGCGAGGTGACCGGGGAGGCGACGGGATGATCGCGGCGTTCCTGCTGCTCGGCGCCGGCGTCGGCCTCGGCCTGGCACTCGCCGTCACCGGGCTGGTGCCGGCCCGCCCGTCCCTGGCTGCGGCGATTGCGACCCTGCACCGGCCACCGGCGCCGATCCTGCCGCCGCGCCAGCGGCTGCTCCACGCCCTCGCCGCGCCGCTGCAGCAGGCCGGGCTGCCCCGCGCGCAGATCCGCAAGGACCTCGCCGTGCTCGACCGCGACCCCACCACCTACCTCGCCGGCCAGGTCGGCCTGGCCGCCCTCGGCCTGCTCGCCCCCGCCGCCGTGGCCGCGGGCGCGAACCTGATGGGCGTGCACGTCGGCTGGGCCGTGCCGCTGTGGCTGGGCGTGCTGCTCGCGGTGGGCGGGTTCGTCGTCACCGACCTGTCGGTGCGTGAGGACGCCGAGGATCGCCGTCTGTTGATGCGCCACACCCTCGCTGCGTTGCTTGACGTGGTGCCGCCTGCCTTGGCCGCCGGCGCCGGGGTAGAGCAGGCCCTGGGCGAAGCCGCCGCTATCGCCGACGGCTGGGCTGCCGACCGCATCCGCGAAGCGCTGGCCACGGCCCGGCTGACGAGGGTGCCGATCTGGCAGCCGCTGCACGAGATGGGCGAGGCCATGGGCGTGGTCCAGCTGCAGCAGCTCGCGTCCAGCCTGCGTCTGGCCTCCGGTGAGGGCGCCCACATCCGGCAGGCGCTGCTCGCCCGCGGCGACGCGTTGTCCGAGCGGATCACCACCGACATGCTCACCAGGGCGGAGGCGGCCACCGAGCGGATGAGCATCCCGCTGATGACGTTGACCACGATCTTCCTGCTGTTTCTCGTCTACCCGGCCGTCGCGGCCCTGCACCAATAAGCGAGGCACCAAATGATCACCAGCCTGCGCACCGACCGTCGCACCTCGCCAGCCACAGCGGAAGGGGGACCCATCATAATGTTCGCCGCACGACTGGCGGCCTTGCTGACCCTGCTCCTCGTCGGCCTGCGCCGGCGGGTGGACCGGCTGCGGGCCGAGCCCGACCGCGGTGGGCACGCCGTGGAGTACGCCATCGGCATCGGTGGCAGCGCCGTGGTCATCCTCGGCGTCATCGCCGCGCTGAAGAGCGGACTGGCCGATGTCATCAAAAGCTGGGTCTTCAAGTAGCCCACCCACCACCGGGCGACGCCGGTCGCGACGGGACGATCGTGGCTCGGCGGCGGTGGAGTTCGCCCTCGGCGCCCCGCTGCTGATGCTGCTGGTGGCCCTGCTCGTCCAGCTCGGACTGTGGGCCGTGGGAGACTACGCTGCCCGCGCCGCCGCCAACCACGCGCTGCAGACTACGCGGGTGGTCGGCGGCACCGAAGCGGCCGGCCGCGACGACGCCACCACTCTGCTCGCCCAGTACGGCGGCGATTTCATCGTCGACCCGACCGTCACCGTCACCCGCACCGCGACTGTCACCACCGTGACCATCCGGGGGCACGCCCGGGCCATCATCCCGGCCAGCCTCATCCCCGGCGTCCAACCGGTCGTCACGATCACGGTGCAGGGTCCCACGGAACGGGTCACGCCATGACCGTCCACAACAAACAACCAGCACGCCCAATTCGGCGACCACGATGCCGACCGGGCGGTGACCGCGGCTCGGTCACGGTCGAGATCGCGCTGGCTGTCCCGCTGATGCTGCTGCTGCTGTTCCTGCTGACCACCGCCGTGCACCTGGGCCGCGCCGCGATCGACGTCAACGCCGCCGCGGCGGCTGCCGCCCGCGCCGCCTCCCTGTCGCGCAGCGCACCCGCCGCCACCAGCGCGGCCCGCACCGCCGCGACCGCCAACCTGGCCGGCCAATGCGCCGCCGTGTCCGTGACGGTGGACACCAGCGCGTTCCACCGCGGCGGCGCGGTCACCGTCACCGTGGCCTGCACGGTCACCACCCACGGGCTGACCGGCATCAGCATCCCCGGGTCGGTGACCACCCAGGCCAGTTCCACCAGCCCAATCGACGTGTATCGCAGCATTTCCCTTGGGTTCGCGAATTCTCAAGCGCTGTCGGGCGCCCGGGCCACAACCCGAGGCGGTGACCCGACATGACATCAACGACCGCCGCGCGGCGACCGCCCGGCACCACCAGACGCCGTACCGCAGCCAGCACCACCGGACCGCCAGCCCGCCGCCGCCTCCGGTTGCCCCCGTGCCGTGGCGACGACGGGCTGGCCACGGTGTGGATGGTGTTCACGGTGTTCCTGGTCGTCATCCTCGCCGCGGTCATCTTCGGCGGCGGCGTCATCTTTGCCGCCCGCACCCACGGCTACGACCTGGCCCAGCAGGCCGCTCGGGCCGGCGCCCAACAGATCGACGCCGCCGCCTACCGCTCCGGCGGGGTGCTGCGCCTGGACCCGGCCCGCGCCGCCACCGCCGCCCGGCAGTTCCTCGCCGCCGCCGGCGCCACCGGCACCGTGACCGTCACCGCCGCCCGGATCACCGTCACCGCCACCAGCCACCAACCCACCCCGATGCTGGCGGCCTTCGGCGTCGACGCGGTGACCGTGACGTCTACCGCGTCCGCGACACCCACGGCCGGACCCGCCGGCTAAAGGACGCCGGAAGGGAGGGACCGCGCATGAGTGCCGTAAGGTGGATCGCCCGCCTGGCCGGCCGGCTGGCCGCCCTGGCCGGCCTGCTCGCGATCCTGGCCGGGGTCCCCGCCGGGCTGTGGCACTTCGTCGGCTGGCCGCTACCCCGCCGGGTACCCACCGACTGGGCCGGCTGGGAAAGGATCCTGACCTCCCCCTTCCCCGACGCCGCCGTCATCAACCTCCTCGCCATCGCGCTGTGGATCGTGTGGGCCGCGTTCGGCTACAGCGTCTGGGTGGAATGGCGCGCCGCCCGCGGCGGCGCCCGCCGGCAACTGCCCGGGATGTTCTCGCCGGTCCAGGCGCTCGCGGCGCTGCTGGTCGCGGCCATCTCCACCGGCCCCATCGCCGCCCTCGCCGCCGGCCCGCCCGCGCCGCCGCCCGCCGTCGTGCAGATCCACCCCAGTCCCGCCCGGACCATGGCCGACCTGGCCGACCCGCACGGCCGGTGGCGTGTTGCGCCGACCGCTGACCCACCCGCAGACATCGCCTCCGCACCCGCGGCAACGGTGCGGGCCGGCGATCTCACCGCAGCGCCGGTGGACACCGGTCGGCTGCCCCGCTTCGCCGCAGCCGGCTTCGACGGCCCGGTGCGGGTCCAGGTCGGCAACCAGCACTACACCTACACGGTCAATAAGCACGACACCCTGTGGGACATCGCCGGTGCCTGGCTGGGCGACCACACCAGATGGCCAGAGATCTACCACCTCAACGCCGACCGCTACGACCAGCATGGCCGGATGAAGCACGGCGACCACATCGAACCCGGCTGGGTTCTCGTCCTGCCCGAGGACGCCCGGCCGCCCGCCGGTGCCCAGCCCGCACCGCCGCCGGCCGCCACCCCGCCACCCAGCACCGGCGCGTCTCCCGCCCCGCCCGCCGCCTGTCCGTCCCCGCCGGCCGCATCCCCCTCGGCAACCACCGCAGCACCGTCGGCCTCGCCCACCACCGCCCCCACCGGCACCCCCGACGACGGCGTGGTCATCCCCGCCCCGACCGGTACAGCCGCCCCGTCGAAACCCAGCAGTGCGCAGCCGTCACCGACCACCGCCACCAGCGGGTCAGCCTCCCCAACCCCGGCGCCAGCGGGGCCCGCTGGACACCACGACGGCAGCGACCACGGCGGTGCCGGCATCGAGCTGCCCGGCGGCGGCTGGGTCGCCGCCCCGCTCGCGGCAGCGGTCGCCGCGGCAGCAGCCCTGGTGTGGATCCAACGCCGCCGACGCTACCGGCCCCGATCCCCCGGAAGCGTTGACCGCGACGACGCCGACCTGACCCCGCTGCCCCGCACCATCGCCGCCCTGCACCAGGCACGACCCGCACCGACCTTCGAGGACGAGCTCGTGGACGACATGGACCATCTCGAACCGCAGGCACGGGAAGCCGCCGCCATCACCGCAGCGTCGTTCGGCGTACACGCCAACCGGCCACTGCGGCTACTCGACGTGCCCGCCCTCGGCGTCGGCCTGACCGGCCCCGGCGCACAGGATGCGGCACGCGGCGTGCTGGCTGCCGCGCTGTCCGCCGGCGGAGCCTGGGCACCCGGCGACGAAGCCACCATCATCACCACCGCGGCCGACCTGGCCACCCTGCTGGGACCCGATGCAGCCGACCGGTACCCGCTCGACCGGCTCCACGTCGCCGACACCATCGACGACGCCCTGACCCACCTGGAGCGCCAACTTCTGCGGCGCGCCCGGCTGGTCACCGACCACGAAAGCGGCGACCTGACCACCCTGCACCCCGACCAACCGCTGCCACCGATCGTGTTCCTCGCCGCCGCCCCCGATGGCCCCATCGCCACCGCCCTGGCCGCGATCCTCGCCGTCGGCTCCCGCTTGGCTATCGCCGGACTCCTCCTCGGACCATGGCCCACCGGCGCCACCTGGCACGTCAGCACCGACGGCGCCACCCACCCCGAGGGAGCGGCCAACGACAGCGGTCCCCGGCTCAACGTCCTGGACACCGCCGCGACCGCCGACATCCTCGACACCCTCGCCCAGGCCCGACCCGCCAGCAGCGACCTCCCGCCACCCCCACCGCCGCGCCAGACCGCGCCGATCCTGCGCAACGCCGCGCCGACGCCGCCATCCGCGTACAGCCCGGTGCACCCGCCCGCCGACCACGAGCGCGTCGCACCGACGTCGCCCACCGTGCCAGCGCCACCCGACGCCCGCACGGCCAGCCCCAGCAATGCGCCCCGCGCCGCCGGTGAACCCCGGCTACGGCTCAGCGTGCTCGGCAAACCGAGCCTGCACCTGCAAACCGGCGACACGGCGACCGATGTGCGGATCCGACGCAGCGACGGCGTGCAGATCCTGGTCCACCTCGCCATGCAACCCGACGGCGCCACCAGCGACCAGCTCATGGCCGTGCTGTGGCCCGAAACCCGCCCCCACCTGTCCCGCCGTCGGTTTCACACCACCATGTCCGAGCTACGACAAACCCTCACCGAAGCCGCCGGCGCCGAGGCCATCACCCGCACCGACGAGCGGTACCGCCTCGAACCGGCCCACGTCCACGTCGACGTCTGGCGACTGACCGCCGCCGCCCACCGCGCCGCCACCACCGTCGAGCCCGCCCACCACGCCGCAGCGCTGCACGAGGTCATCAAGCTCCACACCGGACCCCTCGCCGACGGGCACAACTGGCTGTGGCTCGCCCCGTACCGGGAAACCATCCGCCGACACGTTCTGGACGCCTACGTCGGACTCGCCGACGCCGAACCCAACCCCACGACCGCCCTGGCACTCGTGCAAGACGCCATCCGGCTCGACCCCTACAACGAAGACGTCTACCAGCGCGCCATGAGGCTGCACGCCACGCTCAACAGCGCCGACGGGGTCACCCGCACCCTACGTACCCTCACCGAACGCCTCGCAGAACTAGAGATCGACGTCTCGCCGCATACCCAGCAGGTCGCCACCGACCTGCTGGCCAAACTCGAAGCGCGCCGACGCAACCACGGAAGCGCCGCCTGACAGGCGACCGTGATCTGGATCCCAGATGTCGGCGAAGGAGAACAAGCCGTGCCCCTCACACCGGTAGCGGCGGTCAGCGCCGCGGCCGTGCTCGGCGTCCTGGCCGGCTGCTTCCTCCCCTTACCGATCTACCGTCTCAGCACGGACCGAACCGGCGAGGCTCCTCCCGCCGCCACCCTCTCCCAACCTGAAGGACGCTGTACCCACCCCAACCTCGCCGGAACACGCGGCTGGCTCCGGCTCGGCAGCACCTGCCCGTGCTGCCACCAGCGGCTCGGCCCGGCAACTGCAGCAACCGCCATAGCCAGCGGCGCCGTCTCCGCAGTGCTCACCTTCCGGTTCCTGCACAGCCCGCTCCTGCCCGCCGTGCTCGTCAGCGGGCTGCTCGCGGTGGCCGCCACCTTCGTCGACCTCCGATGCCGCCGACTCCCCGACGGCATCGTGCTGCCCGCCGCCGCGGCGTGCGCGGTCACGATCGTCGCGTTAGGTTTCATCCAGGGCGACCAGTACCGGGCGGTCCGCGCGTTCATCAGCTGCCTCAGCGTCGGCGCCGCACTCCTGATCCTCGCGATCGGCACCCGGGCCATCGGCATGGGCGACGTCAAGACCGGGGCCTGGATCGCCATGCTCGCCGGGTGGCAAGGCCCCACCACGGTGCTCATCGCGGCCGTTGGCCCATTCCTGCTCCAGGCACCAATCGCGCTCGCCCTGCTGGTAGCAGGCCGGGTCAACCGCCGGTCAACCCTGCCGTTCGGCCCGGCCATACTGCTCGCCGGGCTCGCGGCCCTCGTGCTACCCCCGCATGTCTAGCCGGGCCGCCGGTAGGGTGAGGCCCGTGTTCCTTTCTCGGATTGCCGTCGCGAACTACCGGTGTTTCGACCGGCGCCAAGACATCGAGCTGTGTCCCGTCACGGTCATCCTTGGGCGGAACAACTCCGGTAAGAGCGCTCTCGTACGCGCGCCCGTGGTATTCGACACCGGTATCCAGACCGACTCGCCCGCTCCGCTCGACCTCGACCTGCTAGGCGAGGACATGTTGGAGTCGTTCAACGACCTCATCTACGGCAATCGGCCGCACGGCAGCGTCAGTGTCGAGTTGGAGTTCAACGGCCAATCAGAGCCGCCAGTGCGGTTGGCCGCGACAGTGCAGCACATTGACGAGTACCGGACGCAGGTGGTCAGCTTGCTGGAGTTCCAGGTCGGCGGAACCCGGGCGCGCCTGGAGTGGGAGCCGACCGACCCCCCGGACGAAGTCTCCCGGTACACCGTCGAGGCCGGCGGTCTCAGCTTTTCGGGGGTTCCTGTGATCTTCCAGGGGCTACTGCCGGCCGACGTACGCGACCCTAGGCTCCCTGAAGGCTTGGCGTCCGAGATGGCAACCGCGGCCCGGACGATTCGTGGCAGTTACCCGGCCGTCCGGTACTTCGGGCCGTTCCGGGACCGGCCCCAGCGGCGCTACCGGCTACCCGCGCGAATGCCTGCTGAGGTCGGCGTTAGCGGCGAGTACGCCGCCGGCATCCTGGCGAGCGACGCCGCTCGGCAACAGGGCAGGCTCATCGAACAGATCAATCAGAATCTCGCGGACAACCTGCCGGGCTGGACTGTAGGTGTTGTTGAGCGTGGGGGCATGTACTCGGTGGTGTTGACGTCCCGCGACGATGACACGTTGAGCGTCAATCTGGCCGACGCGGGTACGGGAGTGGCCCAGGAACTGCCGATCTTCGTTCAGCGGGTGGTCGACGTACTCGATCCACCGCGGCGGCCGGTGCTGGAGATCATCGAGCAGCCGGAGCTGCACCTGCACCCGGCTGCCCATCCGGCCCTAGCTGACCTGTATCTGAACGCCGCCGAGCGTACCGGCGTGCGCTTCCTGATCGAGACACACAGCGAGACTCTGCTGCTTCGGCTTCGCCGTCGAATCGCCGAGGGTACCTACCCTCCAGATACCGTCGCCATCTACTTCGTTGATCACCGTGATGGTGCGGCAACTGCCCGACGTATCCGTATCGACGCTGATGGTCAGCTCGACTACTGGCCGGCTGGGGTGTTCTCCGAGGACTACGAGGAGACGCGGGCGTTGGCTAACGCGCAACTGGCGAGGAGGGACGCGGTTGCGGGTTAACCTCGCCGTGGAGGTGTTCTCCGAGGCGGAGGCGTTGCCGGACCTGCTCAACTTGCTGAGGTGCTTCGCTGAGGGGCGGCACGATTGGGTGGCTGACGCGGTAGTGATCGCGGCGGCCGAACGCTACCTCGCCGAGCACGCGCCTCAATTGGCCTCCACCTACATCGAACTTGGGCGCAAGGGCACCGTCGCTGCGGCGTGGAGCGGCTCTATCGGGACCGGAGCCGTTCAGGTCGGTGCTGCCGATCTAGCTGAGCACGCCTCCGACTTGTGCCGGCCGGCATTGTTGATCGTGGAGGACCAGGACTCGGACGGATGTTTCATTCGGGTCCTCGCCCGAGTACTTCAAGCTGAGCAGGTACTGCGGGCATTGTCGCAGGGCTGGCTGGAAATCGAGCACGGCGGAGGCGGAAGCCTCGCGAAGGTCGCGGAGTCCGCAGTGGGCCGGTACCGGCGTCTCGTACGCGTGGCCGCCTTGCTCGACAGCGATCGGATGGTTCCGGGACAGCGCACCAACGCACACGAAAAGGCGGACCGGCTGCGCCTCTTGGGCGTCCTGGTACACGTACTGGAGTTGAGGGAAGCTGAGAACTACGTGCCCAACCGCATCCTGCGAGCAGTCGGCCGACCACGGGACGCCTCTCGTAAGCTGGACCTGCTCAAGCGTTTGACACAGCAGCAACGGGGCCACTACGACATGAAGATCGGGTTCGGGCCGGTCAACAGCTCTCCCAACGTGCCCGATGAGCAGGCTGGTCTGTTCGGCGATCTGGACGCCGAGGTTCTGCTTGGTCTGCGGGGAGGGTTCGGCAGAGATCTCCTCAAGCGTCTGGAGGATGATGGCGGGCGTCTGACCGAGCGAGACTTCGCTGGCCTCGGAGCCGATGTGCTGGCTGAGTTGCGTGCGCTGCTCTCGGCGCTCATCAGCGTGATCTAGGAGGTGTACATGGCGGACGAATCGGGCGCGATCACCGTCACCCCGCAGATCATGCTGCTGGAGCAGGTGCTCGCGGAGATCGCGTCGGGACGGCTACGGGTGCCGAAATTTCAGCGGCCGTTCGTTTGGCGGCCAGAGCAGATGCTCAACTTGTTCGACAGCATTGAGCGGGGCTATCCGATTGGCAGCCTCCTGGTCTGGGACACTAGCCTTCCCCTTCCCAGTCTTGATCGGCTAGCAGATATTGAGATCCCCCCGCCCGCTGGCGGGACGACGTCATTCTTGCTCGATGGCCATCAACGGTTTTCTACCTTGTTTGGCAGCCTGCTGCGCCGACCTGCCGCGCCGGTCGCGTCGGGTCAGCGGGAATGGATGTGGCACATCTACCGAATCCTCGGAGAGCGGGATGAGCGATCCGACCGTTTTCGGCATTGGAAGCAGGTAGGTGAGCCTCCGGCGACCTATCTTCCGATGCGGGCGGTGCTACGGACCATGGATTTCCTGGCCTATTCCCGTCGCCTTTCGGATGCGGTTGACGACTCCGCTACACTCGACGCCTTGGTCGAGGAGGCTGAACAGCTCGCGCATAGGATCAAGTCCTATCAGGTCGCTGTTGTCCGGCTGCAGGGCGGCGACCTGCGGCACGCGGTCGAAGTCTTCTCCCGGCTCAACAGCAGCGGCCAAGCGATGACGCCAGACCAAATGGTGTCGGCGCTGACCTATCAGGCGGAAGGCGAGAGCCTCGCCGACCAGATCACCGCGATCCGAGAGGGCCTCAGCAGCGTCGGATACGGGCCAATCGCCCCAATCACGGTGTTCCGGTCTATCTTGGCCGTCGCAGGCGAGGACGATGTGCAAGACGCCCGATGGGAGAAGCTCGCGGACCGCGTCGAGAAGAAGCTCGCCGAGGCGGTTGAACAGGCCGATCGGGCGCTGCGCCGATCTGTGGAGTTCCTTCGCAATGATGTTGGCGTTCCCCTAGCCCGGCTTGTGCCATACCAGTTGCAGATCATGCTGTTGACCGCTTGCTTCCACCACAATCCCGAACCCTCCACGGAGCAGCTTGACGCGCTGACACGCTGGTTCTGGGGAACCTCGTGGTCAGGCTTCTTCGCAGGCGCCAACAGTACGCAGGTCAAAAATGCGCTTCAAGAGATGCAGAAGTTCGCCAAAGGCGACGCAGCGCAGCCTTGGGAGCCTCAATCGGCTCGGCCGTTCCCGAACAAGTTTGACCTTCGTAGCGCCCGCGTTCGGGCGTTCATCTTGTGGGAACTTCGTCATTTCTGTCGCCGGCTAACTACTGACGGGAACGAGATCGATCCGGTAGAGGTATTGGCGAGATCTGATACAGAGGCGTATCAGCATGTGGTGCGGGAAGTACCAAGCGCGTCTCATCCTGCCAATAGGCTGATCCTGCCCACCGAGGCAGGAGTTTCTGTCCGTCGCGCCATGCTCAGTCTGCCACCTAGTGTCGAAGATCCACTACTCGCCAGCCATGGAATCCCGCTTCGGGCGCTCGAATGCCTCCGAAATGGCGACGGCGAAGGCTTCATCACGGAGCGGGCCGCGGCGTTGGCCAACTGGGAACGGTCCTTCATGGTAGAAATGGGCGCTGATGCTCCCGCCGAAGACGGCGGCGAGGCTGACATCGATACGGAGTAACTCTCACCGACGCCGAGAATAGCGTCATAGATCATGAGGCCCTACAGCACCTGTAGGGTCTCAACACCGATGGCATCTCATCGCGCTGTGACCTGCGGCTCTCTGCCTTGTCTCAGCCCTGTGTTACCCGGTTCCGTCTCAGCTCAGCGCATTTCCTTTACTCGGCGTCGGCTTGGGCGCGGGGGCGGTGCGCCTTGCCTGCTGCGCTTCGGAGCAGTGATGCCTGGTCAGCGCTAGTCAGTCAGCCGCCGCATGATCTGCGGCGTCGC
>Ga0137368_10003205_pt1 | contig 17436 bp, 20 predicted proteins | sample SagtaG_13_FD_104917 | JGI IMG/M metagenome (GOLD analysis project Ga0137368, IMG submission 104917) | Vadose zone soil microbial communities from Sagehorn Ranch, Mendocino, California, USA - Sage1_L_100_16 metaG | ecosystem: Environmental > Terrestrial > Soil > Vadose zone | place: USA...
GAAGGCCAATATCCATCAGCTTCTTACGCGCTGGGCGTCGCGCTCCAGGATTTGCGGCGATACCAGGAAGCCCGCGAAGCCTTTGCGCAGGCGGTGAAGAGTTCAGGCGGTAAACACGCCGAGGCTTTGTTCGAGCTGGCGCTGGAATCACAGCGCGCGGGAGAGGACCGCGGGGCATTCGATCATTACCGGCAAGCCATCGCGCAATCGGAAGACCGCATCCCCGCGTGCCACAACAACCTGGGAGTGATCCTTGCGAAGGCGGGGTTATTGGAAGAAGCGACACGCGAGTTTGAGGTCGCGGTCAGACAATCGCGCGACAAATTCGTCGAGGCCAGTCAAAATCTCGCGCGTTGCCGGCAAATGATCAACGCATCCGCGCGAGGAATGATCGCCAGCCTGAAGATTGTCGAAGGCGCGCCGGGGGCGAGGATGAAGACTGAGTGATCCCGCAGCAAGCAAGGGCAGTAACGAGAAGTAAATTACAGATTCGAGTGGAATACATAATACCTGGAGGAGCAAGACTATGAAAAAGTATCCGCCGCTCACTATTCTAGTTGTTCTAAGTTTGTCGGCATTGACCTACTCGTCATTCGCCATAGCTCTGCGACAACAGACCGCATCTCCGCCTGCGACCGCCGAAGCTCAAGCGCACGGCAGACTGGTCACGCCGGATGCGGTTGAATGGAAGTCGCGCTGGCCGGGGCAGGAGATCGCGGTCTTATCGGGGGACCCTGCAAAAGAGGGAGTCTCATTTGTCATCCGGCTGAAACTCCGCGACGGAACAAGAGTGCAGCCGCACTGGCATCCGATAGACGAGCACCTCACAGTGATGACAGGAACTCTCCACGTCGGGATGGGGGAGAAGTTCGACCGCGCGGCGGCCGCTGCGCTGCCTGCCGGCTCATACTCGCTGATGCCGAAAGAGATGCGACACTTCGTGTGGGCCGAAGGGGAGACAATCATTCAACTTCACGGCGTCGGGCCATTCAAGACATTCTGGGTGAACCCGGACGATGACCCGAATAAGAAGACCGGGTCAAACTGAAAACTGAAATGTATGGCGACAGCCTCAAAGCCCTATAAATCGGTTTTCAGGGGCTGTGCGGTTAAATCAAACCGTGGAGAGTCGTGATGCGGATGAAACGGCCCCGACATTCCATGCGGTTTGAACAAATGCTCAATGAACTTTTCCGAGGCGATGTCTACATGAAGATGGCGTATCGTCTAAAGAATTAACACAATGGTTATCCGTCGCAGAGGGTGTAGTTTTCGCCTGATGTACCCTCAAGCGGCATACCGCATCACCTTGCTCCAGAAGCTCTCCCATTGGGTGGAAAGTCGGATCGCTCGTAAGTGCAGCGCCTTCGCACCAGAGTCCGCCACGCTTCCGCTTGCCCAGCGTTGCGTGGTACCCGATTCCCTTGATCTGTGCCATCAGCGCGGTGACAGTCGCTTCCACATTGATATCCTGGCGAAACACGCCCTGTTCGACGCCGCGCCCGATGATGCTAGACAAGTGGACCCGCCAAAAGTCATCGCGGCATTATACGGAAAGCTTCTGCTTGCTTCGCCCCCGCGTTACCTTATGCCGAGCTCCGCCTTGATAAAAGCCTTCACTCCTTCACGCCCTCGTAAGCGAAGCCAGAGCGGCCCGTCTTCCTGTTCCGCGACGAGTTCAATGGTGAAAAACGGGCAGCAAAGCCGCTCCCTGGCGATGAATTCGGATGTCAGAAGAATGGTTGACTGCTCGGCCGGAAAACGAAACCCGTATCCGTCCGGCAACTCCTTCACCTCGTTGATTGCCGCCTTCACCTGTTCCATCACCGTTTTATGCCGCCGCCTGCCTTCAGCATCCAACGCCAGCATGTTACAGGCGAAGGGCGACTCTTTCTTCGATTTACTTTGCCCGGCCGCGTTCTCGCCCGATTGGTGATCAGTCATCATTGCGCTCCCTGTTTCAGATAGTTCCTGATGTGAACCTTTTGCCCGAAGGGGCGTCCAGAGCGACGAGCCGCCGAGAACAAGGATCAGCACGCCCAAATAGAGTTTTCCTTTTTGCATAAATGTTCCTTGTCGCCAGGCGCGAGTTATTAAGAGCTAGCGCCCGCGTGCGTTGATTGAGGCGGCGCATTGCAGCACCCGCAGGTGAGTAAGCGCGCGCTCAACTCGTCCCGTGCTTTCTGCAGCCGCTGGATCTGTTCGTCAATACTGTGAAGCTTGGCTTCGACACACTCCCCTCTTTCAACCTGGTTATGGGGCTCTGTTGCGAGAAGTCGAATGAAGCGTTCAAGCTCACGCAGCGTGAAGCCGAGCCCTTGCATCTGCTTGATGAGTAGCACTGTGCTTACCAGTTCAGCCGGATAATCCCGATAGCCCGAAGAGAGACGCGGCGCCGCCGGTATCAGTCCCCGGCGCTCATAGAATCTAATCGCCTGGGCGCTGACGCCTGCGGCGTTGGCAAGTTCTCCAGCCCTCATAATTCTCCGTCCTTTCAGTGATGTCACTGTACGCCCTGTTCTTAAGTATAAGGTCAAGTCTTTTTCTGCGAATTGTTACAACCGAATCAAAGTGTGCCTTCGGTGAGCTGGTAGGGCTCAGATATTGCGTAAGTTTACCGGCTCACCGAAGGCGCACAAACTATTCACAACTTTCAATTCAGCATAGGCCTCGGTCGGCGGTTATAAATCATCTCTCTTTACTGAACTTGCTGATGAAACTGCCAACGTGGCGCAGCACTGCGGGCGCTGGCGGCTTCGATACCGGTCACCCCGGAGCGCTCCGGCCCTTCCCCACTAAATCCCAATGAGAAACGTCAAGCATCATCGCGCGGATGATACTTCATACCGCGCCAGCACGCCGCGAACCGGCTCGCTGGCTTCAAGGTCTTCGGTAACCTTCGGCGCCTTGGCGCCCGCATCGAGCAGCGCCTCCACTGTGGCGACGTAGTCTCCCGTATCCCGATGCCAGCCGTTTTCGGAGCCGTGAAGCGCCCCTCCCAGCGCGGTGATCCCATGGTCATTGTCCTTCAGTTCTAGCCGGGGATGATATCGCAGAATCTCACGGACCATCTCCGCGTTTCCATGCCAAGCCGCCCACTGAAGCGGTGTCATGCGGTACTCGCCCCGTGTGTCCACTGGCCAGCCCGCCCCCAGCATGAGCCGCACGGCGTTCGTATTGTTGTTTTGCGCGGCGTCCGGGAGCCTGCGGCAATCATCGTCCGATAGCGTCCTGGTCAGATCCGGATGGCTGGCCAGCAGGGCGCGAAACGCATCCTCGTCGCCCAGTTCGCACGCCAGGGCCAGTTTCAGATCCTCCGGACTGCGCTCCATCAGCAGCCGGAAAATGTCATCGTGTCCGAAGTCGCGGGCGATGAGGTGCGCGGTTCTGCGGGGTCCGAAAATCCAGTTGTAGATCGAGCCGCCGCTGCGAGGGTCCTGCTTGGGGAAATACTCTTCGGAGACGCACATCCGGATGCAGGACGGATCGGCTTCGATGAGCCTGCGCGCCAGCGCGAGATCGCCAAGCGCGGCGGCCATAAGGAGGTCGGTCCGGCAGCCGCGGGCCACTAGATAGCGAGCGATGTCCTGACGATCGCGACGATAATGACGGCCCTGAAGCACACGCAGCATGTGCTGCGCGGGCGTGGATTCGTGTTGGAGATCGCGAGCGTCCATTTCAGCTCCGTGCTCGAGCAGGTATTGCGCGATCTCGATGGTTGAGGCAAAGTGCAGCGGGGTTTGCCCATTTGCTCCCCTGGCGGCCACCACGCCGGGATTTGTCGTCACCAGATCCTGGAGCTCTTGGAACATGCCCAGTCGGGCGGCTGCATGCGCATCCAAGACGGCGCCGCGCCCGATCAGAAACGCGGCCATATCGTGCGCACACTCGTCGAGAACGCTCAAGCCTCCCGCCCAGGAGTGGCTTCTTGCATTGATATCGGCGCCGGCCCGCAGCAGCGCATCGATTGTTTTGCGGTCGCTCCTCTGCACGGCTGCGAGTAGGGGCGTCGCGCCAGCGCCGTAGTTAGCCATGGGGCCGTCGATCTGAGATTTCAATTCGGGATGGTTTTCGAGCACGCGGGCGGTCTTATCCGCGTCACTGGCGCAAATCGCCGCGGAGAGCAATTCGGCCGGCGACAATATGCGCGTCAGGGATTCTACGTGCTCCTTCAGCTTCGGCCAACTGGCAAAGCCATATTCGCGAGCAACTACGTGCAGCGCATCGGCGAGTTTCGGACCGGCGGCCGCGGAGGACGCGGAGAGCGAAGCGAAGCGTTCTTTCGCAGCTGCGGCGCCCTGCTGAAAATTCTGCAGCAGCTCTTTGGCTTGGTTCTTGAGATGTTCGAGGTTTGGGTTTGCGGGTAATTGGCGAGACATAACTTCTCCTTCTATTTGCCCGGTGTCCGCTATGACAGGCTGAAGTGAAGTTGATGTTCGGTACTACCCAGAAGCTCAGGTGGGATGATCCCTTTCCGCGGACGGGGTGCAGCCTGAATTGCAATCTTCAGTATACTCAGACGCTGCGCAAAACTCAACGAACAGGCGCCGGGAATCGCCCTTTTCGTCTTGAGTCTCATCAACCAAAGGATAAGGCTGATGCCGGCAGTGTCATAAGGATTTCAGATCACCTTGCGAGCCACAACACATCGCGGGTTTTCTCAATTCTGAGATAGATACTAAGCCAATTAACACGACCACGGCGCAAGCCGGTGATCTCTCTTCGGCGGCAAGTTTCTTGAGCACATCCAATCCGGACAGATCCGGCAAGTCGTGACCAATGACTAGGCAATCCGGCCTCCGCGTGCGACGAAGTTCGAGCGCGCTGAGCCCGCTCTCCGCTTCGATAACCACATAGCGGGCCGCCGGATCGCGCGACAGGGCGTCATCCAATGCGGCGCAGTCTTCAGGCGCGGCGTCCGCGATCAGCACAGGGAATTATCGTTCTTTCATATCCACCTCTGAGGGCCCTCAAACCGCATCTCGCTTCTTTGGTCAAACGAAGCCACACAGAATTGATGCTGGTAATATAAATATATAACGCAACAGCCGCTCCGGAGGGCCGCAACCGACTCGACTCCGGCGTCGAAGTGGTCTGGCGTTTGCAGTCAGTTTCAATTAATGACAAGGACGGCAAAGCTCGTCGATACCGCTCGGTAGATCCGAATATTTCGATAGAAGGTGATTTATGAATAGGAAACCCAAGAAAACACTTTCAGCCACTGGGAGTGAGGACACGCAATCACCGATCAATCGGCCTGGGCCACTCCTGTATAGCGCGGAAGAGACTGGCTGCCGCGAACTCAGCCGTCAGTCTTATGAGGAGATACCGAACCTGAGCGAGAGTCAGGGGAACATCGAGGCGCTCCGCGATAGCGAGGCGCGGTTCAGGGCCATCTTCGAGAACGCCGCCGTCGGTATTGCCCGCCTCGCTCCGAATGGACGCTGGCTGGAGGTCAATCAGCGGTTGTGCGACACCGTCAGTTACGACCGCAAGGATCTGATGGCGAAGACCTTCGCCGACATCACCCATCCGGACGATCTAGAGCAGGACGTGAGGCAGATGCAGCGGGTGTTGACTGGCGAGATTGATAACTACGTGATGGAGAAGAGATATTATCGCAAGGATGGCTCAGTCGTGTGGGTCAACCTGACCGTTGCCTTGAGGCGCAAGGCGGACGGTTCGCCAGACTACTTCATTTCCGTTATCGAGGACATTTCCGCGCGCAAGCTGGCCGAAGAGTCGATGCGCGAAAGCAAAGAGCAATTGGCAGGCATCGTCTCCTCGGCGATGGACGCGATCATCACCGTGGACGACGACCAGCGCATCGTCCTTTTCAATGAGGCGGCGGAGCGGATGTTCGGCTGCCCGGCCGCTGAAGCCATGGGTCAACTGCTCGACCGCTTCATCCCGGACCGCTTCCGCGACACGCACGCCGAACATGTCCGACGCTGCGGCGAAACCGGTGGCGCAAGCCTGGCGAAGGGACGCCCTAGCGCGCTCGTCGCGTTGCGCTCGGATGGCACGGAGTTTCCGATCGAGGCTTCGATCTCATCTATCGAAGTCGGGGGCCGGAGGCTTTACACCGTCATCTACCGCGACATCACCGAGCGCAAGCGGGCGGAGGCGGAGCGCGAGCAATTGGCGCGGGAGCAAGTCGCGCGCGCGGCCGCCGAAGCCGCCAACCGATCGAAGGACGAATTCCTGGCAATCGTCTCGCATGAACTGCGCACGCCATTGATACCCATCCTCGGCTACACGCAGATGCTGCGCTCACGCCCTGCGGACAGAGACTTCATCAACAACGTCGCCGCCGTCGTCGAGCGCAACGCGAAGGCGCAACTTCAGATCATCGAAGACCTGTTCGATTCGGCTCGCATCATCACTGGCAATCTGCGGATCGAGACCCGCCCCGTTGACCTCGCGCCGGTCCTCGAAGCCGCGCTCGACACAGTGCGCTCGGCGGCCGAGGCGAAGGGCATCACGCTGATCACCGATTTCGGCCCCTCGCCGGAACACGTGCTCGGCGACTCGACGCGATTGCGGCAGGTCGTGTGGAACCTGCTCACGAACGCCGTCAAATTCACGCCCGAAGGCGGGCGTGTCGAGTTGAGGATGGAGGGCGCCGCCGATTCTGTCCGCATCACGGTCAGCGACACCGGCAGGGGCATCGAGCAGAAGTTCCTGCCGTTTATCTTCGACCCCTTCCGGCAAGCCGACCCATCGAGCACGCGGCGTTACGGAGGGCTGGGGTTGGGGCTGTCGCTCGTTAAACATCTGGTCGAATTACACGGCGGGACGATCACGGCGGCGAGCGAGGGCTTAGGGCGTGGGGCGACTTTCACCGTTACGCTGCCGCGCCGCCAACTCGAATTCATCGAGCCGCCGACTCCCGCAGTGGCGCCCAGTGAGGTGCGCACTGGAGATTCCATCCGGACAGATCAGGAACTGTCGCTCGAAGGCGTGAGAGTTCTCGTGGTGGATGATCTGGAAGAGGCCCGCGAGTTGTTGATTCAGGCGCTCAGCGAATATGGGGCGCGGGTGACGGCCGTGTCGTCGGGGGGGGAAGCGCTGGCGTTTCTCTCTAACCCGCCGGAGGGCAAGCGGCCTGACGCGCTGATTCTGGATATCGCCATGCCAGACGAGGACGGCTACGCTGTGCTTAAGAAAGTGCGAGCGCTGGAAGCCGCACAGGGCGCCGCGACGGATCAGATTCCGGCCATCGCGCTGACGGCCTACGGGCGGGGCGAAGACCGAGTGCGAGCGCTCCGGGCGGGATTTCACGCGCATGTCGCCAAACCGGTCGAGCCGGCGGAATTGGCGGTCGTCATCATCGGCCTGACGACCAGACGCGCCTGGGAGCGCAAGCGGGAAGAGTCAACTACTCCATCTAAACGCTAGCTGCTGAATGCTTCGATTGGCGCGGAGACGGTGAGTTTGCAGGTCGTTGCAGTCGGTCAAAATTAACGACCCGAAGGGGCTGTATCCGACCTGTTCGAGCAACCCCTATGATCTATGGATGTAATGGTCACGACTTAATCTGACACGTAATATGAAAGGACGCCACGTTGGCAGTAATCTTGAATAAGCAGTGTCCAAGATTCCTAACAGCAATGAGACATCCAATGAATAGTGTCAAGTATGTGGGCATGGATGTCCACAAAGCAATCACTGTAATTGTGGTCTTGAATGCGCTTAGCGATATGGAGGGCCATTCAAAGGTCAAAACCAAAGCCGAAAATATCTGCGACTTCTTCCGCCGCTTGAGCGGTAAAGTCGAAGTTGTCTTTGAAGAGGATACGCCTAAGACGACCGAACATTCTTGCTGCCGTAGGGAAACGCTCCAATAGGCGCGGAGGAGCCGTTCCTTCTCCGCTATTGAGACGACGCGAAAGCCATGTCGTTCGTAAAAGTGGATGACCCACTCGGCGGCAGCCCAGGTCCCGACAAACAACCGCCACGTGGTGTGCTCTGCCAGCCTGATAAGTAGCGCGCCGCCGACACCTCAGCCTTGATGAGCCGGCCGCACATATGCATGGCGGATCAGGGTGACGTCGATGATCCACGCCTTTGTTTGTCGCGCCCATTCAAGTAGTTCCAGCCGCCGCGCCAGACTCATTGTGACTCCCAGCGGAAACTGATGCGAAGGGGTGATATAGACCACCCGCGCGCTATTGCGGGTCTTTCCGACGGCGCTGATACTGATACCCTCCCCGTCGACAGGCGCAGGGACGAGGCGAACGCCCGCTCGCGCAAAAACTCCGCGCACCCCGAAGAACCCGGGGTCTTCGATCAACGCTGTATCACCGGGGTCGAGCAGCATCTGGATGGCGATGTCCATCGCTACCTGCGACCCCGGAACGATGATAACCTGTTCAGCCTCACATTTGACCGCTCGCGCCGATCTCAAATAAGCGGCGATCGCTTCGCGCAATCGCGGGTAGCCTGCCGGGTAAACATACCCGAGCAGATCGGGCGAGGGATGGCGGCTGTGCCTGGCCAGCAGCCGAGTCCAGATTTCGAAGGGAAAAGCTGTAAAGTCCGGGGTCGCGCATCGGAATGGCATCGGCTTTCCGAAGACGCGCTCTTTAATGTTGGGTAGAATCGCCGCCAGCTTTCGACCTCTTTTCGATAGCGGACTGCGCCGAGGGATCTGACTTTCGACTCGCGGCGTCATCGTGCGGGTATCCAACATCTCCTCCGGCAGCGTACGCGCTACGAACGTTCCCGACCCGACGACACCTTCCACATAACCTTCCGCGAAGAGCTGCTCGTAGGCGCTCATCACAGTATTTCTCGATACGCCGAGTTCACGGGCGAATTCACGCGTTGCTGGCAATCTGGTTCCAGCCTTGAGCCTTCCGCTCAGAATCGCGCCGCGCAACTCTTCGTAAAGCTGTTTGTGCAGCGATGAAGCGGCGTTGGTATCCAGCGAAATAACCGCCAGCGGTAGCAATGAAACTCGTTTCTTCATTATTAACCCCCCAGCCATCCTTGAGAATTGGCCCCATAGATAAATCAACTAATGGCTCTTATACAAGAGCCATTTTTCAGATAGCCTGTCGCCGGACGTTGAGGCGTCTACACATGACTGAAAAACAATGTTATTCGACGGGTACGAAATGGGAACCGATAGTCGGCTATTCACGGGCGGTTCGCGTCGGCAATTTGGTCTTCGTCACTGGCACGACCGCGACCGATGAGCGCGGCGAGATCGCCGGCGTCGGAGACGCTTACGCGCAGACGGTCCAGGTGATTCGCAACATCGAACGGGCGCTCGCCGCTCTGGAAGCAGGTTTGAAAGACGTCGTGAGGACTCGGATGTTCGTCACGGACATCTCGCGCCGGGAGGAGTATGGCCGCGCTCACAGCGAATTTTTCGGCGAGATCGAGCCTTGCGCGACTATGGTCGGAGTGCGGCGCCTGATCGACGACCGCATGATAATCGAAATAGAAGTTGACGCCGTTCTCTTTTGACCCTAATGAGGAGCAATCACGATGAAGAAATTCGTAAACTTGACGCTCGGCGTGACCATCGCGCTCGGCGCTGCGACCGCTGTCTTCGCTCAGAATGAGAAGAGAGACAATGAAAGCAAGAATATGGACAAGAACGAGAAGAGGGAACAAGACATGGCAATTGAGGGGAACGTCAGAGTGGTCCTTGATATCTTTAGAGCAATCGAGCGGCGTGATGAAGGGAGATTCAACGAGCTGATACATCCAGATTTCGTGATTCACTGGCCGCCATCGCTCCCTTACGGTGGGGTTCACCGAATTTCACGCGACACGAAGCGCGAGGGCGCATCCTGGAGCGAGACGTGGGCCCCGCTGCAACCTTCAGAGGCTGAGCGAAGGATGGATCCGCGCGTGGTGGCTGCCAGCGGGAATGAAGTCGTTGTACTTTGGCGACAGAGAGGAGTGACCCCTGCCGGAGACCGATTTGACGGCGAGGTGTTGGGCCTTTATCAGGTCGTGGGAGGGAAGCTCGCCCGCGCCCAGATGTTTCACTTCGATACTGCGGCATTGGTCGATTTCCTGGCAAAAGTTGGAAGCCGGGCTAGACAGCCAAAGCGGTGAGTTAACTGGAGGAAATAATAGAAAGAGATCCATATCCAGACATAGAGGTCCAAACTCGCCGTGGCTATGCCTTTGCAAGAAAACCTTTTTAAGCCGCGCACGCGCACTGCCACGCCGAACGATATTCGCAGAAACATTCCAAGCACTTGAACAGGTGCTCGCGCGAAGCCTGATCAGGCGCCCGGCGCTGGCTCACCGCTTTAATGATCTCGCCAGGAGGCGGGCAGCCGAGCCGCTGCGGATTAGGAAAGCGCGTGGCGTAATATCGCCGCGCGAGCGTCACCAACTCCTCCGCATCCAGATCCTTGATCTCGTTCTCTTCAGTGTTCATTCAATTCATATGCGCTTGCCTCGACCGCCTTTAAGTTCACGGCTCTCCGCGCGGGCCACCACGCGGCCAGGAGCGCGATCGCCAGCGCGAGATGTTGTGCGGCGCCAGCGCCGGGTCGAGTTTAGCCGCGGCTCGCGCTGGCCCCCACTCGGCGATGATCTAGGCCACGACGCCCAGCGCGAACGACAGCGCTGAGAAATCCCAGTGGAAGACCGGCGCCTGCAGAGTCGAAACCAGTCCCTAGAGCTGGTCTGCGACCGAACCCATCACGAATTCGACTGCCACCGAGAGCCAGAAGCCGATGCCGACGCCGAGCGCGCTCCCGATCAACCCATCACCGCCGCCTCGCCAAGAAACATTCGCCGAACGTTCTTCTGCTCGACTCCAATTGCGCGCAGCACGCCGATCTCTTTCCAGCGTTGATTGACCGAGATGCTGAACGTGTTGAAGATGATGAACATCCCCACCAGCAACGCGATCAGACTAGTCACGGTCATTCCAATGTTCATCTCCTTAACGGCGCTCTCCAGCCCTTGCCCCCGCGATGAAGGGCGTTCGATCTCCAACCCGGCGGGCAACCGCTCGCGCAATCGCCGCCGCAACTCTTCGACGGCGACCTCCGGTTCGTTCATCAGATCGATGCGGTCGAAGTTTCCGCCGCGTCCGAAAACAAGTTGCGCGTTGAAGACTTCCATCACGACGATCTGACCGCCGAAGATCTCGCCTAGCCCGACGGCTTGAAGACGCTGCGGACGGTGAAATCTTTCCTACCTTGCGAGGTGAAAATGGGCAATTGGTCGCCTTCCTTCAATCCGTGTATGTCGGCGAACGTGCGCGAGATGAGTATCGAATCGGGCAGAGCGAGCGCGAGGAGTGGGTCACCGATCTTGCCGTTGGCTTCGTCGAATTGATACTTCCGCAACTCGCCGTCGCCCAGCATATCCACGCCGACGATCAGCAAATTGCCCCCGCCTTCAAATGCCGTGTGTGCGACGACTTCGATGGCCGGCTCGGCGATATTCACGCCGGGCGTATCCTTCACCGTCTCTCAGACGCTTTCGGGAAGGGCCGATTCGCCACCCGATATTTGCAGCGTCGCCTTGCCGGCGATCATCTCAATCATCGTCGTCAGCGAGCTTATCAACGTCACGTTGGCTGTGCTCACGGCGAAGAAGACCGGCACGCCGAGCTAGATGCCGAACAGCGTCAACAGTGTGCGAAGCCTGTGTAGTCGCCATTGTTTCCAGGTGATGCTTGCGAGCGCCGAAATCATCTCACCGCCTCCAATGGAATTCCCAGCTAAAGCCTCACGCGCTCTTCTATGACCACTCTGGCGTCGTGTAACCGCAGGATGCGGTCGCAATGCGCGGCGGCTTCTTCGTTGTGCGTGACCATCAGGATCGTGGTATTGAATTCACGATGAAGATCGTCGAGCAATCTCAAAATCTCTTCGCCGGTCTTCGAATCGAGGTCGCCGGTAGGCTCCTCGGCCGGCAGGATCGAAGGTTGGAAGATCAATGCCCGCGCGATTGCGATCCGCCGACGCTCGCCGCCCGACAATTCATCGGGGCGATGCGTGACGCGTCCGTCTAATCCGACTCTTTCGATCATCGCTTTGGCGCGATGATCGGCTTCCCGGCGCGACACCCCTGGAGCCTGATCGGCAGCGAGACGTTTTCGAGCGCGGTCAGAGTGGACAGCAGGTTGAACGATAGCGTGAGACGTTTATGTCCTTTGTGTGTTTGGCTGTACTGACTCGAATGTTGCGATTGCTGAACAAAATCTCCCTCCTTCTCCTGCGATCGACCGATGAAGCGTAATGTGTTGTTGTTTCTTCTCATATCGGAGAGACATCTTTTCCGGAGCGACTTCAGCGTTAAGAAGCCAATCTTAATCAGCGACAGAATAGTCAAACATTGGCCCTTGGATAAGAGCCATTGTTTAATTATTGATAGAGCCAATCCTGACGGACGGATTAGAGAACAAAAGTAGGGGAACTGTAGCTATCATAGAAATCAGATGATATGGCTGTAGAGATATGCGAGAAAGAGCCATGCGATGGACCATGTGAATGCTGCGACGAGTCGCCGGATTCCTGCGACGGGGAATTTTCACGGCGCGCCGCCGCGAGAGTACAATTGTCGCGTGAGTAGACCACTTCATCGATTACGGCAGTTTTGGCCCTTGCAGATCCTGGGCTGGAGTGTGTACACGGGCGGGATCTTCGTCAGCATGCTCCCACGCCTTCAAGACGCGGAAGTGATCGCCTACAATCTCGTTTTCCTGGTTAGTATGCTCGCGGCCAGCTTCGTGTTGCGTGTAGTATGCCGCCGCCTGTTCAATAGCTCGACGGGCTTACCGAGAGCAATGTTCAAGGCCGCGCTGTGGTCAGGCGTTTGCGCCGTGCCGTGCAGCATCATCCCCGAATGGGCAGAGGCTGTCGCGCGGGGATACTCGTTCAGCTGGATGGTGCTGGTGCGCGCCTGGGGCCCGATTGTCTATAGTACCGTCGTCCTGACGGCGTGGAGCGGGTTGTACCTGGGCATCAAACATTATCAATTCTTTGAGGTTGAGCGGGAGCGTGCGCGTCAGGCGGAGGCGCTCGCTCGCAGCGCAAGATTGCAAGCGCTGCAACTGCAACTTCATCCACATTTTCTCTTCAATACGCTAAACGCCATATCGACGCTAATCGTCGAAGGCCGGTCGGACGCGGCCAACCACATGCTTGGACAACTGGCTGCTTTCCTGCGCGTGACGTTGAACGACTCGGCCGCACCGGAGATTCCTCTGAGCCGGGAGGTGTCGAATGTAACAGTTTATTTGGCCATTGAAAAGGCGCGGCTCGGAGAGCGCCTCGAAGTGGAATTCTCGATCGCCCCGGATGCCGAGAGCGCGCTGGTTCCGGCGCTGCTTCTGCAGCCGCTCGCGGAGAATGCCATCCGTCATGGCATCACACCCCGACCGGAAGGCGGAAAGCTTGCCATCGAGGCGGAACGCGCCGGGATGCGCCTGCGAGTGCGGGTCTGCGATAATGGGGTGGGATCGGGTCTGCGTACCGCTCGGCGCGGACTCGGCCTGGCGAACACTGTCGAGCGCCTCCGGGTCCTGTATGGAAACGATCACCGGCTCGCGGTTCGATGGCCGGACGAAGGTGGATGCGTGGTTGACATTGAGCTGCCGTACTCGGCGAGCGCGACCATTAGACCTCAGGAAGGAGAGGTTGCATGCGTGTCGTGATTGTGGATGACGAACCTCTGGCGAGGCGCGGGGTCCGGGCGCGGCTTGTCGCCGCCCCGGATATGCGCGTCGTTGCGGAATGCGCCACCGGCGGCGAGGCCGTAACTGCCATCCAGGCTCTGGCGCCCGACCTGGTGTTCCTAGATATCCAGATGCCTGATGTGAATGGCTTCGAAGTGTTGCGGAGATTGCCGGCGCAGAAGATGCCCCTTGTCGTGTTCCTGACGGCATACGACCGGTACGCGTTGGAGGCGTTCGAGGCTCAGGCGCTCGATTACCTTCTCAAGCCGATTGACGACGCGCGTTTCATGAGGGCGATCGAACGCGCCCGACTTCTGAGCGCTTCTCACCGTCTGCCGGAGATCGAGCGTCGGATTCGCGCGCTGCTGGAAACCCTTCAAGAGACAGAATCACGTCCCCCATACAGGACGCATATGACGGTCAAGACCGGGCGACGAGTGACGATCGTGAACGTGATGGATATCGATTGGGTCGGCGCCGGCGGCGATTATGTGACGTTGCACGTGGGCGAGAAGGATTATCTGATGCGCCATACGATCAGTTCCCTCGAACGCGAGCTCGATCCTGAACGCTTCCTTCGAATCCATCGGTCGACGATTGTCCAAACTTCTCGCATTGCGGAACTGCAAACGCTCGATAATGGGGAATTTCTGGTTCGATTGAGGAACGGGAAGGAGCTAAGGGCGAGCCGCAGCTATAGCCAACGTCTTGAGGAATGGTTGTGAGCACGGGGTAGTGTCTGAGGTGGTCTCACTTTAGCTGACACGAGTGTTGCTTAGCAATCGTGTCCTTTCCTGCCCTTTGGCCAAAGTTTTCTCTTGCTTCCGTTCTTTGATAGTAAGCTCGCTAATAGTCCTCCGGACTCTGATAGCACAAGGCCGAGCGCAGGCGCGCCCGGTTGTAGTAACTTTCGATGTAAATGAAGGTCTCCATCCGCACCCCCCGACATTTGTGAATGCGCCTCCTTCGAGCTGTTATTCAAGTACTTGTTGGTCCGGACGAGCGTTTGAGCGGGCAAGACGCCTTCGGCCTTCAATTCGGCGACGGCTTGATGGGACGCTTGACTGCCGTCGAGCGTGATCTTCTCCGGGACCTCGTTATTACCGATCGCTTTCTTGAAGAAGCGTACGGCAGTCGCTTTATCCCGATTCTTACTCAACAGGAAATCGACTGTCTGGCCTTGCTTATCGACCGCGCGGTAGAGATAGCGCCATTGACCCTTCACTTTGATATAGGTTTCATCGACTCTCCAGGATGAGCCGACAGGACGCGCATAGTTCTTCCACTTTTTCTCGAAGACGGGAACGAAGCATTGGACTCATCGCAAAACGGTGGTATGTACGACCGTGACCCCGCGCTCCGCCATCAGATCGCACACATCGCGATAACTCAGTTTGTAAGTGAATACCATCGTACGGCCTGAATGATAAGAAGATGGTTGAAATGGCGGCCTTTGAAGAGTGAGGGCTTCTCAGAAGGGAGTTGGGTCATGCCAGCGATTATCCACAATTATCAGGTTTGCACCAGAACCGTTATAAGGCCTACCTCGCTTCCGTGGTTTCCCATCCGGGTCAGGGAGGGCTTCTCCGGTTTCCGTACGTGTCCTATGCCGTCATGCCATCGCTATCACTCCGTCGAGGTGGCGTAGCGCATCGGTCAGTGTTTCGTTACGCCATGCTGTCTTCGCCAAGAGCATACAGGCTCGACCCTCGAGATGCAGCCTTTCGAAGCTACCTGTGCGTTCACTTTCGTTACGGCCTAACGGCTCGCAGATACTCTGATAGTATCTTTGTCAGGTGGGTTTCAGAGGGTTCGTTTCCTCCGCCCCTGCCACCTTAGCTACCGGGTTCTGACTCTTTCCCGGGTGGGTCTGTTTCGTCTCCCACTGAACACGCCGGCCTTCGCCGGACACACATGCTCAACGCTTTTTTTAGAATGTCGCGTTCCATCTCAACCTGTTACAGTTGCCGGCGCAGTTGCTCGACTTCTTGCTCAGTTGCTGGCAGTTCAGTTCGAGACGCGCGCTTCCATCGATGGATTAGGTTCTCGCTGATCCCAAGCGCCTGGGCCACTGAACGCGCCGTCTGACCGTTCCGGACCATAGCTAACGCTTGCTGTTTGAATTCTTCGTCGTATTTGCGTTTGCGACGAACCGCCTTTTCCGAGCCGAGTAGGAAAATTGTAGGCCGGCGGTGGCCTATGCGCTTGCCGAGTAGGCGAGGGACAATCGGCGCCTGCAGGTATCTCCTTGGCTGTGTCCGCCGTTTCCAGCTTCGTGCCCGTTTAGGTTCTCCATAGTGTCGATGCCCCTCACCCCTCACAGACCCCAGCGTGCGGATTTCCCGCACTAGGTTCCTCAAGTTCGACTCACCATCCCCAAGCCTGTGTGATCCGCGGCGGCTTTAACGGGTAACTTGCTTCGATCTGCGCGAACTTCTCCCAGGTGACCGTCCTCCCTCGCGTTCGGCGGTTCAGACTTTCCTTCCAAATACGCCGGACTGCCCGATAGAACCTCCTCAGGCTCCTGTAGTTGGTCGGTCGCCCGTAGTACTCGTAGTGTCCCCCTAGTTTCTTGTTCAGCGCCTCTCGCTGCTCCTCCAGCGTCTCGTGCCGATGCTCTTTGCACCAGTCAGCCACAGCCTTCAGGCTCCGCTTCAGGCGTTTTCGCATCGTCTTGACGTGGATCGTGAAAGATCCTCGGCGGTTTCGCGTTGCGATGTGTGTGAAACCGAGAAAGTCGAACGTCTCCGGCGGCTTTCCGCCCGGTCTCTCCGCTTTCCCCACCGCCGACCGGCCAAACTCGATGAGCCTGGTCTTCTCGGGATGGAGCGTGAGCCCGTATTTGGCGAATCGCTTTCTCAGCGCTTCCAGCACTCTCTCCGCGTCCTCCTTGTACTGAAAGCACAAAATGAAGTCGTCGGCGAACCGCACTTCGTGCGCTTCGCCTCGCAGGCGAGGCTTCACTTCCTGCTCGAACTACTTGTCCATCACGTAGTGAAGATACAGGTTTGCCAGCAAGGGGCTGATTACTTGCCCCTGACCAACTCCCGTCTCGCTCTTCAGGAGCCGACCTTCGTCGATCACCCCGACATTGATCCATTTGCCTATCAGCCTCAGGATGCTTCCGTCTTTTACCCTCCTCTCAATCATCTCCACGAGTTCCTTTCTCACGATGGCGTCGAAATACCCAGAGATGTCGGCCTCCAGCACCCGCCCAATTGGCCGCAGGCAGATGATCCTTCCGACCTCATTGAGCGCATCCTGTTGGCCCTTTCCGGGGCGAAACCCGTATGAACAGCGGTAGAAGTCCTGCTCATAGATCGCGTTGAGCAGCGTGACCACAGCCTTCTGCAGTATCTTATCCTCCAGCGCGGGAATCGAGATCGGTCTCTGTTTCCCGCCCTCCTTCGGAATGTAGATTCTCCGCAGTGGCTGTGCTCTGTACCGCTTGCGCCTGACGCGTTCGTATAGCTCCTGGATTCTCCTCCCTGCTTCCATTCGGTATTCGCCGTATGCGACACCATCTACTCCGGCGCTGGCATCTTTCCGCAGGCTTTTGAACGCCTCCATCAGTGCCTCCGGGGTGAGAAGATGAGCGATTGACAGGAATTTTAGCTGCCGGTTCTCGCCGGCCAGTTTGGATATTCTATAGTGGACCCCAAAATTTAGACAGTAAAAACGGCTCCGATAAGGTGGATAATGACCACCATGGGAATAAGAAAACGACATACACCAGCATTCAAAGCGCAGATCGTCCGCGAGTTGTTCAA
>Ga0137368_10003206_pt1 | contig 17434 bp, 7 predicted proteins | sample SagtaG_13_FD_104917 | JGI IMG/M metagenome (GOLD analysis project Ga0137368, IMG submission 104917) | Vadose zone soil microbial communities from Sagehorn Ranch, Mendocino, California, USA - Sage1_L_100_16 metaG | ecosystem: Environmental > Terrestrial > Soil > Vadose zone | place: USA...
ACCAGTGCATGACGATCCGCTGGAGCGGTGCGTCAGCGTTGCCGATCGCCGCGCCATTCGACCATCCATCGTTGCTCCCTCGCCACGTACCGGACACGCGCGCATCGCCATCTGGTCGGCGTAGCACCAATGTGACCGAGTCGCCCGGAACCCCCACCTTCGAGTCGCCCTCGATCCTCCACATCACCCCGAGATCCGGGACACACGACAACTCCACAACACCATGAGCAGCCAGTCCGGCCAGCCCGCCGACCGGCCCCTCATACAGGACGACCGGTTCTCCGCGGTCATTGAAGGGGTACGCCGGGGAAATCGCTGGGAGCGCCTCAGTGGCCGGGAACCGCGTGCTCATAGGCGTCATCGTACGACCTCGGCCACCACATGATTGAGCTGGCAGCCCGAGAAGCATCGACCCGACCCGCATACCGGATGGGTCGGATGAGCCCCTCAGCCGCAGGTTCGAACAGTGGGCAGGGCACGTCCCAGACCTGCGAACCGCCGTGCGTCTAAACGCCCAGGTCAGCGTGGGTATGGCTACGCGGCGGCCTGCCAAAGGGCAGGATTGATGGGAGCAGCGCTGGCGTGCCGGAGCCGCGACAATGTACGCGCTCGCGTCTACAGGCAGGCGGACCAGCGGTCCAGGGACACGAGCCTTCCGCACGCGAGCGTACGCGAATCACCCAGAACTACCGTATGCGTCTCAAAGCGTTAAACGGCTTCCCGCGATGCTCCAGCTCTGCCACCACCGCCGCGAGGCGCTCCCGGCTTCGCGCGGCGGGGTGGGTCGGCGCCCAGGCGGGTCTCGCGGATGGCCAGTACTCGCTCGAACAGGCTGCGGGCCGGTCGAGCTCGCCCTGGGCGTAGTGGACAAAGGCGAGGTAGCGGAGGCTGTCGGCGGTGTCGGGGTCGTTTCCGGGTCGACGCCGAGCGTCGTCGCGTGGACGGTCACCGCCAGGGCGTGCGGCAGCAGCCGCGCATACGCCGGCCAGGCGGCTGGATCAAAGCGGCTTGGTGGGAAAGGCCGCATGTGGCGCACTACAACCCCATCGGTCTCACCGATCCTCGGTCGGCGGCGTCCCGATCCGCGCGCCCAACGAGTCGACAGTGCCGCCAGCCCGCCCTTCGGGGAGGTCCACCGACGTGGGGTGCTGGTGCGCATGATCGCGCTGTGCCGGCCTGCCATGAGGCCAAGCACATCCTGGGCGGCCTGATCAACGAGTACAAGCAGGTCGCGTAACGAAACCCGAATTCTGGAGCCCGACACCGCACGCCGTCTGCTCCGGCCGTTAGGGACACCGTCGCTCACCGCCGAGGAGACGTCAGGAGCGGGCTCGGCCCTTCATCCTCTCTCAGCTCGGGCAGCGATGACGATCTCAGCGCCAGGGCCGGAGAGCCGCAGGGATAGACCCCTTGTCGAGCCCTCCTTACGGTCCGAGCGATCGACGAAGCGCCCCACCAATGCGACGCCTTCGGTCCTGGCACCCAGCGCTGCGTGCTCGTCGTCGAGCACCAGTTCAACGGCGGTGGCGGCGTCGGACAACCCGGCGCGAGCCTCCTCTATCGCAGCGCGCTCCTCCGCCGCACTGGCCAGGTGCCGCCAGCGATCCGCCGCACCCGTGGCAACGCCCTGCCCGGATGTCCACAGCGAGGCGGCAGCCCGGGCTAGGTCGCCGACGACGCTCGGGGCGGCGATCCGGACCGAGACGGACGTGGCCTCGACGGGGGGTCCAAGCCAATCGTGATCGCCGACGACAGCGATGAGACTGCCAGAGCTGTCGTCGTACAGCAGCAGGCTCGCGCCGCTGCCAGTGGGATGAGTCCCAGTCCGCATCAAGATCCGTCCCTGATTGCCGGCGGCCTCATAGCCGGCGCGGTTGACCGCGTCGGTGACGGCTGCCTGGTCGAACCCGGGCGGCGTCGCCCCGGGCAGAACATCGACGCGGACGCCGCGTTCTACGGCACCGCTCGCAGCATTCAGAAACGCCACGAGCCGGTCCGGGTCGAGGCCAGGCGAGGCCAGCAGCAGGTTGCGCGCCGCCGAGCCGAGTGCCGCCGCCAGGGCGCGGTCGTGGGCCTTGGTACCGACGAGCACGTCTTCACGGTGGAGCGGCACGAATGTGTCGGGAGGCCGCCACGGCGTGGTCACGTCGGCGACCGAGGTGAACCGCCCGCGGCGTCGTGCACCGGGCCTCTGGCCTGCGACGGCCACCCTCCCGGTCTGCGGATCGTTGGGCTCACCACCACCGACGGCCGCTTGCTCATCGCAAGTGCTGCGGCGCCGCGCGGCATCGAGCACGTGCGGCAGAAGCGGCCCATGCCAGGCGCGGGGCAGGCCACGCGCCTGGCCTGCCTCAAGGTCGACGTCGACGGGCAGGAAGTGCCGGTTCTTGCTGGCGAGGGTGATCGGGCCGACCCAGCGGACCCACTCCCCCGTGCCGCGGGGCAGGAGCTTTTGAACCTCCGCCTCGTCGAGGGCGTTGCGCAGGACCCGCGAAGTGAGGACCACCGCCGATTCCCACACATCGGACAGATCGTCGCGCTGGTAGGTCCTTGCCTCGGCGTTGCGAGCGAGTTGGCCTGTCACGCGCTCTAGCACCAAGATGTGGGGCTTGGCGGGGGAGACCACGACTGACACGGGGTCGCTACCGGTGCCAACGGCGTCACTGCCCTCCACTGTCAGGACGAACGTAGCCTCCGTGCCGCCGGCGACCGCGACCCAGCCGGCTGTGACGAGAGTGACCACCGACTCGACAAGGAGCCGCTCATGGACACGGAACGTCGTGCGTAGGGTCCGAAGCGAGGCCCCACCGTGGGCGATGGCCTCGAGCACCCGGCGTTCCAGCCTGCTGTAGGGGCGGCCGCGGGCCAGCTCGTAGGCCACCCGGAAGCGGCTGACGGGCACCAGGACTATCATTCCAGCCCCCTGAGGTCTGCCGCCGTCCGAAGTGCCCGCCCGGAGGCGAACCACGCATCGAGCAGCGTCACGATCTGCTTCCAGTGCCAAAGTGGATGGGTCACGTCGTCCAGCTCGACCGTCGAGACCTGGTGCACGAAGAAGTCCCATGACCCGACCAGGATTAGGAGGCGTTCCGCTCGGGACAGGAGCACATTGAGCCGGCTCGACTCGTCCAGGAACCCCATTCCCCTGCCAGGCCCCTCCAGGTTGTTCCGAACCAGGCTCACTGCCACTACATCGGCCTGATTGCCCTGGAATGAGTCGACCGTGTGAACACCGACGAACTTGCCGTCAGTGGCCGGGCGGGAGTTGAGTCCTCTCTTGAGCGCTAGGCCCCCCGGGAGCTCGACACCACGCAACGTCCCCCTCAGCAGCGACACCTGCTGGTTGTAGGGTGACAGCACTGCGAGATCGATACTGTCCGGCTGTCGCCCGGGGCCGAGCGTGCTGAGGAAGGCGCGCATTGCGACGGCTTCGGCCTTGTTCGTGTACCGGGGCTTTCCCTCGTAAGGGCCTTGCTCGCGAGTACGAGCGTCGTCGCGACACCACGGCACGTCCGCCCAGACAATGGCTTTCCCCGCGATACCCGTGGGGGTGGAGAAGCGGTGGAGTACCCGGGGTAGGGGCACCCCGTCCGAGCCGACTGTGCGGTTGGCGAGCTTGTCTTCGTAGTAGGTACGGGAGATGAGTTCGCCGATGTCGGGATGCATGCGGTGCTGGCCGACGAGCATGCCGGCGGCTGCTCCGTCCGATTTTTCGGTCGTGATTTTTTCTCCGGCATCGCCACCGCCGACGACGACGCTGCAATGCGCGAACACCTGCTTGAAACTCCTGAGCCAGTCGCGCGCGTAGTCGCGAAACTCCTGGCGCTCGGCAGTCGTCCGATCCCGCCACGACGTGACCCACTCCCAGTCAAGGAGTCCGGATGCGGACTCCGGGAGACCCTGAAGGGACTCGACGACGAGATCGAGGCTGTCGAGCCCGTCGAGGTAGTCCTCGAACCGGTAGGGTGGGAGCTGCTTGTGATCGCCGATGAGCAGCCAGCGGTGTCCGGCCTGCAATGGCAACGCGAGGTCGAAGCCGTGCGCCTTGCCCGCCTCCTCGACAATCGACCAATCAAACGACTGGCCGGCAGCCAGCGCCTCGAGTTCGGCCGCGCTGGTGGTGCAGTACGTGAGGTTCGCGCCGCGCTTGACCAATTCGACGAAGTCGGCTGCCCGACTGCCCATGGCCTCGTGTCGGGCGAGTTCGTCCGCCATGACCCTTGCGTCCTCAAGCCAGCGGTCTTGTACTAGGGTTCGCTTGTCGTTGGCCTCAAGCGCCTCGACGCTGCTGCGTAGGACTTTAAGAGACACTCGCTCGACGGAGTCCTCCGGGTCGGCATCATCGCCGCGACGGGCGCCAAGCCGGACCGCGAGCGGCTGGCGGTCCGGCGGGACGCCGCGGAAGGCTTCATCGCTGACACGAGCGCGCAGCACGTCGACTGCCCCATGAGCCTGCGCGGTGACGAGCACCTGCGCGACGGGATCGTCTTCGAGGATCTCCCGCAGGAGCCATGCTACGAGGGTGGTCTTGCCGGTGCCAGGCGGTCCCTGTAGTCCATAGATTGGCCGCACCCGAAGGATATCCTCAATGCTGGCTCGCTTCGCGGCGTCGACGGCGTCGGGATCGAGCTGCACGGGTAGGTCCGCAGCGCCTGTGTCCATATACACTTGGCCGGGTGCGGCCAGGGACCGCAGCAGGTAGCTGTGCGAGTCGAGAGCGTCAATCGCCTGCTTGCGGCGTCGGATCAGCCGTGTCTGCCCAGGCATGCCAGCGCCGCGCAGGACACCCTCCCGAGGTGGCGGAGGACGATCCGGGTCGATCGCGTCCCGTTCCAGGCGTGCCGTCTCCTGCTCAAGGTCCACAGACGTGACCCGCCACTGGTTATCCTTACCGCCGCTGGGAAGGACGAGTGCGTCTTGGGCGAGTCCCGAGAGGATCACGTTGCCGCTGTCGGGCTTGTTCGCCATCTGCTCCCGCTGGAGGAACTCGATGAGGCCCTTCTCGATCTCGAAGAACGGCAGGACGCGTCGGTGCTCCTCGCGTGGCCGCTCCCGAACGATGACGTACTCCCGACCCTCTGTCACCACCGGCTCGGCGACGACCTCATAGGGGAAGATCTCCGCGTCGAGGAGCAGAAGCTCGATCTGGTTCGTAGCCCGGATGAATTCGTGGAAGCGGGAAAGGTCGCGGGCGAGTTCGGCGCCCCGCTCGATGCGAGGCAAGAGATCGTCCCAGGCCGCAGAGCCCTGGGCGATGGTGCGATCGCGATGCACCTGCTCCAAACTGCGGACCGCGATCCGGCCGTGCGGCATGGGCACGCAGCCAGTCCCGCCCTCGCTGTAGCGCAGCTCCCCCGGCCCGACACAGAAGGCCATCTGCCAGGTCCTCGAGCCGTCCCGATCCGTGTTGGGCACCACCCTCAGGACCAATCGGCGCCCGACGAGCAGGTAGAAGGGCTGATTGGGGACGGCGTAGAGGAGGGCATCCTCAAGGTCGCGCTGGACGAACGTGCACGCGCCAGAGGCATGGGCCGGGTCGGCAGGACTGAAGGTTTGGGTGCCCACAAGCGCGAGATGCTCGCGGAGGCCCATGTCCAGCAGGTAGTCGCTGAGAGGGGTCTGGCGAAGGTTGACTACGACTGTGTAGGACCGGTTCTCCTCTCGGGATACTGCAGAGGTGGACAAGGTCCGGACGATTTCGCGGATGCGGGCCACGACATCGTCGGCTCGGATGAGGCGCTCGAGCGGATCGGTGGCGATGAGGCGCTGAATGAGATCCTGCTCGCCCTCTGTGAGCTGCCTTGTCGCGGCGTCGACCGCTCGGAGTACGCGGGCGTAACGCTCGTCTGGGGCGTTCTTCGCATACCTCTCGGTATCAAGAAGCAGGCGTGCGCACATCATGCCGAAGCCGAACCAGTCGTCGTCGGGCCTCCAGGCGGACGACGACTGCGAGGCGCGCTCGGGAGGCGTGGACCAGCCGAGAGGTGGGTCAGCCTCAAGGGGCCTACCAAGGCGAACGGACCACTCGAATCCGCCGAGACGTAGGGACTCCGACCCCTCCTCGTCGGAGAAGAGCAGCGCATCGACGCCGACGTCGCGGTGAAGCACCTGCTGCCCGTGGAGCAAATGGAGTCCGGAGGCGATCCTGCCAAGGGCGGACCAGAGTTCGCGCCTGGCGGTCGCATCGCGGTTGGACAGCCAGGGGTACTGGGCCCGTCGGGACAGCACCGCGCCGAGCGGCTCGTAGCCAGGGGCCTCCAGGACCATGACGAAGCAGCGGGCGTCACGGTCGAGGCCGGCATCGCGCAGGACAACGAGCGTTTCGCTGGCGCCGGGACTGCTACCCACCTTGTAGAGGGTGCGGAGTTCCGCGTCCCACAGTGCGCGCTGGACCGGATCAGGCTCAGCTCCTTCGTAGGCCCACGTCTTGACCAGGTGCCGAACTCCATAGTCGCTGAAAGCCTGCCATGAAAGGACGTCGCCGCTGCCGGGCCAGGGCCCAGCAGCCAACTCGTACCGGCCGCGAAGGAGCCGCGACCCGATCTCCAGTGACACGTCTCCTCCTCGCAGTAAGCGCTGTTTCATTGCGCCAACCTACGGCATGGCGAAGCAGCGACCCGCGCACGGTTTAGGCGGGGTGATTCGGGCTCTCCATGCGGCAGGGGACGTCGTCACGCCGGGGAATCAGGTCGAGCAGTCAAGCATTGGATCGTGCCACTTCGAGTCGAAGGAGCTCGATCGCCCGGCCACAGGGTCGGACAAGTGTAGCATTCTCCTGCGACAGCCTCGTCCACCCTGACAGCACGAAGCGACTCTGCGGTCGGGCGCGTGCCATGAGCGCTTGGGCTAGGCGAATCGTCGCCCCATGGACGCGGAGTGCACGCACTCAGCCGCGGGCTCGCCTCATTGAGGGTCCGCCGGAGCACCAGGCCGCCGGCACGGTCGTGGACGACCAGGCGCTGAGTGTGAGTGTCATAGCCACCCCGTATGCTCCTGGCTGAGTGATGGCCACGGAGGGTGGTGGGTGCCGAAACGGTTTACGGAGAGCGCCCGGATCGGCGAAGCGGGCATGGCGCTGATCGGCATGCTGGTCGCCGAGATGGGGTTCATCTGGCATCCCCGCCGGGTCGACCACGGCATCGACGGGGAGATCGAGCTGGTGTCACCCAATGGCGCAGCCCTGAACCGGGTTCTACTCGTCCAGTCGAAGGCCAGGGAGCGTCGCTTCGCGGGGGAAGACGACAGCGGGTTTTGGTGGCTGTGCGACGAGAGTGACATCGGCTACTGGCTTGCGGGGAACGCGCCGGTGCTGCTGGTGTGTTCGCACCCAGACACCCGCGAGGCATGGTGGGTGTCGGTGAAACAGGCGCTGGCCGATCCAGCGGCCCGGTCCTCCCGTAGGGTCCGGTTCGACAAGCGCCAGGATCGCATGGACACATCGGCCGCTGGCCGCCTGTTGGAGCTGGCGCTGCCAGTGTCGGAGGGCGTGTACCTGCGGCCTCCACCGCGACCGGAGATCCTGCTGTCGAATCTGCTGCGGGTGGACTACATGGCTGACGTCGTGTGGTCGGCCCCAACGCGGGTGGCCGACCGCCGGGAAGGCTACGAGCGGCTGCGGGCGGCCGGACCGGTGGCGGCCGGACCGGTGGCGGCCGATTGGGTGCTATGGGGTGGCGAGGTGTTCTCGTTCCGCCGGCTCGGTGACGCCCCGCTCGCCCCGTTGGTTGATGGTCCGGCCAAGTCCACGCTGACTCAGGAGCTGGCGTCGAGCAAGTCCGATGACGCCCGGAATCTGCTCGTGCAGGTGTGCAACCGCACCTTGGAGGACGCGCATGCTCACCAGCTTCGTTGGTACGGCAAGCACAACTACTTGTATTTCCGGGCGACTGAGGACCTGTCGCCGCTCACGATCAAGGTCGACGGCGGCAACGGTCGCACGGTATTCAGCGTGCACCCAAGCAAGCGCGACCCGTCGCGGGTGGCGTACTACCGGCACTACGCGCTGGAACGACAGTTCCTGTGCCTCGACGGGGATTGGTATCTGGAGCTGAACCCCACTTACCACTACACCTGGAAGGGCGTCCACAACAGCCGCTGGGCAGCCGGCTACCTTGCGGGCATCAAACGGATCGAAGGCCACCAGGCGGTACGACGGCTCACCACGTTCTGGGCCGGTTACCTCCGCGGCCTACGGGCACCCAGCCTGTTCGACCGGCCGCCCGATGCTCGGCTTCGGTTCGGGTGGCTTGTGGAGTTCCCGGTGGACCGGGGCATCGACGACGCCGCGTGGAAGCCACCCAATGCGAGCAGCGACCCTGACGACAGCGATGACCTCGGCGCAAGCCTGCCTGCCAACGGTCACGAGCCGGCCCGACGGGGACGGAGGCGCCGCCCATGAGAGCCATGATCCTCGACGAGCCTGAGCTGGAGTTCGGCGGTGGCGGGCGCCACATCGACCCGCGCTACGGCATCGACGACCACGGGCCGGTCGACCTTGGCACCCCGGCCGCGCCGGCCGAGATCAAGATCGGGATCATCGGCTCACAAGCCGCCGTCGAAGGTATCCGCCGCTGGCTGGAACGCTGCCGCGGCGAGATCTCCGCCCGGCCAAGCCGCCAGCCCCGCCTGTTCCGCGACTTCCCCGGCTTCGACACGGACCGGTCCTTCCACTCCAAGCTCACCTTCGATGACCGCTGGATGCGCCGCATCCACGGCCGCGACCTGGCTCGTCTCACCGGGCAGCCCGCGCAGGCAGTGCGCGCCGCTGTCGAGGTATGGGCCACCGAACTGGAACGACTGGCCGATGAGAACCGCTGCCAGGTCATCATCTGCGCCCTCCCAGAGGAACTCGACCGGTTGGAGGAACCAGCTACCGCGGATGCTGAGGGTAACGTCCCGGACGGCGGAAGCAGCAGACGAGACGAGACTGACGCGACCGAGCGCGTTGACTTCCACGACATGCTTAAGGCTCGGTCCCTGCGACACCGCAGCCCAATCCAGATCGTGCGCCGCGAAACCTGGGACCCCAAGTACCGACCCAAGACCAGTGACGGCGGAGCCCGGACCGTCCAAGACGAAGCCACCCGAGCGTGGAACCTCCACACGGCCCTCTACTACAAGACGGGTGGCGTTCCCTGGCGGCTAATGCGCGGCCCCGCCGACTACGCGACCTGCTACGTCGGCGTCGCGTTCTTCACCACACCCGACCGCCGCCAGGTGCACACCTCGGTGGCGCAGGTGTTCAACGAGCGCGGCGACGGTGTGGTCGTGCAAGGCGGTCCAGCCGCACGCTCGAAAGAGGATCGGCAACCCCACCTCGAACAAGCCGACGCCCACGACCTACTCGTGCAGGCCCTCGGTCTCTACCGACACGAGCACGGCAACTTCCCCGCCCGCGTCGTCCTGCACAAGACGTCGCGGTTCAACGAGGCCGAGAAGGCAGGCTTCGACAACGCGGCCGACGAGCTGCGCATTGATCAGATCGAACTCGTGTGGGTCAGCAGCGGCGATCGGCTCCGCCTCTACCGATCCGGCGACAACGCCCCACTGCGCGGCACGCTCCTCGACCTTGGCGATCGGCTCGTGCTGTACACGAGAGGGAGCATCGACTTCTACCGTGTCTATCCCGGCATATACATTCCCACGCCCATTGCTCTGCGGCCCGTCACCGCAGACCACCAGCCCGAAGAGCTCGCGGCTGAGACGTTGGCGCTCACGAAGATGAACTGGAACGACACCCAGCTCGACCAATGGCTCCCGATCACCGTTCGAGCGGCGCACCAGGTCGCAACCATTCTCAAACACGCTCAGCCTGGCCAACCGATCGCTGCCCGCTATGCCCACTACATGTGAGCAGTCGCTGTCAACGCCAGGCGAACGGATCCCGCAATCTGGGTGACTCGTCTGCATGATGGGCCCGCTTGGTCGCCAGCGAATCCGGCGGATCTCAGCGACCAGCCTGGCCTCGTCCCGCTCGGCTGCTGACGGTCCCTGGGCGGCGCTTGCGGCCCAGACGTAGGACGCCGAGCCCATGACACAGACGGCGCCGCGGCGAGCGGGTGGTGGAGCTGTCGGCCACGGGGCAGCTGGACGCACAAGCGGCTGCCCCGAGACGCCGGTCGGTTGGCGCCTGGCTGCCCGCACGCAGACAGCCCGCCCAGCGGCCGACATCCTCATCGCGGCACGCAACCGACATCAGAGCCCAGACGATGCTGGTCACCAACCTTGGACCGAAGGACCGAAAAGGTGGGGACTCATTGACGGCTTGGCGAATCGCACAGCAGTTCGACGAATCGAGACGCTTGTTTGTTTTAGCCGTGCTTGGGATAATTCTCGTCGCTCGTGCGGCTACATAGCGCTGCGCTCGATTGTTGGAGTGTGGATGCAGCTCCGGTTGACCGCCTTGCTACTCCGCGGCGGCGTCACGCCGGTCGGTGCCATTACGGAGAACTCCCGGGCATGTGTGGAGTTGCAGTTGTGGAGCGACGGCAAACTGGAGCGGATCGAGCCCGAAGACGCCGAACTGGCTACGACCGCGCGCGCGGGTGAGCTGGTCGTCGCGCTACTCGACCGCCCGGCTGACCAACCCGCCTGGCAGCAGTTCCTTAACCAAGCCCTTGGCGTGCCCTTCTTCACGGGGACGCCCGCCTCCCGCGGTGCCATCATCTTCTGCCCGATCGACGGCGCCATGAGCCGTCGGTGGCTGGCTTGGTGCTTCGGGTCCGGGTCGCGGGCCTTGCGGCGTGCCGCAACCGATTCCCGATTCGGCCTTGTCGTTGCCCTAAACGCGCTTGCTCAGCTTCCAGAGTCGTCTGCGGCGGCCCAAGGGACACCACAAGTGACCAGCAGGCCCTATCTTCGCGACGTGGCCACTCGAACGACGCTAGGCCCAAGACAGCGCAGTAGTCACCGCGCTGCACGTAGCGTTCCACCCGAAGCGTTCCGGGTCGACCGGCGCAGCGACCTGGTCGGGTCGGTCGGAGGTCGCAGCCATGATCCGCTGCTTGGCGTTGTCAAGGGCGGCCGTTCGCTAGCCTTCCGTAGTCACGTCGAACAGATCGACGATCTCGTTATTCTCTCCTCGCAGGTGCTAGAACGGGCGAGCGATGACGGATACAAGGCCACCTTCGGTTGGGTGGACCGCCTCACACTCGTGGATGACGACGACGTGCGCCAAGCACTGATCGAACAGCTCGCTAATGACTTGCTCGCCGACCAGCAGATGCCTGACGCCGACGTGATGCTGCCCGACGACCTCCTCGAAGATGACGACGAGCGATCGATTGAGTTCGTGTTGTTTCCAGGGGAACGCCGCACGTCAGCGTCCCGGACCACCTTGACGCTCGGCAGCGTCGCCACCCACATCGGCCGCTCGCCGGACCCAAGGCAGTGGGCACACGGACTCGAGCAGCCGCTTCGGTTCCTTGACGGCGCCAAGGGTGAGGTCGGGATCGCGACGATGCTTGAGTGCCTTGCTGCTGACCTGACTAACGGCGGCGACCGGTATGTCGCGCATGAGGGTGACTTCTACCGGGTCGAGGAGTCGTTTGTGAATGAGGTCGACGAGGAGCTGCGCGACCTGCCTGAATCCACCCTTCGGCTTCCTTGCTACCACGGAGACCCCGAGCCGCAGTTCAACCGGCTCGCCGCCGAAACCGATCCCGCACGCTTCGTTCTACTCGATGGGCAGCTCTTCCATGCATCTGGTGAGACGGGCGTTGAACTCTGCGACCTCCTCGCGGACACGGGCGCTCTCGTGCATGTCAAGCGCAAGGGCAGGTCGTCCGTCCTTAGCCACCTCTTCCTCCAAGCCGCCAATGGCTGTGACGTGCTCCGGCGCTCGAAGCCAGCGCGCGAGCGGCTCAGCGAAATGATTCGAGCCAGCACGGCCTCACCCGACCTTATCGACACCACCCTCGCAGCGCTCGCCGCTCTCGAACGACGTGACGGTGGACCCGAGGTCGTATTCGCGTTTCTTGGCGACTTCCGAAGCAACCGAATCGTCGATCTCCCGTTGTTCTCCAAAGTGAGCCTGGTCCAGGTGGTCCGCACCCTCGGATGGCTCGGTTATCACACTTCGTACAAACTCGTCGCTCTTTGTCGCACCGGCCACCCGCTGCGCCAACGCGGCTGGAACTGACCCGCAGGATTCCTTACCCTGCTGACGCTCGCGCGCGATCGAGCATCCTTCTGGCCGAGTCGTTGCCTGCAAGGTTTCTCGCCACCTGTCCCTCTGGGCAGTGCATCGGGCCAGGCCAGCCTCATCCGGCCGCGCGACCAATAGAGCGCGGCCACAGTGGACCATCCATGGCCGTCGGTGCCCCGCTCCTGTGGTGACGGCGACTGAGAGCTTCCGACGCTACAGAGCTTCGCCCAACGAGGTGACACGTCCTTCCATGGTCGATCCCTTGCGCCACAAGGATTTGGCCTGCGGCGTGGCTGTCACTCCATTCAGCGAGGCTCTGTAGCATCGAAACGGCCATCGAGATGGAGGCCGCCCCAGGGTTTCAGGTCCGGCCGGTGTAGCGGGCACGCATAGCCTTCCAGTTGCCCTTGGCTGACGCGATATCAGCCTCGCCGAGTAGCAGGTAGCGCCAAGTTGACCGGGCCCCGAGACCGTCGTGCGCGGTCGCATCGTTGTCAACATGACCCCGCCGCACACCGCCACGACCTACGGTAACACAACGGCATTTGGTCTAGCCCAGAGGAGTGGAGCCCTGGAAATAGTCAGCCCACTGTCATCGAGGAACGGCCGGTCAGTGCCTGGGTTACCGCTGATGGGACTTCGGAACGGTGATAGACCACGGCGTGGTGCCAGACTCCCCATCGGCCATCAGCGTTGACTGCCGCGACCCATCGACGTGCTGCGCTTTCCTTGGCCTCGTCTTTGAGAAGCGCTCGCCCTTTACCTTCAAGTAGCAGGTATCCGCCGCCGCTCAATCGTATGAGGAAATCGGGTACATAGCGGAGCGTCCGGCCACCATAGCGGTACAGGATCTCGCAGAATAGGTGGTCGTTCTTGACGTATGCCTCGACGCGGTCGTCGTCCTCCAGTTCGCGTACGATTCCATGCTCGAGCCCTGAGTCACAGACCGCGAAGTTGACATGCGACTTGATTGTCGGTTCGACAGGCTTGGTAGTGCTGAACGCGACGGTCTTGGTTGAGCCGGTTGGCTGGTACTCGTCGAGCACTGGCAGGAGCTTCTCGTCATCTTCGGTGGGCCGCAGCGCATCCTGTAACCGGGTGGCGATCTGGTTTCTGTACAGCTCGTTGTCGAGTTCGCCCTCTTGGACCCCTGGGGCGAAACGCACTCTGGTCTGAAGGTACTGCTCGACGAGGGCGATCGCCTGAGGAAACAGTGGGGCCAGATGGACTTGACCGCGGATGACGCGGGCGGCGATGTCGAACAGGAGTCGCTGGCGGCGGTAGTTGACCCACATGGGCTGATGGGTCTGGGTGGCGAGCACATTGGTACCGATCCCGGCGACTCTGGTTCGGGTTGGATCGTGTTGCGGCGCGACGTTCATTGGTGGGACATCATCCCAATCCACGTTGAGGATCGTGCGTACCTCGTAGACGATTGCGACCACACGGGGAAAGACGATTTCAAGGTCGCGGCGGTGGCGGAGGGCGACGACGGAGGTTGTCCGCGGTGGCTGGATCGGTCGAGATGGTCCAGCCTTCGCAAATGGGAGCAGTTGGAAGGGCACGCCGTACACATCCACGTATTCGGGTGTTGTGAGGTCGTCATAGGACGAACGGCGTAGCCCTCTACCGACTACTTGCTCGCACAGCAGTTGGCTACTGAACGCACGTAAGCCGAGGATTTGCGTGACGTTCCTGGCGTCCCAGCCCTCCGACAGCATCGCGACCGAGACTAGGCAGCGCACTCCAGCACCGGGTTCTCCTCCCTTGCCGACCGTTGCGACGATGCGGCGCAACCGCTGTTCCGCCTCGGTTGCGTTCCGCCCATCATCGCGAGCTTCGGCGGACTTGAGCAGCCGCGAGTCGATCCGCACCGTCCGGAGCTGCTCGCTGTTGCCGATGTTGCGCAGCTCGGGATAGACGCCGCTCTTCTGGCCGATGTAGGTCTCCAACGCCTCGGCCATGCGCGTATCCGAGCAGATGATGATCATCGCTGGGGGTATGGGTCGGTTCGCGTCGTGCCAGCGGGTGAAGGTGGCCAGCCATTCGCCCGCAAGCTGCTTGAGGGGGCCGTCGACCTGCATGAGGTAGTCGAACAGCGGATTGCCGACTCGCTTGTCGGTGACGCGAGGCAGCGATGCCTTCACGTGCTCCCAGATGTTGAAGTACTTGGGGACCGACGCGCCGGCGTTGTCGTCGGTGGGGATCCGTGGGATCTTCACCAGTCCCGACTCGATCGCGTCAACGAGCGCGAAGTCGGAGACGACCCATGGAAACGGAGTCCACGGCGGGTAACCAGCGCCCGTCCCGTACATCGGGGTTGCGGAAAAGTCGAGGCAGCGTAGGAGTTCTCGGTCCCGGTGCACCCTGGCCAGGCCGTCGATCCAGACGGTGGCACGTTCGGCTTCTTCGGCCTCCTCGCCGCGCTGACGGGCACTTGGCCTGTGGCGGTAGGCATGGTGAGCCTCGTCGTTGATCACGAGGATCCGCCGCTTGGGACCGAGACTGGGTTCGATCACTCGGCGGCAGAACGCTGCATCACTTTCGGGGCCACGCCGGACCACGCCGTGCTTTGGGTCCGTCTCAGGGGCGAGCGCATGCCAGTTGACGACGAGGACCCGCGCCTGCCCCAGCAGGCGCTGGAATTGCGGCGGGATGAGGTCGAATGCCTGGTATTCATTCTGCGCAGCGTGCGGATCCAAACCCGCAAGCCGCTCCTTGACCGTGAGGTTGGGGCAAATCACCAGGACGGCTTCGGAAAACCGGGGATCTTGCGGGCTGGCTGCCTTGTTCAGGACCGACCAGGCGATCGTCATCGCCATGACCAGCGTCTTGCCGCTGCCTGTTGCCATCTTGACCGCCCAGCGGACGTACGCCTCTGTCTGCGGGATCTGGACTCCAACTCGGCGGTCGGGCGGTGCTTCGGTGAGGAATACGAGGGTCTCCAGCGCCTCTCGCTGCGCAAAGAACGGGCGGAGCCCAGCCTCACGCTGCTCGTCGAACCAGCGGTCGAGTAGGTCGCGAGTAACTGATGTGGCGCCGGGGTAGTCGTCTTGACGCCAGCGTCGCACGCGGTCTCGGATGTCGTTGACAAGATCGAGTTGGACGAGCTCATCGGTGATCGAGAGTTGGGTGTTGCCGCCAGCGGGCAGGTATCCGCTGGCCCGCCGACCCTCTCGGATCTCAGGAAGTCTGCCCGGCTCGAAGTGCCAATGCCGAGTGGGCTCATGGTATGGGTCGTTGATGATCGGGCTTGCGTCGACAACCTGGTTCTCAATCACCCGTCCACTCCTGCCTTACCCTTGCCGGCACCATGTCCAGGAACCAGCACCACGCATGTCAGATGCCGACGCGTCTGGCACGGCGTGGCGGGACTGGATCGAGTCGAGCACATGCCTAGGCGGGTCATGGGTACCGCCTCTGGCGCCAGGCCGCAGCGTGCGACGTCGTTGATCCTACTAAGGCCCCCCGACAACGCTTCAAGCGTCGAGGCTGACCACTGCCTCACTTGTCTGCCCGTTGTCATCGATGACTCGTACCGCAGCGCGCCGATGTTCGCCTGGGTCGAAGGGGTTGGATTCAAAGGAGGCCACACGGGCGAGCGCCTCTTCGTCGAGAGTGCCTTTGAGCACGCGGGCGAGCGCGTCCCATCCGTCCGATTTGGGAAAGAACGCCTGGTTCACGTGGAAGACGTCTCCGTCGTAGTCGTGATCGAGGAACCAGGCGGCAATCTCGTTGCGGCTCTTGGCGGTTGCCTCACCCTTGCTCGCGTCGTAGATGTCGACGGCACGAAGTTCGACGTACACGCCACCGTCCGGATGTGGATGCGCGATCACATCCGGTGCGGCGAACAGTCGAAAGGTTTGGCTGGCGATGGTGTTCTTCAACAGGTCGGCGACTAGCAGATCGGCGTTCGCCTCCAACAGGACAACGTTGTACCGTCCGGCCTTGCCCTTGCTGAGGAAGTTCTGGACTTCCGCCGTCGCGCTGAATCCCACGAAGATGACGAGGTCATAGCCGTAGGCATCGTCAAGCGCCTCATCGACTTGGCGCCTGGTGATCGGCCCATAGCGCGGGCCGACGCTCACCGCGAATCTCCTGCCATCCTCGGTGATGCCTTCCGCATGCAGGGGGGACGTTCCTGCCAGCCGGGTCAGGTTGTTGAGCCTGACCGGCGACCCGTCTTTGACCGGCACGCCTCTCACTCGCAGCGCGTCAAGCAGGTCGTTCACGTGGTCGGCGGTCGCTTCCAACTCGCCAGGATCCACCGGGACGTTCTCTTGCAGAGGGTTTATCGCATAGCGTGACAACGCCTCGACGGTGAAGGGCCCCGAGACGCGGATCTTGCTAGTGTCGACCTTTGGCGTGTCGTAGAGGACGATCTCGTCGAACTCCTCATCACCGTAACCGATTGAACTCGCCTTGACCCAGGATCGCGTCTCGTACTGCATCCCGGCGTCCACGCCTCGTTGCTCGTCGACAAGCCGGTAGTACGGGAAGGTCGCTGTGAGGAGGCGCTCGCGGGCAAGTGACAGCGCCACTCGACTCGTGTCGCAGGTGATCCAGCGACGGCCCTGCCGTTCAGCGACGTATGCCGTGGTGCCACTTCCACACGTTGGATCCAGTACGAGATCCCCGGGCTGGGTCGCCATGAGCAGGCACCGCTCTATGATCTTGGTGTTGGTCTCTACCACGTATTGCTTCTTCCTGGCAGCGAACCCGGCCTGGCCGGTGTCGGTCCAGATGTTGGTCCGCCGCACCAGGCCTCCCTCGTCGGCGTAGCGGATGTAGGAAAGGGTGTCGCCAACGATGGCGAGCCGTCGGGCCTCTGCCAAACCGCGCATTCCCTCGGGCCGCAGCAGCCAGTGGCGGTTGCGGCCAGGGTGGAAGACCCGGCCCTCGAACTCGAAGTCCACCGTCTTGGTAGGACTGTGGCCCTGCGAGGTCGCGTTGTCGTAGCGGAACACCCTCGCCCCTGGACGAAGCTTCGACGGGTCGGTGCGCTCCTCGGGCGTCATTGGTCGGCGGATTCCGTCGATCTCGACATGCCGGTACGCGCCTTGTCCCGCGACCTCCTCAGAGCGATCCTCAAAGAGCTGAAAGTACCGGACCTTGCCCTTGTCCTTTGCGTACCACAGCAGGAAATCAGCGACCTCAGGCAGCAGCCTCGATGTCACCTGGGACGTCTTCTGGACCGTGATCGTGGTGAGGCAGTTGGCCGCCCCGAAGATCTCGTCCAGTACGGCTCGCACAAGATGCATCCGATCCGGGCCGATATGCACGAAGATC
>Ga0137368_10003218_pt1 | contig 17408 bp, 15 predicted proteins | sample SagtaG_13_FD_104917 | JGI IMG/M metagenome (GOLD analysis project Ga0137368, IMG submission 104917) | Vadose zone soil microbial communities from Sagehorn Ranch, Mendocino, California, USA - Sage1_L_100_16 metaG | ecosystem: Environmental > Terrestrial > Soil > Vadose zone | place: USA...
AGGTCATGGCGCCTCGGGCTCGGTGCTTCGTCCTTCGGGATCTCGTTCGTGCGCCTCTGGGTCCACCGCTCCGGGTCGCGGCGCAGCGACCGCTCTGTCTCGCGCGCGAGGTCGGCTGCGTACTCCTGGGCCGTCCGCCGGTCGCGACCGCCGCTGCCGGGCCCGTGGATCGGCGCCTCCTTGGCCTTGTTGGTCGAGGTCTGGGGCTTGGTGGCGCGACGGGTGGTCAACGGGTGTCCTCCCTCGGTCGCGGCTGCCACGGACAGCGCTCCCCCTGACAGCGTAGGCGCGGGCGCCCAGGGCGCGCGCTGCCCTGCCCGCCGCCGAGGTCTCCGGCTCGTCACGACATCCCTCCGAGGTCGGGTAGCGGCCGGCGGACTCGCCGCTGCCTCCACCGCCACCAGGAGCGCCGCCTCACGGCTTCGCCCCTTGGTCCTGACCGATCCGGTTCCCGTGGTCCGGGACCTCCGTTGTCCGCCGCCGCGACCAGCGACTCGGATCGCGCCGCAACGACCGCTCTGCCTCGGCGGCCACGCACGCGCGTACGCGTCGGTTACCGGCGGCGACCCGTTCGGGATCGGGCCGGCTGCGCCGCCGACTGGTGGTCGCCGCCTTCCGGCGCTCCGATGGCTTGCGCTCGGCCCGCATGCGGCCGCGGTAGGCGCTCTTGCGGCATCGCTCTGAGCAGAATCGGCGACTGGCGGGGCCGCCCTCCACCGAGACCAACGCCCTCGGATGTGCGCTATACACCTGCCAGCCATCAGCGGCATACCCGAACCGCGACGGGTCCGGGTCCACATAAGGTCCGCCGCGACGCGGCTACCGATGGACTGGGCCCATCCCCGTGGAGAGTTGGCTGACGGCCTACCGTCGGAATCGTGGCACCTAGCACGCGCGCGCCAGGGCGGGCAGGGGATGTCAGCGAGGAAGGTGCGGCCGCATCGCCTGCTGCGGGTCGGCGCCTCGCGTCTCCAGGATGGTGCTGAGGCGTTCCTGGTCGGCGGCATGGCACCGGGCGAACGTCGCCCACATCGGTCACGGTCATCCACGGCCTCCCTTGCGGGTGGCATCGTGCTGGTCTCTCACGGCATAATCGACTCATACCTTATGAAATCAATAATAAGAGCATAGGACCCGATCGTTGCGTGCGGCCTGGATCGAGGTGTCGAATGGCGAAGCTGTCGGAGGAGGAGAACGCACGTCGCGCGGCGAATCGGCGCCGCAAGGCGGCCTTGGCTGCTGAAGAAGACGCGATCCGGCACGAGAACAAGCGACAGGAGTGGGCGGCGAACGGGACCTACTTGACTCGTGCCGAACTGGAGGCTGGTGTCCATTGCCGCGGGTGCGGGCTGCCGATCATCGATGGCCTTGGCGACCTGCTGTCATTGATGAAGATGACCGCTCAGGAACGCGAAGCCCACCAGGCCGCTGAGGCGGACTTCAAGCGCCGCCATGGGGAATGCCACGATGGTCGCTGGTCTGTGTCTGGTTCCCGCACTGCCCATTGCGGGTACTGCTGTCCGCCCCCGCCCCTGAGCGAAAAGCAGATCGAGGCTATTCTTTCGATCTTCGCCAGCGCGAGCCGCCCGAACCCCGCGGAGCTGGACACCTGGAGACTCGCGTTGACCTGCGGCTACGTCATCGACAAGACCCAGCATTCGTCCAGCACCTATTGGTGTGCGTCGACCACGCACTGCTCTACCTGTGGCCAAACCCCCGGGATCGTCACCTCCGAGAAGCTGCCACCAAGTCCAGCTCGGCACGCCGCTGAGCACCGCCATCTGGCCATGAAACTCGACGAAGCACGCCGCGAGTACGAGCGCCACCAACAAAAGGCCGATGCCGCCCGTCGACGGATCGACAAGCTTAACAAGCTGTTGTGCAAAAGACGGCCGACAGCTCGCTGCGGGTCCCCCGGGCGCTCAGAAGCCTCGGGCGACGGGCTCAGGAGGCTGGTCGCCGGCGCTGGTGGTGGCCTCGCCGACCTCCCCGGGTCATCGCTCAGGCGGTAGCCGGCCTGGCGGCTTGCTGGGTGATCGTGTGCCGCCACAGCTTGAGCAGGTTGTGGGCGCCGCACAGCAGCTTCCACTCGGCGTCGCATGCGTGCAGGCCGCGGCGCAGCAGCCGGCTGGCGCCGCGGACGTCCTTGATCTGGCCGAACACCGGCTCCGCGGTCTCCCGCCGCTTGGCGTAGCGGGCCTTGCCGTCCTCGCTCTTGAGTTGGCTCGCATCGCGGCGGTCGACAGGCGTACCAGGCTGACGCGGTGGCGTAGCAGCGCACGGAGGTCCCGGACGGGCTGGGGCGCGATCCATGCTTCGGGGAGCAAGTCGGCGCGCAGCAGCTGCGCCAGGGTACGCGCGTCGACCTTGTCGTTTTTCAGCCTGGCCGAGGCGATCGCCTTGCAGCGGCTGGGATGGACCAGGTGCGGCTCCAGCTCCAGTCCCTCCAGCAGCTCGACCAGCCAGCCCCACCCGTAGGCGGCCTCAAAAGCCACCGGGGTGCCGGCTGGCAGCCCACCCAGGATCGGCAGCAGCTCGGCTGGGTCGTTGGGCACGTCGCGGTTGCGTTGCACGTCACCGGTCTGATCGAGGATGGCGACCTGGGAGCGCTTGCGATGCACGTCCATGCCGACGTACACACTCATCTGGGCCTCCTTCCCTGAGCTCGTTGGTCCCCGGAGCCACGGCTGTCGGGCTGAGCAGGGGACGGGGGCCCCCTGAGCGCCGCGCAGGTGCTGGTCAGCTGGTCGCATGCCGGCCGCCTCCGCTCCGAGGCCGCCTTTGCCGCCCTGGCCGGCACCAACCCGATCCCCGCCTCCTCTGGACAGGTGACCCGCCACCGGCTCAACCGCGGTGGCGACCGCCAACTCAACCGCGCGCTGCACACCATCTTGCTGGTGCGCCTGCGCACCGATCCGGACACCCGCGCCTACATGGCCCGCCGCACCGCCGAGGGCAAGAGCCGCCGCGACGCCAAGCGGTGCCTACGGCGCGTCATCGCCCGGCAGCTGTTTCGGCTGCTCGAACGCTACGACCAACCCGGCGTCGAAATCCTTCGGGCAGCTTGACAGCACATAGCAGCCTCACCCTGTTAGGGACCAAATCGGCAGCAGGTCCAGTCCAGCGTGTAGTAGGGTTTGCGACCGTCGATCTTGACCGCTGCGGTCAGATGATGCACCGTTGTCCGCCTAGGGTAGATCGCGCTCGCTTTGCACCCCGCGATAGCGCCGGTCGGGCAACTTGAGCAGTGGCCCCACCATGGGCCCTCATTGCAAAGGGGGCGAGACGGTGATCGTTCAGTGGTGCATCAAAGGCCTAGCGCTTCCAGACGACGACGCCGCGAGGGGGATCATCGATAGCCAGAGCGGAATTATCTGCAACTGGTGGCGTGTCGTCGGCACCATCAGCCCATCTGAGCGACGAGCGAAGCTCAACGACACGAATTTGAACTACCATGTCAACCACTTCAGGGTGACCGACCCGTCGACCGGCCGTCCCTTCTTCGAGCAGACTCCGTTCATCTCCCTGTCCGCTGGTACGGTCGAACGAGACACTGCCGCCAAGACGAATCTGGTCCATCGCGCTCGGAAGACCGCGCTCTGGTTCGGCACGGGCTTCGGGGCACAGGACACGGCGTATCTTTTTACCTGCTGGACGATCCTCGCGCCCAGACCATCGGTCCCGATCGAGGGAGTCGCGGAGGAGGTTCGGGACCTGAACGCCTATCGCCGCTACTCCGATGTCCAGACCGAGGGTGAGGTGACCGTGAAAGTCATCGTCCCGGACAATCACATCAGGAGCTGTGAGAAGTGGGTCTGGGATCGAGTGGTTTGTGAGTTCTTGCTGAAATGGGAGTACCGGAATCCTCGGTTCACGCGTCCAGAGCAGCTCTCCAACGTTCGTGAGCTGATCTGATATGGCTACCCGCCACCTTCAGCAGATGGGTCTCGACGTTCAACAGGTGCAAGTGACGATCGATTTCCTGGAGGCGTACGCCAACACAACGATCCGCGAGCTCGAGGCATATGAGGTCTCGGGTCGACCGGCGCCGGAACAGATTCCCAGTCCCGAGGATCTGCGGTGGGTTCTGCGGGCGGATGCCGCTTCTGCGTTGCGAGAGGCGGCCCAGTGGGCCATGTTCTTCGACCGAGCCCGGGCGCGGCGGCTGCTGGTTACCTCGGCCTCCTACTTCCTGGAGGAAGATCACGCCTTCGGCTTGTTTCTGATGACCGCGGTGGGCGAGCGCCCTTCCCTTAGCACGTTCAGGCAAGGCATCGACCGTCTGGCTGTGCTGCATGGCGCGCCTCCACCATTTGGTGAGCCCGGTGACATTCCTCCTGCGCTGCAGCACCCGCAGCAGCAGGCGTACCTGTTGCTGGCCTGCGGAGGAACTCCGGAGGTCGCCACCGAGTACGGCGAGACTCTCCGCGGGCTCGCACAGCGCTCCCCCAATCGCGTGGGCGTCGCGCCCGTCGGTGCGCTGGGCACACCCATCAGGCGCTTCTGGAACATCGCGATGCAGTTACTCGGCGGTAATGCGCAGTCGGGACCACGGATCGTCGCAAGCCACGTGGCCGCGATGAGTGAGCGCTACGCCGAGTCGATCGAGCTGGCGAGGGTGAATGACTATCTCTGGGATCACGCCGCGGCGCCCGTCGACGCGGGCGACATCGACATCGCGGGTATCGTGGCGCTCGCGGTGTCGCGCTTTGGGGCGGACCGCATGGGTACTGTCCTGCGTGGCGTCGACCAACGGCTGAGCCCGCTCGCGAGAACCCCAATCGAGGTCGCGATGGAGCTCGCCGTCGGCCCCGAGTAACCGTGCCATCCTGGCACCGTCGCCGCGTTCCGCGCTCTGGGACTTGTCGGCTTCGAGCACCGGAGGGTGAAGTGGTTCATGCATTGCTCCAGGCATCGCGCAGTGGCTCGGTCTCAGCGGGCACGCTGATCGCTGGAGCCGTGGTGTCAGTGGTGGTGAGCACGCTCACTGCCTGGTTGACGTTTCAGCTCGTGAAGAGGCGGGAGTTGGCCGAGTCCCTCCGGATAGAGGTCGCCAAGCTCGATCTCATCAAGAAGCCAGAGCTCGCGCAGGCGCTGCAGAACGAGCTTCAGAGAGCGCGCGAGGTCCTCCGTCTCGAAGAGGAGCGGGACAGAGAGCGTCGGGTACGACAGGAGATCATCCGGTGGGCGAATCCCATCCTTGGTGCGGTCGGCGACCTTCGTGCTCGGCTCAGCAATATCATCAACGACGGGGCGTATGTGGCGCTCGATCCTCGCTGGGATCCGAGGAGCAACCCGAGCTGGTCGATCTCGTACGACTACTTCATGTGCTCCAGCCTCTACCTGTTCGCCAACTACTTCGCGCGTACCCGTATGCTTGAGGAGACGTTGAGCTTCGAGTTGTTCAACTCCCAGGCTGAGAAGGACCGGCTGTTTGGTGCGCTGCGAAGCGTCTCCAAGGCGCTAGGCTCGTATCCACCCAAATACACTTGTTCGGGGCTCGATATCCAGATCTTCCGGCTGCAGCAGCACGCGCTCGGCGAACTCATCATCCGCCGCGAGAACGACAAGGATCGGTGTTGGACCTATCCCGAGTTCGTCGATGGCATGAAGAAGGCAGTAGTCTCAGATTACTTCGCTTCCCTCCAACAGTTGCTGGAGCGGGTCCATCCGGACGACGACTGCCGATGGAAGCGGCTAATCGAGACGAACCGTGCCTTGCAGGAACTCGACACGGTGTGCCGTGACCTCTTGGACCTGCCGGAAGTCGACGCCGTGCCATCGTCTATTCGGCCAACGCAATCAGGCTCGGGCTAATTCACGGGCTCGCTGGCACCAAGCCGAGCCGACGTCGCCAGGCGACCCGACCACACTTTCATGCGCCAGGGTGGGCCACCAGACCCATGGCCACTACGTAATTAATTAGCGGCCGACTACGAGGCCTCGATGCATGCGACGATCCGCTACTACGCAATGCATATGCCGGACCCGGTGGCCGTCCTCATCGGCGCCCGGTACACGCCAGCGACCAGCGTGCCAGTCTGGGACAGCATCGAGTCGCCCAGCTTTCGGGTGCAGTTTGGGCGCCTCGCGGAGCGGATGCTGCAGGGCTGACTGCAGATCGCGGGCGGCCAGGCCCCACCACTCGGCGACATCGCAATGACCCAGGTGGAAGTCGCCGTCAAGGAGGTCATCGTTCCCGACCTGCGAGGCGAACGTCGTCAGTTCGTAGCAGAGGCCTTCTTCAACCAGCACAACCTCTTCGTCATGGTGACGGAGCGTCGGGCGAGGCGTCTCGGCCGCCGCATCCGTGTCCAAGCCGGTTAGCAGAGCAGATTCAGACCGCCAAAGGCAGCGCGGCTGAAGTCCGCCCTGACCAGTGCAGAGAGTCGAACCGCTGCATCCGCTCGCCAAGGTAGCCGCGTGCAGATCCTATCCGCTCGCCAAGGTAGCCGCGTGCAGATCCTCTTCGGGTGTCAGGGAGGAGCGATCAAACCGATCTATACGTCATGGCGGCAGTCTCTGATTCGCGTAATATGACCGCCAGCACCATGCTTGTCTTTCAGTCCGGTGGATGATGGAGCAGAAGGGCCATTATGGTTGATATCGTCAAAACGATTGATACGTCCGTTCAGCGGCCTGCTTCCACCGAACTGCAGCAATTCGAGGCCCTTCTCACCACGGGCATGGATGCTCTCGGGTTACCCTCCGAGGCCGTTTTCGTTGAGTTCAGGCAACGGCAGATGGTCCTGCAGAACTTCGAGGGCGCCATCGACCGCCTCGACGACGACCATCGGGGGCGAGCGATGTACTTATCGAAGTTCATGGTCGCCGTCGGCGCCGGCCTGTTCGATGCGGCCCTGAACTACCTGTGGGATGAGACGATCTCCGAACTCCGACGCCGCGTCGCCGGCTATGACCTTTCCTATTTCTTCGACATCGCCGTGCAAGCCCCCGACCGGCGCAAGCAGTTGAAGACTGAAGAGGACTTGGTCAAGGTCGATGATTTCGACCTCATTCGTGCCGCCAACGAGATCGGGCTGGTGTCTGATGTTGGCTTCCGACAGCTCGACCTGATCCGGTACATGCGCAACTTCGCCAGCGCCGCCCACCCTAATCAGAACGAGCTGGGGGCGATGCAATTGCTCGGCTGGGTGGAGACCTGCATCAAGGAGGTCATCACCCTCCCTGAGTCGACCGTCGTCGCAGAGACAAAGCGACTCCTGGTGAATATCAAGACAAGAAAGCTCACATCTCAGAAGGCCAGGGAGGTCGCCAACTTCTTCGCCGATCTCACCCAGGACGAGGCGGACAACCTCGGTGCGGGGTTGTTCGGCATCTATACCCAACTCGACCCAAACACCCATGCCCGCGATAACGTGCGGCTTCTATTGCCCCATCTGTGGGACTTCTTGAGCGAGACCCAACGCCAGCAGTTCGGCGTAAGGTACGGGCGCTTTGTGGCCAACGGCGACCAGGACCAAGCCGAACTCGCCCGTGAGCTGCTCGACTCCGTCGACGCGGTGGCCTATCTTCCCGAACCAGTGCACATCGCCGAGATCGCCGCCGCGATCGACGACCTGCTCACGGCACACCGTGGAATGGACAACTTCTATACCGAGCCGTCGCGCGCCCGGCTCCTGGAGAGCGTTGTTGGTGACCGTGACGTTCCTGAGGATGTGCGTCATCCTTACGTGCTCGCCCTGGTGGAAGTCTTCTTGACGAACGGTCATGGCGTGGCCTGGAACGCTGAGCCCAGCTATAGACGGATGATCGAGAACTTCGGTGCGCGTGAAGCCGAGATCGCGTTGCTGTCATTCACCGACACGAAGATCGCCAGCCGGCTCCAGCACACCCTCGCACACGACAAGTTCCGCGAACTTCTCGATATCATCGAGCCGAAGCTGGCACGGCGACGCTACCGGGAGATCGCTGACGCCGTCCGCGACTTCAATGGGCCGCTCTACGCAATGTCACGAGACTCGAAGGTGAAGCGGCTCGTTCGGACACTGGCAGGCTAACCTGCCGCCAGATTGGAAGTGTGTGAGGGTCAGCACGATGTCGCTGTTACTCATCCGACACTTGGCGTTGCGCCATCTTCAGGCTCCGCTCGGCTAGTCACTCCCAGGCTGACCTGCGTGTTCAGGCGTAGGCGGTTCGCAGGTCTGGGATGTGCCTGCCCAGGATCTGAACCTGCGAGCCGCAGGAACGACTGAGGCACTGGGTCGTTCAGCGATCTGGGCAGCGCCGCGGCGTGGTGGGGATCGGCATTTCTGCAGCTAGACGGACCGCGTGGAGTGCGTGGTTCTGGTCCGGGTCGCGCCGAGCACTCGAACGGGTGCACCATCACGCCACCATCACCGCAGCTCAGCCCTAGTGCCTGCGGAGCGAACGCCATGTCGACTGATATCAGGTGTCAGTGCCCTCCCCCGGCTCGTGGGAGGTGACAGACCAAACCAGCTGGCCCGTGATGGCGATGTGATAGTCCGCTCCCGGCTGCTCATAGTCCGAACCGGACCTGGCTGCCGGAGTCCGACGGCCGCCTTGGAGCGGGTTCGACCGCGGCCGGCTCCGCCATCCTCACCGACCGAGGTAGTACCCGCGGCAACGGCGTCGGCAAGAGCATCGCCGTCCCCGGCGCCACCTCCTGCTGGCGACCATCGTGGCGCTCACGTGCGTGGGACCCCACCGGCGTGCAATGACCGTTGAGGGTCGCCGCCCTCGACCAGGCCGGTGGAGACGTAGGCTTGACTTACTTGCTTATCTGAGCACTGCCCCAGCCGACGTGAGGAAGGTGGTTGGGCACGCCGCCTGCGATGTTGGCTCCGGCCTGGAGAGGGCTTTCGACGTAGCCGATGCTGGCGAGCAGCCGGAGGCGCACGCCGCCGGCGACGTCGACAATGATCTTCTTAGGATGGCAGAACGAGATCTGCTCCCGTCGTTTCCGGACGCCGTCGATATAGACCTCGAACACGGCCTGCTGGTTGGCGTCGATCACTCGGTCGTCGACGCCGACCACCGCGGTGAAGGACTGTAGCGCTTGCCCAGGTTGTACTCGGCTACGCCCTGTGGGTCGTTGCAGAACTCGCTGCACGTGTACGCGAGGCTGTGGATGTAGGTGCGTCCGTTGAACTGTGCGGCCTCGGAGCTCATATCCGACGACTCGGCGACGCTCTCCAGGCAGGGCCTCGGCAAAGTCGCGCTTTGTCGCAAATATCACATGCCGCGAGCAGCCTCTGGACCAACCTCCCAGCGAAAGTCGCAGCTCGGAGGGCAGAGATCCCAGTCCCGTCTACTCGGACGCAACGGTCATATCGCGACTTTGCCGAAGCCATGGCTCTCCAGGTCCGTCAGGAACATCTTGGCGGGTGTGACCGACGTCTCGACTGGGCGCTGTCCGCTCGAGGTCGGGCCTTCAGGAGGCTCGGTTACAGACGGCACCGGTGCGGTGGACCCCGGGGCGGTGGGGGCGGGAGCGGTGACGCGCGGTGTCGAGGGTTGAGGAGGCGGTCCACTGGAACCCGATGGCCTGAACAGTGCGATGATGGTGGCCACTGCGGCGATGATGGTGGCCAGCCCCACGACAATCTCGAATCCTCGGCTGCGGTTCCCGGTCGGCCCCGTCAATCAGATTGGCACGCTGTCTCGTCGGCGGAGGGCGAGCGCGGCAACGGCGGCGTAGCCGGCGGTGAGCGCTGCCAGCCATGCTAACGCGTCGAAGAGCCTGCTGGGAGTGTGCTTCCAGCGGGAGCTGCAGACGACATCGGCGGACCCGGGGGGAGGGGGTGGGACCGCCGTTTTGCCGGGGGTGCATTGCGGTTCCAAGGTGAGCAGGTCGGCCGATGCGGCGGTCGCGCTGAACGCCCAGTACGCCGGGGCGGCCCAGGCGGTCTGGGCGAGCACGGGACGATCGGCGATGTCGAGCAGCGCGTTGCACAGCACGATCTGAGCGACCAGAAGGACGGGGATCATCACCTGCGCGGCGGCGTCGGTCTTTGCCAGGGCCGACACGGCCAGGCCGAGCGCCACCGCTGCGAGCGTGGCGCCGAACAGGATCGTGCCGAGCTCGACGGGCGGTGATCCGAGCTCGAGCGCGTCGGCTGGCCCCCGCTGCCACGCGATGACTCCAACTGTCAAGACTGCGGTCTGCCCGACGGCCAGCGTTCCGAGACAGAGGAATTTGGATGTCAGGTAGGCACCGCGTGACAACCCGACGGTTCGTTCCCTCCGGTAGATCGGCAGCTCCCGGACGATCTCTCGGCAGGCATTGACCAGCCCCATCGCGAGTGCGGCGACCACCAGCAGCACGAGCAGGATCCGTGGATGGCGGCCCAGGTGGCCGGAGAGGTTCGACCCGCCCAGAGCGAGGGCGAGCAGTCCGGCCATGACGGGAGCCTGCGCGACGAGGAGGGCAGCATAGCCGCGTGACCCGGGTGTCGCAACGATCACCGCGAAGCTCCGGCGCGTCAGGGTGGTGACCTGCCGGCTGATGGCGAGAAGCCGTCGGGTCCTGCCGGGTCGCGTCAGGCTGCGGATCCTGGATGACGGACGGTGCCGGCGCGCAGGCTCGGCCACGTAGGTGCGGTAGGCACGGCTCCCTTTGAAACGGGCCGGCCAGTCGACATCGCTGTCTTCCGGCCGGTCCTTGAGCTTCTCGTAGACGTCGGCCCAGTTGGCCGCTTCGAAGAATGCATGCGCCTCGTCGGGGTCGCCGTAGAACGCCATCCGGCCATGACGACCGACGACGAGAACTCGGTCGCACAGCTTCAGGACCGAGGTCGCGTGAGTGATGACGACGATCGTGCTTCCCTGGTCGGCCATGCGGCGCAGCAGTTCCATCACCTCGCGCTCGACGTCGGGGTCAAGCCCGGAGGTCGGCTCGTCAAGGAACAGCAGAGCGGGGCGGCTGAGCAGCTCGGGGGCGACCGAGGTCCGCTTGCGCTCACCGCCGGAGAGCTGGTGGATCGGTGTGCGCGCCTGCTCCCGCAGGTCGAGGTCTTCGAGGACGTCGTCGATCAGCTTGTCGCGCTCGGCCGGGCTGATGGTCTCCCCGAAGCGAAGCTCGGCTGAATAAGCCAGTGCGGTTCTGAGCCGCAGTTGGCTGTGGAGGATGTTGTCCTGAGGGACGTAGCCGATCCGGTCACGTAGCTCGTCGAGGGACTCCTGGAGGTCGCGACCGTTGTAGGTGATCCGGCCCTCGGTCGCCGGCAGCGCCCCCAGCAGTGCTCGGAGCAGGGTGGTTTTGCCGGCTCCGGACGAGCCGACGATGGCGAGGAGCTGGCCGGGCTCGACCGTGAAGCTGATGCCTTCCAGAAGGGTCTTCGGGCCGCCGTCGGCGATGGGCGCGTGGCGCAGCGCGCCGGCGGTTCGGTGCCACAGTCGCTCCAAGCGGGTCATCTGTGCGGCACCTACAACCACAGCGAGGTTCTCGGCTGCAAGCACCACCGCATCGTCGACGTATTCCTCGAGCTTGTCGCGTCGTACGACGAACTGGTGCCGGCCGATGCCGATGATCGCGCCCTCGCTGAGGGGCGCGGTGGCGACCTGCATCCCATCCACGTAGACTCCGTGGCGGCTGCGGAGATCCTTGATCTCCACACCACCGTCGGCGCGACGCAACTCGGCGTGGTGTCGCGAGACCTTGGGATCCTCGTCCAACACGATGTCGTTGTCGGGTGCCCGACCGATCGTGAGGACATTGGCGAGCGGCCAGAAGCGCTGGAACGAGCCTGGTGCCGGAGGACGGTGCCGATCGCGCCGCAGGCCCGAGGGCTGCTTGTACCAGTCTCCGGTGGCGAGCCCGACGCTGACCGCTGGCCCATCAGCCTCGGCCAGGCGCAGCTCCACCGGACCGTTGCCGTCCACCTCGACGTGGTCGACTGGGACGCCGTCACAGTAGGTCCGCCCGCGAGACTGGTCCTCGACGGCCCAACCGACCGTCGGCTGGTAGCTGATGGTCAGGTGCACCAGTCCGATGCGCTCGTCGTCGAGGACCAGCGTGCACTCCGGGTGGCGGCCCACGCTGCCACGCTGACCGGCCTCCAGGAAGCGGCTCCCAGACGGACCGACGACCGCAAGCGAGCGCCGTTCCGCGACCGGCACCCCGACCTCGATCCGGAGGCTCTCCTGCGCCAACTCGCGGTTCGCGGCATGCCGCTCCATTGCCGCTTCCAGATTCTGGTAGGCCTCGTCGACGTGCTCGGCAACTTCAGTGACCACCAGTTCCTCGTTCTCGGCGACGAGCGCGTCGTATGGCCGGCGTCTGCGCAGCGAGAGGATGAGCTTGAAGGTCACGGGCATGACATCGAGCAGCACGAGCCAGAGCCGAACGGTCCACACGACGATCCCGAGGGTGGTCAGGCCCAACAGCCCGGATTGCGGCGTCTTCGTCTCGTCGCCGAACGGCGTCCGGTCTCTGGCGAGCTGTTCCAGAGCGTCGATCCGTATCAGCAGGCCGGAGGTGCGCCCCGCCCGCTGCCGAGCCACCGTGACCTCCCCGTCGATCTGCCGGTTCAGGGTCCCCAGGTCTCGGCGGCGGGTGGTCTCCTGCCCGCCGACGCTGCGGCGCTGCCCCTTCAACTTCGTGTCGAGCTCCTGCTGGCGCTGCTCCAAGTCTGATCGCTGCTCGCGATCGAGCTTGATTGCTGTCTGCAATTCCCGGCAGCGCGGCCCGCATCCCGCGATGCCGGTCGTCTGTTGTCCTCCGACCTTGACGACTCCTTGTCTGGTCTCCTCGTCAAGGAGCGCGCTCTTCCGATCGATGTCCTGGTCGACCTTGGTGAGCTGGTCCTGCACTGAGCTGAGGTCCCGCTCGGTCGAATCAATGTCGTTTACCCCGTCGCCGTCCAGATCGATGGGGGTGGTCTTCTCCAGCTTGTCGAGGGCCTGCTGATGACTCGCACGGACCTTGGTTTCAGCCTGGTTCTGGAGGTCGGTGCGGATCAATCCCACGCGCCCTTCGATCTCGTCGTTGAAGACGACGAGCAGCGGTGGCTCCGCGATCAGGAACGCGATGACCACGGCGAACAGGAAACGGGGAAACGCCGCGAGGAGGGTCCGGCCAACTTCGCGCAACGCCGCCTTGGCGTCTCGCTTCCCTGCAGGAATCCCCGTGACACCCGGAAGCCGGAAGGGGTTCAACTGCGCCGAGACCAGGAACCGATCGAGCAGGAAGATGGCGGTCCCGTAGGCCAGCCCGAACGGAACGTACCGTGGCCACGCGCTGCCAGTCGGCCCGAGTGCCACCGTCAGCGCCACGATACTCGAGAAGACGGCCGCGGACGAGGTGATGACCACCGCGCTGCCGAGACCGACGTAGTTGGTCTCCTCGCTGGGGCACTTGCGAAGGAGGTCCAGCTTCGCGCCCGAGGCGAACAGAAAGAGCCACTTGACGGGGCCGTACCGGCCGAGCGTCTGCCCAGCCCAGGTCCGCTGGACGATACCACTGACCAGTGCTAGACCGATCATGAAGACGACAACGGCAGCGCCGACGGGCAGCATGATGGCCGGCAACGAAACATCCTGGCTGGCAAGGGCCAGCAACGGCACGACATTGCTCGCTTCCACGTCTGACCCCTAGCGACCGAGAGAGCTGGTAGCCGGAAATCCTACCTCCCGGTCACGTACCTTGAACGGCCAAACAACGCAACGCCTGCAGTACGTTTGACGTAATCTTCTTAAGAAATGTGATCAGCCGATGCTCAGAGTGGCGACCGCTATCAGGAAACGTGAATCAACTCCCAATGCTCTGCTCGTAACGCCGATATGTCCTGTCATGCGCCTGTGGAATACCGCGATCCTGTGCGATGCTGACGAAGGGCGACGTATTTGCGGGAAGCTGACCGGGAGCAGGAAATGGTTCCGACGCAACGCTTCGACGACAAGCCGCCGTGGTGGAGGGAGCACCTGGCGCAGCTCATCATCAGCGTGGTCCTGGCGATCGTCACACCAGCCGCCGCCTTCGAGATTCCCCGCATGCTGGCGCCGCCACCTGGGAACACGGATGGTGGCCAGGCTGGCCCGCCATTGAGCAGCGAGCCATCCAGTGGGCCGCTGCGGCTTGCCTCCGCGACCTCAAGCTGGGCGCCTCAGCCCGGCCAGCAACACCGCTCGAGCGGCAACTTCTCGACAGAGGAGGCTCCACCGGGGACGACTAGACTGCTCTGGCGGATCACCGGCGCCAACGGCCAAGAGGTGGCCGTCGACATCATGGAAGACAAATCGCTAGGGTTCGACCCGGTAGTATTCGACAACCTCACCGACGGGTCGACGACCGAGTTCCACGGCTCTCGGTCGTTGTACGTAGCGAACCCCCGCGGGGGGACTGACCGGAGCTTTACGGTAACCGTCTATGCCGTGACCAAGGGTTGAAGCCGACAATGAGATCACCGAGGGCGCTCTTGCCATTGGCTGGTGCCGCCGCGCTGCTCCTGGGCGGATACGTTCCGCTGCTGCTGCTCTGGGGCTATGGCAGCCACCCCGCGGGTCTTCCAGGGCTCTTCGATTACCGTAGTGCGACGTGGGGGGACGGCCTTCTGTTGCCGCTGCTCGCGTTGTGCCTAGGTCGTCTGATGGTGGACCTGCCGAAGGTTTCCACACGCTGGCCCACCATCATCGCCGTCATCATGGGCGCTGGCGCCGGTGGCCTGGTCATCGTCACTTGGCTCACCGATCCGGCGCCCTCGGTGAACTGGACGATGCCACGTCCCCACCGACTGAACCTGCCAGGTGTGTGGCACGCCATCTTTCTCGTCATGGCAGCCGCCCTGTTCGCAGGCATGTGGGTCGAACTCCTGCGTCGGCTGAGGTCCGCGCGCAGGGACCAGGCGGGCACATCCCTTCGGTCGACCGCGGCGGTCGGGGCGATAGCATCGACGACAGGGTATGCCTGGCTCTCGGCGGTCGATTCGGGGCGTGCGGCTGGTACCACCGCCGGACGCGGCTCGCTCGTCGCTCTGGGTTTGGCCACCTTGGTGTTCATGGGAAGTCTGGTATGGGCGGGGCGGAGAGCATTGCGGGCCGGTGTGAGCACAGCCGTGACCGGGCTCCTCGTCGCAGTGGTGATCGTCATGTTCGCCACGATCCACGGCCACGCTGACGCCTTGGTCTACTGGGCGTTGGTCGGGTCCGTAGGGGCGGGGCTCGCGCTTGCGAGCTCGTCGGGCCACCCCGGCAGGTTCTCGCGCCACGAGATGGTTTCGGTTCTCGCGCTATTCGCCGGTCTGACGCTCCTGGTGGTAGGCAGCAACGTCGATCTGGTCGTCGTGGTGCTCGTGCCCTTCGCCGCCGTGTTCTGCTCGGCCCTCCTGCGCCTTTTCCTGCGGCGAGCGGGATCGGACGCTCCGCGCGACCTCACGGTGGACTACCTTGCATCGGCGGGAATCAGCGCATCGTTGTTGGCCGCGTGCGTGTTCGGACTCTGGCTGAGCGAGCATGGGAACCGTGCCTATATCACCGGCGGGTTCCTCCTGACCATCGTCGGCGCCGTGTTGGGCGGCCTGTTCCTGCCCTATTTCAAGGCGGATTTCGAGCAGCTCATGCGGGTCGAGGGTGACCCTGCGATACGTCAGTCGAATGGCCGCCCAGGCCAAGAACAGGCCAGGGCCGCGGCGGCGGCTTGGCCGCGTGTGGGCGGGTATGCCGTCTCGGCATTTGCGTCGATGCTCGTGCTTACGATCGCGCTTGCCCCCTCGCTGGGCTGGAAGGCCGGCCATGCGCCGCTGGATTGGGCGCCAGTCCGGCTTGCCGCGATCGCGGTCGTCATCCTTCTCGCTCCGGCGATCGGAGCTCTCCCGCAGGCGGTCAAGCGTCATCCGCCCGTCGGTCCCCGGCGATTCCCAACAGGCGCATCGGGTCCGGCATGGTGGTGCCTTCTAGCTGGACTCGGAGCATGCGTCGCGCTTTCGGCTGGGCTGCTGCGGGATCGCAGCGTGCAACCGCTGGCCATCATCCAGGCGGTGCTGATCACCGCCTTCGCCCTAAATGGCATCCTCGGTAACGCCGCCTGGCTCAACCTGGGACGCATCCGGTGGCCCTGCCGTGCTGCTGTCGCCGCCGTGACCCTTGCCGTTCTGATGGCCGTCTACTGGTCCGTGACCGGCGCGATACGACCAGGCGGTGGACCGGCGCCCTCCGGCGCCACGATCCTTGGCTGGCTCATGGCGGCGCTCCTTGTGGCCGTCCTCGTGGAACTGACGGCGGCTGCTGTCTACGTCGCCGGTGGCCGTCCCTACCTGACGGACTATCCGCCCGCGAACAATGTCATCCAGGACCTGTTCCATCTCCTCCTCTTGTGGTTCGTCCTCGGCTGGTTGCCACAGTTCGTGCTCGCAAACGTCCCAGCGTCGGCCTCGGAACGGTGGGCGGCCATCGGCACCATCCTGGCGGGCTTCCTCTTGCTATTTGGCCCGGCGTTCCTGTGGATCCTGGAGAACAACGACACCCACGTCGAGCGACAGCGGCGTATCAAACGGATCCCCGCCGCAGGGGTTCTCGCTCAACTCTCCGACGCCAGCTCATCAGCAGACCGGATCGGTACCCTGCCGTCGCGGATAGCCGAACTCGGCCGATCCGTACGGCACCCGAACGCTCAGAGCACGAGCTCTGCTGAGTCGGAAGAGTTCCTCGTTCGCCTTAGCGGCCACACCGCGGTCCAGAACACGCTCGCGTTGATGCTCGCAACGGTCTCAGCGATCGGCTTGATCGGTATCAGCGCCGGTCTGGCTCCAAGCGCGACCGGCCTCTCCTCCCTACCCGAGGTCGAGTGACCCACGTCTCGGAGCGACTCGTGTGCGCGCGACCGCGCCTTGACCATCCGCGAGGCCCGGCTGGGCACTGATCACCCGACACGGTGCGGCCGCCAACGGGAACCTTGCGGTAGTGGTGACGGCGCTGGAGCCTCGGAAGTAGTCGGATGCTCTCGGCCTGGCCGCCCTTCCGGCACTGACACGCAACCGCCCGCTATCGACCCTGCTGCTTGGCGGCCCGCCACATGGTCCTAGCCATGCTGACCTGCGCATTTTAGGCGAATCGTGGTTGGCAGGTCTGGGACGCACCCTGCCACGATGCGAACCCTCCGACAGCCCCTTCAGTGACCCAGGCCGCGACGCGGCGTGGCGGGTATCGGCATTTCCGCAGCCACACGGACCGTGTGGAGTGCGTGGTTGTGGTCCGGCTCCTGCCGAGCACTCGAACGGGTGCGCTATCACGCCACCATCACCGCAGCTCAGCCGTATTGGCGGCAGCGTGAACATCTCGTCGAGGCTTGCGAGTGTCAGTGCCCTCCCCCAGCCCTGGCAGGCGTGACAGACCAAGCCAACCCTCGGGTGATGGTGCTGTGACAGTCCCCTCGCGGCTATGCATTCCGAACCTGGCTGGCGGCGGCGACTCACCCGGGACCGGGACGCCGA